>Ga0081539_10005468_pt1 | contig 12947 bp, 10 predicted proteins | sample TabmetS4T2R2_FD_71023 | JGI IMG/M metagenome (GOLD analysis project Ga0081539, IMG submission 71023) | Tabebuia heterophylla rhizosphere microbial communities from the University of Puerto Rico - S4T2R2 | ecosystem: Host-associated > Plants > Roots > Rhizosphere ...
CCGATGTAGCGCGTTCCTTGGCGCATATCCTATTCCGGGATATGCGCTACCCCGCCGCGACCTGCATGGCGGCGAAGCGCACCTGGCGGATGCGCTCGGCGATCTCCTGCGCCGGCTGCGGCTTGCCGAAACGATAGCCTTGCATCGAGTGCACGCCGGCCGCGCGCAGGAACAGCTGCTGCTCGGCATTCTCGACGCCTTCCGCCGTCACCTTCATGCCGAGACCGCGCCCGAGGCTGACGATCGCATGCACGATCGAGGCGGCGTCGGCCGCGGTTTCGATCGAGCGCACGAAGGAGCGGTCGATCTTGATGCGGTCGAACGGATAGCGGCGCAGATAGAGCAGGCTCGAATAGCCGGTGCCGAAATCGTCGAGCGCGAAGCGCACGCCGAGCGCCTTGAGGCGATGCATCGCCTTTTCGGCGTCGTCGACATTGCCGAGCAGCGTCGACTCGGTCAGCTCCAGCTCGAGCTGCTGCGGGTCGAACTCGGTTTCAGCAAGGATGCGCTCGATCACCAGCGCGAAATCCTGACGGCGGAACTGGAGCGGCGAGACGTTGACCGCCAGCGTGAGGCCGCTCCAGGCCTTCGCCTCGAGGCAGGCCTTGCGCAGCACCCATTCGCCGAGCGGAATGATCAGCTCGCTCCGCTCGGCAATCGGAATGAAGTCGGCCGGCGGCACGGTGCCGCGCGTCGGATGCTCCCAGCGGCACAGCGCCTCGATGCCGACCATCTTCTCGCCGTTCGAATTCATGATCGGCTGGTAGGCCACGCTCAAGCCGTCTTCGGCGATCGCGGCGCGCAGATCCTTCTCGAGCTGCTTGCGCTCGCGCAGGTCGGCATCCATGTCGGCGTCGTAGATGCAGGCGCGGCTGCGGCCCTCATTCTTGGCCCGATAGAGCGCGACGTCGGCGCGGCGCATGACGTCGGCGGCATTGCCGCTGGCGCGATCGATCACCGCGATGCCGATGCTCGCGCCGATCACGAGCGTGTGGCCGCTGATCGAATAAGGCGCGCGCAGGATCGAGATCAGGCGCTCGGCCAGCTTCTCGACCGCCCGGACATCGGTGGCGTTCGCGGTGATCACCGCGAACTCGTCGCCGCCAAGACGCGCGACCAGATCGTCCTGACGCAGCGCGTGCTTGAGCCGTTGCGCCACGACGCCGATCAGGCCGTCGCCGATATGATGACCGAGCGTGTCGTTGATGTCCTTGAAATGATCGAGGTCGATCGCCAGCACCGCCGCCACCGTGCCGTCCTTGACGTCGCTTGAGATCACGTCGGCCAGCCGTTCGCCGAATTGGGTGCGGTTCGGCAGCCCCGACAGCGGATCGTGCAGGGCGAGATGGCGCAGCCGATCTTCGCCTTCGGCAAGTTTCATCGCGGTGCGGCGGATGTAGCGCAGCGCGATCCCGGTCAGCAGCGCGAAGCCGCCGAACGCAACCGCCATGAAGGGCAGCACCGTGCCGACGATCTTGCCGCCCGGCTGGTTCGGGACCCAGGCGAAGCGGGCGATCGGCATGCCGCCGCCGTCATAGAGCACCGACACCGCCTCACCGCGCTCGGCGGCTTCTTCGCTCACCGTGCGCAGGCTGGGCAGATCAAAACGATGGGAAATATCCGAGAGCAGCTGCCCGTCAATGTATTTGACCGCCAGCACCAGCGTGCTTGCTTCTTGCGAAGCGCCCATGCCGCCGGGGACGTTGGCAACGACGCCGGCGACGATCGCCGGACGGTCCATGAACGTCTGCAGACGCTGCGCGCGGCGCGGCCGGCTGAGATTGGTGGTCGGATCGGTCTGGGACTGCAGCACGACCTCGTTGTCGGACGGGCGCGAAACGCCGCGCAACAGTTCGATGATGCGGCTCAGCTCGTTGCGGACGGGCGCAAAGCGCGCCGGATCGACGCTCTCGGCCTCCTGCATCGCGTAGGTGAAGCCATTGCGGTGATCGACCACGAAGACATGGTCGTGATCGAAGAACGTCGACAGGCGCAGGCCGACCAGATGGTGCACCCAGTCGGGATCGAAATTGTAGTGCAGCTGCAGCACGATGTCGTTCGAGGCGGCGACATTCTCGAGCTCGCGCAGCACGCGCTGCCCACGATCCGCAATCGCCTGCACCAGCAGGCGGCGTTCCTGCTGCAATTCGACGTCATCGGCGCGTTCGGCGGCGGAGAGCACCGCGACGATGACGCAAATGATCGCGACGATGACCACGATGGCGATCGGTGCCGCGCCGATGGAACGCGCGCGTCCGCTCTCTTTGCCCGCACGCAGTTGCGCGAGCCGCGTCAGTGCCTCTCGCCACACGGCTTTTTCCCCAGCAAATGTCGAGGGAACCGTATCAGCAAGTGCTTGTGAAAGATTTGCGAACGGTATTGGAGAGGGTCTGGGAAAGCCCACGCCGGGCGGGCAATTTGAGCGGCATTGCTAACGATAGGTAACCTGGCTCGCGACGTTTAGATTCATGAAATAGTGAAATTCGCCGATACCAACCAGGACGCGTACCAGCGGCACGTGAAAGTGGCGCAATAACTAGTGCCCGGCGCTGCCGTAAGGTGGGCGCGGAATATTCATGTGCGCCTGGCGCAGCGCGGCCGACCAGCGCTCGCGCAGATCGTGGAAATACGGCTCGCCCGGCTCGATGCGGTAATTGAGCTCCGCCTCGCAGGTATCCCGGCGCACCACCAACAGGTCGATCGGCATGCCGACGCCGAGGTTGGAGCGCATGGTCGAGTCCATCGAGATCAGGCCGATCTTGAGCGCGTCATAGAGATCGACGCCATAGCTGATGGCGCGGTCGAGCACCGGCTTGCCGTATTTGTGTTCGCCGATCTGCAGATAGGGACTGTCGACCGAGCACTCGATGAAATTGCCGGCACCATAGATCATGAACAGGCGCAGCTTGCCGCCCTTGATCTGGCCGCCGAACAGGAATGAGACATCGAACTTGACGTCCGCGGCCTCGAGCGCCGCGCCTTCCATCTTGTGGACTTGCCGGATCGCCTGGCCCATGCGCTGCGCCGCCTGGAACATGGTTGGCGCGTTGAACAGGGTTTCGAGTTCCTTGGTCTCGGGGTTCTCGATCCCCTCGGTCACGGTCGACACGACGGACTGGCTGATCGACAGGTTGCCCGAGGAGGCGAGCGCCATGATGCGCTGCCCGGGCACGCCGAACACGTGAAGCTTGCGAAAGGTCGAGATGTTATCGAGCCCGGCATTGGTGCGCGTGTCCGCAATCATGACAAGCCCGTCACGCACCAGGATGCCGCAACAATAAGTCATTTCAATCCAGATCCCCGCGCCGCCCGGCCGTTATAGCGGCGCAGGCGCCGGCCCCGCAATGCGTCGCAGTAGCGGAATTAGTCCTTGCAAAAGCGAGGGAATCAGGCCGGCCTCGTACTCAGCTCTGCACCTGCCGCGAGGCCTGATCGACCAGCACGTTGACGCTCAGACTTTCATTGCCTCCGCCGCGGCGCGCGCCGCGCACCGGGGCGGCGCCGAGATAATCGAGCCCGACTGCGATGCGCACATGGGCCTCGGTCGCGCAGATGCCGTTGGCGGGATCGAACGCGACCCAGCCGATCGTAGGGACATGCGCCTCGGCCCAGGCATGACCGGCATCCTGCTGCGTCACGCCATCGGCACGGTGGAAGTAGCCGCCGACATAGCGCGCCGGAATGCCAAGATGGCGCGCCGCCGCGATGAAGATGTGCGTCAGGTCCTGACACACGCCGCGCTTGAGCGCGAATGCCTCCGCGGCGGTGGTCGCCGTATGGGTCGGATCGACATCGAAGGTCATTTCATTGTGGATGCGGCTGAGCAGCGCGTGCAGCATTGCCAGCACATCATCGGCCTGGCCGCGCAGCTCGCGGGCGAATTCGGCGATCGCGCCATCCGCCTCGGTCAAAGGCGTTGGGCGCAGATAGAGGCTCGGCGGAAAACGCTCGATCGCGCCGCGCACGATGCCGGAGGTGCTCTGCACGTCGACCTCGCCCTCGACCGAGACCGTGAGGGCGGTGAACGGACCATCCGCCGTGAACGTATGGGTGATGTTGCCGAACGCATCCTCATGGGCATCGAGCCGGCAATCCTCCGACACGTCGATGCGCCAGCGCATCACATACTGCCCATCGTGATTACGCGGCGTAAGACGCAGCGTCTGGATCACGCCGCTGATCGGCGCGTCATAGTGGTAGCGGGTCTCGTGCGAGATGCGGATGCGCATGGCGCGATTCAGGTTCCACCCGTTTTGCACGACGCGGCCGCCCCGGGGCCGCCCATGCGTGAAGCGCGCCGATGCAGCCGCATCAGCACGCTTCTTCAAGTTCATCACGAGGCTTGTGGCAACCGCAAGGGCTCAGCTGTGCGGGAAACGGGCAGGCGGCTCCATTATGCTGCGTAATTTAGCGGAATCGCTTGAGTTTTCCGCAAGTTTCCATACATGGGTCGCGCATGTTGAACGTTTCCGAACTGCACGAACCCACCAGACCGCAGGCCCCGGCCGTGGCGCCGCGCCGCACCTTCGCGATCATCTCGCACCCGGACGCCGGCAAGACCACGCTCACCGAGAAGTTGCTGCAGTTCGGTGGCGCCATCCAGCTCGCCGGGCAGGTGAGGGCACGCGGCAACCAGCGGCGGACGCGGTCCGACTGGCTCGAGATCGAGCGTGCGCGCGGCATTTCGGTGTCGAGCTCGGTGATGACGTTCGAACACGCCGGCATGGTGTTCAACCTGCTCGATACGCCGGGCCACGCCGACTTCAGCGAGGACACCTACCGCACCTTGAGCGCGGTCGACGCCGCCGTGATGGTGATCGACGCCGCCAAGGGCATCGAGAGCCAGACGCGCAAGCTGTTCGAGGTCTGCCGGCTGCGCGACATCCCGATCATCACCTTCATCAACAAGATCGATCGCGAGGGGCACGACCCGCTCGCGCTGTTGGACGAGATTTCCTCCTCCCTCGCGCTCGATCTGACGCTGCTCACCTGGCCGATCGGCATGGGCGTCGATTTTCGCGGCGTGCTCGACATCGCCGGCGCGCGGCTGTTGCTGCCGAAACAGGACCTGAAGGATGCCTTCGGTCGGGTCGAGCAGCTCGCCGGCACGACCAAGATTGATCATCCCGCGGTCGAGGAGCGCATCGCGCAGCCCGCGTTGGAAAGCCTGGAGCTTTGCCTCGCCGATCTGCCGAAATTCGACGCGAAAGCGTTCCGCGAAGGTCATCTCTCGCCGGTCATCTTCGGCAGCGCGCTGAAAGACTTCGGGGTTTCCGAATTGCTCGATTGCCTGGCGCGCTTCGCGCCGAACGCGTTGCCGCGCAAGACCACCGACCGCCTCGTGCAGCCGGAGGAGAACGCGGTCAGCGGCTTCGTGTTCAAGGTGCAGGCCAATATGGATCCGAACCACCGCGATCGCGTCGCCTTCGTGCGACTGTGCTCAGGGCGGTTTCGGCGCGGCATGAAGCTGTTCAACGCGCGCGAGCGCAAATCGATGAACGTGGCGGCCCCGATCTTCTTCTTCGCCCAGCAGCGCGCGACGATCGACGAGGCCTATCCGGGCGACATCATCGGCATTCCCAATCACGGCACCTTGCGTGTGGGCGACAGCCTGACCGAGGGCGAGGTTCTGCGCTTCACCGGCGTGCCGAATTTCGCGCCCGAGGTGCTGCGCCGCATCGTGGTCAGTGACGGCCTCAAGGCGAAGCAGATGAACAAGGCCCTCACGGACCTCTCCGAAGAGGGCGTGGTGCAGATCTTTCGCCCACGCGACGGCAGCTGGCCGATCCTCGGTGCGGTCGGCGTGCTGCAGTTCGAGGTGCTCGCCTCGCGGCTCGAGCAGGAATACGGCGTAAGCGCGAAGCTCGAAGCCGCGCCCTACGAGACCGCGCGCTGGATCACGAGCGACAATGCCGACGCGATCGCGCGCTTCTGCGCGGCAGAACGTTCGAGCATTGCGGACGACAATGCCGAAAATCCGGTGTTTCTGGCGCGCAATGCCTGGGCGCTGCGCCGCGCCGGCGAGGATTTTCCGGACATTGCGTTCCGTGCCGTGATGGAGCGGCATTAGACGCGGCGTTATCGTAGCCCGGATGAGCGCAGCGAAATCCGGGATCGGCGGTCCCGCATTTCGCTTCGCTTCATGCGGGCTACAGCCCCTGCGCTCATCCGGGCTACGCACTTCAACAGGTCACAGCAAATACTGCTCTGTGATCAACGTGCCGAGCCGGTTGTTGTCGGCGATGAACGCGCCGATGAATTCATGCAGGCCGGTGCGGAAAATCTCTTCCATGCGGCTGTTCTCGAGCCGATTGCGGATCGTGCGGGCGTGGCGCTGCGCCGGGCCCTGCCGCCCATAGGCGCGCGCGATATTGTCCATGTGCTCGACCAGGTGCGCATAGCAGCTCGCGAGCGAGCGCGGCATCTGGTCGTTGAGAATGAGCAGATCGGCGATCAACCAAGGCTTCAAGCTCTCGCGATAGACCCAGTGATAGGCGGTGAGCGCCGAGACCGAGCGCAGGATCGCGGCCCATTGGAAATAGTCGAGCGGCCCGCCGACATGCTCCTGCGGCGGCAACAGCAGATGATACTTCACGTCGAGAATGCGCGCGGTGTTGTCGGCGCGCTCCATGAACACGCCGAGCCGTGAGAACCAATAAGCATCGTTGCGCAGCATGGTCCGATAGGCCGAGCCGTCGAAGCGCAGCGAGCACTCCTGCACCCAGCGCAGAAACGCCGCGAACTGCTCGCGTGAAACCGCGCCGGTGCCGAACTTCTGCAATTCGAGCCAGGTGCCGTTGATCGCGTCCCACATCTCCATGGTGAGTGCGGTGCGCACCGCACGCGCATTGGTGCGCGCGACCTCGAAGCAGCTGCGGATCGAGGAGGGGTTGTCAGGCGAGAAGGCGAGGAAGTCGGTGACGGTCTGCTCGTTCGCCTCCTTGTGCGCCGAGAAGAAAGCCGACACGCAGCCCGCGGTCGAGACCGCGGATTCCCATTCGTTGGTGGTCATGCCTTCCGAGGTCGGCACCGCGGTGAGGCGCTGCGTCGCCTCGAGGATGCGCGCGAGATATTCGGCGCGCTCCACATAGCGCGCGAGCCAGAACATGTTGTCGGCGGTACGGGAGAGCATGAATTTAGACCCACGAGCGTGCCGCGCGCACGGCGCGCTCCCTCCCCCCTTGTGGGGGAGGGTTGGGGAGGGGGGTAGTTCGTACGTGCGCCGATGTTGACGCTAGCGCGAAGCTGCTCGACCCCCACCCCCAACCCCTCCCCACAAGGGGGAGGGGAGATGAACCGCGGAGCAAGTTGCTCATCCGTCGAGCACCCAGGTGTCCTTCGTGCCGCCGCCCTGGCTCGAATTGACCACCAGCGAGCCGGCCTTGAGGGCGACGCGCGTCAGGCCGCCCGGCACGATGCGGGTGCGGTCGCGGCCGGTGAGCACGAACGGGCGCAGATCGACATGGCGCGGGGCGAGCCCTTCCTCGACCAGCGTCGGCACGGTCGAGAGCGCCAGCGTCGGCTGCGCGATGAAGCCGCGCGGATCGCGCTTGAGTTTCTCGCGGAACGCCTCGAGCGCGAGCTTGTCGGCCTTCGGCCCAATCAACATGCCATAGCCACCGGAGCCATGCACTTCCTTGACGACAAGCTCGTCCAAATGGTCGAGCACGTAGGAGAGGTGCTCGGGCTCACGGCAGCGCCAGGTCGGCACATTCTTCAGGACCGGCTCTTCGCCGAGATAGAATTTGATGATGTCCGGCATGTAGCTGTAGACCGCCTTGTCGTCGGCGACGCCGGTGCCGACCGCGTTCGCGAGCGTCACATTGCCGGCCATGTAGGCGGACATGAGGCCCGGCACGCCGAGCGCGGAATCCGGGCGGAACGAGAGCGGATCGAGGAAATCATCGTCGATGCGGCGGTAGATGACGTCGACGCGCTTCAGCCCTTCGGTCGTGCGCATGTAGACGACCTCGCCCTTGACGATGAGGTCGTGGCCCTCGACCAGCTCGATGCCGAGCTTGTCGGCGAGGAACGAGTGCTCGTAATAGGCCGAGTTGTAGATGCCGGGCGTCATCAGCACCACGGTCGGCTCGGCCGCGGCCGTCACCGGCGCGACCGATTTCAACGTTGCGAGCAATTCGTCCGGATAGTTCTCGACCGGCGCAACACGATGGCGCGCGAACAGGTCGGGAAAGAGCCGCATCATGATCTCGCGGTTCTCCAGCATGTAGGAGACGCCGGAGGGCGTGCGCGCATTGTCTTCCAGGACATAGAAGGTGTCGGCATCGACGCGCACGATGTCGATGCCGGCGATGAACACGTAGATGTCGTGCGGGACGCGCAGCCCGTTCATTTCCGGGCGGAAGACCGGATTCTGGAATACGAGATCATCCGGCACGACACCGGCGCGCAGCACGTCGCGCTTGGTGTAGACATCCTTGATGTAGAGGTTGAGCGCCTTGGTGCGCTGCTCGAGGCCGCGCTTGAGCGTCTCCCATTCGCTAGGGGCAAGCACACGCGGAATGACATCGAATGGGATCAGCCGTTCGGTCGAGTCGGCATCGCCATAGACCGCGAAGGTGATGCCGATCCGGCGGAACAGGAGCTCCGCCTCGCGGCGGCGGGTCTGCAGGATGTCTGGCGGGATCTGGGCGAGCCAGCGCGCCAGTTCCTCATAAGCCGGCCGGGTCGCCCCTTCCGTGCCATTCATTTCGTCGAACGCAATCGCCATCGACGCCTGTCCCCGGGAGCGCAACACGCCTGCCGGCGCGGTGCCCTGTCGGTGAGGGTAATTGCAAGCCGCGCGCCAAGGAAAGGCATGAAGGAAAGGCACGTGCGAAATCGCACCCAGTTCCCGAATTTTTGTGGTTTTGCACAAATATTGGGCTGATGCTGGTATCGGGCTGGGCAAGGACGGACGCCAACAAACTGGCCGAAACAATTGAGATCAATCGTGAAGTCGGCCGAAAACAATATTTCGGGCATACCTCGACGATTTCGCGCAATCGGCGTTAGCATGTGACACGTCGTATCGCGTGGCATCGTGTCCCGACCAAACATTTCGACCGGGTGACGACATGGCCAGCCCATCTCCAACCGAGAAGCAGGCGCCGATCGCGTTGATCGTCGAGGACGATCCCGATCTGCGCGAGCTTGGTGCCGCTCTGCTGGAAGAGACCGAGATGCGCGTCATCGAGTGTGAGGACGCCGAGAAGGCGATGGCCGTGCTTGCGCGAGAGGGGGAGAATGTCGCCCTCGTCTTTGCCGACATCCGCCTGCCGGGGCTGCTCGACGGCGTCGACCTTGCCCGTCGCATCAAGGCGGTCTGGCCGCATGTCTCGATCGTCGTCACCTCGGGCTATTCGGCGCAGCGGCCGGAGACGCTGCCCGACAATATCACCTATATGCCGAAGCCATGGTTGGCGCTCGACGTGCTGATGCAGGCCGAGCGCGCGGCGGCGTGGATGCAGCGGGCGCAGGGCTTTGGGAGATAAGGCTTCGGGAGTTAGAGCACGATCACCTCAGCGTCCGGCGCGTCGGCATAAAGCCGCGCGACCTCGCTGGCGCGGCGCTCGAGCGCGAGGCGCTGGTTGACGTAGCCCTTGTCGGTGATCTCGTTGGCGTCGATCGATGGCGCGTCGGTGAGCAGCAGCACGCGGGCAATGCGTTCGGACGAGCCGCTATGCGCCGAGTTCCAGCTCGCGAGCGCGCGCCGCACGTGTTCGGCGACGAGCGGATGGCGCGCGAGATCGGGCAGGGTGGTCGGCGCGGCCTCTCCGGCGAGTCCTTGGCCGATCAGCTTCTGGCAGCCGGCGGCATTCAGCCAGCACAGCAGTCCGATGAACGCGCGGTCCGCGCCGGTCACGATCGCGTCCTGCAGCACCGGCGAGCAGGCCGCGAGCACGCCGACGCGCAGTCCGCCGACATGCACCCAGGTCCCGGTCGTCAGCTTGAAATCCTCGGCGAGCCGCCCCGCAAAGATCAGACCGCGCTCCGGCGCAGCGTCATCGGCGAAGCGCACCGCGTCGCCCGGCTTGTAGAAGCCTTCTTCGTCGAAGGCGGCGGCTGTGAGGTCGGGGCGCTTCCAATAGCCGGGCGTGATGTTCGGACCGCGCACGCGCAATTCGAGCTTGCCGCCGCTCGGCTTGAGCTTCATCTCGACGCCCGGCGCCGGCAGGCCGACATTGCCGGCGCGGTCGAGCAGGAAATGCGCGGCGGTCGCGAGCGGCGCGGTCTCGGTGGTCCCCCACGAGGATGACATCGGCACGCGCTGGCCGGTCATCCGCACCGAGACGGCTTCGAGCCGCTCCCACAGATCCTGCGGCAGCGCGGCGCCCGCATAGAAGATGAGCCGCAGCTTGGCGAAGAACGCGCGCGCGAAGGCTTCATCGCGTTCGAGATGGGGCAACAGCGCCGCATAGCCGGCCGGAACGTTGAAATAGATCGTGGGCGAGATTTCGGTCAGGTTGCGCACGGTCTCGCCGACCAGCGCGGGCAGCGGGCGCCCGCCGTCGATCACCAGCGTGCCGGCATGGCGCAGCACCAGATTGAAATTGTGATTGCCGCCGAACGTATGATTCCACGGCAGCCAGTCGACCAGCGTAAGCGGCTGCTCGGTGACGAACGGCCACACGGCGAGCGCCTGCTGTTGATTGGCGGTCAGCATGCCATGCGTGTTGATCACGCCCTTGGGCAGACCGGTCGAGCCTGAGGTGAACAGGAACTTCGCGATCGTGTCGGCGCCGCTCGCCGCGACGGCACGGTCCACCTCGGGGCCGACGCGCGCGCGGGTGAGATCATCGAACAGCCTCGCGCCGAGGTTTGCGCCGTCGCGGCTCGCGACGATTTCGGCCGTGCCGCCGATCGCGGCGAGGGCCTTGGCAAAGGGCGCGGTGTCCGCCACGTAGATCAGCCCCGGCGCGAGCAGCTCGGCGATGTGCTTGAGCTTGGCGAAATCCTGACTCTGCAACGAATACGCAACCGAGATCGGCGCGACCGGGACACCGGCCGTATAGCCGGCGAGCATCAGCAGCGCGTGGTCGATTGCGTTGGCGGAGAGGATCATCACGGGGCGCTCGGCCGCGAGCCCGCGCGCGATCAGCGCGGCGGCGAGAGCGTCGACGTGAGCCCGTGCGTGTTCGTAGGTGAGCTTGCGCCAACCGTCCTCGCTGCGCTCCTGCAGAAACACGCGGGTCGGCTCGGTCGTGACGGCGGCCCGAAACAGCCGCGCAAGGCTCGGATCATAGTCACCGAGCGGGACCGGGCAGGCGAGGCGGATCGTGCCGTCCGGATCGGTGGTATGCGTGACGCGCGCCGGCGCGAATGCGATCGGCCGATGCGGAGCGGCGGTCGCCGGGTGGCGGGCAAGTTCGTTCATCGGGGACGCTTCCTCTGGGCTTTTCTTAATGCATTATACCGCCTCCCAGCAGAAGGAAACGCCATGAGCGCCATCGTCACCGCCGCTCTCCTCGTCATCGGCGACGAGATCCTGTCCGGGCGCACCAAGGACAAGAACATCGGCTACATCGCCGAGTACCTCACCAATCTCGGCATCGACCTGAAGGAGGTGCGGGTGGTGCCGGACGAGGAGGACGAGATCGTGACGGCGCTCAACGCGCTACGCCACCGCTACAATTACGTCTTTACCACCGGCGGGATCGGCCCGACCCATGACGACATCACCGCCGACTCGGTCGCCAAGGCGTTCGGCGTCTCGATCGACATCGATCCGCGCGCGGTCGCGATCATGAAGGAGCGGTTTGCGGCGCGCGGCGTCGAGATGAACGAGGCGCGGCTGCGCATGGCGCGCATACCGGCCGGCGCCACGCTGGTCGAGAACAAGCAGTCCGGTGCGCCCGGCTTCAAGATCGGCAACGTCATCGTGATGGCCGGCGTCCCCGCGATCATGCAGGCGATGCTCGACGCCGCAACGCCGATGCTGCAGACCGGCGTGAAGATGCTGTCCGAGACAGTGCGCGGCGACGTGCGCGAAGGCGACATCGGCACCGAGCTCGGCGAGATCGCCAAGCAGCATCCGAACGTCACGATCGGCAGCTATCCGTTCTTCGACGACAAGAGCGGGCCGAACACGAACCTGGTGATCCGCTCGCGCGATGCCGGCTATCTCGCGGCCGCGCGCGCTGACGTCGAGGCGATGCTGACGCGCGTGCGCGCCGCCATCAAGGCTTCGGCCTGAGGTGGATCGCCCGCGCACTGTTCGCCTCGTCGCGCGTCTGTACGCGGTCTTGTCGGCGCTCGGCGGTGCGTTGATTCTCGCCTTCGTGGCGGTGCTGATCTCGGCGTTCGGTGCGCGTGCCATATTCGAGCCGAAATTCCTCACGCTTGTCGTCCTGCCGGGGATTCTTCCAATCGCGTTCGCGCCATTCATCTGGCGCGAGTATCTCTGGGCGATGTTTGCCGTGCTGGCGATTGCGATCGGCCTGACGTTCGTGTTCAGCCGCGAGAGTGCGGCCACGCAGGTCGCGCTGCCGGGAACCAGCGCGCTGTTCGCGGTTTTCACGGGTATTCGCATCTGGCTCGGCCAGCGCGTCTGAGCGCCTTCCAACTGTGACCCCGCGTGACTACCTGCTGATCATCGGCAAAGCAGCAGGAGAGACGCCATGGCGACGATCAAGCGCAACGCAACGGCTCATTGGAGCGGCACCGGCAAGGAGGGCAAAGGCGAAATCACCACGCAAAGCGGCGTATTGAGCAGCACGCCCTATTCGTTCGCGCGGCGCTTCGGTGACGAGAAGGGCACCAACCCTGAAGAGCTGATCGCCGCCGCGCATGCGGGCTGCTTCACGATGGCGCTCGCGTTTCAGCTCTCCGGCGCCGGCAAGCCGCCCGAGAGCCTCGATACCAGGGCGGACGTGTCGCTCGAGCAGGTCGAAGGCGGCTGGAAGATCGCGGCGGTCGCGCTCACCCTGAAGGCCAAGGTGGCAGGC
>Ga0081539_10005469_pt1 | contig 12946 bp, 9 predicted proteins | sample TabmetS4T2R2_FD_71023 | JGI IMG/M metagenome (GOLD analysis project Ga0081539, IMG submission 71023) | Tabebuia heterophylla rhizosphere microbial communities from the University of Puerto Rico - S4T2R2 | ecosystem: Host-associated > Plants > Roots > Rhizosphere ...
GCAGGTTCAGCACCACGTACAGGCCCGCCGCCAGCATCGTCACCGTCATCACGACCGGCATGTCGCGGTTGTCGACCGCGTCGATCAGCGCCGCCCCGATGCCCGGGTACGAGAAGACGAACTCGACCGCCACGACGCCGCCGGCCATCCACGCGAGTTGCAGCGCGGTCACCTGGATCGCGGGCACGATCGCGTTGGGCACGGCATGGCGCCAGATGACCGTCCGCTCGGGCAGCCCCTTGAGCCTCGCCATGGTCACGTACTCGGACTCGAGCACCTCGATCATCGAGCCACGCATGATGCGGCTGATGTACGGCGTCACCGCCAGGATGAGCGTGGCCGCAGGCAGCACGACCGCCTTCGGCTCCTGCCACGCCTTCTCGCCCGGCGGCAGGATCGAGACGGCCGGGAACCAGTGGAAGACGCTCGTGGCGAAAACCAGCACGAGGCCGATGCCGATGACGAACTCCGGCAGCGCGGCGAGCACGAGCGTCACCGTCGAGACGCTGTGGTCGACGGCGCGGTCGCGGCGCATCGCCGTCCACACGCCGAGCCCGATCGACAGCGGGATGGCCACCGCCGAGGCGACGAGGACCAGGAACGTGGAGTTCGCCACGCGTGCGGACAGCACGTCGCTCACCGGCTGCTGCGTGGCGGCCGAGGTGCCGAAGCTGCCGGTCACCACGCCGCCGATCCAGTGCAGGTACTGGCTGATCACCGAGTCGTTGAGATGCAGCTGCTCGCGCAGCGCAGCCAGGCGGTCGGGCGTCGCCTCCTTGCCGAGGATCGCGGTGGCGGCATCCCCCGGCAGGGCGAGCAGGGCAGCGAACACCACCAGCGAGACCAGCCACAACGTGAGCAGTCCCAGGGCGAGGCGTCGCGCGACGAGCTTCTTCATGACATCAGCTCGAGCTGAAGCCTACGTTCTTCAGCCAGTAGTTGCCGAACGGGAAGCCGCACTTGGCCTCCACGAAGCCGGTGAGCTTCGCGCTGTAGGCGTCGATGATGTTCGAGAAGTACTGGATGATGTAGCCGCCCTCGTCGTACTGCATCTTCTGGGCGGCGTGGAGGATGTCGGCGCGCTTGCCGGCATCGAGCTCGGCGCGGGCCTGCTGGATGAGGTTGACGAACTCCGGTGGCTTCCAGTGCGTCTCGTTGAACGGCGAGGTCGGCAGGTCGCCCTGGGCCACCTGCGCCAGGTAGGCACGCGTCGCCCAGAAGTCCTGCGCGAACGTCCACTTGAGGTAGTTGTCGCCGTAGAACGTGCCCGAGTCGACCTTGCGCAGCTTCACGGTCACGCCGGCGCCCTTGGCCTGCTCGACGAACACCTGCGCCGCCTCGACGATGCCCTGGAACACCGGCGCCGTGACGAGCTCCACCGTGAGGCCTTCGTGCCCGGCCTGCTTGAGCAGCGACTTGGCCTGCTCGAGGTCCTGCTGACGCTGCGGCAGGTCCTTCGCGTAGACCGGGTCGTAGGGCGCGTAGAGGTCGTTCGCCGGCCGCCCCTGCCCGCTCAGCACCTGCTGGACCATCTGGTTGCGGTCGACGATGAGCCGGAAGGCCTGGCGAACTCGGTTGTCGCTGAACGGCGGCGCGTCGACGCGCATCGTGAACGGCTGCCACGCCCCGGTCTCCGAGACGAGGACCCGCAGGTTCGGATTCGCCTTCACGCTCGAAAGCTGGGCCGCCGGCAGGTTGTCGATCACGTCGACCTGCCCGCCGAGCAGCGCGTTCACGCGCGCCGTGTCGTCGGGGAAGTCGATGATCGTGAGCTTGTCGACGTACGGCTTGCCCTTCTCCCAGTAGCCGGCGTACTTCGTGAAGACGCTCTGCTGGCCGGGCGTGAAGCTCTCGTACTTGAACGGCCCGGTGCCGACCGGGTTCTTCGGGTCGTAGTCGGTCGGCACGATCGCGTTGAAGTACTGGCCGATGTCGTCGGGGAAGCCGGCATTGGCGAACTTCAGGGGGATCTTCACCGTGAGCTTGTCGACCTTCTTGAGGCCCTTCGTGTCGATGTAGCCGATCGACGCCGCCCCGACCTTGGGGTTCTTCGGGTCGAGGATCCGCTGGAGCGAGAAGATGACGTCGTCGGCGGTCACCGGCTTGCCGTTGTGGAAGGTCAGATCCGGCTTGAGCCGAACCGTCCACTCCTTCGGCGTCTTGCCCGCCTCGATCGACTCCGCGAGCAGCATGTCGAGCTTGGAGAAGTCCGGCGTGCGGACGGCGAGCGACTCGTAGAGGTTCCACACGCGCATGATGTCCGTGTCGGCCGTCGGCAGATGCGCGTCGATCGTGTCCTTCGCGCCGCCGCCGGTCGCTCCCACGCGCAGCGCGCCGCCGGCTTTGATGCTGCCGCTGACGGGCGCGCCGCCCGATTGGCTGCTGCTGCCCCCGCCGCCTCCGCCGCCGCATGCAGCGATCAGCCCCCCGGCGGCCAGGACCGCTCCGCCACGCAGAACCTGGCGTCGGGTCATCGAGTCGTCGAGCCAGTCCAGCCGAGGGTCGATTGTCACGCCTGCTCCCCTCTTCCGCGGCGCGGGGGCGCCGTCTGATATATGAGTCGCATTCATACACGATTTCACGGCGGCGCGCAGGTTTTTGCTCGATGAACACGCGGACCGAGCGGAGCGGAGCCGAGGAGCTCGTCGCGCTGGCGCGCCGCTTCGCCGCGGATGAGCTACGACCCGTCGCGCTCCACTACGACGAATCGGAGGAGTTTCCGGCCGAGCTCGTCCGCAAGGCCGCGCAGCTCGGCCTGACGTGTTACGACATCCCCACCCGGTACGGGGGTGGCGGATCCTCGAGTCTGCGCGACGCCTGCGAGGTGATCGAGGCGCTCGCCTGGGGCGACAGCCCGATCGCGTGGGTGATCGGCCAGGGCGGGTTCTTCGCGCATCCCGTGCTCGCGCTCGGGAGCGAGGAGCAGAAGGAGCGCTGGCTGCGGCCGCTGTGCGACGTCGACCCTCCGGTGTGCGCGGTGGCGATCACCGAGCCGGACGCCGGCTCGGATGCCGCGGCGCTCGCGACCGAGGCCAGGCGTGTGGACGGCGGCTACGTGATCTCAGGGCACAAGCGGTTCATCGGCAACGCCCCGCTCGCCGACGTCTGCGTCGTCTTCGCGACCGTCGCGCCGGGCACCCGGTCGCGGGGCATCACGGCGTTCGTCGTCGAACGCGACGACCCGGGCCTGGTGATCGGCGAGCGCCAGTACAAGATGGGCAGCCGCTGCTTCCCCGCGGGCGAGCTGCACTTCGAGGACTGCTTCGTCGCCGACGATCGCCGGCTGGGTGCCGAAGGTGAGGGCTTCCGGGGGCTGATGCGCGTGTTCGACCGCGCGCGCGTACAGCTGGCGGCCAGTTCGCTCGGCGTCGGTCGCGCAGCGCTCGAGCTCGCCGTCGAGCACGCCCGGCGGCGCGAGGCGTTCGGCGCCAAGATCCACGAGTACCAGGCGGTCTCGTTCCGCCTCGTGGACGCGAAGCTCAAGCTCGATCAGGCGCGGCTCGTGACGCACTCGGCGGCCGAGCAGGCCGACGCGGGGCGCCCGTTCTCGACCGAGGCGGCGATGGCCAAGCTCACGGCGTCTGAGGCGGCGTGGTTCGCCACCTGGGCGGCGGCGCAGACCCTCGGCGGCGAGGGCTACATCCGCACGTCGCTCGTCCAGAAGTGGCTGCGCGACGCGAAGCTCGACGAGATCTGGGACGGGACGAGCGACATCATGCGCCTCATCATCGCGCGCAGCATGTTCGGCCCGGGCTCCTAGCCAGACCGCTCGAACGCGGCGCGCTCGGCCGCCGTCAGCGGCCGCGAGCGCCCGGAGTCGCGGTCCCGGGCGACGAGCACGGCCCCACCCTCGGCGGCCAGCTCCCCGGCGGTCGTGAGCACCTCCTCGCGGGTCCTGACGCTCGAGCCGCCGATGGCGTCCAGCCGGCAGGTGGCGACGACGATGTCGTCGGCGAGCGTCAGCTCGCGCCGGTAGTCGATCTCGACGTGCACGAGCACCCAGTTCCAGATCTGGTCGGGATCGCCGAGGCTCGCGCCCAGCCACTCGTCGCGCGTCTCTTCGAGGTAGGTGAGGTAGATGGCGTTGTTGACGTGCCCGTAGACGTCGAGGTCGTTCCAGCGGATCTCGATCCGCTTCTCATGGACCTCCACGCGCGTCCTCCGTCTGGGCGAGCATCGCGTAGGCGAGGCGCTCGAGCATGAGGCCCGTGGCGTGCGGGGACTCCGACGCGGCGTCGATCGCCCGCTTGGTCACCGAGGCCGCGAGCCTGGGTAGCTCGGCGAGCCCGCGCGCATGCTCGAGCGCGCGCGCGAGCGCCTCGCCGGCGGGGACGACCTCCGACACCAGGCCGTGCGCCAGCGCCTCCTGCGCGTCGATCCGCTTGCGCAGCAGCATCAGCTCCTTGGCGCGCGCAGGGCCGAGGAAGCGCGTGACCCGAGCCGTGCCGCCCGAGCTCGGGAGGATGCCGAGGCCGACCTCCGGGAACCCGAACACGGCCGTCTCGTCCGCGATCCGGAAGTCGGTGGCGAGCGCGAGCTCGAGGCCCCCGCCGAGGCAGTAGCCGGCGATCGCGCTGAACGTGGGCTGCGGGAGCGCCGCCAGCTGCTCGTAGACGCCGCCGCTCGCCGCGTAGTAGGCGAGCACGTCCTCCGGAGAGCGGTCGCGCAGCTCGCCCAGGTCGGCGCCGGCCGAGAACGCGCGGCCGGCACCCGTCAGCACGACGCACGCGGCGTCGCGGACCTCGGCCCCGGCGAGCGCCTCGGCGAGCGCGGCCTCGACGGCGGTGGAGAGGGCGTTCAGCTTCGCCTCGCGGCGCAGCGTGAGCACGAGCACACGTCCCTCGGTCCGAACCTCCACGAGCGGCGTCACGGCGGCAAGCGTCGCACAATGAGCGGCGATGGCTGGCGATCGAACGACGGCGCGCGACTTCGGAGCGCTCTTCGCCCCGGGGTCGGTGGCGGTCCTCGGCGCGTCCGGCACGCCGGGCAAGTGGGGGTACGCCCTCGCTCGCGGAGCGCTCGCGGGGGAGCATCGCCGCGCGGTGTACCTCGTGAACCGCGCCGGCGGCGAGATCCTCGGCCGGCCCGCGCATCGATCGCTCGCCGAGCTGCCCGAGGCGCCAGAGCTGGTCGCCGTCGCGGTGCCGGCCGCGGGATTCGAGGACGCCGTCGACGCCGCGCTCGCGGCGGGAGCGCGGGCGATCGTCGGCATCAGCGCCGGGCTCGGCGAGGCCGGGCCGGACGGCCGGCGCCGCGAGCGGGACGTCGTCGCGCGGGTCCGCGCTGCGGGAGCGCTGCTGCTCGGCCCGAACTGCCTCGGCGTCTCGGACGCGCACGCCGAGCTGAGCCTCGCCTGGGCGGGCTTCGGCGCGGGTCCGGTCGGGCTGATCTCCCAGAGCGGCAACCTCGCGCTCGAGATCGGCGAGCTCCTGCGCGGCCGCGAGCTCGGGATCTCGCGCTTCGCCTCGCTCGGCAACCAGGCCGACGTCGATGCGACCGATCTGCTCCCGGTCTTCGCCGCCGACGAGCCGACGCGCGTGATCGGCCTCTACGTCGAGGACTTCCGCGACGGTCGCGCCTTCGCACGGGCGGCGCGCGACGCCGGCAAGCCGGTCGTGCTGATGAGCGCGGGGCGCAGCGCCGCGGGCGCCCGGATCGCCCACGGCCATACGGGGGCGCTGGTGAGCGACGGACGCGTCATCGACGCGGCCTGTCGCGCTGCCGGCGTGGTCCGCGTCGCGACGCCGAGGGAGCTCGCCGACGCGGCGCAGGCGCTCCTCGCGCCTCGTCGGCTGACCGGCCCGCGCATCGGCGTCATCGGGGACGGCGGCGGTCATGTCGCCCTCGCCGCCGACGTGCTCTCGGGTCTGGGCTTCGAGCTGCCCGCGCTCTCCACGCGCGTGGCCGCGGACGTCGCCGCGATGCTTCCGCCCAACGCCACGACCGCGAACCCCGTCGACTTCGCGGGCGGCGGCGAGCGCGACGTCACGACGTACCCGCGCGCGGCCCGTGTGCTGCTCGCGAGCGGCGAGGTGGACGCGGTCCTGCTGACCGGCTACTTCGGCGGCTACGGCGGGGAGGCCGAGCGGCGGGCCGCCGAGGATCTCGCGTGCCTCGCCGCGCCGCTCGTCGTGCACACGATGCACGCCGACGCGGACGCGGCTTCGGTCCTCCGCGCCCACGGCGTGCCGGTCTGCCGCGACATCGAGTCAGCCGCGCGGACGCTCGACGCCCTCCGTGAGCGCCGCGCGGGCGCGGTGCCCGAGTTGCCGCCGGCGGCGCCGTCGCCGGGCGCCGACGGCTACTGGGCGGCCCGCGAGCTCGTGGCGTCGGCGGGCATCGAGCTGATGGCGGCCCGCCGGGTGCGCACGGCGGACGAGGCCGACCGCGTCGCGGCCGAGCTCGGGTTTCCCGTCGTCGTGAAGGCGCTCGGTGCCCTGCACAAATCCGACGGCGGAGGGGTCCTCGTCGGCATCCGCGACGCGACCGTCCTGCGCCGCGAGCTCCGCGCGCTGCACGCGCGGCTCGCTCCGGCGGAGCTCTCGATCGAGGCGATGGCTCCCGTGGAGGACGGCGTGGAGCTGATCGTCGGGACACGCCGGGACCCGCGGTTCGGGCCCGTCGTGCTCGTCGGCGTCGGCGGGCTGTACGCCGAGATCCTCGACGACGTCGCGGTGGCGCTCGCCCCGGTCGACGCCGACGGCGCCCGCGAGCTCCTCCTCTCTCTGCGCGGCGCCGCGCTCCTCACGGGCGCCCGCGGACGGCCGCCGCTCGCCATCGCTGCCGCCGCCGACGCGGTGGCCGCCTTGGCGCGGCTCGGCGCGGCGCGCCCGGACCTCGACGAGATCGAGGTCAACCCGCTCCTCGTCACGCCGTCCGGCGCGGTCGCGCTCGACGCCCGCGCGATCGCCGCCCGCGCGCCGAGCTAAGGAACGCGGACCGAGGGGCCGGCGTCGCCGGAGAAGATGGCGCGGTAGACGCCCGATCGGGCGACCGCCGCGGTGTAGCGGCCGCCGCGCGCGAGGACCGCGGAGGCGACCGTGTGCCAGCCGTGCGCCGACCGGATCTGGATCTGGACCTCGGCGCCGACGCGCTCCGGGTAGACCGTGCCAGAGATGATGCTGCGGGCCCGCGGGCCGGCGGCGACCGCGCCGCCGCTGCTCGGCGGCTTCTTGTGCTTCGTCGAGATCGACGTGAAGTAGGCCCAGGTGTCGCCGAGGCCGAAGCGCGCGCGTAGCGTGGCGCCGCTGACCACCGTGGTGCCGCTGGTGCCGACCACCTTCGCGCTGACGATCCGCGGCGACACGCCGCGGCGCGTGACGCGGATGCCCTTGAAGCGGCCCTTGACGAGCCCGCTGAGATCGCCGGCCGCCTGCGCCATGCTCATGCGGATCGGCGCCCAGCGGTGCCGCGGCGAGGTCCCGTCATAGGGGTCCTTGACCGACTTCAGCCACGGCTTGGGGTCGCTGCCGACGAACGAGTTCTCGACGTTCTCGGTACGCCCGCCGGACGTGGAGAAGAAGTAGGTGACGACGGGAGCGCCGTCGTAGGTGACGACCTGGCCGCGGGTGGCGGCGACCGCCTCGTTGCTCGACGCGGTCTCGGCGGCGACGCCGCCGTAGACCTGCGAGCGCGTGTCGGCGTACTGGTCGAAGCCGGCGCCGCCCTTGGAGGTCGTGATCGCGTACGTGCGCGCCGCGACGGCCTGCGCCTTCAGCGCCTCGAGCGGCCACGAGCTGGGCGACTCGCGGGCGACCACGCCGGCGACGTACTGCTCAAGCGGGAGCGCGTTGACCACGTTGACGCCGCCGAACACGTCGGGCCGCAGCTCGAGCGTGCCGCGGTAGCTCCCCAGGCCCGCCAGCGAGAGCACGGCGCCGCTCGCCGGCGCCACCTGGAGGGGGGCCGAGTAGACGCCGAGGCGCTTTCCCGACGGTCCGTAGAGCGCGACCTGCGACGAGCCGTAGCGGGTCGCGCGGTAGGTCTTGCCGGGGTTCAGGATCGTGCCGCCGGCGCGGGCCGCACCGCTGAAGCGCGCCGCGTCGGTCGACTGGAGCAGCACCCGCACCGTGGCGTTCGGGTCGGCCGTGCCGAGCTTCGTCCCCCGGTAGTAGTGCGCGAGGATGCGGTCGTAGCTCGAGCCGTGCAGGGCGTAGCCGTAGGCGCCGTACTGGCTCATGCCGACGCCGTGGCCGAAGCCGGCGCCGCGGATCGTGAAGCGGTGCTTGGCGGCCCCGGCGGGCGCGGCGACGAGCAGCGTGGCGGAGAGTGTGAGCGGGATCAGGCGGTGCATGAACGGCGAACGACTCAGGGTAGCCCGACACTTTGATCGGCCAAAGGTTGCGATATCACTAGCGCGGTGAAGGCCTCGGATCTTTTCGTGCAATGCCTCGAGGCCGAGGGCGTGCGGTACGTCTTCGGCATCCCGGGCGAGGAGACGCTCGACCTCAACGAGGCGCTCGACGGCTCGGCGATCGAGTTCGTGCCGGTGCGCCACGAGCAGGGCGGCGCGTACATGGCCGACATGTACGGCCGGCTCACGCGCTCGGCGGGCGTCTGCCTCGGCACGCTCGGGCCCGGCGCCACGAACCTCGTGACCGGCGTCGCCGACGCGTTCCTGGACCGCTCCCCGATGGTCGTCCTGACCGGGCAGGGAGACCTCGAGCGCATGCACAAGGAGTCCCACCAGCACATCGACGTGGTGAGCATGCTCCGGCCGATCACGAAGTTCAACACGCGGCTGTACTCGTCGCGCGTCATCCCCGAGGTCGTGCGCAAGGCGTTCAAGGTCGCCGAGCAGCAGAAGCCGGGCCCGACGCACATCGAGCTGCCCGAGGACGTGATGGCGGACGACGTCGACGGCGCCCCGCTGCCCCGGCGCCACGGGCGGCGGCGGCCCGAGCCCAGCCACGACGAGCTCCAGGCCGCGCTCGACGTCATCACCGGCGCGTCGTATCCGATCGTCCTCGCCGGCAACGGCGTCGCGCGCACCGGCTCCGCCCCGGCGCTGCGGCGGTTCGCGATGCAGACCGGCATCGGCGTCGCCGAGACGTTCATGGGCAAGGGCATGCTCGACTACGAGGACCCGCGTGCGCTCGGCACCGTCGGCCTCCAGTCGCGTGACTACGCGCTGGCCGGCTTCGACGACGCGGACGTCGTGATCACCGTCGGCTACGACCTCGTCGAGCACGCGCCGGTCAACTGGAACCCGCGCAAGGACAAGCGGATCGTCTGCATCGACACCGTGTCCCCCGAGGTGGACGAGTACTTCATGACCGCAGCCGACCTGATCGGCGACATCGCCCACATCCTCGAGGTGCTGGCGCAGCAGCTCGGCCCGGTGACCGGCGCCACCGAGGGCTCGCGGCTCAACGACATCGTGCTCGGCCGCTTCGAGGCCGCCAAGGGCGACGACGCGTTCCCGCTCCAGCCGCCGCGCGCGCTGTGGGAGATCCGCCGGGCGCTCGGGCGCGAGGACATCCTGGTCTCCGACGTCGGCCTGCACAAGCTGTGGATCGCGCGCATGTTCCCGGCGCACGAGCCCGACACGGTGTTCATCGCCAACGGGCTCGCGGGCATGGGCATCGCGCTGCCGACGGGGATTGCCGCCAAGCTCGTCCATCCGGACCGCAACGTGGTGACGGTGAGCGGCGACGGCGGCTTCCTGATGAACGTGCAGGAGCTCGAGACCGCCATGCGGCTGCGCACGGCGGTCGTGAACGTGATCTGGGAGAACGCCCAGTACGGGTCGATCGTGTGGAAGCAGGACAAGAAGTTCGGCCGCCACTTCGGCACCGACTTCACGAACCCGGACTTCGTGCGCCTGGCCGACGCCTTCGGGATGCCGGCGTGGCGCTGCGAGGCGGTCGAGGACCTCGGCCGGCACCTGCGGCAGGCGCTCAGCCTGGACGTGCCGTCGCTGATCGTGGTCCCGATCGACTACTCGATCGACGTGTCCATCTCTGAGGAACTCGGAACGGAAACGGTGGCAGCATGAGCATCACAGCGGACAGCGAGACCGCGGTCGTCGAGGCCGCGCCGCACCAGCTCTTCATCGGCGGCGAGTGGCGCGACGCCGGCGGCGGCGAGACCCTCGCGGTCGAGGACCCGTCGACCGGCGAGACGCTCGTCGAGGTCGCCGATGCGACGGCCGACGACGCGGTCGCCGCGCTCGACGCCGCGGTCGCGGCCCAGGAGGAGTGGGCCGCCCATCCGCCGCGCGAGCGTGGGGAGATCCTGCGCCGGACGTTCGAGGCGATGACCGCGCGCGCCGACGAGCTGGCGCTGCTGATGACGCTCGAGATGGGCAAGCCGCTGGCCGAGTCCAAGGCCGAGATCACCTACGCGGCCGAGTTCCTGCGCTGGTTCTCCGAGGAGTCGGTGCGGATCGAGGGCCGCTACGCGACAGCGCCCAACGGCGTCGGGCGGCTGATCACGATGAAGCAGCCGGTCGGGCCCTGCTACGCGATCACGCCGTGGAACTTCCCGGCCGCGATGGGCACGCGCAAGATCGGGCCGGCCATCGCCGCGGGCTGCACGATGGTCATCAAGCCGGCCCAGCAGACGCCGCTGTCGATGCTCGCGCTGGCCAGGCTCCTCGAGGAGGCCGGGCTGCCCGCCGGCGTGCTCAACGTGATCACGTCGAGCTCGAGCTCGGAGGTCTCCAAGCCGATCATCGAGGACCCGCGGCTGCGCAAGCTCACGTTCACGGGCTCGACCGAGGTGGGGCGCAAGCTCGTCGAGCAGTCGGCGGGCGGGCTGCTGCGCACCTCGATGGAGCTCGGCGGCAACGCGCCGTTCATCGTTTTTCCGGACGCCGACGTCGACGCGGCGGTCGAGGGCGCCGTCATCGCCAAGATGCGCAACATCGGCGAGGCGTGCACGGCCGCCAACCGCTTCCACGTAGCGGGCCACGTGGCCGACGAGTTCACCACGAAGCTGGCCGAGAAGCTCGGCGCGATGAAGGTCGGGCGCGGCACCGAGGACGATGTCAAGGTCGGCCCGCTGATCGACGGAACGCAGCGCGGCAAGGTCGCCGAGCTCGTCGAGGACGCCTCCGGCAAGGGCGCGCAGGTGCTCGTCGGCGGCCGCGAGCGCGACGGCGCCGGCTACTTCTACGAGCCGACGGTGCTCGGCGGCGTCACCGACGACGCGCGGCTGCTCAAGGAGGAGATCTTCGGGCCGGTCGCGCCGGTGATCTCCTTCGACGACGAGGAGGCCGCGATCGCCGCCGCCAACGACACCGAGTACGGCCTCGTGTCCTACGTCTACACGCGCGACATCAAGCGGGCCTTCCGGGTCATCGAGAAGCTCGAGACCGGCATGGTCGGCCTCAACCAGGGCATGGTCTCCAACGCGGCGGCGCCGTTCGGCGGCGTCAAGGCGTCCGGCTTCGGCCGTGAGGGCGGCCCGGAGGGCATCAACGAGTACCTGGAGATCAAGTACGTGGCGATGGCCCTCTAACGCCGGCCGGATGCCGGCGACATCATCAGAAGACGGGCCGGATGCCCGACTGGGCATCTCTCGGCCGCTCTCGCTCGTACGGGAGTGGTTCGAGGAGGCGGCGGCCCAGGGGATCATCGAGGCCGAGCGCATGGCGCTCGCGACGGCGACCCCGGACGGCCGCCCGTCGGTGCGGATCGTCCTGCTCAAGGGGATCGACGACGACGGGATCCGCTTCTTCACGAACTACGCCTCGCGCAAGGGCCGTGAGCTCGACGCCAATCCCCGCGCCGCGGCGACCCTGTACTGGCAGCCGCTCTACCGCGCCGCCCGGCTCGAGGGCCCGGTGGAACGGCTGACGGCGGAGGAGTCCGACGAGTACTTCGCCTCCCGCCCGCGCGGCGCGCAGGTCGGCGCCTGGGCGTCCGCGCAGGGCACCGTCTTGCGCGACCGCGCGGAGCTCGACGCCCGCGTGCGCGAGGTCGAGGAGCGCTTCCCGGCCGAGATTCCCCGGCCCGACCACTGGGGCGGCTACCGCCTGCGCCCGGACGCCGTCGAGCTCTGGCAGGGCCGCCCCGACCGCCTCCACGACCGCGAGCACTTCCTGCTCCAGGACGACGGGACTTGGCGCGCCGAGCGGCTCTCGCCCTAGCTGGCGGGGCGCAGGCAGGTGCGGGCGCGGCCCGCGGCCAGGCAGGCGGGGCCCGATGCGAGCAGGACGGCGACCGGCTCCCAGAGCGGGATCGCGAGGTCCGGGTGCCAGCCGGCGAGCAGCATCGGTGCGACCATCGCGGCGATGCCCGCCAGCGTCACGGCGGCGGCGGCGAGCAGCGCGGAGGGCATGGTCACCGCGGGCCAGGTCCCGATGAGCCGGTCCACGCGTTCCGGCGCGACGGCGTCGAACCGCGCGAAGGCCGAGGCGAGCGGCGCGCGGTCGCCGAGCGCGTCGACGGCCGCGGCGTCGGCGACCAGGTCGGCCAGCGCGGCCTCGCTCTGACCGAGCGCGGCGAACGGAGGCAGCGGCGCCAGCGCGTCCGAGACCGTGCGCGCCAGCAGCAGGCGCAGCGGGTCGCGCCGCGTGCGGTGCTGCGCCTCGTGCGCGAGGATCGCGCGCAGCTCGGGCTCAGCCGTGGCGAACGTGCCCTCGGACACGTACACGGCCGGTCGCCAGAGGCCGGCGCAGAACGCCATGAGCCCGGCGCCGGGCACGACGTGCACGCGCTCGCCGTGAAGCACGGCCGTGCGTACGACCGGCAGCCGGCGCAGGAACGCCCGCTGGGCACGCACCTGGCGCGACAGCGACGCGAGCGCCCGCGCGATGATCACCGCGTCGAGCAGGGCGAGCGCGAGCTGCGGCTCGAGCGCGAGCCCGTGGTGGTGGACGACGTCGACGGCGACCACCACCACCAGCGCGGCGACCGTCATCCCCAGGACGCCCAGCGCCAGCTCCAGACGGGCCAGCGGGCGCCGGTCAGTCACCGCCCTGGGCGAGCCGCTGGATCTG
>Ga0081539_10005470_pt1 | contig 12942 bp, 13 predicted proteins | sample TabmetS4T2R2_FD_71023 | JGI IMG/M metagenome (GOLD analysis project Ga0081539, IMG submission 71023) | Tabebuia heterophylla rhizosphere microbial communities from the University of Puerto Rico - S4T2R2 | ecosystem: Host-associated > Plants > Roots > Rhizosphere ...
GGTGGGCTGGCGGACTTGAGGCTGATGCCGTTACGCACGTCGGTGACGTTGATTCCGTTCAGCGCGTTCAGCTTGCTGCCGATGAGCTGTAGCGGCCCGAGCATGTCATCGGTCTGGGCGTATTCGAGGATGCGCGGCTGCCCGCCGGTCAGCTTGTAGATGACCACGCCGTCCTTGAGGAGCAGCAGCCCGCTGAAGCGCCAGCCCGAGTTCTGCGTCTCGCGATGGAGCTTCAGCATGTCGAGCGCGGCATTGCCGCTGCGCCTTTTCTGCAGCGCCTGCTGGTCGATGGCCCATGCGGTGCATGCGGCCTGCGCCTGCAGGCACTCGCGCACACCGTCGTCGAGGTCGGCGAGCGTCATCGTGCCATTGACCATGAAGAGCTGCACGATCTCGTAGCGGGGCACGATGCGCATGTTGGCGTTGAGCCGCGGATCCAGATGCTGGCCGCGCAGCTCGTCGACCGTCGTGACGCGCGGCGTGATGCGCGCGAACGTCTCCGCGGCCTGCTGGTAGCTTTGCCAGGCGGTTTTCATGTCGCCGCTCGTCTCCGTGGTCTTCGGCAGGAGCGACGAGCAGCCGGCGAGGGCAGCGAGCACGACGGGAACGAGAAACCGCTTCATCGAGCGTTCACACTACTAGCAGGGCCTTTTGTAAGCGATGCTCCAATCAGCGAGGCCTTCGTAGCGCGCATGCGACACGTCTAGTGGCGCCTTGACTGGTGCGTCAGGCTGCGACTGGCGTGCGTGGTCCTGATGCGGGAAGTCGCAGCCTTGGACATGCTCATTTCACGACACGAATGCCGCGAGTGTTTAGTGGCGGGATGATCCATATGGATGGCCGCTCGCGCGCCGGTTACCAGGGGATACAAACCGCCGACGTAACTTGCCGTTGCGCGTGCGGGCGTCGCGGTCGGCGCCGCCCAGCCGCCGGCGCTGGTAGTACGGATTAGGTGATCCGCGCGACCAGCCAGCCCACAAGGTAAGCGACCGCGAGCGCGAGCGTGAACAGCGTGACGCCGCGCGTGATGCCCTTCGGAATGTCGTTCGCGTCCATCCAGCGCCGGATGAAATAGGCCGCGGCGAAGAACGTGAACGTCGGCACAACGATGCCCGCCAGCATCAGGCGACGCGCTGGAGCTCGGTGCCTGACACTGAATCTGGAATGTCGCTGCCGATGAAGCCGCCCGACTGGTGGCGCCAGAGCTTCTCGTAGTGGCCGCCGAGGCGCAGCAGCTCGGCGTGGGTGCCTTCCTCGACGATGCGGCCGGCCTCGAGCACGATCAGCCGATCCATGCGCGAGATGGTCGAGAGCCGGTGGGCGATGGCGATCACCGTCTTGCCCTGCATCAGTTCCAGCAGTTCCTCCTGGATCGCCACCTCGACTTCGCTGTCGAGCGATGAGGTCGCCTCGTCGAGCACCAGGATCGGCGCGTCCTTCAGGATCACGCGCGCGAGCGCAATGCGCTGCCGCTGGCCGCCGGAAAGCTTGACGCCGCGCTCGCCGACGTGGGCTTCATAACCCGCCTTGCCGCGCCAGTCGCGAAGACCGAGGATGAAATCGTGCGCCTGCGCCTTCCTCGCCGCGGCTTCCACCTCGGCTTGCGTCGCCTGCGGCCGGCCGTAGCGGATGTTGGCGGCGATCGAGCGGTGAAGGAGCGAGGTGTCCTGCGTCACCATGCCGATCGCCGCGCGCAGACTCTCCTGCGTCACCCAGGCGATGTTGTGGCCGTCGATCAAGATCCGGCCGCGCTCCACGTCATGGAAGCGCAGCAGCAAATTCACCATTGTGGTCTTGCCGGCGCCCGAGCGGCCAACCAGGCCGACGCGCTCGCCCGGCCCGATATGCATCGAAAGGTCGTTCAGCACCGGCGCCGCGTCGCTGCGGCCGTAGCCGAAGGTGACGCGCTCGAAGCGCACGTCGCCGCGCGAAACTACGAGCGCGCGCGCACCGGGCCTATCGACGCCGCTGTGCGGCACGGCGATCGTCTGCATGCCTTCCTGCACCACACCGATGTTTTCGAAGATGCCCGTCACTTCCCAGCTCACCCAGCCGGAGACGTTCGCCACCTGCCACGCGAGCGGGAGCGCGGTGGCGACGACGCCGGCGCCGATCTCACCGTGCGCCCAGAGCCAGATGCCGATGCTTGCGGTCGTCACGAGCAGCACGGCATTCATCACCGTGAGCGAGAAATGGAACTGGGTGATGAGCCGCATGTGGCGGGCCATCGCCTGCTGGTGCTCGTCGACCGATTCGCGCACATAGGCGTCCTCATCGGCCAGGCGCGCGAACAGCTTCACCGTCAGCACGTTGGTATAGCTGTCGACGATGCGCGCCATGACGATCGAGCGGATCTCCGAGCTCGCGCGCGCGAGATCGCGCATGCGCGGCACGAAGTACCAGAGGAAGAGGGCATAACCGAGCGCCCAGACGGCGGTGGGCAGGCCGAGCCGCCAGTCCGAGAGCGCCATGAGGCCGAACGCGGCGGCGCCATGCGCTCCTATATAGAAGACGGCGCGGATGCTGGCCATGGTGCTCTCGCGCAGCGCATGCGCGGTGGTCATCACGCGGTTGGCGATGCGCCCGGCGAAATCGTTCTGGAAGAAGGGCCAGCTTTGGCGGATGACGTGCCAGTGGCTCTGCCAGCGGATGAGCGAGGTGGCGCCCGGGATGAGCGCGTTGTGGCGAATCGCGACGTCGACCAGCAGCACGAGCGGCCGCACCAAAAGCACCAGCGCCACCATGGCGAAGAGCAGCGGCCATTCGCGCTCGAGCGCCGCCATCCGGTCGGTCGCTTCCATGAGCGACACCAGGCGGCCGATGAAAAGGGGGATCACCGTATCGAGCAGCGCCACCGCCAGGCTCGCCGCGAACATCGCCGCGAACCAGCCCTTCGTCTGCCGCACGAAATGCCAATAGAAGCCGAGCAGCCCGGCGGGCGGCGCACCGGCAGCGGCACGCGCCGTGCCCTGGATACGATCCTGGAATAGTTTCAAGGCTTTCCCTTCCAAGCGGCTCTGCGGCCGCGTTTTTCTTACCCGCTATTGTAATTGGTGACCGTCACCGTTTTAACCCGAATTGCGCTCGGGCCCGTTTAAAGGCTGCGAAGGAGGGCACAACAATGCCGAAACGCAGTCTCGCCGCACTCGCCGTGGTCGCCGCGTTCGCCGGGATCGACGCCGCGCTGGCGCAACAAGTGACAAGCGTCACGCTTTATCCCGGCAGCGCCACCGTCGAGCGCTCCGCGCGCATCGCCGCCGGTTCCGGCAAGCTGGAAATGACCGGGCTGCCTGCCAACTTCGACATGCGAACGCTCCGGGTGGAAGCCGATCCAGGCGTCGCGATCGGCGAGATTGCGGTTCAGGATATCGCCAAGTCCGAGGCGCTCGGCGGCCGCGAGGCCGTGCTTGAGGCGAGGATCCAGGCGCTGAAAGACCAGACCGCGGCGCTCGATGCCGAGATCAAGACCGCGGAGCTGGTGCGCGATTACCTCGCGGCGCTCAGCAGCCGCCCGGCCGAAGGCGACAAGCATCGCGCCGTGGCGATCGATCCGAAGGCGTTGCCGGCCGTTCTGGAGGCGATCCGCCGCGGCGGCGCCGACGCGTATGGCACGATCCAGCGTACAGAAATAAACAAGCGCGAAGTGGCGAAGAGCATCGCCACGCTCGAGCGCGAGCTCGCGCGGCTACGCAGCGGCGCACGCGATGTGCGTACGCTGAGCATCTCCTACTCAGCCACGCGACCGGGCGAGCTGCGCGCGGCATATCACGTGACAAACGCCGCCTGGCGCCCGACGTATCGCGCCTCGCTCGATTCGGCCGCCTCACGCGTGGAGCTCGAGCGCCAGGCCGCGGTGTCGCAGAAGACGGGCGAAGACTGGCGCGGCGTGAAGCTGCGCCTCTCGACCGGCCAGCCGCGCACGGCGCAGCTCATCGATCCGAACACCTGGCAGCTTGTCATCCGGCCGCCGCAATCCAGGGCGGCTGCTGATGGCCTGCTTTCGTCGACGGTGCCGCAGGCGCCGGCCGCGCGAACTCTGAACGAGCGTCGCGAGGCCGCCGAGATGAAGCCCGAGCAGATCGAAACGGAGTACGCGACCGAGTTCGAAGTGCCGGGTCGCGTCGACATCGCCGCCGATGGTCGTCACGTCACGGTCGCGCTCGCAAAGGAAGCGCTGCCGGTGAAGCAACGCATCCGCGTCGTGCCGCGCCGTGACAATGCGCCCATGGTCACGGCGGAAGCCAACATGCCCGAAGGCGTGTGGATCCCGGGCGACATGCAGCTCTATCGCGACGGCGCCTATGTCGGCTCAACCTACTGGCAGGCGCAGGCGAAGACCAAAGTGCTGTTGCCCTTCGGCCGCGACGATCGCGTGCAGGTGGCGATCAACCGACTGAAGGACCGTAGCGGCGCCGCCGGGCTAATCGGCCAGCGCGCCGAACGCCAGGTGGCGACGCTCTATACCATCACCAGCCGGCACAAGGTGCCGGTGGAACTGCTGCTCCTCGAAGCGGCGCCGGTGCCGGTCAACGACCAGATCACAGTCGAGACGAGCTTCCAGCCGAAGCCGAAGACTGCCAACTGGGAAGAGCGCCGCGGCGTCTATGCGTGGGAGCAATCGCTCGCGCCGGGCGAGACGCTGAAATTCGTCGCCGACTATGTCATCACCTACCCGAAGGACGCGACGGTCGTCGGCCTGCCTTAAATCAGTGCGCGACTTCCCACCAGTTGCGGTTGAGATCGGCGAAGAGGAACGAAGCGCGCCCGCTGCGCTCCGCGATGTCGCCGAGCTGCGTCACGCCTTTCGCACCCGCGAGCTCGCGGTGCGCCTCGGCCAGCGCGTCGGCCGAACCCATCGTCAGCGTGAAGCGGTTCGCCGGGCCGAGGAATTTCTTTCGCCGCGGGATCGGCAGCACGACGATGTACCACGGCGAAGCGGCGTGCTTGATATAGACGGAAAGCCGTCCGCCGCCCGCGATCTCGAGGCCAAGCACGTCGCGGTAGAACGCGGCGCTCGCGTCCTTGTCGTCGCACTCGAGCGTGCCGTGCGTGAGCGCCTGCGGCACGTAGCCGCGCCCCGGAAACTCGCTCTCGGCTAATTCGTGCGCCCAGTGCGGCCGCGCGATGGTGCGGCCTTCGGCGATCGCCTGCGCATCGTAGTGCTCGATCTCGAGCGTGTTGCCGCCGGGCTCGACGAAATACACCGAGCGCGCGAAGTGCTGCGAGCGGGGCGGGGAGATGCGGCGCAGGCCGAAGCGCTCCTTGTTGGCCACCAGGTAGCGATGCGCGGCATCGACTTCTTCGGCGCGCGCGACACGCACGCCATAGTGATTGTTGTGCGGCTTGTCCGGCGCCCCGGTGCCGGCCTCGTGCACCACCAGCTGCCAGTCGGTGTTCCGATGCTGCACGACCGCCTCACCGTTCCTTCGCTCGACGACGTGCATCGCGAGCAGCTCGGTAAAGACCGGCAGCGTCTCATCGAGCGAGCGGCATTCGTAATGCCCATGCGTGAGCCCGATCGGTCGCAGCATCCGGCGAAGCTTACAATGCCGCGCCATGAAGATCTGCCATTACAACGAGCACGAAGCGGGCGTGGTCGAGGGCGAGCGCGTCCATCCGATCGGCCCGACGCTCGTCGCCGCCGGGCATGTGCGGCAGGGCTACACGATGCAGGAGGTGATCGAGGTGCTCGCCAATGAGCCCGCGGCGATGCAGTGCGCGCGTCAAGCGCTGAAGGGCAGACCGCTGGCGCTCGGCGAGGTGAAGCTCCTTGCACCGATCGAGAATCCGCCGTCGCTGTGGTGCGCGGCGGCGAACTACAAGGATCACCAGGCGGAAATGAAAGCGGCCTCCGGCGGCCCGGACCGCTCTGATTTCACCAAGGACGATCTCATGGCCGAGTTTTTCCTCAAGCCGAGCTCGTCCATCATCGGCCCGGGCGGCACGATCGTTCTACCGCGCATCTCGAAGCACGTCGACTACGAGTGTGAGCTTTGCGCGGTGATCGGCAAGAAAGCGCGGCACGTGAGCGAGGCGCAGGCGCTCGATTACGTATTCGGCTACACCCTTTGCTGGGACATCAGCCAGCGCGATCCCTGGGGCCGCAACCGCCAGAACACGCGCAACATCCGCAAAGGCTTCGACACCTTCACCGCCCTCGGGCCGTGGATCGCGACGCGCGACGAGCTGCCGGAGCCGCAGGACACGCGCATCGAGGTGGAATTGAATGGCAAGCACGTGATGACCGCGCATACGCGCGACATGATCTGCGGCGTGCGCGAGCACATCCGCTTCCTGTCGGGCGTGGTCACCTTGCGGCCCGGTGACTTGATCACCACCGGCACGCCGGCCGGGGTCGCCAAGCTCGCGCCGGGCGACAAGCTGAAAGGACGCATCGAGCACATCGGCGAGATGACGCTCGGAGTCGAGGAGGAAAGATAGGGATTGCGCCCCTCTTCTGGAAAATAGGGGCGGTCCCTATTTTTCTGCTCTTCGCGCTTGCGGCGTGGGCGCAGGGCATGCCGCTGATCGGCTATCTAGGCGCGGAGACGCCGGAAGTTTTCGCTTCACGCCTGGCCGCGTTCCGCGATGGCTTGGCGGACATGAACTATGCCGAGGGGCGGAACGTCGCCATCGAGTACCGCTGGGCGGGCGGCGACAATGCGCGGCTGCCGGAGCTCGCCGCCGAGCTCGTCCAGCGCAAGGTGAGCGTCTTGGTCACGCCGGGAAGCGTCGCGGCGGCGCTCGCGGCGAAGAAGGCGACTGCGAGCATTCCCATCGTCTTCGAAGTCGGCGTCGATCCGGTGGCCGCGGGCTTGGTGCGCTCGATGAGCCGGCCCGGCGGCAACGCCACCGGCGTCTCGTCGCAAAACACGCAGGTGGGTCCACGGCGGCTGCAGCTCCTGAGCGAGCTCGTACCGGGCGCGCGAACCTTTGCGCTCCTCGTCAATCCTGCCAATCCGAAGACCGCGGAAACGCTGACCGACGACCTGCAGGTCACCGCGCACGTCCAGCGCGTGCAGCTGCAGATCGTGCGCGCTGCCTCCGACCAAGACCTACCGGTCGTGTTCGAAAACCTGGCGCGCCAGAAGATCGGCGGTCTGGTCATCGCCAACGATCCATTCTTCGTCTTGCGCACGCGCGAGCTCGCCACGCTCGCGCTGAAGAATCGCGTTCCAGCGATTCACCCGTCGCGCGACTTCGTCGCTGCCGGCGGCCTGATCAGCTACGGCGGCAAGGTCGAGCAGTCCGACCGCCTCGCCGGCGTCTATACCGGCCGCATCCTGCAGGGCGAGAGGCCGGCGCAGCTGCCGGTGCAGCAGGCGAGCCAGCTCGAGCTGCACGTGAACCTGAAGACCGCCAAAGCGCTCGGCATCACCGTGCCGCAGTCGGTGATCGTGCGTGCCGATGGAGTGATCGAATGATCGCGCGCCTGGCGGGCGCGCTCTGTGCCGTGGCGCTCGCATTCGGGGCCTCTGCGCAGCCGAACAAGGTCTACCGCATCGGTGTACTCGACACACTGTCACCGAGCGCGAACCGAACGAACATGGACGCTTTGTCGCGCGGTTTGCGCGAAGCGGGGTACGTCGAAGGAAAGAACCTGGTGATCGACTACCGCTGGACCGAGGGGCGCTCGGAGCGCACACCGGACCTCGCGGCGGCGCTAGTACGGGCAAAGCCCGACGTCATCATGACGCGCGCCACGCCGGCAACGCTGGCGGCTAAGAATGCGGGTTCGATACCCGTTGTCATGCTCGGGGTCGCCAACCCGGTAGGCACCGGTGTGGTCTCGAATCTCTCGCGCCCGGGCGGCCACGTGACGGGACTGACCTCGCTCGTCACCGAGGTCTATGCCAAGCGGATGGAGATCATCAAGGATCTCGTCCCCGGCATGAAGCGGATCGGCGTGCTGCTCAACTCGACGAACCCGAACACGCCACTGCAGGTAAAAGAAGCCGAACGGGCCGCGCGTGTGCTCGGTCTCGAAGCCCGCGTACGCGACGTACAAGATGCGGAGACCCTGCGGCGGGCATTCGACGCCGCCGCGGCCGACTCTGTCGGCGCGATGCTGATAAACGCCGAGCCCCTGATGCACGCGAACCGGTCGGTGATCATCGAGTCCGCCGCAAAGCATAAGCTGCCGGCTATCTATGCGGCCCGCGAATTCGTTGACGCCGGGGGCCTCGTTTCCTATGGCGTGCATTACCCCGATCTTTACTACCGCGCGGCCTTCTACGTCGACAAGATCTTAAAGGGTGCGAAGCCGGGCGACCTGCCGATCGAGCAACCGACGAAATTCGAGCTGGTGATCAATCTGAAGACGGCGAAAGCGCTCGGCATTAACGTGACGCGCGACTTCGCGCTGCGCGCGGATGAGGTGATTCAGTAGTGCGCTGGAAAACGTGGTCTGTAGCTGTTTTTCTGCTTTTCGCATCGCTTGCTTTCGCCCAGACATTCCCCACGCGGCCCGTGAAGATCGTCGTGCCGACAACGCCCGGCGGCGCGACGGACGCGTTGTCGCGCTCGATCGGTGCGCGGCTCTCGGAGCTTTGGGGCCAGCCGGTGGTGGTGGAGAACAAGCCCGGTGCGACCCAGATCATCGGCGGCGACTATGTGGCGAAGTCGCCACCCGACGGCTACACGCTGATCGTGTCAGACGCGGCGACCTTCATCATGAACCCGATCCTGCACAAGAACCTGCCGTATGAGGGGCTGCGCGCGTTCACGCCGATCACGCTGCTGGTGCGCTTCCCGTGGGTCGTGGTGGTGCATCCCTCAGTGCCTGCGAATAGTTTCCAGGAGCTCGTCGCCTACGCGCGCGCGAATCCCGGCAAGATCGCCTACGGCTCATTCGGCACCGGCTCCTCCGGCCACATCAGCGTCGACTACATGAAGAAGCTGCTCGGCATCGACCTCGTGCACGTCCCTTATAAAGGCGCGGGCCCCGCGGTGAGCGATCTTCTCGCCGGCCAGATCCAGATGATGATGGTGACGCCGCTCCTGGTCGAGCCGCATGCGCGCGCGGGCAAGCTGAGGCTGATCGCTGCGGCGACACCGAATCGCATCCCGCGACTGCCCGATTTGCCGACGGTGGCGGAATCCGGCGTGCCGGGCTACGAGGCGGGCACGTGGTTCGCGCTGGCAGGTCCTGCCGGGATGCCGCGCGATGTCACCTATTCGATCTACGGCGAAGTGAAGAAGGTTTTGAACGAGCCGGCATTCAAGGAGAAGTACATCGACCGGCAATGGTTCGAGGTAGTCGCCAACACGCCCGACGAGTTCGCTACTTTCCTCAAGGCAGATTACGAGCGCTGGGAGAAGCTGATCCGGCTCTCGGGCGTGAAAGTCGAGTAGGTGCTAGAGCTTCTTACTTGCGTAGCAGAGCAAATGCGCACGTCGTACGGGATTCGGGTGCGCGAGATCCGTACGACGTACGCAATAGACCGCGCTACTTAACCCGCTTCCAGAGCGTGTCGTTCGGCCCGCCGCCGGCGGAAGGCGCGGTGACGGTGTAGCTCAGCGTGTCGCCTTGGACCTTGAGCGGCCGCTTTTGCGTCGTGCCGTTCCAGTTCGGGAACGTGCTCGTCTCGACGTGGAAGGTGATCGACTTGCCGCCATCGTCGATGGTGTAGCGGCCGGTGTGCGCGATGCTGCCGTTCACCACCATCTTGTTCTCTTCCGGCGTGGCGTTCGTGCGTGTCCCGGCGGCGATCTTCGGCATGTCGGCGCGCGAAAGCACGATCGAATAGCGGCCGTCAGGCGTGAGGATCATCGAGCCGCGCGGCTGGTCACCGAACGCCGGGATCTTCACCGGAGCGTAGGTTCCCGCGACGCTCTTCATGTCTTGGGCGAACGCGGCGAGCGCTGTGGACGTTAGCGCCGCGCCGATGATGCTGAGCGTGAGTCTGCGATTCATGATTGTCTCCCCAGGCAAATGAATGGATGGAGCGCGCTGCGCCCCCGTACCACGATACGCCGGTGAGACGGGTGCGGCATCGCAGCAGCGATGGCGACCGAAGTTTGAATTAGGTGCCCGACTTCGGCTGATTCGGGCTCCGTCCCCGAACTGAGTCGCTTACTTCTGCGCTCGCTCCTTCTTCGCTTCGGCCGCGCGCCGGTCGGCGCGCAGCTTGCGCTTGTCCCGCTTGAGTTTGCGCTTTTCGGCGCGCACGCGTTCCTTGTCTCTCTGCACCTGCGCGCGGTCCCTTTCCACTGAGCTCTGCGCCGGCGTCGGCCCGCTGACGCCGACAAGGACGAGCGCGGCGGCGACGAGCATCGTTTTTCTGATCATGGACTCCCTCCCGCCGCGCACGATACGCAAAGAGCGGTGGTCGCGCAAAGAAAAAGGCCCGGCCGCCTGGCGGCGGCGCGGGCCCGGTTCTTCTGCAGAAGCGTTACTTCGTGGTGGTGGTTGTGGCGGTGCTGCCTTCTTTTTTCGCTTCTTTCTTCTGGGCCTTGGCCGCTTTGCGGTCGGCTTTCGCCTTCGCCTTGTCGGACTTCAGCTTTTCCTTGTCCGCCTTGACCGCGTCCTTGTTGCCGGCCTTGCGATCGGCCTTGATCTGCTCCTTGTCCTTCTTGATCTGCTCCTTGTCCGCGTTCACGGTGTCCTTCGGCGTGGTCTGCGCGATGGCCGACCCGGCGAGGGCCACGAAGGCGGCAAGAAAGAGACTCTGCAACAGCTTCATACTTCCTCCTGTGGTGTTGGACTTCAGCCTCCTCTAACGCATGAACCTGAAACCGGATGACAGCGAGACCCATTCTTCTCACTCACCGTCAGTGACGCCATGACCCGACAGTCCGCCATTGCCGCCGCGCAGAGGTACTTCGACGCCGGCAGCTTCCACGCCGACCTCGCGCGGCGCGTCGCCATCCCGACGGAGAGCCAGAACCCCGAGCGCCAGGCCGAGCTCGAGCGCTACCTCGAGGCGGAGATGGCGGAGAGCCTCGCCAAGCTGGGGCTGCAGAGCCGCATCTTCGCCAATCCGAGAGGCAAGGGCGGCCCTTTCCTCGTCGCCGAGCTGATCGAGGACCCGAAGCGCCCGACCGTCCTTCTCTATGGCCACGGCGACGTCATCCGCGGGCAGGAGAACGAATGGCGCCACGGCCTTGGCCCCTGGACGCTGAAGCAGGAGGGCGAGCGCATCTACGGCCGGGGCACCGCCGACAACAAGGGGCAGCACACCATCAACCTCGCGGCGATCGAGACGGTGCTGCGCACCCGCGGCAAGCTCGGCTTCAACCTCAAGGTGCTGATCGAGACCGGCGAGGAGATGGGCTCGCCCGGCCTGAAGGAATTCTGTGAGCAGAACAAGGCACTCCTCGCCGCGGACGTGCTCATCTCATCGGACGGCCCCCGCCTGCAGCCGAACCGCCCGACGATCTATCTCGGCACGCGCGGCGCGCTCAACTTCCATCTGACTGTGGAGCTGCGCAAAGGCGCGCACCACTCGGGCAATTGGGGCGGCCTGCTCGCGAATCCCGGCATCGTCCTCGCGCACGCCATCGCCACGATCACCGACGCCCGCGGCGCGATCCGCGTGCCCGAATGGCGGCCGGACACGCTTACGCCCTCGGTGCGCCGCGCGCTTGCCGACCTGGAGATCTCCGGCGGCGACGAGGGTCCGTCCATCGATAGCGACTGGGGCGAGCCGGGCCTCACGCCGCCGGAACGGGTGTTCGGCTGGTCGAGCTTCGAGGTGCTCGCCTTCGTCACCGGCAATCCTGACCGGCCGGTCAACGCCATCCCCGGCCAGGCGCGCGCCACCTGCCAGCTTCGCTACGTGGTCGGCATCGACCCGAATGACATCATCCCGGCGCTGCGCCGCCATCTGGACCGAGAAGGCTTCCAGACGGTGAAGGTGGAGCCCGCGCGCGAAGCAATATTCCATGCCACGCGTCTCGATCCCGAGTCGCCCTGGGTCAAATGGACCGCCGCCTCGATCGAGCGAACCACGGGAGTAAAGCCCGCCATCCTGCCGAACCTGGGCGGCTCCCTCCCCAACGAGGTGTTCGCCGACACCCTCGGCCTTCCCACCGTGTGGATTCCGCACTCGTACGCCGCTTGCTCGCAGCATGCGCCGAACGAACATTTGCTCGCGCCGGTGGCGCGCGAGGCGCTCGCCATCATGACCGGGGTATATTGGGATCTAGGAGAGAAGTAGAGCGGTCAAAACATCGATGATCCGGAAGATAGGCATCGCAGCCTTAGCAGCCCTGGCCGTCGTCGCCGCTGATGACGGCTGGGCAGCGCGCTCAGGCTCCCGCTCGGGCGGGCGCTTCGCGGGCGGCGGCGCGTCCGGCGCGCGGATCGGTGCCATGCCGCGCTTCTCGCGCACGGCCCCGGTGCCGGGGTCGCCGACGCCCTTCCGCCATCATGGCCGCTCGGTGATTTTCATCGGCGCGCCGTTCTACTTCTGGTCCTGGCCCTACGGCTACTACTACCTGCCGCCGCCTTATTACTATGGGCCGGACTACGTCGCGCGGTACGACCTACCGCCCGTGTACGTCGAAAAGTTCGACGGCACGCCGACGCCGCAAACGCCCGGCGAGATCTTCTGCCCCGGCGCCAACGCCCACTACCCGGAAGTGCGGGAGTGCCCGAACGGGTGGCAGCGCATCATCCGCGAAGAGGACCAGACTCCCGACGACGCTTACGCCGGCTGACCCACGGCCGGCAGCAAATGGGCGGTGGATTGGAGCCGCGCCTAGAGTCTAAGCGCGGTCCAATTTGCGCGAGCACGTCGCTCCGCAGGCGCATTACGGAACGGCCACACCGTCCGCGACGCCTTTCGGGCCGACGATCCGCACAGAAAAATTGTAGAAGATCGACGAGAACCATTCGTGCCACCAGCGAGCGTTCAGGTATGGGAGGTCCGTACCCTTCCTGCTGTCGGCGACGTAGACGCCGGCCTGTCCGTACACGAACGACGGGGTCACGAAGAC
>Ga0081539_10005471_pt1 | contig 12938 bp, 10 predicted proteins | sample TabmetS4T2R2_FD_71023 | JGI IMG/M metagenome (GOLD analysis project Ga0081539, IMG submission 71023) | Tabebuia heterophylla rhizosphere microbial communities from the University of Puerto Rico - S4T2R2 | ecosystem: Host-associated > Plants > Roots > Rhizosphere ...
CTGGTACTTCGGCAACAACATGGCGGAGACACAGGTTTACTTCCCGGAAACGGGCATTGTATATGATGGCATCAGTGGTCCCGTCTCGTGGCGCGTGAATCGCAATTCCGGCGCAGAGTCCACGATTGAGGGGCTGATGAGCCTGATCGCCATCGCGGATATTCCGCAGGCGGTGGATTTGCTGCACGTCGAGCCAGTCAGCAGCACGCCCTGGCAGATTCTTGAAGCAGAAACTGCGGAACGTGTCGTTGGCACGCCAATCTACTATTCAGGCAACTGGACAGGGGAGGGCTATATCAGCGGCGGGCGGTATATCGGCATTGGCGAAGGACAGCGGATGCGTCTGCAATTCGAGGTAGAGCAGGAAGGGGATTACCTGCTCTATGTGGCGCACATGCGCCAGTCTGCCGCCAGCAGTGAGAATGTGATCCAGCGCGCCGCCCAGCCGCCGACTATTGACGGCAGCGATGAGGATTGGTCGGATGAAATTACCAGCATCGACTCAAACACGGCGCAGCAGTTCCTTCGCGGGGCGGGCTTGTGGCAAGGCGCGGAGGTTGATAGCCACAACGTCCGCCTGAGCTGGGATGACGACAACCTGTATGTGTTTGCCGACGTGCGCGATCCACAGTTCGACCAGCCGTTCACGCTGAGCGCCGCTGGACAAGGGGATAACCTGTGGCTGTATTTCACGAGCAGCCCGGACGCCAGCCGCTTGTCTGCGAAAGTGACACTGGCGCAAACGCCGGATGGCGCGCAAATTTGGGACTGGCAGCGCACGAGCTTCTTTGACGGAGGTGTGCTAGCGTTTCAGCAGCGCGAGGGCGGTTACAGCTACGAAGCGGCGCTGCCCTGGGCGTCGCTAGGCGTAGACGCGCCGCAAGCTGGGATGCAGATCGGTTTTGAGGCGGGACGTGGCGTGGGCGGCAATTCGTTTATGGATTTGACTGGGCGCGATCCGGATGTGGCGGCGAACCTGCTGCACCTGATGCTGGTCGAGCCGGGGATGGATGCTGCGGCTTCGACTGCGCCACAGGTTGCGCTTGAAGTGCGTTTTGCCGATGAGGATGAAGTCATTATTCCAGAAACTATCTCGCCGGACAGCGATTTCTTCTGGCTGGACTTAGTGACTCCTGAGCCGATTCATCTGACGCCCGCCGAAGTCATTATTCGCTTTAGCTACGCTGGGGAAGAATCGGCAAACCCTGGCAGCAGCAAAGTTGATGCCTTTTACTTGCAGCCCGCCGTCGCGCAGCGCGTCTGGCGAACGCCAGAGGGTCGCACAGTCACGCTGACCTATAATACGCTGACGGGTGAAGCAACCTGGGACGGAGCAAGTTAAGGTAAGGAGCTGTAATGACACAGGAAACCTATCGCAAACACCCCTCGCTGGAACGGCTGAATCTGCTGGTGGGCGAATGGAATTTGGAATTTATTTTCGCAACCGACCCCGATCATCATTTGCATGGGCGGGAAGATTTCGAATGGATGAAAGGCAGGATTTTCCTATTCGAGCGGTGGCATGTCGCTCACCCCGACGCGACAAACAGGATAGGCATCATCGGTGCGGATGGCGATGGGGAAACCTTTACTATGCATTCCTTCGGTTCGAGTGGTGTCACCCGCGTCTACAGCATGAGCCTGAACGAAGGGGTCTGGAAACTGTGGCACGATCAACCGGAGCTTTCCCAACGATTCGAGGGGAAGTTTAGTGACGATGGCAATACTATCACAGGCTACTGGGAAAGATCGACTAATGGCTCAAGTTGGGAACGCGACTTTGACCTGATCTATTCGCGGATCACGCCAGTGACAACCGTCCAGACAAAGATCAAGTAGCTATTCTACGGACAGTAGCCCACACAAAGCTCATATTTGCAAGACTACCAAAGGAAATCGCCGGAATGATGCGCCTCACCCGTCACCCGCAAAGCCCGCTACTGTACCCGAACCCGCTGCATCGCTGGGAAGCGTTGAATGTTTTTAACGCCGCCGTGACGCAGCACAATGGGCTGTACCACATGCATTACCGGGCGCAGGGCGTTGACTTCATCTCGCATGTGGGCTATGCCGTCAGCGCGGATGGCTTGGTCTGGAATCGCCTGGAAAACCCGGTCGTGTCGCCGCACCGTGACCGCGAAGATTACCGGGGGGTGGAAGACCCGCGCGTGACGCCGCTGGAAGGGGCATTTTACCTGTGCTACACCGCTTACGGCATCAACGGCAATTACCCGATGATCGCCCGCTCGGATAACCTGATCACTTGGGAAGACGTGGGACCGCTGGAAACTACTGAGAACAAGGATCATGTCCTCTTCCCAGAGAAAGTGAACGGGCGCTATGCCATTCTGCACCGCCGCCGCCCGCATATCTGGGTCGCTTACAGTGACGATCTCAAGACCTGGGACAACCACACCATTATCATGTCCCCGCGCGACGATGGGCAGGATGCATGGGATAGCAAGAGCATCGGCGCGAACGGTTTACCGATAAAAACGCCTTACGGCTGGCTGCTCTTTTATCATGGCTATTCCGAGGCGCATATTTACCGTCACTCCGTCGCGCTGCTTGACCTGAATGATCCGGCGAAGGTGATTCACCGCCCCAAGAGCTACATCATGGAGCCGACCGAGACGTGGGAGATACGCGGCGATGTGCCAAACGTGATCTTTAGCTGCTCGAACAACGTCGTTGGCGATCAGCTTTACTTCTACTATGGCGGGGCGGACCGCATGATTGGGTTGGCAACTGCGCCGTTTGCGGAGGTGGTTGCCTTCGCGCGTAGTGATGCGTAAATAGGAAATTGCTACGCCTGTGGGCGTAATTCACACGATTTAACCTGCTCAGATGGGGGTTTTCGTTTCCAGTAAACAACTGCATCAGCGGCGTTGAACACCGGACGATTCACGCACGATCAATTCAATCGGCACGATCATTGAAGCGGGGGACGCAACCGGGTGCACGCGCTGCGACAGCAGAAATTGAAAGGCATAGTCCACCATTTCGCGGAGCGGCACATTGACTGTGGTGAGGGCAGGGCGAATGATGGCTGCCGTTTCCGTGTTGTCAATCGACACAATCGCAATGTCGTCTGGTACACGCAGACCTCGATCTTGCAAGGCTGCGATTGCTGCGATTGCCGCCTCGTCATTAGCTGCGAAGAGCGCGGTGATATGGCGTTGTTTTTGAACCAGGTCAAGCGTCGCTTCATAGGCTGACGATAGTATTTTCGTGCCGTCTATGGCACGGACTAAATCAGCATCAAAAGGCAGCCCGTGCAGGGTGAGCGTGCGTTTGTAGCCCTTATCTCGATCATCCGAAAGCGACAGAAAGCCAATGCGTTGATGTCCGAGACTGATGAGATGCTCGACCGCCATTTCTGCGGCACGAGTCAGGTCGAGAATGAGCGCCGGTAGACCGTAGACGGATTGTTCGAGGCAAATGATATTGTCTACCCGCTCAATCATGAGTTTGAGAATGCGCTCGTGTTCAGGATTTGCCAGAATTGCCAGGGGAAGCAGCAGAATGAGCGACGAGATTTCCTCTCGATGAATGTTCTTGTTGAAAAATACCGGATCAGTCAGGCTGTCAAAGAAGCTAAAAAAGCGAATATGCTGATTCAGTTGATGAGCACGGTCAAACAGACCGGCGACGACGGCGCTGTAGTAAGGGCGCTCCAGAAGGTTTGATCCCTTGCCCCCGGCGATGATTCCGATGGAATTTTCGGCAGCATTTGCGCCCAACTTAAGCTGCTGCGCGTGTTGGTTCGGGCGGTAACCCAGCACCTGAATAGCATTGAGGACGCGATTGCGAGTTTCTTCTGAGACGTTGCGCGGTCCATTGTTCAGGACATAAGACACGATGGCACGGGAAACACCAGCGTGTTTGGCAACATCTTCTTGTGTAACGATTTCCCGGTCGATATTTCTACTCATGTTTTTCCTTTGGAAGTGCGGTGCCACTCAATAGAATACCTGCCGCACTGATTTTTGACGACAGCCAACCGACGGGTTCGCTGGTTCAATGCACTTTGCCCTAATTTTTTGACCTACTCTAAATAAAGAGCCTATAATAAACAACACGTATCGTCAACACGTGCGAACATGAACCAGGTGAGTGAAAGGAGCGTATTAAAGTCAATTTCGCTTGTCACTAAAAAGTCAATCGTTTAACGTATATGGAGTCATTCTCATGAAAAGATTCAAGTTAGTAGCACTGCTCGTTTTCTGTTTCTGTCTGACTGCCGTCAGTATGGTTCAAGCGCAGGATGCGCAAGATGTCACCCTCACCGCGTGGACTCACGACCAGCTCTACATCAACTATTTCGAGGCGCGGCTGCCGGAATTCCAGGCGCTGCACCCGGAATACAACATCACCTTTGAACCCACTGTCGACTCGGCAGCGCCGACCAACGCGCTCAACGCGATTGCAGCGGGTGAACCGCTTCCTGACCTGCTCGGAATCGAGCGCGGCGCGTTCCCGAACTTTATGCGTAATGGCATCGTCGCGGATAACTTCCTCGACCTGACCGACCGGATTGGCGACCGTCGCAGCGAATATGCGGAAGGGCGCTGGACGATTTACTCCTATGAAGGGCGTATCTACGCGATTGAAAGCTCGCTCACCGCGTCAGTACTCTACTATCAGCCTGCCATTTTCGAAGCGGTTGGCGTCGAAGTGCCAACCACCTGGGAACAGGTCTTAAATGATGTTGGTCCCAAACTGGCAGCAGAAGGTCACGCCTTTACTTTTGCGACCAACGATGGCAGTTGGTTCCAGATGTACTTCAACCAACGTGGCGGGCAAATCTTCAACGAGAACAGCGAGTTCGTTATGGGCGACGAGACCAACCGACCGCTGGCGATTGAGGTGGCGACCTACCTTCAGCAGGCTGTGCAGCAGGGCATTATGATGGTCGTGCTGGGCGGCGACGTGTGGTCGGGCGCAACCATTCCAACTGCATATCAGGAAGGTCGGCTGGCAGGTACGGTGATGCCCGACTGGTGGGCAAGCTGCTGTTTGAAGCCGGGCGTTCCAGATATGGAAGGGCAGTGGGCAGCCGCTGCGCCGCCAGTTTGGGAAGGCGGCGGGTTCGCCACGTTGAACTGGGGGGGGACAGGCTGGGCAGTGAACAGCAAGTCGCCGAATGCAGAGCTGGCGTGGCAATTCCTGGAATTCATGTATCTCGGAAAAGAAAGCCAGATCGCGCGTTTCCAGCAAATCAACATGTTCCCGACGATGTTCGAGGCGGCGAATGACCCGGCGGTAACGGAACTTGAAGACCCGTTCTTCGGTGGGCAGAAGCTCGGTGAAATCTACGCTGAGCTTGCGCCGGATGTTCCCGTGTGGTATCAGAGTCCGTTTGGCTCGGCGGCAAACACAGCTTTGGGCGATAATCTCCCCGGTCTGTTTGACGGTTCGTTGACGCCGGAGGCGTTTGTCGATAACGTGGTGAATGCTACCCAGGACGCAATTGACTTCGGCTTCTAATAGATAAACGAGGGTAGGGTGAGTTCACCTCACCCTACCGATTTTTCGAAGAGTATTGTTGGAGGTAGGTATGTCAACACGGGATGCGATAGGCACGCTTGCGCTTCCGGCTACCAAGCGGCGATTGCCCAGACAAGATAAATATGCCCCTTATTTTTTCATCTCGCCTTTCTACATTTTATTCACCATATTTTTCCTATTTCCGACGTTGTTTGCGTTGGTGCTTGGCTTTCTCAAATGGAATTCAATGGGCACGCCAGAATGGTTTGCGCTGCGCAATTACGAGCGTATGTTTGGCGATGCTGTCTTCTGGCAGTCGGTGGGCAACACGGTGTTCTATGCATCTGGAAGTCTTTTTGTCGTAGTGCCGTTGGCGCTGCTCGAAGCGATGGCGTTGAATTCCAAAAAACTTCGCTTCCGCACTTTATGGCGGGCGATCTATTTTGCGCCTATTGTGACATCGGCGGTGGCGATTTCGCTCGTGTTCCGCATGTTTTACAACCGCGAATACGGGCTGCTTAATAATTTCATCGTCGCCTTAGGTGGTTTGCCAGTCGATTGGCTCGGTAACCAGGGCGTCGCCAAAATCGCGGTGATGGGCGTCGTGATCTGGCGCTGGACAGGGTTACTCGCAGTCTATTTTCTCGCAGGATTGCAGTCGATTCCCGAAGAATTGTATGAGGCGGCTGCTATTGATGGTGCGAGCAGCTTTCAGCGTTTTACAAATGTGACACTGCCGTCGTTACGTCCCGTTCTTCTGTTCGTTTCAGTTATCGTGCTGATAGGTTCCCTGCAAATCTTTGATGACCCGCAGATTCTATTTGGCAGCGGTACTCCTGGCGGACCCGGCAATGCAGGTCTCAGCATTGTGCAATATCTCTATGGGCGCGGCATCGGGCAGTTGTTATTTGGGTATGCCTCAGCCGTAGGATTATTCCTGTTTGTGATCATTTTCGTCCTGTCCCTAATACAGTTCCGGGTCTTCCGGGGATTCGAGAACGATTGATCATGGTCGAATCAGCATCAAGGCGCATGGTCAGCAGTATTTTACTGAATGTTGCGGTTGCCATTGGTGGAATCATCATGGTCGCGCCCCTAGTGTGGATGGTCTCTTCATCCTTCAAGCCGCTCAATGAAATTTATGCTTACCCGCCAACCGTTATTCCCGTCAGCTTTACAGGCGCAAATTACAGCCGATTGCTGAGCGATTGGCCCTTCCTCAACTGGTACGGCAACAGCTTAATTGTGGCGGTAGCGCTGACGGTTGCGGTGCTCTTTTTCACCTCGCTGGCGGGCTTCGGGTTCGCCAAGTATCGCTTTAAGGGCAGCAGACTGCTGTTCGTTCTGCTGCTTGGCTCGACCATGATCCCGTTTCAACTAATTCTGGTTCCATTGTTCATCTTTATGAGCCAGTTGAGCTGGACGAATTCGTACTGGTGCCTGATTATTCCGTTCATGGCACCTGCTGTCGGCATCTTCCTGATGCGCCAATTTATCCTTTCGATTCCATCTGAATTGATTGAAGCGGCACGCATCGACGGCGCATCCGAATTTGGCATCTACTGGCGCATTATTTTGCCGCTGGCGCGTCCTGCGCTTGCAGCACAAGCAGTCCTGACTTTCTTGGGCGCGTGGAACAGCTTCCTGTGGCCCCTATCGGTGTTACACAGCCAGCCTGCGATGACATTGCCTGTCGGTATGGCGAGCATGATTGGTGGTGTGACGGCAGGTAGTGAACCCCCCATTGGCGCATCGATGGCAGCGGCAACCTTAGTGACGATCCCGGTGGTCATTATCTTTATCGCCGTCCAAAAGCAATATATTGCCGGGCTTACGGCAGCAAGCGTTAAACAATAGCGGTCTAACTAGACTTACGTCGTCTATGACGGCGTAGCTGCCATATTCGCGCGAGTAAAGCTGCTCAATATTCAGGCAGCTTTGCTTCTGACAGCGCGTGTCAATCCCGCAGCAATACCCTGCAAGCTCTTATCTCAAATACTGGAGTTGCTTGATGATTGATCACTACCCGCCTATTAATCCAAAATATCCACATTTTCTGCACGGCGCAGATTACAACCCCGACCAGTGGACGCCTGACATCTGGCGCGAAGACATGCGGCTGATGAAGCTCGCTCACATCAACTCTGCGTCAGTCGGTATTTTCAGTTGGACGGCTCTGGAATCCGCCGAAGGGCAGTTCACGTTTGACTGGCTGGATCGCATCATGGATAAGTTTGCGGAAAACGGCATTTATGCTGTCCTGGCAACGCCGAGCGGTGCGCGCCCAGCATGGCTTTCGCAGAAATACCCGGAAGTGTTGCGGGTACGCCCTGAACGCCAGCGGAATTTGCATGGGACGCGCCATAATCACTGCCTCACGTCGCCTATTTACCGCGAGAAAACGCGGATTATCGACGAAAAGCTAGCGGAGCGTTACCACAATCACCCGGCGCTGCTGGTCTGGCATCTTTCGAACGAATATGGCGGGGAATGCCACTGCGACTTGTGCAACGCGGCGTTTCGGCTCTGGCTTCAGAAGAAGTATCAAACGCTGGATAACCTGAACCACGCATGGTGGACGGGGTTTTGGAGCCACATCTTTACCGACTGGTCACAGGTTGAGTCGCCAAGCCCCATTGGAGAGCCTTTTCTTCATGGCTTAAACCTCGACTGGAAACGCTTTGTGACCGATCAGACGGTTGATTTCATGTGTGGCGAAATCGAAGCGATCCGCCGGTATTCACCAGATGTTCCAGTGACGACGAATATGATGGGCTTATACCCCGGCTTGAATTATTGGAAACTGGCACCGCACCTTGACGTGATCTCCTGGGACAGCTACCCGCAGTGGCATCAGGGCATTTCTGATGCGGAGCGGGGTGCAGAAATTGCGTTTGTCCACGACATCAACCGCTGCATGAAGGGCGGAAAGCCATTTATGCTGATGGAAAGCACGCCGAGCATCGTCAACTGGCAGGCTTTTGCGAAGCTGAAACGTCCCGGAATGCATCTGTTATCCTCCTTGCAAGCTGTCGCGCATGGGTCAGATACGGTGCAGTATTTTCAGTGGCGCAAGAGCAGGGGAAGCTCGGAGAAGCTGCATGGTGCGGTGGTCGATCATGTCGGGCATGAAAATACGCGCGTCTTTCGAGATGTGACGGAAGTGGGTCTGACTCTCGAAAAACTGGACGCGATTATCGGTACGACGACGCGCCCGCAGGCAGCGGTGATCTACGATACCGAAAACCGCTGGGCAATCGAAGACCTTCAGGGATTGATCAGAGAAGACAAGGGTTACGTTCAAACGTGCATTTCGCACTACAAGGCACTGTGGAAACGCGGGATTCCCGTCGATGTCATTGACATGGAACAGCCTCTTGACAATTACCGCTTGGTGATTGCGCCGATGCTGTATATGGTGCGACCGGGGGTTGCCGAGCGAATTTCAGAGTTTGTGCGCGACGGGGGCACATTTGTTGCCACGTACTGGAGCGGGGTGGTGGATGAAAATGACCTTTGCTTCCTGAACGGGTTTCCCGGTCCTTTACGAGAAGTGTTGGGTATCTGGGCAGAGGAGATTGATACGCTGTACCCGACGGACGAAAATGTGCTGGTTCCCAGTGCTGGCAATGCGCTGGCGCTGACCGAGCAGTACAAAATTCGTGAGCTGTGTGAACTGATTCACGCAGAAGGTGCGCGCGTTCTTGCCACTTATGGAGCGGATTTTTATGCAGGACGTCCGGTGCTTACGGTGAATAGTTTCGGTCAAGGCGCTGCCTACTATATTGCCGCGCGCACTGAACAGCAGTTCCTCGATGATTTTTACAAAGCGGTTGCCGGGCAAACGGGCATTTCCCCGATTCTTGAGGCTGCACTCCCCGAAGGGGTGAGCATCATGCAGCGTGGAGATGGGGAGCATCGCTTTGTGTTCGTCATGAATTTCTCTGACGCGCCTGCTACGATGGCGCTTGAGCAGGAAAACTACGCTGATCTGTTGACCAATGAGCGGGTGTCTACATTGGAATTGCACCCGTATGACGTTCGCATATTGCAGAGGATGTAAGCCAGAATCACAGCGAATGGAGAAGCGATTGTGCTTCCATTCGCTGTGATTTCCAGCAAGCTGCCTTGTTTGCTTATTCCGGGCGTTCGGGGAAGGGACTGCTGGGAACCAGTTCAAAATCGTGTTCCTGATCGACCCAAACGCCGCACTGACTGCCTGCGGCACTCTGCTCCAGCGTGACTTCGCTGCCGTCCATTCGCAAAACGGGATGATACCAGCGGTAGACTTCACGGGCGTCACCTTCGATATAGTGCCCGATGAGCGAACGCCGAAAGCGGTTAGTTGACGTATTTGGCTTGCTGCCATGAACCAGTGAACCATTGAAGAACAGGACGCTGCCCGCCTTCATCACCATTGGGCGAACTTCCTGCCCTTCGGGAATTTCGACGGTAACATCGCTAAAACTCGCCTGAATATCCGCTTTTACGGTGCAGAGGATGGGCCAGTTCTGGCTGCCCGGCACGACTTCGAGGCAGCCATTCTCCTCATCACAGTCATCCAGCGCCAGCCAGGCAGCAATACAGGTGCCTGGCTGCACACGCAGGTAGTAGTTGTCCTGGTGTAGCGCCTGCCCGCGCGCGCCAGCGGGCTTGAAATACAGCATGGTTTGGACAGCGAAGGGTTCACGCTCGGTCAGTGCCGTTAGGCATTCCTTCAACCGCTGATCGAGCAGCCAGCGCAAACTTATCTCGTCCCAACGGTGCATGTGAATCATACGAGGGTAACGCTTGAGCGGGTCGGCGTGTCCCAAATCGATTCCTGCATCGTCATGAGGGTAAGTGCCCGCCGCGCGCAGTTTCATATAATAGTCACGGTAAAAGTTCACTTCTTCTTCAGAGAATAACTGTTCAACGTTGAGATAGCCATTTTCATCGAATGATTTCTTTTGCGCTGCCGTAATCATCTACTATCCTCCTTGTCTGTTTCTGCTGGCGTATCTTTGCAAAACGACGAAGCATAGCGTTACTGTAGTATGAAAGCTTAGTTATGTGAATGTATATGGATGCTGAGAATATGCCTGATTCTGCTGTTGCGGCACATGAGAATGTTCCTGCCCCCGCGCCTGGAATTCTGCTGGCGGATTATTTCGTGCAAGCGCCGGGCTACCGGGTACGACGTTCACGGGGAACCCACGACTGGCTGATGATCTATACGCTTGCCGGGCAGGGGCGAAGCAGTTTGAATGGTCAGGACTATTTCTGTGAGCAGGGCGATGTGCTGCTGCTTTCGCCGGATACACCGCACGACTATGGCACTGCGGGGATAGCTGCCTGGGACTTCTACTGGGCACATTTTGTTCCCCGTCCCACCTGGATTAGCTGGCTGCAACTGCCCGTATTAGAGTCCGGTTTGATGCGCCTGCACGTGGCAGAAACCGCTGCGCAAGCGCGGATTACGCAGGCTTTCAAGCGGCTCTTGCTCGACAATAAGCATACAGGCAGTATCAGCGATGAATTGTCGCAAAACGCACTCGAAGAGATTCTGCTGCTGATCGCGCAGTATCAGGCGCGCATGAGGCGCAACATAGATGCAAGGGTTGAAATTGTGCTCGACTACCTTGCTCAGCATCTCAACGAGCCGGTCACGATTGAATCGCTGGCAAAGCTGGTGACGATTTCCCCTTCACGCCTGGCGCACCTGTTCAAGGAGCAGGTGGGCGACACGCCGCTGCAAATGTTCCTAATGCTTCGGTTGCGCCAAGCGGCGCGCCTCCTGGAATTTACCTCACGACCCATCCACGAGATCGCAAACGATCTGGGGTTTCAATCCCCGTTCCATTTTTCGCGGCGCTTTAAGGATTATTTCAATATGAGTCCCGCACAGTATCGACGCAATGTGCAACGCCAAGCGGAGTTGACTCCCTGAGCCGGAGGTAATGAAGCCTACTATTTACTGCTGTACCTCATGGACGTAAACCGCGTGTCCTTCGTGCTGGGAGCGGGTTGCAGCAAGTCCAATTTGCAGCGCGGCGCGCGAATCGGTAGGGGTGACGGCAGGCGGCTTGCCGTCGCGCACACATTCAACGAAATGCTCGATCTGGCGCGTATAAGCAGCGCCGAATCGCTGCGGAAAATGGGGTACGACATCGTGTGACACCCCGGCGCGGGTGAGCGTCAGCAGCGGCGTTTGCCGCAAATAGCCGACTTGCAGCGCGCCTTCCGAGCCGATGATTTCACACTGAATGTCGTAGCCATAGGCGGCGGTGCGGCTGACTTCGACGTTGCCCAGCCCACCGCGCTCGAAGCGCAGAACGATCATGGCATTGTCAACATCGCCGACGGTTTGTAGTTCCGGGTAGACGAGTGAGGCGACTTCAGTGTAGACGCGCTCGACTTCGTCTCCCATGAGCCAGTGGATGAGATCAAAATCGTGGATGCCCATGTCGACAATCAGCCCGCCGCTGACAGCGGGATTGGCATATTCCAGACTGGTGCGGAACGGGTCGCGCCCAATTGAGCGAATGGTGACAGGCTGACCGATGACTCCAGCTTCGATCTGGCGCTTAGCGGCGAGACAGCCTTCATCGAAGCGGCGCATGAAGCCGACCTGACAGAGCACGCCCGCTTTTTCGATGGCGGCGATCATGGCGTCAGTTTCGGTGAGGGTGAGCGCCATAGGCTTTTCGCAGAAAATGTGTTTTCCCGCCTGCGCCGCGAGGGTGACGACTTCAGAGTGAGTATTGGTCGGAGTGGCGACGATCACGGCATCAAGATCAGGGTGTGCCAACAGATCACGGAAATCGGCGTAGACGGTGAGTTCACCGATCTGAGTGGCGAACGGCTGGGTCACTTCGGGTCGGGGATCAGCGACTGCGACCAGAGCAGCGTCGGGAATTTGCCGGGCGGTGTGCTGAGCATAAACCTGACCCAAACGCCCCAAGCCGATGACGCCGAGCTTTAATTTGGACATGCATAACCTCAAAAATATAGTTTTTGCAAATAAACTCAGGTTGTATGCTACTCATGCCCTTTGTGCCTGTCAAACGAACAGAGAAGTTCAGTCTTTCTGCAACCGGATGTTGCTTTAACGGCATACTTTTGACTCCGCTTGACATACCGAAAAATTCGGAATAGTATCTTCCTACGTTACTGTAACGTAGCGCAACGTTACAGGAGAGTTATGATTTTGGAAAAAATGCACGCAACGATTGCAGATGTGGCAGAGTTGGCTCAGGTTTCAAAAATGAGCGTGTCCCGCGTCCTGAATGGGCAGAGCGGCGTTTCTGAGAAGACGCGCCAGCGCATCCTTGAGGCGGTGGAAAAGCTGGGTTATGTTCCTAACCTGAACCCGCGCTTTCGCCCTAACAACTCCCGCATGGTGGGGCTGCTGATTCCTGACATCACCACGACGTACATGGGCGAAATTCTGCGCGGCGTTTCCGGCG
>Ga0081539_10005472_pt1 | contig 12932 bp, 7 predicted proteins | sample TabmetS4T2R2_FD_71023 | JGI IMG/M metagenome (GOLD analysis project Ga0081539, IMG submission 71023) | Tabebuia heterophylla rhizosphere microbial communities from the University of Puerto Rico - S4T2R2 | ecosystem: Host-associated > Plants > Roots > Rhizosphere ...
CGGCAACTGGTAGGAGCCGAACAGCTTGAAGTCCGGACGATAGGCCAGATCCTGGTGGCAGGCACGCTGCCCACCCGGGAACTGTTCCGCGACCTCGGTCTGCGCCGCCCCCGCCGCCGCGCTCACCACGTACTGATAGATGCCCGCGTCGACCAGATTGCACTGGTCGAAGATGCGCTTCTGCGCGTTCACGCCGCCCTGGAGCAGCATGCCGGGACGCGGCCGCGCGTTGACCGACACCTCGTAGCCCTGCCAGATGTTGGTCTCGCCGCCGAAATTCGACGACGACTGCACGGTGTTGCTGAGCGGGATGTTCTGCGCCACGACCGACGGCTTCAGGTCGTAGAGGCCGCACACCTGATAGCCGCCGCCGTTCGGCAGGTTCGGATTCGCCGGCGCATTCGCGCAGAACGGACCGTCGTAGCTGCCCTTCGCGAAGCTGTAGCGGTCGTCGGCCGTCAGCGTCTGGTTCTTGAACTCGCGGCGATACCATCCGCCCGAGATCGAGACCCGCGGCATCAGCTCGTGCTGTCCGCTGAGCGCGTACTCGATGTTGTAGCCGCGGACGCCCCAGCCCTCGAGGATCGCCGGGTCGACCTTCGTCGTCGACGGCACGTTCCGGCCGAAGTTCGGCGTCGACGTGGAGTTGGTCAGCTCGCTCAGCTGGATGCGGCCCGCGCCGTCGAACGGCGAGCCGTTGCCGTCGAGATCGCGCCAGGCACGGACATCGGTCAAGCCGACCGCCGTCTCGGGATTGGCGTTGTCGGTGATGCTGCCGGCGGCGAGGCCGACGCCGTTGACGTAGCGCGCGAAGCTGCCCTTGATGGCCGTCCGGCCGGTGCCGAACAGGTCATAGGCGACGCCGATGCGCGGGCTGAGGTCCTTCCAGTTCGCGACGCGCCCCACGCAACCCTGATTCAGATTGTTGATCCCGTCCGAGCAGCGGCTGAACGTGACCGCCGAGTTCCACGTGCTCGCCGGCAGCGTCTCGGGCTGGGTCTCGGTGATGAACCAGTCGAAGCGCACGCCGGCGTTGATCGTCATCCGGCTGATCGTCCACTTGTCCTGGGCGAAGATGCCGGTGTCCGCCTTGATCGCGTTCTTGCGGTCGGTCGGGATGCGCAGCGTCACCGAGACCGGCACGCCCGAGTTATAGGTCACCGGCTGCACGTCGCCCGTGTACTTCTGGGCGAGGCGCCACTGGGCCTGGCTGACCGAGCCGCCGAAGCGGACGGAGTGCGAGCCGGTCACGTAGGACGCGGCGAACGATTCGGTGAAGAGCTTCGACCAGTGATCGGCCGGCGTCGTCCACGCGTTCGCGTTGACGTTCGAGCTCTGGTCGAGAATCGTCACGAGCGGCACTGAGCCGGCGAAGACGCTCGGCTGGTAGTTCTCTTGATACTCCTGGTTGTAGACGGCGAAGCCACCGTCGAAGAGCAGGCGGTTCGAATGCGTCCGTGTCCATTTGGTCACCGACACGAAACTGGTCGGCGTCGCCTGGATGGCCGACGCTTCCGGAGGAATGTTCGCCGCGATGCCCCAGTGGCCGCGCACTTTGTCCTGCTCGTCGTGGTAGTACGCGATCTTGTCCTTCGAGCTGATTTGCGCGGTGACGCGTCCGGCGATGCTGCGGATGTGCCCGTCGTCGATCGCCTGCCGGTTGAAGTCCTTCGTGTAGACGAACGGCGAGGGGTTGGCGTCGAAGAAGCTGTCGGCGACGGTCTTGTTCACCGTCAGGTAGCGATAGGTCGCGTAGAACCAGACCCGATCCTTGGCGAGCGGACCGCCGACGCCGGGATTGAAGTCGTAGTTCTTGGTGATGGTGCCGACGTTGGTCAGGAAGTTGCTCTTGTTGTAGGTGAGGTCGCCGGCGAGGTTCGACTGCGCGCACGCGAGGCCGACGCCCGGCGAGTTGCAGTTGTCGGTCACCCACTGCTGCGGCGCGTAGTTCCCGGTGATGTTGCCGTGGAACTGGTTGCCGCCGTCGCGCGGCACCATGTTGATGCGCATGCCGCCCTGACCCATCTCCGCCGAGTCGGCGCCGGTGACGTAGCTCAATTCCTGGAAGCTGCCGTCGTTCCAGTACACGCCGCTGAACTGGCCGTTCGCGCAGAGGTTGTTCAGGCGCATGCCTTCGATCGTCTGCACGCTGTCGCCCGAGCCGCGGTACTGCAGCGGCGACTGCTGAAGGCTGCCCGAGCCGCCGACGTCGCGCGACAGCGCGCCGCCGCCGCCCTGCGCGATGGTGGTGCCGGGAATCATGATGCCGACCGCTTGAATGTTGCGGCCGGTCGGAATCACGTCGAGCACCTCACGCGTCATGACGGTGCGCGTGGTGATGTTCTGGACATCAACCACCGGCGATTCCGCCGCGACCGTGATCGTCTCTTCGACGGCGCCGACCCGCATCTCGCCGTTGATCGTCGCCGTGAAGTCCGAGGTCAGCTCGATGCCGTCACGCTTGACGGTGTTGAACCCGGGCAGCACGAAGGTGATCGAATAGGTGCCCGGACGCAGCGCGTCGATCTTGAACTGGCCGGAGCCGTCGGTGACGCTCGATCGGGTTTTCTCGATCAGCGCGGGGCTGGTTACTTCCACGGTCACGCCGGGCAGTACGCCGCCCGTCGCGTCCTTGACTGTTCCGGCAATCGCGCTGGTCTGCGCGGCCGCGAGGGCCGGCAGGAGCGCGATGCCTGCGAGTGCGAGAAGAAGCCGTGCGAAACTGCGCATTCCCTTTTTCCTCCTGCTACGTCCGGTCAGAAAGTCCGTCGGAGACCCGGGCACGTGAAACAGCACTAGTTGTGCCGCGACTTTTCCGGGTAGTACGAGCGCTGTTGCGTGCAAAGAACTGACTCCGCCGCCCAAGCCTTCCAAATATCCGAATCGCTTGGTACGACCTTCGTAACCGTATCGGCGGGAAACTACGAAAAGTGAAGCGGCCATGCACGGGTTTGACGCGGCGCCCACGGCCGAGGTAAAACGCCGCGACATGGCGACCGCACGCGTGCTCGCTTCTCCGGCGCCGTCACGCCGAATTGACATCTGTCGCACCGCGGCGCAGATCTTCCGCGACCGCGGCTACGACGCGACGTCGGTCAGCGACATCGCCCGCGCGCTCGGCATGACGAAGGCCGGCCTCTATCACTACTTCGAAAGCAAGGAGGCGCTGCTCTTCGAGATCATGACCTATGGCCTCGATCGCGTCAGGGACGAAGTGGTGATGCCGGCCAGGGCGATTCACGATCCCGAGGAGCGCCTGCGGCAGATCGTCATCCGGCACGCGCGCATCGCCACGCACGGGCGCGGCGCCATCGCCAATCTCGGCGACGAGATTCGCGCGCTGCCGCCGACGGCGCGGCGCCAGATCGAGGAGCGTATGCGGCTCTATTTCGATCTGGTGCGCGACACGCTGGCGCAGCTCAAGGCCGTAGGCCGGCTCCGCGACGTCGATCCGACGGTCGCCGCCTTCAGCCTGATCGGCATGGTGCTGTGGACGCCGCGCTGGTTCCGCCAGGACGGACGCCTGACGCAGGAGCAGGTGGCCAACGAGATCGCGAACCTCGCCCTGGCTGGATTGATTCAGCGAAAGACGCCGGCGAGGGCGAAGCGTCCCGAACGAAAGATCAAATCCCTCCGAAACAGAGGTACTTGATCTCCAGGAACTCCTCGAGGCCGTACTTCGAGCCTTCGCGGCCGATGCCCGATTCCTTCATGCCGCCGAACGGCGCGACCTCCGTCGAGATCAGCCCGGTGTTGATGCCGACGATGCCGTATTCGAGCGCTTCGGCGACGCGCCAGATGCGCGCGACGTCGCGGCCGTAGAAGTAGGCCGCCAGGCCGAACTCGGTGTCGTTGGCGAGCGCGACGGCGTCGGCCTCGGTCGTGAAACGGAAGATCGGCGCGACCGGACCGAAGGTCTCCTCGCGGGCGATCGCCATCTCGCGCGTCACGTTCGTCAGGACGGTGGGTTCGAAGAAGCGGCCGCCGCGCGCGTGCCGATGACCGCCGGTCATCACCGACGCGCCCTTGGCGGTCGCGTCGGCGATGTGGCTCTCCACTTTCTCGACCGCGCGGTCGTCGATGAGCGGGCCCTGCGTCGCGCCGGCCTCGAGACCCGGCGCGGGCGTCAGCTTCTTCACGGCGGCCGTCAGCTTCGCCGCGAACGCGTCGTGAACGCCGTCCTGCACGAGCAGCCGGTTCGCGCACACGCACGTCTGGCCGGTGTTGCGGTACTTCGATTGGATCGCGCCCTCCACCGCCGCGTCGAGATCCGCATCGTCGAAGACGATGAACGGGGCGTTGCCGCCCAGTTCGAGCGACACCTTCTTGACGGTCGACGCACACTGCTTCATGAGGAGCTTGCCCGTCTCGGTCGAGCCGGTGAAGGAGAGCTTGCGAACGGCGGGGTTCGACGTCAGCTCCTCGCCGATTTCCGACGCGGATCCGGTGATGACGTTGAACACGCCGCGCGGCACGCCGGCGCGCTCCGCCAGTTCGGCGAGCGCCAGCGCGGAAAACGGCGTCTGCGACGCCGGCTTCAGGACCACCGTGCAGCCGGAGGCCACCGCGGGCCCGGCCTTGCGCGTGATCATGGCCAGCGGGAAATTCCACGGCGTAATGCACGCGACCACGCCGATCGGCTCCTTCGTCACGACGAGCCGCTTGTCCGGCTGATGACCGGGAATGGTGTCCCCGTAGACGCGCTTGGCTTCTTCGCCGAACCACTCGAGAAAGCCCGCGGCGTACGCCACTTCGCCGGTCGACTCGGACAGCGGCTTCCCTTGCTCGATCGTCATCAGCCGCGCCAGGTCCTCCTGGTTGGCCATCATCAGCTCGTACCAGCGCCGCATGACGGCCGCGCGCTCCTTCGCCGTCTTGCGCCGCCACGCCGGAAACGCGCGCGCCGCGCCCGCGATTGCCGCCCGCGTCTCGGCACGCCCCATCTTCGGCACGCTGCCGATCACGTCGCCCGTCGCGGGATCGTCGACGTCGACGATCTCTTTCGACTCCGCCGCCACCCAGGCGCCGTCGATATAGCACGCCTGACGGAACAATCGTGGATCCTTCAACTCGATGGGCGTCGCAAGCTTTGACATGGAGTCCTCGTGTACGTGGCGTCACGTACATTATTTCGTGTTTTCGTGTTTTCGGGGTTGATCGATCTGCGACGAACGACTAGACCAGGTCGTCGATCAGCTCGAGGACGCGCTGCACCTCGAGCGGCTTCGAGAGGCAGGCGGTGGCGCCGGCCGCCTGCATGCGCTTGGTCACTCCGGGCGAGGCGTCCGCCGTCGCGATGACGACGGGGATGGCGTCGGTCGCGGGATTCTTGCGGAGACGGCGCACCACTTCTTCCCCGGAGATGTCCGGCAGGTGCAGGTCGAGGAGCACGAGGTTCGGACGGTGCTCGGCGATCATCGACAGCCCGACCTCGCCCGAGGGCGCGTGCAGGAGCGTAATCGACGGCCGCTGCCGCAGGATGCCCTGCATCAGCCGCACGTTCGATCGGTTGTCCTCGACATAGATGATGGTGGCGTTGCGCGAAACCACGGTGGTCCCGATCGGCGCCGCCGGCCTGGACGGCAGCGCCAGCGACTCCGGCAGCGACGCCGCGGGGAGCTCGACCCAGAACGTCGAGCCGCCGCCGTTGGCGTTCGCGACGCCAACGCTGCCCTTCATCGCCTCGGCCAGCGCCCGCGACAGGGCGAGACCGAGTCCGGTGCCTTCCACCGCGGAGAACTCCGCGCCGAGCCGCTCGAAGGGCTGGAACAGCAGCGGGCGCTTCTCCTCCGGAATGCCCTCGCCGGTGTCGCTCACGCACAGGCGGACGCGATCCGGTTCGGGCCGCAGCGCGCTGATCGTGACCGCGCCGTCCGGCCGGTTGTACTTCACGGCATTCGAGAGGAAATTCAGCACGATCTGATTGAGCCGGTGCCGGTCGGCGAGCACCACGACCGCTTCGTCGACGCTGGCGTCGCTCTGGACGCTGATGCGCGACGGAGCCGCCAGCGGCTTGACCAGCGCCGTCGCGCGATCGACGACGTCGAGGACCGCGACCGGCTCCAGCGATAGCGAGAGCTGTCCGGAGTCGATGCGCGAGATGTCGAGGACGTCGGTGATCAGCTCGAGCAGATGGCGGCCGCCGCTCAGGATCTGGCGCACGTGCTCGCGTTTCTCCTCGTCCAGCTCCTCGATGTCGAGGAGCTGCGCGAAGCCGAGGATTGAGTTGAGCGGCGTGCGCAGGTCGTGGCTCATGTGCGACAGGAACACGTTCTTCGCCTCGTTGGCCCGTTCCGCCTGCCCGCGCGCGATGGTGAGCGCCTCCGCCTGCCGGCGCAGCTCCGCGGCCGCGCGCTTCTCGTCGGTCACGTCGCGGGCCGCCGCATAGATGGCGTCGGGGCCACCCTTGGCCGCCTTCCAACTCAGCCAGCGGTGGCTGCCGTCCTTGCAGCGATAGCGGTTCTCGAAGGCGACCGTCGTCATCCCCTCCGACAGCCGGCTGGCTTCGGCGGCTGTCGCGATCCGGTCGTCGGGATGGATGAAGTCGATGTACGGCTTCGCGGTCAGATCCTGCTCGCTCCAGCCGAGGACGCGCTCCCAGGCCGGATTGACGCGCCGGAAGCGGCCGTCGAAACCGGAGATACACAGGAGATCGATCGAGACGGAAAAGAATCGATCGAGATCCTGCTGCGCCTCGCGGCGGGATCGCCGCATCGCGATGTTCCACGTCTGCACCAGACCGATCGCGACGCCGACGAAGATCGTGCCGATGAAGAGCATCCGCTGGAGAAAGCGGTAGGCGGGCGCCAGCACGGCGGCGGTCGGCAGCTCGACCCACACCGCGAGCGGGCTGGACGGAATGAGCGTGAGCGCGCCAATCGTGTTGCCGTCGGGCCGTGTCGCCTCGAAGACGCCGGCGACGGTCGTCGGAATCGGCGGCGCCGGCACGGCGCGTGAGAAATCGCTCCAGATACCATCGGTCGTGTTGCCGATGGAAATCCGGACCTCGGGTCCCGCGAGGCGATTGAAGATATTCGGAGGATTGACCTGGAGAGGCCGCCGGAGGACCACGCTGCCCAGCGCACCGACAGGGACCGCCATCGTCGTGAAGACCGTCCCGTCGCCGGCCGTCTGCAGCGGGAGCACACCATCGCCCGCTGGGGGCATGTCGGTCGTCAACGTCCGGCCGTCGGCGGAGGGATTCGCGATGGCGAGCACACGCTGCTTCCCGGCCGTCCACAACTCGACGGTCTGTCGTCCGGTCCCGCTGACCGTCGCCAGCGCGCGCTCTGCCTCGACGCGCGTCTCCGCGCCTGGCGCCGTGAGATAGGCGCGCAGTGCCGGTCCGTCCGCCAGCCGCCGCAGCTCGTCGATCCGCGGCCGGATCCCTGGCGTCAGGAGCGAGATCACTTGTTGCGCGGTCGATGTCATCCGCTCGCCCGCCGCCGTCCGCAGCGTCCGCTCGACCTCGGCGAACGCCGCCCAGAGGAACGACGCGAGCATTCCGGCGATCAGCAGGCAGATCAGCCAGGGCAGCCGGGAGCGCAGAGCGCCGGAGTCGGGAACGTTCATGACACCGGCGATCCGCCGCCCGCTGCTTCGATGTGCTCGAGAATCACACGGCCGATACTCCGCGTGTCGATCGGCTTGGCGAGATAACCGTCGCAGCCGGCGGCGCGTGCCCGCGCCTCGTCGCCGCGCATCGCGTAGGCCGTCAGCGCGATGATCACGATGTCCTTCGTCGCCGGATCGTGCTTCAGCCGGCGCGTCAGCTCGAAGCCGTCCATGCCCGGCATCTGGAGATCCATCAGGATGACCCGCGGCGCGAACTCGCGCAGCACGCCGAGCGCCTCCTCGCCGTCGGCGGCCGTGCGCACCTCGTAGCCTTCCTGCGCCAGGACGAGTCGCGTCAGCTTGAGATTCTGCGGGTTGTCGTCGATCACGAGGACGCCGACGCTCACTGCGGCATCTCCGCCACGCGCGGCAGCACGGCGAAGAAACAGCTGCCCCGTCCAGGCTGGCTCGTCGCGCCAACCGTTCCACCTTGCGCTTCGACGATGCGCTTGGTGAGCGCCAGACCGAGTCCCGTACCCTGGTAGTGCTTGGCCGCACCGGCGTCGAGCTGTTGGAACTCGACGAACAGCCGACCCAGATCCTCCGCCGCGATCCCCACGCCGTCGTCCTCGACCTCGATCCGGAACTGGGCCGGCCCCTGGGGCCTGGCCCGCACCTGCACAGTCCCGCCTTCGCCGGTGAATTTCACCGCGTTCGAGAGGTAGTTGTAGAGCACCTGTTTCAACTTGCCCGAATCGAGGACCACGCCGGTCAGCGCCGCGTCGACGTCGGTGGTCACGCGCACGCGCTTGTGCGACGCCTGCGTCCGCAGCAGGTCGCGCACCTCGTCGAAGACGACGCCCAGCTCGATGGGTTCCGGGAAGAACTCCATCTTGCCCGACTCCACTTTGCTCAGATCGAGCACGTCATTGATCAGTCTGAGAAGGTGCTTCGCGCTGGTCAGGATGTCGCCGAGATATTCGCGGTGGTCGTCGGCGATCGGACCGAGGCGGCCGTCGTGCATCAGCTCGGCGAAGCCGATGATGCTGTTGAGCGGCGTGCGCAGCTCGTGGGACATGTTCGCCAGGAACTCGCTCTTCATGCGGCTCTGGCGGCGGATGTTCTCCTCGAGACGCTTACGATCGCTGATGTCGCGGACGGCGCTCATGATCAGCATCCCGCCGTCGGTCTCGAGTGGGCTGAGGCTGATTTCGACCGGGAACTCGAAGCCGTCCTTGCGGCGTCCATACAGCTCGAGCCCGGTCCCCATCGGCCGGGCGTGCGCGTTGCCGGCATAGCGCTCGCGGTGACGGGGATGGACGCGCGCGAAGCGCGATGGCACGAGAATCTCGATCTTCTGACCGAGCAACTCGTCGCGCTGATAGCCGAACAGCCTCTCCGTCTGCGTATTCGCCAGCACGATCGCGCCCGCGCGATCGGCAATCACCATCGCGTCCGGGGCGGCGTCGAGGAAGGCGCCGTACTTCAGCGCGAGCGCGGACGTCGTGCGTTGTCGCTCGCTCGTCATGCGCTGGTGGCGTCCCGCACCTTTCGAATCAGCTGCTCGGCGCTGAACGGCTTCTGGAGGAAGGCGGCCTGCGGCTGGATCGGTCCCTGATCCCGCAGCGCGTCGTCCGCGTAGCCGGACATGTAGAGCACGTGCAGCGTCGGACGCCGCTGCAGCAGCTGCTGCAGGAGCGCCGGACCGCTCGCTCCCGGCATGACGACGTCGGTGATCAGCAGGTCGATCTCGTCGGCGTGCGCGTCGAAGATGGCCACCGCTTCCTTGGCGCTCTGCGCGGCGTGCACGTGATGGCCGGCGCGCTCGAGAATCAGCGTCGTCAGCTGGCGAACCGAGTCTTCGTCTTCGACCAGCAGAATGGTCCTCCCCGCGGCGGCGTGCGCCGGACCGGTGGCCGGCACGGGCGCGGCCTTCTCGATGACGCCAGCGGGACCGCCGACGACGGGCAGATAAATCTTGAACGTCGTGCCCTCGCCGACTTCCGAGAAGACCCAGATGTACCCGCCGCTCTGCTTGATGATGCCGTAGACCGTGGCGAGGCCGAGACCGGTCCCTTTGCCGCGCTCCTTCGTCGTGAAGAACGGCTCGAAGAGACGGCGCCTCGTCTCGGCGTTCATCCCCGATCCGGTATCGCTGACGGCGAGCAGGGCGTAGCGCCCCGCCGGCATCTCGGCAAAATCAGTCGGATGACGTCCATCGAGCTCCACGTTCGCCGTCTCGATCGTCAGGCGCCCTCCGCTCGGCATCGCGTCGCGCGCGTTGACGACCAGGTTCATGAGCACCTGGCTGATCTGCGTGGCATCGGCGCGGACCGCTGAGAGGTCGGCGGCGAGGACGGTCGACAGCTGGACGTGCTCGCCGATGAGGCGCCGCAGCATCTGGCTCATCTCCTCGACCAGGGCGTTGAGGTCGAGGCGCGTCGGCTGCAGCAGCTGCTTGCGGCTGAACGCGAGCAGCTGCGTCGTCAACGCGGCGGCGCGCTCGGCGGCCCTGATGATCTCGCCGATTTCGGTCCCCGGCGCGGTTCCGTTCTCCTGCAGACGGTCCTGCAGCAGGTTGGCGTTGCCGAGGATCGCGGTCAGCAGGTTGTTGAAGTCGTGCGCGACGCCGCCGGCGAGCAGGCCGATGGCTTCCATCTTCTGCGCCTGCCGGAACTGGAGCTCGAGCACCTTGCGCTCGGTGATGTCGATGCCGATGCCAAGGACACGCCTGGCGCGGCCGGCTTCACTCAGGACCTTCACGCGGCTGTCTTGCCAGTGGAGCGATCCATCCGGCCAGATGGAGCGGAATTCCAGGCGGAACTCGCCGTGCTCGTCAGTCGCCTTCTCCATCGCGCGCCGGAGGTCCTCCGCGTCGTCAGGATGCAGCAGGGCGAGGAATTCCGCGGACGTTCGCGGCGCCTGCGACGGCGACAGGCCGAACAGCGCCGCCGTGCTCCGCGACCACGTCACACCGCCGCCAACGAGGTCCATCTCCCAGATGCCGGTCTGGGCGGACGCCAGGGCATATTCGGTCCGCTCCTGCGCCTGCCGCAGAACGTCTTCAACCCGGCGGCGATCCTCGATCTCGCGCTCGAGCTGTTCGGCGTGACGGCGCTCGTCGTTGTAGAGCCGCGCGTTCTCGAAGGCGATGGCCGCGTGAGTCGCCAGGGTGACTGCGACGTCTTCGTCGCGGTCGGAGAAACCGTCGGCGCCAAGTTTGTTGTGCAGCGCGAGCCAGCCGAGCACCCTGGTCGGTGTCGCCAGCGGCACCGCCAGGACCGAGTAAGTGGGAAACGGACCAAAGGCCCCGGACAACGTCTCGCGCCCGGGCTCGAAGTTCCCGATTCGTGACGGCTTGCGCGTCGAGACGACATCGTCGAGCGGCGTGCCGGTCAACACCGGCGGCTTGAGATCGGCGGCCAGCCCCTCCTCGAGACCGCTCGCGAACAGGGCCTCCGTTTCATGCTGCGTCGAATCGAGCAGGCCGAGCAGCGCGTGCTGGGCGAGCGTCACCTCCCGGGCCGCGGAACAGACTTTCTTGAGGAGGGTGGCCGGCTCGCGCTCCGCGGTCAGCTCGCGGGCGATGTCGACGATGGCAGCCATCCGCTGCTCGCCGGCCTCCAGCTCGCCCATCCGCGAAGCGAACGTTGCGCTGATGACCTGCAGATGGTCGTGATTGAAGCGAGCCCGATCCTTCGACAGCTGGCTGGCCGGAGGAACCGTGGCGAGAGCCCGATCGACCGTCTGGAGAATCGTGGTCGGTGTCGACGGCTTGGTCATGATGGCCGCCACGCCGCATTGGGCCGCCAACGCCCTGGCCTCGCGCTCGTGATAGGTGGCGGTGTAGAAAACGACTGGAATGTGGGCCAGCGCCGGTGTTTCGCGAATGCGCTGGACGAGCTCGTAGCCGTCGACCGACGGCATCAAGATATCGCTGACTACGAGATCGGGACGGCGCGAAGACACCAGGTCGAACGCTTCCCCGCCATCGGCCGCTTCGAGAACCTTGTGATTGGCTGACTTCAGAACAGTGGCGAGCAGTTTCCGATCAACCGGACGATCCTCGACGATTAGTATCGTCGCCATCGCCTGGGGAGCCACGGAAGAAACTGCAAGACAAAAGGGTACAAACTCCGGATCGGATTTTTAATCCGACGATCACTGATTGTTCTGTCAGGAATTCACTTACAACTATCAATAGTAGTTAGTCGGCGAGGCGATTCCGCACCGCGTAGGCTGTGAGCTCTGCAGCCGTGTGCATTCGCATCTTCTCCAGGATTCTGGATCGATACGTCCCGACGGTTTTCGTGCTCAGAGACAGCTCCGTTGCTATCTCCCGGGTCGACTTCCCCGCCGCGATCAGCCGCAGCACCTGATACTCGCGATCCGACAAACGCTCGTGCGCCGGTTTCTCGCTGTCAGGACCGAGATGTGCCGCGAGCTTCTCGGCAACCCACGTGCTGATATAGCGGCCGCCGGCGACGATGCGGCGAATCGCGCCCACGAGCTCGGCGGGCGCGCTGTCCTTGGTCAGATACCCGCTGGCGCCGGCCTTCAGCGCACGTACGGCGAACTGATCCTCTGAGTGCATGGTCAGGACGAGCACCGGCACTTGCGGCGAGTCGCGGCGCAGCAACTTCAGCACGTCCATGCCGTCGATGCCCGGCATCGTGAGATCGAGCAGGACGACATCCGGCGGATCGGGCTCGTTCGGCAGCGTATCGAGCAGCTCACGCCCGGTCGTCGCCTCGCCGGCGACAGTGATGTCGTTCGTGGCGGCCAGGATCTGGCGCAATCCTTGCCGCACGATGGGATGGTCGTCAGCGATGAACACACGAATCATGGCCAAGGATCTCTCGGTGTACGCCGGCGTTCGGCAAGCGGAATCGCCACGGTGACGACGGTGCCGCGGGGCCGCGCCGCCTTCACCCTGACGCTGCCGTTCAGCAGTTCGGCCCGCTCGCGCATGCCGATGAGTCCCAGCGACTGGCCGCTGGAGATCTGATCGACGGCGATGCCGCGTCCGTTATCCGAGATGGCGAGCGTCAGCACGTCTTTCGGCTTGGACAGCCGCACCGTGATCTGCGTGGCCGACGCGTGCGTCAGAGCGTTGCTCATCGCCTCCTGAAAGATCCTGAAGACCGCCATCGCGCGGCCCAAATCGAGCGGCACGTGATCCAGCCGCGACTGGAGCCGGACGTGCATGCCGGTCCGCCGCTTGATGTCTTCGATTTCCCACTCGATTGCCGCGATCAGGCCCAGACGGTCGAGGACCGGTGGGCGGAGCTGTCCTGAAATACGACGGACACGCAAGATCGTTTCGTCAACCAAACCGGTCATGCTGGCAATTTTTTTTTGCAGCTCCTCGTCGCTGT
>Ga0081539_10005473_pt1 | contig 12926 bp, 11 predicted proteins | sample TabmetS4T2R2_FD_71023 | JGI IMG/M metagenome (GOLD analysis project Ga0081539, IMG submission 71023) | Tabebuia heterophylla rhizosphere microbial communities from the University of Puerto Rico - S4T2R2 | ecosystem: Host-associated > Plants > Roots > Rhizosphere ...
CAACAGCTCGGCCGAGAAGCCGAGGCGGGTCCACACCGCCCGTACCCGGTCGGCGATGGCCGTGGAGGTCAGCGCGCGACCGCCTGACGGCGGCCGCGTGGGCACCGCCCCGGCGAACAGGCCCAGGCCCGCGTCGAGCGCCTCACCCAGCGGATCCAGATCGGTGACCAGCTCCACGTCGAGCGCGACGGCAGCGGCCCCGGCGTCGCGGATGATCGGCAGGGGTACGTCGGCTGCGCAGCAATGCACCACGACCGGAACACCGACGGCGGTCCCGGCGGTCCGCAGCGCCCCGGCGGCATCCGGCGCCTCGATCGGCCGGTACGCGCTCAGCCCGCTCTCCGTGGGCACCCGGCCGGCGACCACCGCTGGCAGCGAGGGTTCGTCGAGTTGCAGGACGATCGAAGCGTGGGGCAACCGCTTCTGCACGTCAGCGACGTGCCGCCGGAGGCCCTCGCCGAGCGACTCGGTCAGGTCGCGGATAGCTCCGGCATCGCGCAGCAGCCGGCCGCCGATCGGCAGGTCGACGTTGGCGGCCAGCGTCCACGGACCGGCCGCCTGGATCTTCAGCGGACCGGTGTACCCGGCGGCCTGCTCGGTGAGCTGGTCGAGGTCGCGTTCCAGCAGATCGGCGGTGCGGCGCAGATCCAAGCCGGGGCGCGGCGCGATCTGCCAGCGGCCGGCGTACAGCTGTACCGGCATATCGACCAGGAAACCGGCGCTGCGGCCGATCATGTCCGCGCCCGGGCCGCGGTCGGGCAGCTCGGCGAGGTGCGGAAACTCCGGCAGCTCGCCCAGCACCAAGCGTTGCGCCTCGGCGATGTCGGTACCGGGCAGCGAGCCGATGCCGGTCGCGGCACCGGCCGGCCAGGGGAACTCAGGCACCGGGCGCCGATCCGACAACAGACTGTGTGGCTCGTTCGCCGGCGGTGATGGTGGCCGAGCCCAGCACGATGTCGCCGGCTGGATCGGGGCGGTAGGCCACGATGGCCTGGCCGGCCGCCACGCCACGGGCCGGTGTGTCCAGCCGGGCCGTGAGCCCGTCGCCGTCAACCGTGACCTCGGCGCCGGCCACCTCACCATGCGCGCGCAGTTGGACCTCACACCGCGTCGGCGTCGGCGTGCCGTGCCAGATCGGGCGCATCGCGGTGACCGTGTCCACCTCCAGGTCCTCCCGTGGACCGACCGCCACCGTGTTGGTCGTAGGCGTGATCGACAAGACGTACCGCGGCCGGCCATCCGGCGCCGGCACGCGCAGATCCAGGCCCTTGCGCTGGCCTACGGTGTAAGCGTATGCACCGGCGTGCCGGCCGAGCACCGCACCGGTCCGGCCGTCCACAATGTCGCCCGGAGCGGTGCCGAGCCGGGAAGCGAGGAAGCCGCGGGTGTCGCCGTCGGCGATGAAGCAGATGTCGTGCGAGTCCGGCTTGTCGGCGACGGCCAACCCGCGCCGTGCCGCCTCCGCGCGCACCTGGGCCTTGGTGGAGTCGCCGAGCGGAAACATGGCCCGGTCCAGCTGTGCCCGGGTCAGCACAGCGAGGACGTACGACTGATCCTTGGCCAGGTCGACACTGCGCCGCAGCAGGCCGTCCGCCCCGAGCCGGGCATGGTGGCCGGTGACCACGGCGTCGAAACCCAGCGCGATCGCCCGATCCAGCACCGCGGCGAACTTGATCTTCTCGTTGCAGCGCAGGCAGGGGTTCGGCGTCCGGCCGGACGCGTACTCGGCGACGAAGTCGTCCACCACGCTGTCGTGGAACTGCTCGGCCATGTCCCAGATGTAGAACGGGATACCGATGACGTCCCCGGCTCGGCGCGCGTCCCGGGAGTCCTCGAGCGTGCAGCAGCCCCGGGCGCCGCTCCGGTACGTCTGCGGGTTGCGCGACAGCGCCAGATGGATGCCGGTGACGTCGTGCCCGGCGTCGTGCGCACGCGCGGCCGCCACGGCGGAGTCAACCCCGCCCGACATAGCCGCCAGCACACGCATGGAGACAAGCCTAGCGAGGTGACTTCCACGCGGCTGCGCGGCGGGCGCGGTCGACCGCGGAGGGCAGCGCCGCCAGTAGAGCATCCACGTCCTCGGGGGTGGACGTGTGGCCCAGCGTGAAACGGAGCGACGACAGCGCCCGGTCGTCGTCGGCGCCCATCGCCAGCAGCACGTGGGACGGCTGGGCCACGCCGGCCGAGCACGCCGAGCCGGTCGAGCAGGCGATGCCCTGCGCGTCGAGCAACATGAGCAGGGCGTCGCCTTCACAGCCGGGGAACGAGAAGTGCGCGTTGCCGGGCAGCCGGTCGGCCGGGTCGCCGTTGTAGACCGCGTCCGGGACTGCCGCGTGAACCCGTTCCACAAGGTCGTCGCGGAGGGCCCCCACTCGCGCTGCGTACTCCTGCTGGTTCTTCGCCGCGGTCTCGACCGCCACCGCGAACGCCACCACGCCCGCGGTGTCCAGGGTGCCCGACCGGACGTCGCGTTCCTGACCGCCGCCGTGCAGCAGCGGCGTGCATTCGACGTCCCGGCCCAGCAACAAGGCGCCCACCCCGACCGGGCCACCGAGCTTGTGCCCGGTCAACGTGAGCGCGGTGGCGCCACTCGCGGCGAAGTCGACCGGGACCTGACCCACCGCCTGCACCGCATCAGTGTGGAAGTGAACGCCGGCGTCGGCGGCGATCGCGGCCAGGTCGGCGACCGGCTGGATGGTGCCCACCTCGTTGTTGGCCCACTGGGCACTGATCACCGCGATGTCCCCCGCGTGGGTGGCGACGAGCTGCCGGTAATGGTCCACGTCGATCACGCCGGTGGCGGAGACCGGGAGCCGGTCGACGCTGGCCCCTTCGTGCGCCGCAAGCCAGTCGACCGCGTCCAGGACGGCGTGGTGCTCCACCGCCGAGACGACGACGCGGCGGCGGCCGGAGGACCAGTACAGACCCTTGGTGGCGAGGTTGTCGCTCTCCGTCCCGCCGCTGGTGAAGATGACCTCGGACGGGCGGGTGCCGAGCACCGCGGCGATGCGTTCGCGGGACTCCTCTACCAGGCGACGGGCGTTCCGTCCGGCGGCGTGCAACGATGACGCGTTGCCGACCGATCCGGCCGCGGCGACGTATGCCTCGAGCGCATCCGGAAGCATCGGCGTGGTCGCTGCGTGATCCAGGTATGCCATCAATGGAAAGCTTATGCCGACAGCGCGTAGGGCACCGTACCGGCTACTTGCGCTTGCGGATCTCCTCGTTGGCCTGGGGTACGACCTTGAACAGGTCGCCGACCACGCCGAAGTCGGCCAGCTCGAAGATCGGCGCCTCCGGGTCCTTGTTGACCGCGACGATGGTCTTGGACGTCTGCATGCCGGCCCGGTGCTGGATGGCGCCGGAGATGCCCAGCGCCACGTACAGCTGCGGGGAGACGGTCTTGCCGGTCTGCCCGACCTGGAACTGGTGCGGGTAGTAGCCGGAGTCGACCGCCGCCCGGGACGCTCCCACCGCGCCGCCGAGCAGGTCGGCCATCTCCTCGACCAGCGTGAAGTTGTCGGCGGTGCCGACACCGCGGCCGCCGGAGACCACGATCGACGCCTCGGTCAGCTCCGGCCGGGAGCCCTTCTGCTCGGCCACCCGATCGGTCACCCGGGCCATCCTGTCGGCCTCGCCCACCGACACCTCCAGCCGCTCGACCGCCGGCGAGGCCGGCGCCGGTGACGGCGTCACCGAGTTCGGCCGGATCGCCACGATCGGCAGCCCCCGGGTGACCCGGGAGGTCACGATCGTCGCGCCGGCGAACACCACCTGGGTGGCCGTCCCGTCCGGTTCCACCGCGACCGCGTCGGTGAGCAGCCCGTTGTCCAGCTTGACCGCCAGCCGGCCGGCGATCTCCTTACCCTCCTGGGTGGACGGCAGCAGCACCGCGGCCGGCTGGACCCGCGCGACGAGCTCGGCCAGCACGGTCGCCTTCGGCGCCACCAGGTAGCCGTCGATCTGTTCGCCCTCGCCCGCGTAGATCTTCTGCGCGCCGTACTCGCCGAGCTTGGCGGCGCACCGCTCGGCCGCGCCGGCGCCGCCCAGCACCACCGCCGACGGCGCACCCAGCCCACGGGCGATGGTCAGCATCTCCAGCGTGACCTTCGTGACCCCGGCCGGCGAGGCCGCCACGACCACCAGCACCTCAGCCATGACAGCAGCCTCCCGTCAGACGAACTTCTCGGACGCCAGGAACTCCACCAACCGCGCGCCGCCCGTACCATCATCGGTGATCTTCGCGCCGCCGGACCGCGGCGGCCGCCCGGCGACGCCGACCACCGCGCTGGTCGCCCCCGCGAAACCCACCTCGCCCGCGGCGATACCCAGGTCGGCCAGCGACAACGTCTGCACCGGCTTCTTCTTCGCCGCCATGATCCCCTTGAACGACGGATACCGGGGTTCGTTGATGGTGTCCCAGACGCTCACGATCGCCGGGGTGGCCGCGGTCACCACCTCGTACCCCTCGTCGGTCTGCCGCTCAATGGTCAGCGATCCACCCTCCACCGTGAGCTTGCGGGCGCCGGTGAGCGCGGCGATGCCGAGCCGTTCGGCGAGCATGTGCGGCATCACCTGGACCCGGCCGTCGGTGGACTCGGCGCCGCACAGGATCAGATCGGCGTCCAGGGTCCGCAGCGCGGCGGCCAGCACCCTCGAGGTGGCCCCCGCGCACGAGCCGTGCAACGCCTCGTCGCAGATGTGCACCGCGGCGTCCGGGCCCATCGACAGCGCCTTGCGGATCGACTCGGCGGCCCGGTCCGGGCCCATCGTCAGCACGGTCACCTCGCCACCCCGCGCCTCCTTGACCTTCAGCGCCTCCTCGATGGCGTACTCGTCCATCTCGTTGATGACATTGTTCGCCGAACCGCGCTCGACGGTGTAGTCCGACGCGCTCAGCGTGCGTTCGGCACCCGAGTCCGGCACCTGTTTGACCAGTACCACGATCTTCATCGTGCTTCGACGACCCTTCCATGAACGACTACGCCGAACGTTACCCGCCAGTAGCTTCCTCGCACCGGTGACACACCTCACCCCTACCGGCCGTACGGCCGCTAAAGTCGTACGGAAGGAGGTGTCGAGATATGTCCGGCCAAATCTCTCCTACGTCGCACGGCTTGCGCCCGTCCGCACCTCATCCTCCCCCACCGGCCGCGCGATCCGCGCCCGACTCCGCCCGGCCCGCGCACTGCCGGGTCGCCGCGGACATTCCGTGGTGCGTGTGCGGCCGGCTTCGCGAGATATGTGTGAGCGACGCGGTTCGCCGTCTCTGGCCGGGACGTCTTGACTCCAGCACTCGATGATCGGCAGGTGTTTCGGTGGCCTGCGGCAACTGATCCTCGCCGTACGATGACCGGCCCGTCGGCCCGCGACCGCGGCGCCTCCCCCGAGCGCACCTCGCGGGTCTCGGTGGGCTGGTTGTGCTGGGGTGACCTGTGCCGTTCGGACCGGCACGCGTCATCATTGGCTCATGGTCCGGCTGTTCGTCTTCCTGGCTGCGGTTGAGCTCGTCCTTGTGGTGCTGGCTCTGATCAGCGCGCTCTCGGTCGACCGGGTACGCACCATGGCGCGCGCACTGTGGGTGCTCGTGATCCTGCTTCTCCCCTTGCTCGGCCCGGTCGCGTACTTTCTGTTCGGCCGGCCTTTGCCGGTACCGCGGGAGGGGCCGGTACGCCGGACCACGTCTCGACCCGCCTCCCCGGACGATGATCCGGAGTTTCTGCGGTCGATGAACGTCGAGCAGTCGCGCCGCGACCGCGAGCTGCTCGACGAGTTGGAACGCGACCTGCACAAGCGCGACGAGGAGTGACTGGCAACCACAACTCCAAGATCGCGGCGGTCGCTCAGGCCAGGCTGGACGATCGCGGGTACGCGTCCGCCGGGTCGGTCAGCACGTTGACCAGATAGGGAACGCCCGATCCAAACGCGCGCTCGAGCGCGGGGCCGAGGTCGGCGGACGTCGCGACGGTCTCCCCGGCCCCGCCGAGCGCGGTCACCACGTCGTCGTACCGCAACCCCGGTTGCAGGTCGGCGGCCACGTCGTAGCCGTACATGGCCCGCATCGGGTGCTTCTCCAGACCCCAGATGCCGTTGTTTCCCACCACGATCACCACCGGGAGCCGCTGCCGCACCAGGGCCTCGACGTCCAGCAGCGAGAAGCCGGCCGCGCCGTCGCCCATCAGCACGCAGACCTGCCGATCCGGGTACGTGACCCGGGCGCCCATCGCGTACCCCATTCCGGTGCCGAGGCAGCCGTATGGGCCGGGATCGAGCCACGTGCCCGGCCGGGCCGGCTCCAGGTACCGGCCCGCGTACGACACGAAGTCCCCGCCGTCGCCGATGGTCACCGCGTCGTCCGCGAGTATCTTGCGCAACTCGCCGTACACCCGGGCCGGCTTGATCGGATCCGTGTCGGCGGCCATCGCCTCGGCGTCGCGCACCGCGCCGGCGTGCTCCGCGGCCCGCAGGCCCGCGATCCACTCGGCATGATCCGCGCGGTCCCCGCCGCTACCGGCGAACCCGGACAGGATCCGGTGCAGGTCGCCCGCGGGGGACACCGCGGTCCCGACATGACCGGCGCGCTGGTCGGGCGCGTCCACGACATGGATCACCCGGGCGGCGCCGAACTCCCCGAACCCCAGCCGGAAGTCGAGCGGGGTGCCGATCACCGCGACCACGTCGGCCTCGTTGAGCGCGGGCCGGCGCGCCTTGGCGAACGCGAGCGGATGCCCGGGCGGCAGCGCGCCCCGGCCCATCCCGTTGGCGAACACCGGCACCTGCAGCGCCTCGGCGGCGGCTCGGAGCGCCGCCACCGCGTCGCCGGCCCAGACGTCCGACCCGGCGATGATGACCGGTCGCTCCGCGGCGGCGAGCAGCGCGGCGGCAACCCGTACATCGTCCGGGTCGGGCTCGATCGGTGCGGGGTCGGCGGCGGTCGGCGGGGCCGCGTCGTCGCTGGAGAACAACACCTCGAGCGGTAGGTCGAGGAACGCGGGGCCGCGGTGCGAACTGATCGTGGCGGCGAGCGCCCGGGCCACCGCCGTCGGGATCGACGCCGTGTCCGCGACCGTGGCGGCGTACTTGGTGACCGGTGCGACCAGCGGCACGTGGTCGATCTCCTGCAGGCTGCCGGCACCCCAGCGGAACGCCGGCGCCCGGCCGCCCAGTACCAGCACCGGCGAGCCGTTGAAATAGGCGCTGGTCAGGCCGGAGATGCCGTTGGTGACGCCCGGGCCGGCGGTGAGCACGGCCAGCCCGGGACGCCGTTGCAGCTTGGCGACGGCCTCCGCTGCGAAGACGGCGGACTGCTCGTGGCGGACGTCGTAAATGGGCATGCCGGCCTTGTGTGCCGCGTCGTAGAGCGGAAACACGTGAGCGCCGGAGAGCGTGAACATCTCCGTCACGCCGTACGCGCGGAGTGCCGCCAGCGCCAGCTCGCCGCCGTGTCCCTCGATCGTTTGCGCCATACCCACGGGATATTACGTCGGCTGCCAGCGCGAAACGCCGGCATTGTCCGGGCGGCAGACCACCGCCGTGCCGTCGTTGGTCACGCCGGGCGCGTCGACTGTGTCGCAGGGATCGCCGATCGTGACGCCCTGCTCGGTCGGCTGGGAGGTCGGCGGCGATGGGGGCGGCAGCCCGCTGGATTCATTGGGCGACGTTGCTTCCGGCGACGGCGCGGGCGATGTGCCTGTCGTCGGGTCGGTGCCGGGCAGGGACGTGGCGAGGAGGATGACGGGTGGCGCCTCGGAAGGCGGTGTCGGCGTGAGCTCGGGGCGATGCCGCGACGGAGCGATGACCGGCCGCCGTGTCGTCGTCTTCGCTGCCCCGGGAGGCTCGGGTGCGATGCTGGTCGGCGACGGCGGGTGCACCGCCGGCGCGGGCAGCGCGAGCGGTCCTCCGGCAAACGGTTCGCCGGTGTGTGCGGCATCCGGCCGGTGGGCGCCGGGGCCGCCGAGCGTGACATAGCCGATCACGGCGCAGAGCACGGCCTGGCCGAAGACAAGCGCCGCCGCCACTCGCACGGTGCGACGCGCGGACGGACGCGCCACCGGAACGGTCACAACGGCGAACTTTATGGCAACTCGTCAATCTCCGCGAGGCCTACCGCCCGGTGAACTTCGGCGTGCGCTTCTCCACGAACGCCGTCGCACCCTCGATCCGGTCCTCCGTCGCGAACAGGCCGGCGAAGAGCTGGCTCTCCCAGGCGAGGCCGGAGGCCAGGTCCATGCCGAGACCGCCGTCGATGGCCAGCTTCGCGGCGCGCAGCGCCAAGGCCGGCCCGTTCGTGTACGGGCGAACCAACTCGACGGCGGTCCGGTACACCTCCGCGGGCGGCACGACCCGGTCCGCGAGCCCGATCCGCAGCGCCTCCTCGGCGTCCACCATCCGGCCGGAGAACACCAGGTCCTTGGCCCGGGCCGGGCCGATCAGCCGGGCCAGCCGCTGAGTGCCGCCGGCGCCAGGAATGACTCCCAGCTTGATCTCCGGCTGGCCGAGCCGGGCGTCCGCCGACACCACCCGCCAGTCGCAGGCCAGCGCCAGCTCACAACCGCCGCCCAGTGCGTACCCCGTGACCGCCGCGACCACCGGTTTACCGATCCTGGCGACCGCGTCGAACGCGCTGGACAGGTCGGCCGCCCGCAGCGCCATCTGCTGGTACGTCATCGTGGTGAACTCGGTGATGTCGGCGCCGGCCGCGAACACCTTCTCGCCGCCGTACACCACGACCGCCCGGATGTCCGCGTCGGCCGCCGCCGCGTGTGCCGCTGCCCGCAGCTCTTCCTGGATCTGGGTGTTCAGCGCGTTCATCGGCGGCCGGTCGAGCCGGATCGTGCCGATGCCACCCTCCGCCCCCAACCGTACGAAATCGCCCACGCCTTCACCTGACCTTCGGTTCAGGCCAGCCTACGACGGGTATTCAGGACGTGTGGCGATCACCTACTTCCGGGACCAGGACGTGCTGGTCAGCTCGGCCGGGATGCGGATGGGGCGGCGGGAGTACCGGCTCGGCGACGTCGCGCGCATCTGGCACCGGCGCGGCCGCCGCAGCTGGGGCGCCGTCGCCGGACGCGGCGTGCTCGGCCTCACCATGCTGACCCCCATCGTGGTGGGCGTGCTCGGCATCGCCATGGCCCTGGTCGTACGCGGATCGGCCGCCACCACGATCACGCTGATCGGCGGCAGCATCCTGGTGGGCCTGGCCGCCGCGCCGCTCACCGACATCCTGCTGGAGCGGGTGGACCGCTCGTACGATCGCGGCAGCCGCTGCCTGGAGATCTGGGGCCGGGTGCACGGCCGGGACGTGCTGTTGCTGCGCACCGACAACGCCCAGCGCTTCGGCCAGATCTACCGGGCGTTGCAGCGCGCGCTGGACGGTGACCCGGTCCGGCGCTGACTCAGGCGCGGCTCGCCCGCCTTAGGCCGCCCGCGCGGTGTACCGGCCGCCGGTACGCTCCACGACGAGTGGCAGCCCGAACGTCTTGGACAGGTTGTCCGCCGTCATCGTCTCGCGCAGCAGGCCGGCCGCGACAACGCTGCCCTCACGCAGCAGCATCGCGTGGGTGAAGCCGGGTGGGATCTCCTCGACGTGGTGGGTGACCAGCACCATGGCCGGCGCGTCGGGGTCCTCGGCCAGCTCGGTGAGCCGCGCCACGAGCTCCTCCCGGCCGCCCAGGTCCAGCCCGGCGGTCGGCTCGTCCAGCAGCATCAGCTCAGGATCGGTCATCAGCGCGCGAGCGATCTGGGTGCGCTTACGTTCCCCCTCCGACAGCGTGCCGAACTCGCGGTCCAGGAGAGCGCCCATGCCCATCTGGTCGAGCAGCCGCCGCGCCCGCGCTTCGTCCTCGGGGTCGTAGCTCTCCCGCCACCGGCCGACGACCGACCACGCGGCGGTGACGACGACGTCGAGGACCCGTTCGTCCGGTGGTACCCGCTCGGTGAACGAGCCGGTGGTGAGACCGACCCGGGTACGCAGTTCGTTCACGTCGGTGCGGCCGAGGCGTTCACCCAGAACCCACGCGGTGCCGCGGGACGGGTGCATCCGGGCCGACGCGAGGTTGAGCACGGTCGTCTTGCCGGCGCCGTTCGGACCCAGGAGCACCCATCGCTCGTCCAGCTCCACCTGCCACGACACGCCACGGACCAGCAAGTTGCCGCTGCGAATCACGCTCACGCGGTCGAACAGGATGACGGTGTCGTCGTCCGGCGGGGTCGGTACCGGTACTGGAGCCTCGAGCACGCGTCCATCCAACCACGCAGCCCCGTCCGGCCCGCGCACGCCTCAGCCCGTCGTAGACCCGAAAACCTCATCTCGTACGGCATCCAGCGCCACCCGCAGTGCCCCGTGCAGGACCGGCTCCGCCAGCACCTCGGTGATCATCACACGGGGCGACACGATGGTGATGGCCGCGACCTCCCGCTCGACCCGTTCGGCCAGTGCCGGCCCACCGGCCTGGGCCACCTCGCCTGCGAGGACGACCAGCGGCGGGTCGAGCACCACGCACGCCGCGGCGACACCGAGCGCCAGCCGCCGGGCCAGTTCGTCCAGCACCGGTTCCCCCGCATCGCCGGCCGCGACGGCCGCCCGCACCACGTCGGAGGCCTCGGCGCCGCGGATGCCGTGCTGCCGGCCGATGGCCTTGACCGCGTCCGCACCGGCGATCGCCTGAAACGGTCCCTTGGCACCGCGGCGGGACGCGTTGCGCGGCACCTCGGCGCCGGCCACCGGCAGATAACCGATCTCGCCGGCCGCGCCGGTCGCGCCGTGGTGCAGACGTCCGCCGATGACGCTGGCCAGGCCGACGCCCCGGCTGATCCAGACGAGCGCGAAGTCCTTGACGCCCCTGGCCGCGCCGGTCTCTGATTCGGCCACGGCGGCGAGGTTCACGTCGTTGCCGAACACCACCGGCGTACTGAGGTCCTTGCGAAGGTCGCCGAGCAGCCCGCGGTGCCAGCGGGGCAGGTCCACCGCGAACGAGATCTCGCCGCTCACCGGGTCGACGAGGCCGGGCGTACCCAGCACCACCCGGCGGATCGAGGACACGTCCGTTCCAGCCCGGCCGGCCGCCTGGACGACCGCGCTGTGCACCACGCCGACAGGGTCGTCGGTGTCCTTGGTGGACTGCTCGACCCGCCCCACGATCGCGCCGGTGATGTCCGCGCACGCCGCCACCACGCGATCCGGGCCGACGTCCGCCCCGATGACATGCGCGCTGCTCGGCGTGACCGCGTACAGCTGCGCGTTCGGACCGCGGCCACCGGCCTGCTCGCCCACGCGCCGTACGAGCCCGCGTTCCTCCAGCCGCTCCACGAGCTGGGATGCGGTGACCTTGCTGAGGCCGGTCATCTCGCCGAGTTGCGCCCGCGTCAAAGGGCCGCGGGCGAGCAGCAGTTCCAGCGCGGCGCGGTCGTTGAGCGCGCGCAACAGGCGGGGTGTGCCCGGGAGGCGGGTGGCGGCCATGGCTGGTCCTCTAGTATTTAGGCGGCCTCTATTATTTAGGATTGTTTCCAATTAGATTGGGCACCCACGAGGTAGCCGCAGCGTACCGCCGCGCTGGGAGGGGACAGGGAACGATCATGGCAGCTGCGATTGATCCCGGACTCCGCCGCCTCGTCCTGCGGACGTTGCTCGCTGCGTTCGCCGGTGAGACCGCACCGGAGTGGGCATTGACACTGCTCGACGACGGTCTCGCCGGGCACACGCTGTTCGGCCGCAACATCGCCGACTCAGGCCAGCTCGCGGGGCTCACCGCGACACTGCGCGATCGGCGGTCCGACGTGCTCCTGGCCATCGACGAGGAGGGCGGCGATGTCACCCGGCTGGCCCACCGGACCGGCAGTCCCTACCCCGGCAACGCCGCCCTCGGCGCGGTCGACGATGTCGACCTGACCTGCGCGGTGTACGCCGCGATCGGCGCCGAGCTGGTGACGGCCGGCGTCAACCTGGACTTCGCGCCGACCGTCGACGTCAACACGGCCGACGACAACCCGATCATCGGCACGCGGTCGTTCGGCGCCGACCCAGCGCTGGTGGCCCGGCACGCCACCGCGGCCATCACCGGCCTGCAGTCCGCCGGCGTCGCCGCGTGCGCCAAGCACTTCCCCGGCCACGGCGCCACGGTGTCCGACTCACATCTGGAGCTGCCCACCGTGGACGCGCCCATCAGGGTGCTCCGCGAGCGGGACCTCCCCCCGTTCGTGGCGGCGGTGGCCGCCGGGGCGCGAGCCGTCATGACCGCGCACATCCGGGTGCCGGCGCTGACCGGCGACACGCCGGCCACGTTCAGCCGCACCGTCCTCACCGACCTGCTACGCGGCGAGTACGGCTTCGACGGTGTGGTGGTCACCGACGCTCTCGAGATGGCCGGCGCCGCCGCGGTGGCCGGCGGTGTCGGACCCGCGGCGGTACGGGCACTGGCCGCGGGCGCCGACCTGCTGTGCATCGGGGCGGACGTGGACGACGGCCTGGTCGAGGCCATGGCCACCGAGATCGTGACCGCGATCCGCGACGGGAGACTGCCGTTGCGCCGCGTTGAGCAGGCGGCCGGGCGGGTCGCCGCGCTGTCCCGTACGCCGCCGGCGTCCGGCGCTGCGCTTGCACCCGATGGCGAGCTCGGCTACGGGGCCGCTCGCCGCGCCGTCCGGGTCGAGGGCTCGCTCGCCGGCCTGCACGACCCGCTCGTGATCCACTTGGAGTCCGGCCACTCGATCGCCGAGGGTCGCGTGCCGTGGGGCCTCAGGCCACACCTCGACGGAGCCGAGCAGATCACCGTGGTCGCCGTCGACGCCTCGCCGGCCGCCCTCACCGCCCGCGCCGGGCAGCGGCCGATCGTCGTGGTCGGCCGGCACACCCACCGGGCGCCGGCGGCTCGAGACCTGATCGAACGGCTCCCCGCCCGCCCCCCCGGCCCGGGGGGGGGGGGGGG
>Ga0081539_10005474_pt1 | contig 12920 bp, 14 predicted proteins | sample TabmetS4T2R2_FD_71023 | JGI IMG/M metagenome (GOLD analysis project Ga0081539, IMG submission 71023) | Tabebuia heterophylla rhizosphere microbial communities from the University of Puerto Rico - S4T2R2 | ecosystem: Host-associated > Plants > Roots > Rhizosphere ...
GATCAAGATGAAGCACCCCTTAAAGACGCCCGGCCTGCGCGAGATCGGCCGCCGCAGCCCCTACATGCATGACGGCTCGCTCGCCACGCTGGAAAAGGTTGTCGAGCACTATGATCACGGCGGCGTCGACCGCCCCAGCCGTTCCGATCTGATGAAGCCGCTCGGACTGACTGTGCAGGAAAGAGCCGACCTCGTCGCCTTTATGAAGACGCTGGACAGCAATCTCAACCCGACCTCCATCCCGGTCCTGCCTCGCTAAATTCGATCAACGCCAAGAAATGGATTTTTCAATGCGCAAACTGATTCCCGTCACCCTTGCCATCGTCGCCGGCTTCTCCGTGGGCGCGCTCGCCGCGGCCAATCAGGAAATCCACCAGAAGGGCAGGGTGTTCTCCGCTGAGAATGTCACCATCAAGAAGGGCGAGGCGCTGACCTTCGTCAACGACGACACCATCCCCCACAACATCCTGTCCACCAGCAAGGGCAACGAGTTCAATCTGGGCTCGCAGGCCCCGGGTGCGGCGACCGACGTCACCTTCAAGGAAGCCGGCGACGTGCAGGTGCTCTGCGCCATCCATCCGCGCATGAAGATGATGGTGAAGGTGACGGACTAGTTACCTGGAGAACGGCGGCCGGAGTTTTTCGAGATGTCCATTCGCTACAAGATTTTCGCCGCGTTCAGCGTCGTCATCCTGCTCGCCTGCGGTCTTGCATTTTACGGCATCCGCGGCATCTCCGATTCCGGCGATCTCGTCGTGCGCCTCTATGACGGTCCGCTGATGGGCATCAATCACGCGCGCTCAGCCCATGCGGGGCTGAACGAGGCGCGTCTGTTGATGTATCGCAGCTCGGTCGAGGGTACTTCGAAGGAGGCAGTGGCGAAGTTCGAGAAGCTTGTCAAAGGCGTCAACGAGGACATCGCCGTCGTTCGCGATCGCGTCCACAGTCCGAACGTCTCCAAGGCGCGCGAGAAGGTTGAAGCCAGCCTCAAGCAGTGGTCGGGGTCGGTGCTGAAGATCCTTAAACCCGCCGAGGGCGGCCAGACCGAAATCCCTGCCGCTTTCGTCGTCGCCCGCCAGGCCGATGCCGTCATTGCCGCGGTCGACGACCTCGTGGAAATGGTCGCGGCCTATGGTTTTGAGTACCGCACCGAGGCCGAAGCCGCCGTCGCCGGCTCGCGCACCGCCATGACCGCGCTTGCCATCGGCACCGCCATTGTCGGCGTATTGATCGCGCTTGCCTTTGCCTTCTCGCTCGGCCGGCCGATCTCCGCGGCCATGCATGTCGCCGAGCGCGTCGCCGCCGGCAATTTCGCCGACGATATCGCCGTCCGCCGCAGCGACGAGCTCGGCCGCCTCTTGAGATCGCTCGCCGTCATGCAGGCGAGCCTGAAGGCCCGCGCCGATGACGACCTCGCATTGATCTCGGCCAAGGACCAGACCACGGCCGAGCAGACCGGCCGCCGGCAGCGCCTCGAAGCCGAGATCGACGCGTTCCGTTCGGCCTTCTCCGAAGTGCTCGCCAATACCGATCGTATGACCGGCGAATTGTCCGGCACCGCCAAAACCCTTTCCTCGATCGCGCAATCGGCCGGCGCGCAGTCGAGCGAGGCGGCGACGAGCGCGGGCGAGACCTCGGCCAACGTGCAGACTGTCGCAGAGGCCGCAAGCCAGCTCGGCGAGTCCGTTCAGGCCATCCAGTCGCAGGTCCAGGACGCGACCGCCACCGTGCAGCGCGCCTCCGGCATGGCGGTCGCCGCCAACGACACCATCGGCGCGCTTGCCCGCGCCGCGCAGCAGATCGACGAGGTGGTCGGCTTCATCCGCACCATCGCCGGGCAAACCAACCTCCTTGCGCTCAACGCCACCATCGAGGCGGCGCGCGCTGGCGAGGCTGGCCGCGGCTTTGCGGTGGTCGCCTCCGAAGTCAAGGCGCTGGCGACCCAGACCGCGAAGGCGACGGAGGAGATTTCGGCCCAGATCGCCGAGGTGCAGAGCGCGACCAAGCAGGCGGTGGACAATGTCGGCGCCATCACCGCCATCATGGGCGACATCGACAGCTTTACCGCGACGCTCTCGGCCGCCGTGCAGCAGCAGAACGCGGCCGCCCGCGAAATCACCCGCAGCATCGGTCATGCTGCGTCAGGCACGGCCAATGTCGCGCGCAGCATCGCAGGGACCGCGCAGGCCACCGAGAACACCAACCGTTCGGCCGACATGGTGCTGGCAACCGCCAACGACCTGTCGCAGCAGGCGGCGCACTTGCGCGCCTCCGTCGATCGCTTCCTCGCCAACGTGGCGGCGTAAGGACGCGAGCGCCGCACTACTTCTGTCGTCCCGGCGAAAGCCGGGACCCATAACCACCGCTGCAAATTGCTGAACGTGCTGGAACTCCAGCCTGCCCTAACCACGGGCACTCGTGGTTATGGGTCCCTGCGTTCGCAGGGACGACATTGAGAAGGTAGCGCGAACAGCGCCCCTCGGTGCATCATGGGATCGCTTATCCGATCCCAGAGTGTCCCATGCCCGACCTTCCGACCTCCACCACCGTCCTCGATTCCATCCTGTTCCGCGACGCCTTCGGCACACCTGAAATGCGCGAGGTGTTTTCCGATCTCGCGCTGATCTCCCGCTACGCCGAGGTCGAGATCGCGCTGGCGCGGGCCGAGGCGCGCTGCGGCGTGATTCCACCCGACGCCGCCGAACAGATCGCGCGGCACACCGATGTCGCCGCGCTCGATTTCGATCTGCTGCGGCAGGAGACTGACGTGGTCGGCTATCCGATCCTGCCGCTGGTGCATCAGATGACAAAGCAGTGCGGCGAGGCCGGCCGCTACGTGCATTGGGGCGCCACCACGCAGGACATCATGGACACTGCCGTCGTGCTGCAGATCCGCGCCGCGCTTCAGCTGATCGAGGCCGACATCGCCGTGCTGCGCGATATCCTCGCCGATCTCTCAAAGCGCCACCGCGATACGCCGATGGCCGGGCGCACCCATCTGCAGCAGGCGCTGCCGGTCACCTTCGGCTACAAGACCGCGATCTGGCTTTCGATGTTCGACCGCCACGCCGAGCGGCTGGCGCAATTGAAGCCGCGGGTGCTGGTCGGCCAGTTCGCCGGCGCGGCCGGCACGCTCGCCTCCCTCCGCGACAAGGGTTTTGATGTGCAGCGCGCGCTGTGCGAGGAGCTGGGCCTCGCCGTGCCCGCCGCCACCTGGCATGTCGCGCGCGACGGCTTTGCCGAGGCCGTGAATTTTCTCGCGCTGGTCACGGGCTCGCTCGGCAAGATCGCGCTCGACATCATGCTGATGGCCTCGACCGAACTCGCCGAGGTCTACGAGCCCTTCGTCAAAGGCCGCGGCGCGTCCTCCACTATGCCGCAGAAGCGCAACCCGATATCGTCGGAGCTGATGCTCGCCGCCGCCAAGGGCGTGCGGCAACATGCCGGGCTGATGCTGGATGCGATGGTGCAGGATTTCGAGCGCGCCACCGGGCCCTGGCACGCCGAATGGATGGCGATCCCGGAAAGCTTTGTGCTCACCTCGGGCGCGCTGCATCAGGCGAAATTCGCGCTCGGCGGCCTGATCGTGGATACGGCGAAAATGGCCGCCAATCTCGACATCAGCCGCGGGCTGATCGTCGCTGAAGCCGTGATGATGGGGCTAGCGCCCGCGATGGGCCGCCAGGAGGCGCATGACGTCGTCTACGACGCCTGCCGGCTGGCCAGCGACAAGGACATGACGCTTGCCGACGCGCTCTCCGCCGACCCGCGCGTGTCCGCGCGGATCGACCGGCCGACCATCGAGCGCCTGACCGCGCCGAAAAACTATCTCGGGCAGGCCGGCGAGATGGTCGACCGCGTGCTCGCGAGCACGAAGCGGTGACGGCGATTTGCTAGCTCGCCTTTGCCAGCAGCTCGCTCTGGCCTTCGCGCACAAAGGTCTCGAACGATTTCGGCTTGGCGCCGCCGATGCTCTCGATCGTCGCGCTCACCCCATAGCGGGGATCGTTCGGATCAATCGCGGCCGAGCGCAGCGCCTTCCACAGCGAGGACAGATGGGCGATCGCGTGCTCATTGTAGCCGCGCGAGGCCGCATTCTGTTTCCACTCCTCGTCGGAGATCTCCTCATAGCGAATGTTGCGGCCCAGCACGCGGCCGAAGGTCGCGATGATCTCCTTCAGCGAAATGGTGGCGCCCACCAGGGGATAGGCGGTGCCGGGCACGAGTTTCTCGCTGGTCAGCAGGCCAGCGGCGACACGTGCGACGTCTTCGGCTGATATCATCGGCAGCACGGTGTTCTCGCCGCCCCAGGGCAGCCGCACCGCGCCCTGCGCCGGCAGGCTTTGCCGCGCCATCGCGCCGAGGTTTTCGAAGAACACGGTGGCGCGCAGGTGCACCGCGCCGATATTGGCCCATTCGAACACCTGCTCCGACAGATAGTTTTGCCGCATCCGCGGCGTCGGCGCATCCGGCGAGGATTGCAGCATCACCAGATTGACCAGCCGCGACACGCCTGCCTCGCGCGCCGCGACCGCCATCGCCGCGGTCGCATCCATCAGCCCGTCCTGCACGGGATAGGCGAAGTAGATCGCGCTGGCGCCCTGGGCGGCACGCTGCACGGACTTGATGTCGAGGAAATCGCCCACGAAAATCTCGGCGCCGAGCGCGCGCAGCGCGTTGGAACGGTCGTCGACGGTGCGCACGAAGGCGCGGACGGGAACGCCGCGCTTGAGCAGCATTTCGGAGATGTGCCGGCCGGTCTTGCCCTGGCGGCCGCCGGCCGCAGAGGTCACGAGTACGGGTTTGGTCATGGCTAAAACTCCCGGGGGGTTCGGATTTGCTGTGGACACTGGTAATGGTACCAGTAAGTACCATATGATCTGGAGTATGGTACCAATCAGTACCAAGTCAAGGCATCGCGATGGTCACGAAAAAGTCAGTCAAGCCGGTTCCCGCCGCCGAGGCCGAAAACCCGGTGCGGGCCCGGATCCTGGAAGCGGCGTTCTCGGCCTTCATGGAGCGCGGCTTTGCCGGGACCTCGACGCTGGAAATCGCGACGCGCGCGCGGGCTTCCAAGCGCGAGCTTTACGCCGAGTTCGGCAGCAAGCAGGACATGCTGCTGGCCTGCATCCGGCAGCGCGCGGAGCGGCTGAAACTGCCGGTCGATCTGCCCGACATTGTCGACCGCGCCACCCTGCAGCAGGCCCTCGTCGCGTTTGGCACCCAGCTGCTGCGCGAGGTCAGCGACCCCGCCGTGGTCGGCGTGTTTCGCCTCGCGATCTCGGAAGCGGCTCGCGCGCCCGAGGTGGCGCAAACGCTGGCCGGCGTCGCGATCGCGGCGAGCCGCGAGTCGCTGCGCGAGATCATGCGCCGCGCCATCGACGCGCGCCTGCTCAGCGGTGGCGCTCCCGAGATGGCGGAGCATTTCTTTGGGCTGTTGTGGGGCAACCGAATGCTTGGCCTGTTGCTCGGCATCGCGGAGCGGCCGAGCGGGCGGGAGATCGCCGCGCGCGCGGAGCGGGCGGCCTCCGCTTTTCTGCTCGTCTATCCGGTGCAGCGTTGAAGGAACCTGCCTGTTGGCGTATCCCTGACGCCTAACTCATTTGAGGCCCAACATGACCGCGCACCAACGCAACCTTTCCGCCGCCATCGACCCCGTGAAGCTCGACCGACTCGCCGAAGTCGCGATCAAGGTCGGCTTGCAGCTGCGTGAAGGGCAGGATTTGCTATTGACCGCGCCGGTGGCGTCGCTGCCGCTGGTACGGCGGATCAGCGAGCACGCTTACAAGGCCGGTGCGGGCCTGGTGACGACATTCTTCTCCGACGAGGAGCTGACACTGGCGCGCTACCGCTTCGGCCATGATCTCAGTTTCGATCGCGCCGCCGGCTGGCTCTATGAGGGCATGGCGAAGGCGTTTTCCAGCAACACGGCGCGGTTGGCGGTGGTCGGCGACAATCCGATGCTGCTGTCGGGCGAAGACCCCACAAAAGTGGCGCGCGCCAGCAAGGCCAACTCGATGGCCTACCAGCCGGCGCTGGAAAAGATCGTCAATTTCGATACCAACTGGAACGTCATCGCCTATCCCTCGACCTCCTGGGCGAAGCAGGTATTTCCCGACGATCCCGAGGACGTCGCGATCGCCAAGCTGGCGGACGCGATCTTCTCGTCCTCGCGCGTCGACAAGGACGGCGCGGTGGCGAACTGGGAAGCGCATAACGCAAGCTTGCGCGAGCGCACCGAATGGCTGAACGGCCAGCGCTTTCACGCGCTGAAATATTCCGGGCCCGGCATGGACCTCACCATTGGCCTCGCCGACGGCCATGAATGGGAAGGCGGCGCATCGACCGCCAAGAACGGCATCACCTGCAACGCCAACATCCCGACCGAGGAAGTGTTCACCACGCCGCACTGCCGGCGCGTCAGCGGACATGTTGTGAGTTCGAAACCGCTGTCCTATCAGGGCACGTTGATCGACAACATCCAGGTCCGCTTCGAGGAAGGCCGCATCGTCGAGGCAAAAGCCTCGCGCGGCGAGGAAGTGTTGAAAAAGGTGCTCGACACCGACGAGGGCGCGCGCCGGCTCGGTGAAGTGGCGCTGGTGCCGCATTCCTCGCCGATCTCGAAAAGCGGGCTGTTGTTCTTCAACACGCTGTTCGACGAGAACGCTGCCTCGCATATCGCGCTCGGCCAGTGCTATTCAAAATGCTTCATCGACGGCACCAGGCTGACGCCGCAACAGATTTCAGCGCAAGGCGGCAACCAGAGCCTGATCCATATCGACTGGATGATCGGCAATGCCGAGACCGACATCGACGGTGTTCATGCCGATGGCCGGACGGTACCGGTCTTCCGCAAGGGTGAGTGGGCCTGACGTATTCTGACGCAACGTCTGCTGCCCGCTCAGCAGAATTTGCGGTCGTGTGGGAGCCCTCACACATTCGAAGTCGCGATGGTGACATACTGTGCGGGCAATCTCAGGTTGCCCACACCGGAGGGAAAAATGGCGCTCGACCCAGCATTCGGCCAAGCGGCAAAATTCAATACCGACGTTGGTTTCAATCTCGCCGTCAGTGACGACAAGAAGGCGTTCACGGCTAATTTCAGCGGCCTTGAGGTCGTGCTCGAGGGCAAGTCTGCGCCGCCGATCGCAACAAGGGTGTTCTCCTTCTCCATTCCGCTCTCCGGCGCCGACCCCGACAAGGAAATTCCGTTCGCGGTGTCCGGCTTTGCGTTCTCCGAGAAGGAGGCGAACGCCCACCTGGTGTTCAGCGTCAACAACCAGACCAGCGTGATGGATTTTCCTGCCAACTCGAATTCGTCCTTCATCCAGCAGCTCAAGTACAAGCCGGAGGAGGCGTCGGAGGCGAGGATCACCGTGTTCCTGCTCGCCGATCGCGATTCCACCTCGGACTCGGCCGTGCATGTGACGGTCAATGCCATCGACACCGACATGGCCATCAGCAGGCAGCCGAGCTGATCCTTGGCGAGCTGACGACGACTTGCTGTTCTCAGACTGAGGCCGGGCGGGATGCGGTTTTCGCTTCCCGCGCGGCCTGTGTTATCAAGCGCCCATCGCGGGTCGCTGCAAGGCGATTCGGAAAGCCGATGGGGAGGCTTGCCATGTCCGGAGAGGAACCGCTCGAACCCTGCTGCAAGGACATGGCGGCCGCGCTGTCCTTTGAGACGGGCCGTCATTTCTTCGTCGAGGACGGCACGCTGCGGCTGCTGGTCGCGCACACGCCGCTGCTCGACGGCGGCGAGGCGGAGCAGGAGAATGTGGTGCGCTATTGCCCGTTCTGCGGCAAGCCGACCACGGCACTGTTCGAGCACTAAAGCGGAATGGCCTTAGGTTGAATTGGTAGCCGCGAGCTCGCTTCGCCTCTCCCGCTTGCGGGTGGGGGCTCTCTCCACCCAGGGAAACCCAATGCGGAAGCACCCCCACCCCAGCCCTCCCCCGCAAGCGGGAGAGGGGGCGCGCTTCCATCGTGGCAACAATCAAGCCCAATCTCATCGTGCTCTAGAATTGCAGCCGGTAAAAATCCGTCGCCGTCTTTGAGAACAGCGCCGTCTTCTCGGCCTCGCCGTAGGGTGCAGCGATGCGCTTGAAGGCGTTGAAGATTACCTGATAGCTGCACTGGCCCTTGTCGGGCGGAAAATTGCTCTCGAACATCGCGCGATCTGGCCCGAACGCCTCGATGCAGGTCTCGATGTAAGGCCGCCAGGCGGCGGCCGCTTCTTCCGAAGTAGGCGGCTTCGGCCGCAGATGAAAATCATAGCCGAGCAGGCACATCGCGAGCCCGCCGAGCTTGACCGAGACATTTTGGCATTTCGCGATGTCCTGGATCGAGGCCTTCCATACCGCAAAGGTCTCCTCGCGCTTGCCCGCGAAGCGGCCCAGCCCGATCGGCCCGCCGCAATGATCGAGCACGATTTTCGTGTCGGGAAAGGCGCGGGCAAGATCAGTTAGCTCGCCGATCTGCGGGTGGAACAGCCAGGCATCGAAGGAGAGATTGAGCGGCGCGAGGCAGGCAAAACCCTTGCGGAAGATGGGATCGAGCAACAGGCCTTTCGGCCGCGTCGCATACATGCCGGCCACGTCAGGCTCCGCGTCCCAGGCGGTGGAATGGCGGATGCCGCGGAAGCGGCCGTTGCCGGCGACGATCTCGGCTTCCAGCACGCTCCTAACGGCGTCGCCCAGCAGCAAATTGGCGTGGCTGACGATGCCGGCATTGATCTGCGCCTTGCCATAGCCGCCGCTGGCGCTCATGGCGGCAACGCCATTGGCGAACTCGACCTCGCCGACCGGGCGGTAAGCCTCCGGCCCATTTGCGCGGTACATCGAGCGGCAATCGACATAGACTGTCGCGATGATGTTATGGCCGGAGGCAATGTCCGCGGCCATGTCCTCGATCATGTAGCGCAGGCCGCCGCGGTCCCAGAGATGATGATGCGGATCGACGATCGGGCGGGCGGGGTCGATGATCTCTTCGGCATGCTGCGCAAGCCAGTCCTCGCGCGGATCGGCATAGAGCCCGCTCTTGGAGGCGGGCGCGGTGCTGGCGGACATTTTTGCTCCCTGTCTTCGTTGTTGTTCGTCATTGCGAGGAGCGAAGCGACGACCCGTCTACGCTTGCTGCGCAAGCTACGCCGGGCCGGCAGTCCGCCGAAGCGCCTGAGCGCGAAGGCGGAAGCAATCCAGCTTTCTTTGCTGCGGCAAAGCTGGATTGCTTCGCTTCGCTCGCAATGACGGTCTTGGTGTCTCACACCCCGTCGAGAATGATCACCGTCGGCCGCGTTGGCAAGCTGTCGCGTGAAATCTTCAGAGAGCGCGCGTCGCGGCGGTCGATCTCGAATTGCTGGCCGATCCTCTGCATGAATTCGTCGAGCGGGGTGGCGAAGCGGTGCATCGGCAGCACCACGGATGAACGCAGGCGTTTGGTGATTTCGGAGACGCCCTCGAGCGACATGGTGTAGGCGCCGTCGATCGGCACCATCAGAATGTCGATGCGGCCGATCTGGGCAAAGTGACTCTCATCGAGCTTGTGGTGGAGGTGGCCGAGATGGCCGATGCACAGCCCCGCGACCTCGAAGATGAAGATCGAGTTGCCGTCCCGGATCATGTCGTCGCCGGAGAAATCGCCGTAGTAGCGGCGGATATCGGTGGTGACGTTGCGGATATAGACATTGCCGAGGCGCAGCTCGACATGCGCCGGCTTGCCGTTCTCACCCCAGCCGTGCAGGACGTGCGGAATCTTCGGATCGGGATACAACGTATAATGCGTGCTGTGGGCCCGGTTCATGGTGACGATGTCGGGCAGCCGGCCGCCGGCGTGATAAGCGCCGGAAAAATCGGTCGCGACCCGCACGCCGCCGGGCGTGTCTATGTAATAGGTGGAATGGCCGGCATAGGTGATGGCGACATCCTCGGCCTTGGCGGCGACCCGATAGGCCACGGGCACCGCGCGCGGCGCACTCGCCATCGCCAGGCACTCGCTGCGCTGCGGGCCTTGCGCCTGGGCCGGCAGGGCGAACGTAAGGAGCAGGCCAAAAGCAGCGATCAATCTCGGCATGACGAGCCCGTTTGCGAGGCGGCGTTTCGGGCACTCTATCGCCGAATCCGGCCGCCGTCATGACGGCAGTCCGCCGCCTTGCTTGTTCAGGACAGCAACTGCGCCGACACCCCGCGCTCGTCCATCAATTTCACTGCCTTCTTGTCGAGGGAAACGAACGTGTCGGCCCCAAGCCAGCTGCCTTCATAGGCAATGGCTCCGTCGGCAAAATCGCCGCCAGCTTCGAGCTGCGCCAGACCTGCCTCCGCCGCGGGCCGGTTTACGGCTACATTTGCGGCATTGTTCAGGCGTCGGATCGCTTCTGCGATCTCGCCAGACGGGACCTTGTAGCCCTGCAACAGCACCCACACGAATTCACACAGCGTCGGGATGGAGATCGCTATGAGGTCCGCTCTCTTCAGCGTCGACTGGGCAATTTTGCCCTGCTCTGCATGATCCTCGGTGACGGCTCGGATCAGCACATAGGTGTCGGCAGTGATCCTCATCGCTTGCCGGACCAGCCCCGGGTAGCGATCTTGTTCATCTCCTCGATCGACAGCGACGGGTGGCCGTGTTGTTTCAAAATGCCGAAGGCGTCCGCAATTCGACCTGTTGGCCGGGCGGCCTTCACTTCGATCCGTCCGTTCGGAAGTTTGTTCACGGTGATCTTCTCGCCGGGATGCACTCCCAGATGCTCGAGCACATCCTTGTGTAGCGTGACCTGGCCTTTAGCCGTGATGATGAGTGTTGACATGACAAACCTCGCGGCCGGGAACGTAAGGCAAAAAGTCCTTACTTTCCAGGGGAGAGGCTCGCGGCGTGGACGGACCTTGCGAGTGACGGGGCGGAGGATGGATCGCCTTCCCGTCAGGCGGTCGTCAGCCGGTCGAGCAGTGCCAGCATGACCGGTGCATCGGGCATCGGCAGTACGGCGTCGATCCGCTCGATCAGGCGCGCCTGCAACAGCGCATTGCGCGCCTTGCCGATGGTGCCGAGCGGCCCGCGGAAACCATGCTCTTCCCAGGCGAGCTCGAGCAGGTTTTCGCTCAGCAGCGCCTCGATCAGCTCGTCGGCGGCGCGGTCGACGCTGATCAGCGGGTGCGCCGAAAACGCCGTCGGCCGCGGATAGAGGATCACGGGTTTCGACGGCGCGCTGGCCTCGACCCGCTTCCAGCGCTCGGCGTCCTGCAACACCCATTCGATCAGCTGGTTTTCGTAGCCAACGATCAGCGGCTGGGCGCCCGCGCCGCCGGCGATGTAATCGTCAAACAGCTTTCCGGAGGAGGGCGGCTTGTAGCCCATCCGGCGGAACACGGTGGCGACATCGCCGTCGATGCGGCCGAGCGAATCCAGCGCAATCACGTCGCCGCTGAGCAGGCTGGCGGTAAGTCCGGCGAACATGAAGCCCGAATTGGACTTGTTGGGATCGGTCGAGACGATGCGGGCGCGGCCGAACAGGCCGCTGACGCCGATCGCCTCCCAGCTTTCGCCTGATATGATGGCCTTCAGCACCTTCAGCAGGTCGACGGTGTAGCGCGGCCCCCCGGCGGGCTCGGCAAAGCCGCTCTTGACGAGGCCGTCGGCGATGCGATCCCAGGAATAGAGCACGATCGGCGAATTGAAGATCACCTGGTCGCGCGAAATCTTCACGCCGGAGCTGCGCGCCAGTTCGACCAGCACCGACGAGGAGGGCCACAGGAATTGCGGCTTCTGGTCGAGCAGCGCGCGTTCGCGCACCATCTCGACCGATCCGGCGCGCCGGGCGTCGAGGATCAGGCCGAAGCGCCGCTCGAGCAGGCTGCGGACGCGCGCATTGGCCAGAAACCCCTCCTTTTCGCCGCCGGAAAAGCCGAACAGTTTTTTCGGCTCGCCGAACCGGCCGGCGATTTCCGGATGCTGGCGCAAATAGACGTAGCCGCCGGTGCCGGCGGCGCTCGCGGCGAGCAGTCCCAGTCCAAAGGCCCGGCGCGAAATGGCCATCAGGCGCTCCTCTTGCCTGGATCGGGCGGCGTGCCGCCGCGCGGCGCCGACGGCCCGAGATCCTCGTCCAGCGAGCTCTTCAATAGTTTGAGCTCGATGTCGAGATTGCCGAGGTCGGCCTCCTGCAGATGGGTAGCATAATGCGTGAATGCGGCGTCAAGCCGCTCGATCAGTTCGCCTGTTGTCGCGATGCGCGAGGCGTCGCGTCCGCTGCCTTTTTCCAGTAGCGCATAGGCCTCGGCGAGATCGGCGGCACGCGGCAGATAGTAGGTCAGGAAGCGACGCACCCGGTCGACGCGCAGCGGATCGTCCTCGACGCCGGCAAAGATCTCGCGCGAAATGCGCGCCATGTGGCGCACGCGCTCGGCCACCTTCGGCGTGCCGATCGAGCTGACGGCGACCTCGAGGCGCACCGCCAGCGGCTCGGCGTCGGTCAGAAGCTCGCGGGCGAATTCGATCTTGCCGCGCGCGGCGCCGCTGGCGTCCAGCCCCTCGAACAGCCTTCGCGGCGACAGCGTGACCAGTAATCCGCCGCCGGCCGCCACGCTGATCAGGCCGGCGATCCAGAACGGCATGCCGACGCCGATCACCAGCAGCGGCAGCAGGATGGCGGCAGCGGCGCCGCCGGCGATCCAGTTCATTCCTGCCGGAGCGGAAAGCATTTTAGTTGTATCCCCGCACGGCGCGGAAAGCCTGGGTCAGGCTCTTGGTTCCGTCGAACACCCGCCCGCCGGTCAGCGTGGCCAGATTGTCGAGTTGCGAACGGTCGGCGCTGTCGCCGAACGTGACGCCGAACACCGGCACGCGCCGCCCATCCGCACGCCACGCCGATTCGAACGTCGCCATCGCGCCCTGGCTCTTGCCGTCGGTCATGATGACGATGGCCGGCA
>Ga0081539_10005475_pt1 | contig 12916 bp, 11 predicted proteins | sample TabmetS4T2R2_FD_71023 | JGI IMG/M metagenome (GOLD analysis project Ga0081539, IMG submission 71023) | Tabebuia heterophylla rhizosphere microbial communities from the University of Puerto Rico - S4T2R2 | ecosystem: Host-associated > Plants > Roots > Rhizosphere ...
TGGGCGCCCTGCGGCAGTCGATGGCCGCGCTCGGCGCGCGCACCATCGGCGAGATGCACCAGGTCGAGATGGTCATCGCGCCCGCCATTGCCACCGAGGGAAAGTCCTGGCAGCTGGCCGGACGGGAATAGCGTCCCGCGCATGAGGGTCCAGCGCTCGGCGGACCGCCGTCCGCAGCCCGTTGACCCGGCGCACTTCACTGGTCAGGTCTGGCTGGCACCGATGCTGGAGCCGGGTCGGCCCGGCGACATGAACGTGTCGGAAGTGACGTTCGAACCGGGCGCGCGGACCCACTGGCACACGCATCCCGGTGGCCAGACTCTGATGCCCCTCAGCGGCCGTGGCCGGGTCCGATCGGACGGCGGTCCGCTGACGCCCATGCAGGTCGGCGATGCGCTGTGGATCCCGCCGGGCGAGCGGCACTGGCACGGCGCCGATCCGGACTCGTTCCTCGTCCAGCTGTCGGTGACCATCGGTGCCGACGGCACGACCTGGGACGACCAACCGGTGACCGACGCCGAGTACCTGGGCAGCCCCTCATCGCCGGCGCGGTGACGGAGGAGGTCCTCACCCAGCGCCAGCTGAATCGCGCGCTACTCGCCCGGCAGCTGCTCCTCGAGCGCGGCACCGGAACCCTCAAATCGGCGATGGAGCAGGTCGCCGGGCTGCAGACGCAGGTCTCGCGGTCGGGATACATCGGCTTATGGACCAGGCAGGCGGGCGTCACCCGCCAGGCGTACACGGACGCGCTGGTGCAGCGCCGCTTCATCCAGGGCACCCTCGTGCGGGTCACCATCCACACCGTCACCGCCGCCGACTACTGGCCGATGGCGATCGCGGTCCGCGCCGCGCGGCGTGCGTGGTGGCTGCGTACCTGGTCCGGCCAGCGCACGGAGCGCGACATGCGCCGCACCGCCGACGCCGCGCGGCGCGCGCTGGCTGGCGGGCCGTTGCCGCTGAAGGAGCTGCGCGCCAGGCTGGCGGCGAAGGGGCATCCGACCGATGCCAGCAGCGGGCTGGGGCTGTGGGTGGACCTGGTGCGGGTACCGCCACCTGGAACGTGGGATCGGCCGCGTGCCGATTTCTATGGCCTGGCCGAGGACTGGCTGCCGCCGCGCGCGGACCTGCCTGAGGCCGATGCGCGCCGGATGCTGCTGCGCCGTTACCTGGCCGCCTTCGGGCCAGCCAGCCTGGCCGATGCGGCGAACTGGACGGGCCTGCCGGTCGCGGACCTGAGACCGGTGGCAGGGCGGCTGCGGCTGCGGCGGTTCCGGGACGAGCAGGGCAGAGCGCTGATGGATCTTCCGGGCGCGCCGCTTCCCGATCCGGAAACGCCAGCCCCGCCGCGGTTCCTGCCCTCGTTCGATAACTCGCTCCTCATCCAGGCGCGCCGGACCCAGATCCTGCCGGAGGCCTTCCGACCGCACATCTTCAACGTGCGGACGCCGCAGTCATGGAATACGTTCCTGCTCGACGGCCAAGTGGCCGGCACCTGGACCTACGCGGACGGCCACGTGGCACTGGACCCATTACGTCCACTGAGCCGCGCTGAGCGGCGCAGCCTGGACGACGAGATCGGGCCGTTGGAGGAATTCCTGTTCGGCTCCTAGGATGTGGGTCATGGAACGATCTGCCGTCCAGGAATGGCTGGACCGATATGTCGAGGCCTGGCGCGCAAACGCTCGCGAGCCGATCGAGGCCCTCTTCACGGAGGACGTGGTCTACCGTTTCGCGCCGTTCGGCGAGAAGCATCGCGAGCGCGGCCGCGATGCCGTCGTCAACGGCTGGCTGGACCAGCCAGACGCCCCAGACAGCTGGGAGGCGAGCTACGAGCCTTTCGCGGTGGACGGCGACCTGGCTGTGGCAACGGGCACGAGCCGGTACTTCGCCACCGCCGACAACCCGGAGCGCGTGTACCACAACGTCTTCCTGATGCGCTTCGCGCCCGACGGGCGCTGCGCGGAGTTCACCGAGCTGTACATGAAGCAACCGGAGGACTAGGCCAGGGGCCAGACGACCTCGGTGCGGAGCTGGGAGGGGTCGTCGACCTCGGAGGGGTCATCGACGTACGACTCCCACGGACCGGGACCCTCGTGGTGGCCATTGCCGTGGATCCACTCGTGCAGCCGGTCGTAGGCGCCGCTGAGGCCGTCGTACGGCCCGAGATGCACGGTCACTGCCGCGTTGCCGCCGGGCAGCTCGGAGATCCCCAGCTCGCCGGCCTCGCACTCGGCCAGGGGTCGCAACCCGGGGATGGGCATCGCCACCGGGATCCCGATCTCGACGTCGATCTGCTCCGGCCCGAACTCGTGATATCGGCCGTACGCGGCGCCGGCAGGTTCGCCGCCGCGATTGGCGATCCCATCGGCGATGTTCGGCAGATGGAAGTCGAACAGCTCGCCCAGGTCCAGCTCGGTCATGGGCCGCTGCACGCGGACCGCGATCGTCGGCTGCGGGATGAGCTCCACGATGCGGATGGCGTCGGATTCGTTCATCGGACCTAGCGTACCGGACTGCGCGGGACCCATGGCGCTGGCTACACTTCCGGTCAGCGGAGCGCGCAGCCGAGGAGCCGATTGAGCGAACCCACGGAGGAGCACGAGCCGTCATTGCCGCCGGCCGCGCAGCGGGGCCGGACCGTTCACGGCGAGGCCGCCAACGCCGGCCACCGGGTGCTGGCCCCCGACGACGCCGAGGTCGAGGCCTACCTCGAACAGGCGCTGCACGCGCCGCCACCGGATCGGCCGGCGGGATCGCCCGAGGAGCCGGAGACGGTCATCGTCCTCGACTTCGGCAGCCAGTTCGCGCAGCTCATCGCGCGGCGTGTCCGCGAGCTCAACGTCTACTCGGAGCTGCTCCCCCATGACACGCCTTGGGCCGAGATCGAGCGGCGGGCGCCGAAGGCCATCATCCTGTCGGGCGGCCCCTCATCGGTCTACGACCCGGATGCGCCAAAGGCAGATCCGGCCATCTGGTCAGGACGCATCCCCGTGCTGGGCATCTGCTACGGGCTGCAGCTGATGGCGCACGAGCTGGGTGGCGAGGTGGCGCTCAGCGACAAGCGCGAGTACGGACCGGCGTCGGTGCAGATCACCGCCGAGGACGGCCTCTTCCGCGGGCTTGATCGTGAGCAGCCGGTCTGGATGAGCCACGGCGACTCAATCCTGCGACCGCCGGACGGCTTCCGGCCGACCGCGCAGAGCGACTCGACCGCGTATGCCGGCCTGTTCGATCCCGAGCGGCGCCTGTACGGCATCCAGTTCCATCCGGAGGTCGCCCACACCCCGCGCGGCAAGGACATCCTGCGCAACTTCGTGGTCGACATCGCCGGGGTGAGCCAGACGTGGACGCCCGCGGGATTCGCCGAGACCACGGTGGCCGGCATCCGCCACCGGGTCGGCAGCGGGCGCGCGATCTGCGCGCTGTCCGGCGGGGTCGACAGCGCGGTGGCGGCCACGCTCGTGCATCGGGCCATTGGCGACCACCTGACCTGCATCTATGTCGACCATGGGCTGATGCGCAAGCGCGAGTCGGAGCTGCTGCGCACCACCTTCGCAGAGCACCTGGGCATGAAGCTGGTGATGGTGGATGCGCGAGACCGATTCCTCCGTCGCCTGGCGGGCGTTGAGGATCCGGAGGAGAAGCGCCGCATCATCGGCGACGAGTTCATCCGGGTCTTCGAGGAGGAGGCGGCGAAGCTCGGCCAGATCGACTTCCTGGTGCAGGGCACGCTCTATCCCGATGTCATCGAGTCGACCACCGCCGAAACCAAGGCAGCGGTCAAGATCAAGACCCATCACAACGTCGGCGGCCTGCCGGCCGACCTGCGCTTCGACCTCATCGAGCCGCTGCGCTACCTGTTCAAGGACGAGGTGCGACGCGTGGGGGCGGAGCTGGGCCTGCCGGAGGCCATGGTCCTGCGACAGCCGTTCCCCGGACCGGGCCTGGCGATCCGGATCATCGGCGAGGTCACCGCGGAGCGCCTGGAGACCCTGCGCGACGCGGACTGGATCGTGATCGACGAGATCAAGGCCGCCGGGCTGTATCGGTCCCTATGGCAGTCCTTTGCCATCCTCACCCCGGTGCGCAGCGTGGGCGTCATGGGTGACGGGCGGACCTACGCCAACGTGGTGGCCATCCGGGCGGTGAGCTCGGACGATGGGATGACGGCCGACTGGGCGCGGCTGCCGTACGAGGTGCTGGCGAAGATCTCGTCGCGCATCGTCAACGAGGTGCGCGGGGTGAACCGGGTTGTATACGACATCAGCTCCAAGCCGCCCGCCACGATCGAGTGGGAGTAGCGCCTCAGGGCCTGAGATTCGCCTGGAGGCGTCTAACGGGGAAGATGGGACTGATAGGCACCTGAGATTCCCCGGAAGGCGCCCCGGAGCGAGCCACGCGGGAATGGAGCCGGTGCAACTTCCCCGTTAGGAGCCGCGGAGCGAGTCGGGAACGGATGGAACGGACGCAACGTCCCCGTTAGGAGTCGCGGAGCGCAGCGTCAGCCGGCTACGTCTCGCGGAGGTAGGTGAGCACGGCCAGGACGCGGCGGTGATCGGGGCCGGCCGGCTCCAGCCCGAGCTTGGAGAAGATCCTGGTCACGTGGCCCTCGACCGTCTTGGCGTCGAGCACCAGCCGCTCGGCGATGCCCCCGTTCGACAGCCCCTCGGCCATGAGCGCGAGGATCTCGCGCTCGCGCGGCGTCAGCTCGTCCAGCGGAGTGTGCGCCCGTGGCCGCCCGAGCAGTCGCGCGACGACGTCGGGGTCGATCACCGAGCCGCCCTCCGCCACCCGGCGCACGGCGTCGGCCAGCTGCTCGATCCGCGTGACGCGTTCCTTCAGCAGGTAGCCGACGCCGGCCGGGTTGTCGCGCAGCAGCTCCAGGGCGTAGCGAGTCTCGATGTACTGCGAGAGCAGGAGGATCGCCACCGCCGGATGCTGTTGACGGATGCGATGCGACGCCTCGAGCCCTTCGGTGGTATGGGTGGGAGGCATCCGGACGTCAAGGATCAGGACGTCCGGTTCGTCGCGGTCCAGCAGGTCCAGTACGCCGGCGACGTCCCCGGCCTGGCCGATGATCTCGAAGCCGGCCGCGGACAGCGAGCCCGCCAGCGCCTCGCGCAGCAGGACCGCGTCGTCGGCAAGCGCGATGCGCAGCGGCCGCGGCTCGCCGCTCATGGCATTGACCCGGCGGGCAGCGGGATGTCCGCGCTGACCAGGGTTCCCGCGCCGGTCGGGCTTACCACGGTCACCGTGCCGCCGATGGCTGCCAGCCGATCGACCAGGCCCGCCAGCCCCGAGCCGCGCGATGGATCGGCGCCACCCTGCCCGTCGTCCGCGACCGCCAGGTGGAGCCCGGCACCGTCCCGCGTCACCTCGACCGTGACGCGGCTGGCGCGAGCGTGCTTCGCCGCGTTCGTGAGCGATTCGGCGATCAGGAAGTAGGCGGCAGCCTCGACCTCTCCGGGCAGCCGATCGGGCGGAATGCTGGCGATCACCGGCAGCGCTGCCCGCTCCGCCAGCGCCTCGACCGCGGCCGCCAGTCCCCGCTCGGTGAGGATCGGCGGATGGAGCCCGTGGGCCAGGTCACGCACCTCGCGGATGGCCTGGAGCAGCTCGGCGGTCGTGGCGTCGATGATCTCGCCAGCCCCCTCCGCGCGTCCGCGTGCCTGGTCGAGCCGCATGGCCAGCGCCACCAGTCGCTGCTGCGCGCCGTCATGCAGGTCGCGCTCGATTCGTCGTCGCTCGGCGTCCGCGGCCTCCACGATGCGGGTGCGGGATGCGCGCACCTCGTCCAGCTGGGCACGGACCTGCGCCGCCAGCCGCTCGTTCTCGAGCGCCATGCTGGCGACCGAGGCCACGGCATCCACCCGACCGGGATCCTCCGCCTCGATGGCGGGGTCGTACAGCAGCGCGGCCAGTGGCTGCCCGTCACGCTCCAGCCGGGCGAGCGAGCGGCTGGGGGTCGGCTCGGCCGGGACGTCCATTGGCTGTCCCTGGGGATCCACCCAGCCTGCGCCGCCCGGCGCGGGAAACGCCAGCGCCAGGGTTGGGTCGCGCAGGGCTCGCGCCAGGGTGTCGCGCAGGCCGCCCAGCGGCACGCCCCGGCCCAGCTCGACCGCCAGGTCGGCGATGCCGCCTCGTGCCAGGCGCGCGGCCACGATGCCGAGCAGGAAGCCGGTCGGGATCGCCGCGTGCAGGAAGGCGAGCGGCGAGGTGCTCAGCGTGACGCCGACGGCCTGCCAGGTGTCCTGGTTCATTGCCGCCAGGTAGCGTGCCGCGGTGACGCCCAGCTCCAGCGGGGCGACCAGCGCGACTGGCAGCAGCATGCGGCGCAGGGCCGGGCTCGCCCGCAGCCAGCGTCGCGCCAGGCCGATGCACACGAGCACGGCCAGCACCGGGATCGCCAGGCTCAGGCCGGGGCCGAAGAGCCACGCCAGGTCTGCATTCGGCCACATCAGGAATGGATTGACTGAGCAGCGCGGGAAGCAGTCACCCGATCGCGGATCCCAGACCAGGACGAATGCCAGCCGCGCCACCCCGAGCACCGCATAGGAGCCGATGACCAGCCATCGGTCGTATCGGCTCACCAGGCGTCCGCTTGGGAATGCGAGCACGAGGTGTGCGAAGACCACCGTCGAGAGCCCGATGGTCGCTTCCCATAGGGTCCAGGTCAGCGAGGTGTTGACCACCCAGATCGCGCTCAGCGCCGACACCACGCGCGAGCCGAGCAGCAGCTTCCACATGCGCCCGGCCGGGTCGCGCCAGTAGGAGGCAAGTGCCGCAGCGACCCAGAGCAGGTCGCCGATGAACGCGGCCGTTGCATACACCGGGTTGAGCGGCACGCGCAAGGGCGATGAGTAAAGGAACGGTCCGAACTGCGCGATGGCCGCCAGCAGGATCCCCAACGCGGCGAGCAGGGCGAGATCGCCCGGCCGCCGTTGCACCGCCACGCTCAGGCGTCTGCCGCTGCGCGAGGCGGACCGGCCGCGGCGACCGCTCCGATCGCCCAGCCCGCGGCGGCCGCGGCGACCGCCACCCCGATCAGCAACGTGGGCGTCCACGCCAGCCTGCCGGTCAGCAGGATGACCAGCCCACTGCCCAGCACCACGCCGGCCGCGGCGGTGGCGCCAACCAGCCTCGCCCGCCAGCCGGCATCAGCTCGCCATGCCAGGACATCGGCAACCAGGCCTACCGCGAGGCCGACCGGCACGAACCTCCACTCCTGGGCCGGCGCGCTCGCCAGCGCGAATCCGATGAGGCCTGCCGCGGTCATGCTGCCGAACGGCAGCCTCGTCCCGCTGAGCAGCACCAGCACCACCGCCACCAGCGCCGCCGTGATCAGGAGCGAGGCTGCCGCCAGGTTCTCGTGGATGATGCCCGTCTCCTCGGAAGCCGGGTTCGTGATCCGGTCGAACACGATGCGGCCGTCAGGGCCCCAGCCGCCGGTCCAGAGCTCGTCGGCCACGGCGGCGTCCCGGCTGAGATCGCGCGGCGTGCCACCCGCAACGTCGATCACCTTGATCTGGCCGTTGAGCTGTGCGTCCCGCGCGGTGTAGGCCAGCTTCTGGCCATCGGGGCTCCACGACGGGGCGACATTGGGCGTGACCCCGATCGTGAGCCGCCGCACGTCGCTGCCATCGGCGGCCATCACGTAGATGTCCAGGTCGCCGCCGCCGCGGCTCGAGTTGAAGGCGATCTGCTGCCCATCTGGCGACCAGCTGGCACCCCAGTCCTCGCCCGGGTCGTCGGTGACGCGCCGCTGGTTTGAGCCATCGGCGTCCATGACGTAGATCTCGGTGTTCCCGTCCCGCGTCGAGTCGAACACGATCCGCGTCCCGTCGGGCGAGTAGACCGGCGCGCGGTCGTCACCCGGACTGTCGGTCAGCCGCTCCGGATCGCCGCCGGCTGTCGCCACGCGCCAGATGTCGGCCTGCGGCAGCGGGACACTGAGCGGGCCCTGCGCGCCCTGCGGACCGCCCCCCGGCGCTGGTCCGGCCGGGCCGGCCTGCATCCACGGGCCGCCGGGCGCCTCCCGGGTGAAGGCGATCCAGGCGCCGTCCGGCGACCAGCGCGGGATCCAGTTCCAGTCCGACCCGCGCAGGTCGGCGTGCCGGTCCGTGCCATCCGGGCCGGTGCTCCAGATGGCCGCCTCTCCCGCCTCCAGGCTGTCCTCGTCGTTGAAGACGAAGCGCGTGTACGCGATCCGGGATCCGTCTGCCGTCCAGCTGGCGTAGCCGAGGCTCTCGCCGGGCGCGGCCTCGACCAGGCGCGTCTGGTGGGATCCATCGGCATCCATGACCCACAGCTCGGAGAGCTGGCCTGGCTCGTCCGGTGCCTGCGCCAGCCACGGTGAGGCGGCGGGGTGGAAGCCGCCGGGCCAGCTGAGCAGGCCCATCGCCAGTCCGGCGGAGCCGATGACGGCCACGGCCGGAACCGCTCCCCCACCCGCTGAGCGAGACGCCAGAAGCGGTGCCGCGGCAACGAGGAAGAGGCCGATCCCCAGCACGATGCGGCTGGGGGCAAGGTTGCCCTCCGCGCCCTGGCCGATGCCGACGCCCTCGCGCCAGCCGACGTCCAACACCAGGCCAGCCACCAGCACGGCGGCGCCGATGATCGTCGCCGCGTGGCCCGGCAGCGCTCCTCGCCACCCCTCGCCGCGCCGCAGCGAGCGCGTGACCGTGACCGCCGTGAATGCCGCCAGCGTGACGACCCCGGCGTAGACCGGGATATGAAATGGCGAGGCGGCCACGTCCGGCGACTGGCCCTGGGCGATGGCCCACAGCACCAGGAAGAAGCCGCCGATCAGCCAGATGCCGAACCCCAGCGCGATCCATGACGCGCGGCGCACCGAGTCGGGGCGCATGCCCGGCGCCCGTTCGACAGCGGAGCTCGATTCCGCGTGCATGCGCCGCATCCTGCCACCACCGGCAGATGCCGCCTAGGGGGAAAACCCTCGGGCGATCGGCGTCGAATTGCCGGGTCCGCCCGCTCGGCTGCGACGGGCGCGGACCGTAGCCTCCTAACAGGTTCAGTTCGCCCTCATATCACCCGTCGGAGGTCACCATGTCAGCCCAGTCAGCCACCGTCACCGTCAACCGCCCGTCGGCGTCGCCGGCTGGCCTGCGCACCTACCTGCAGGCGACGATCGCCGTGGCGGTCGGCATCCTAGCCATCGCCGTCCTGATGAGCGTCAGCGTCCTCCTGGCAGCACCGGCCTCGTCGTTCAATGCCGCACCGGCGCCCGAGCCGATGCCGCAGCCCATGCTGCAGGTTGGCCTCGACCGCTAGGCGAGGATGCGCTCGACGGCATCGCCCAATCGCACGGTGCCGCCGCTGACCACACGGCAGTTCACGCCGCGCAGGCGCCGCTCCCGCCAGTAGCGCCAGTTCACCCAGCGCAGCGCGTCCTGCCCGAAGCGCCCGGAGAACTTGCTGCAGCCGGTATGCGGCGTGGCCGACACCTCCAGCACCGCCTCGCCGATGCGCAGGCGGCTGCCGACCGGCAGGGTGTGCACGCTGATGTCGTAGTCGACCAGGATGTTGTCACCGGCCTCGTGCAGCGGCTGCTCGGCGGCCGCCACCAGCTCGGCGACTCCGGCCATCATCAGCGTGACCTGCGAGTCGGGGTCCGGGTCGTGAGCGGTGGCCCGCGACCAGCGGTCGCCGACCAGGCCCTCGCTGACGGTGACCTCGACCGACTCGGGCGTCTCATGCTCGCTCGGCGCGCGCCGCACACACAGCAGCCGTACGCTGCCGCGTTCGCGGGGCGGAGGGGGAGCAGCCGACCAGAGGGCCTCAAGCTCGTCGAAGGTGCGCATGAACGGCATTCTACGGACCGCGGCCGCTCCAGCTACGATGCGCGCACCCGTGTCAACGTGGTTCGACAGGCTCCTCGAAGAGCTGCAGCGTCGCCAGGCCGAGCAGGATGCTCGCCGCGAGGGCCGCCCGTTCCCGCGCCGCACGCGAGGTGCCGGGGGCAACGGCAGCGGCGACGACGGCGGCGGCGACGGTGACGGCCCGCCCCGCGACGACCGCCCGGTCCGATTCCCGGGGCGGCGCAGATCGGTGCCGCCCGTTCGCCGCTGGGTGGTGACAGGGATCGTCGTCCTCGTGCTGCTGTTCGTGTTCGGCTTCGTCGGCCGGGCGGTCGACCTGGCCACCGACCTGATGTGGTACGGCGCACTGGGCCTGACCGGCGTGCTGACGACGCGGCTGTGGGCGCAGGTGGCGCTGTTCGCCATCGGCTTCTTCGCGTTCGCCATCCCCGCTGCCGCCAGCATCGGGCTGGCACGCAGAATCGCGCCCCAGGTGCCGATCCGGCGCATCGGCCAGTTCGAGGTGCCGGATGCCTCGCGCGCGGTGACCATCGGCCTGCTGGCAGTCGCCGGAATCCTGGCGCTGGTGTCGGCCGGCGCCTGGAGCGCGAGCTGGCAGACGGTGATGCTGTTCCTGAACGGCGGCGACTTCGGAACGCCCGACCCGCACTTCAGCCGTGACGTCGGCTTCTATGTCTTCGACCTGCCGTTCTGGCGGTTCCTCCAGGGCTGGGCGGTCGTCAGCCTGGTGGCCATCCTGCTGCTCACCCTGGGCGCCTACGCCGCGGGCGCGCTGCGCTGGCAGTTCCGCCTGACAGCGCCGGTGCGCGCCCACCTGTCGGTGCTCGGCGCGGTGCTGCTGGCCATCATCGCCGTCGGCTACCAGCTCGACATCGTCGAGCTCTCGTTCTCAACCCGCGGCATGGGCGCAGGGCTGCAGGGGGCCAGCTACACCGACCTGCACGCCCAGGTGCCGGCGTACGTCGTGCTCACCGCGGTCGCCGCCTTGGCGGCGGTGCTGGTGCTTGCCAACACGTGGTTCCGCACGCTCTGGCTGCTCGGCCTGGCAGTCGCCGGCTGGTTCGTGCTGTCCGTCATCGTGGGCGGGCTCATCCCGGCCGCCGTGCAGGCGCTGCAGGTCAGCCCGAACGAGCTGGCGCTGGAGCGCCCGCAGATCCAGGAGCACATCGGGTCGACTCGCGCCGCCTTCGGCCTTGACACCATCAGCCAGCAGCCATTCACCGGCGCGAAGCCGCTGACCCGAACCGTGTTCAACGACAACCGGCCGACGCTGCAGAACATGCGGCTGTGGGACTACCGCCCGCTGCACGACACGATCACCCAGACCCAGATCCTGCGCAGCTACTACGAGTTCGCCGACGTCGACATCGACCGCTACCAGATCAACTCATCTGAGCGGCAGGTCATGCTCTCCGGCCGCGAGCTCGCCGCCCCCGAGGGCCAGACCTGGACCAACGAGCACCTGTTCTACACGCACGGCTACGGGGCGGTGGTGGTGCCGGTCAATGCGGTCACGCCGGAGGGCCAGCCGGACTACCTCGTCTCCGGCATCAACCAGCAGGGCCAGCTGGAGATCGACCAGCCGCGCATCTACTTCGGCGAGACCGCCTCGAGCTACGTGGTCACCGGCACCAGCACGCCAGAATTCGACTACCCGGTGGGCGCCGATCAGAACGCGACGACCAGCTGGTCAGGTGCCACCGGCGTGGGCATCGGCAGCTACGTCACCAAGCTGTTATGGGCGCTGCGGCTGGGCGACCTCAACCTGCTCATCAGCAACCAGCTGACCGACTCGTCCCAGATCCTCTTCCGCCGCTCGCTGGCCGAGCGGGTCGAGGCGGTGGCCCCCTTCCTGACCTACGACCACGACCCGTACCTGGTCAGCGCCGATGGCCGGCTCGTCTGGGTCTGGGATGCGTACACCACCACTGACCGCTATCCCGACGCGCAGCCGCTCGACGGAGAGCTGTTCAGCGGCATGAACTACGTGCGCAACAGCGTGAAGCTGACTGTGGACGCCTACGACGGCTCGATCCACCTGTATATCGTGGACGAGCAGGATCCGATCATCGCCGCCTGGGCCAGGATCTTCCCCGAGCTGTTCTCGCCGATGTCGGCCATGAGCGAAGACCTGCGCGCCCACCTGCGCTACCCCGAGGACCTGTTCACCGCGCAGAATCAGCAGTACCTGCTCTACCACGTCGCCGCCAGCGACGCGGGCGCCGAGACGCTGTACACCAAGCAGGACCGATGGGCGCTCGCCTCGCAGCAGACCGATGTCAGCGGGCAGGCGCAGGTCATCGAGCCGTACTACGTGATCATGAAGCTGCCCGGCGAGGAGGACGCCGAGTTCGTGCTCATCCAACCGATGGTCACCGCCGGCCGAAACAACATGATCGCCTGGGTAGCGGCTCGGATGGATCCCGGCCGCTATGGCGAGCGGATCGCGTTCCGCTTCCCGAGCGACACCAGCACCTTCGGCCCCGCGCAGATCCAGTCGCGCATCAACCAGGACAGCACGGTGTCGGCGCAGTTCACCCTGTGGTCGCAGGCCGGCTCAACGGTCGTGCGCGGCAACCTGCTGGTGCTGCCGATGGGCGACTCGCTGCTCTACATGGAACCGATCTTCCTGCGGTCCACCTCCACCAGCCAGCCGGAGTTCAAGCGGGTCATCCTGGCGTCGCAGACCCGGATCGCGTTTGCCGAGACGGTCGACCAGGCGCTCAGCCAGGTCCTGGGAGAGACGACCGCGCCGCCGCCGGAGGGCGGTGGCGGGGGCGGTGGCCTGCCGACCGACGTGCCGGGGCTGGTGGCGGAGGCGCAAAAGCTGTACGGCGACGCTCAGGCGGCCCTGGCCGCCGGCGACCTTGGCACCTATCAGGCCAAGCTCAACGCGCTGGCGCCGATCCTCGCGCGCCTGGCCGAGCTGACCGGTGCCTCTCCGCAGCCGTCCGCCAGCCCGACGCCGTAGCGCGTGGAGGTCCTGGTCCTCGGCGGCGGCGCGCGTGAGCATGCGCTGGCGTGGCGGCTGGCCCGCGACGACGGCGTTCGGCGGGTCCGGATCGCCCCAGGGAACG
>Ga0081539_10005476_pt1 | contig 12915 bp, 13 predicted proteins | sample TabmetS4T2R2_FD_71023 | JGI IMG/M metagenome (GOLD analysis project Ga0081539, IMG submission 71023) | Tabebuia heterophylla rhizosphere microbial communities from the University of Puerto Rico - S4T2R2 | ecosystem: Host-associated > Plants > Roots > Rhizosphere ...
CGTCGACTTCGCCGGCACGCTGCTGAAGCCGAACATGGTGCTTTCCGGGTACTCGGCGTCGAATCGCGCAGGCGTCGATGAGGTCGCCGACACCACCCTGGAGGTGCTCTACAAGCACGTTCCGGCCTCTGTCCCGGGGATCGTCTTCCTCTCCGGCGGCCAGACCGACGAGGACGCGACGGCGCACCTCAATGCGATGAACGCCCGCGGGCCGCACCCGTGGCAGCTCTCGTTCTCGTACGGCCGCGCGCTCCAGGCGCCCGCGCTCAAGGCGTGGCGCGGCGAGGAGGCAAACGTCCAGGCTGCTCAGGAGGCCTACGCGCACCGCGCGAAGATGAACGGTCTGGCGCGTTCCGGCGAGTACTCGCCTGAGATGGAGAAGGAGCTCGCGGCCGCCTAGCGATACTCGCGGCCAGACAGGCGCGAAAGTTTCTCGAGGTGGTGGTATGCCTCCACCCGTCGAACCGTGCCGGAACGTGAGCGCATCACGATCGAGTCCGTCACGGCACCGTCCTTCGAGAAGCGGACGCCGTTGAGGAGCGCTCCGTCGGTGACGCCCGTCGCCGCGACGAAGATGTCCTCGCCGCCCACGAGGTCGTCGGTGGTCAGGACCGCGTCGGGGTCGTAGCCCGCGACGACGAGCGCCTGTCGCTCGTCGTCGTCGCGCGGCCAGAGGCGGCCCTGCACGGCGCCGCCCAGGCACTTGACCGCGGCTGCCGCGATCACGCCTTCCGGTGTACCGCCGATTCCCATCATCAGGTCGACCGGCGATCCCTGCCGTGCGGCCGCGATCGCCGGAGCGACGTCGCCGTCGCTGATCAGGTTCACCTTCGCGCCGACGCCCCGGAGGCCTTCGATGAGCGCCTGGTTGCGTTCGCGGTCGAGCACGACGACGGTGATGTCGGTCGGCTTGACTCCTTTGGCTCGGGCCGCCGCCTCGACGTTCTCCGCCGGGGAGGCGTCGATGTCGATCGCGGCCGCGATCTCGGGCCCCCCTGCGATCTTGTCCATGTAGACGGCCGCGCCGGGGAAGAACATCGTCCCGCGCTCGGCCACGGCGATCACGGCGATCGCGTTCGGCTGGCCGACCGAGGTCAGCCGCGTTCCCTCGAGCGGGTCGACGGCGACGTCGACTTCCGGCGGCTCGCCGTTCCCGACCTCCTCGCCGTTGAAGAGCATGGGCGCCTTGTCCTTCTCGCCCTCGCCGATGACGACGACGCCCGCCATCGTCACCGTGTCGAGCATCGCCCGCATCGCGTCGACGGCGGCCTGGTCGGCTGCCTCCTTGTCCCCGCGACCGATCCAGCGGGCGCACCCGAGCGCGGCCGCCTCGGTGACGCGGACAAGCTCGAGCGCGAGGTTGCGGTCGGGCGCGGACCCGTTGCCCTCAGGCATACGCCGATCCTAAACCGGAGGCGCTGCCGGTGAGGGCTCCGGACGCTCCTCGTAGACGACCACGAGGCCGCCCCCGACGAGCACGGCGAGCCCTCCGATCGCGACTTGCCACCCGAGATCCTGTCCGAGAATCGATCAGACGATGACCGACACGAATCCCCCACGAGGCCGCGATGCCCGCGACCACGAGGTTCCACCGATTCACACTCCTCACATGCGCTCGGGAGCTTCGACGCCGATGAGGTCGAGGCTGCGCTCGATCACGAGCCTCGTCGCCTCGCAGAGGGCGAGCCGGAAGCCCTGCGCGTCGCTCTCGAGCACGCGGTGACGGTGGTAGAAGCGGTGGAAGTCGTCCGCGATGCGGATGGCGTGCACGGGCAGGGCGTGTGGCCCCCGCCGCTCGGTCGCCTCGGCCACTACCGTCGGGAACTCGGCCAGCCGCTTGACGAGGTCGCGCTCCTCCGGCTCGAGCTCGCCGGCCGGCTGCGGCGACCGCTCGGCATCGCCGGCGTTCCGAAGGATGCCGGCGATGCGCGCGTGCGCGTATTGCACGTAGTAGACCGGGTTCTTCTCGCTCTTCTCGCGCGCGAGGTCGACGTCGATCTCCATGGGCTGCTCGTGGCTCGAGCGGACGAGATACCAACGTGCCGCGTCGACGCCGATCTCGTCGATCAGCTCGTCGAGGAAGACGACGTCGCCGCGCCGCTTCGACATCTGCCGAGCCTGGCCGCCCTCGACCAGGTTGACCAGCTGGTAGATCAGCACCTCGGCCGAGTCCGGGTCGTGGCCGAAGGCACCTGCGAGCGCCCTCAGGCGGCCGATGTACCCGTGGTGATCGGCGCCGAGGACGTAGATGAGCCGCTCGAATCCCTGTTCGAACTTCCAGCGCGTGTGCGCGACATCGCCGGCGAAATACGTCGGGCGACCGTCCGCTCGGACGACGACACGGTCCTTGTCGTCGCCGAGGTCGGTCGTCCGCAGCCAGACGGCTCCTTCATCCTCGAACGTCCTGTCTCCTAGCTTCGCGAGCGCTCCCTGGACGTCGAGCTCCGACTCCCGCACCCAGTCGTCCACGGCAACCCTGAAGCGGCCCAGGGTCGTTTCGATCTTGTCGATGATGCGGGCGACTGGGTCGCCTTTCTCGCGCGCCAGCTCGTCGACGTAATCCCCGGAGTAGCCGCCCTCCGGCGCCTCCTCGCCGCGGGCGCGGGCCGCGACGGAGGCGCGGAAGAGCTCCGCCTGCGTGCCGGCGTCGTTGAAGTAGCACTCGGTCCGGACTCCGTGACCGGCAAAGGCGAGAAGACGCGCGACGGCGTCTCCGTACGCTCCGTTCCGCGCCGATGCGACGGTGAGCGGACCGGTCGGGTTCGGAGAGACGAGCTCGACCTGGACGCGCTCCGCATGAACGGCGGAGCCCGCTCCGTAATCTCTGCCCGCGTCCAGGATCTCCGCCAGGGCCTCGCCGTACCACTTCGGGGTCATCCGCAGGTTGAGGAACCCGGGGGGCGCCACCTCCGCCTCGGCAACGCCGTCGAGGGCGGCGGCGACCTTCCGCAAATCCTCGGCGATCTCGAGCGGCGGGCGGCGCTGCTGGGGGGCGGCCCGAAGGGCCGCGTTCGTCGCGTAGTCGCCGTGCTCGGCCTGAGCGGGCCGCTCGAGCGTGACGTCGACGCCCAGGCCGTCCTCGAGACCGCGCTCGATGCGCGTGATCGCTTCAGCGGGCATGGCGCTATATCGTAGGGCCGTGGAAGAGCAGGGCCCGGAGCGCCAGCTCAACATCCATTTGGATCCGGACAACCTCGCCGGGGTCTACTCGAACTTCGCGAACGTCAGCTTCTCCGATTACGAGTTCACGATCACCTTCGCGCGCATCGACCACGAGGTCGAGGAGGGCGACGTGCCTGGCGTCGTCGTCAGCCGCGTGAACATGTCGCCTCGCTTCATGCGCGAGCTCATCGACGCCATGAACGACAGCTGGTCGAAGTGGGCGGCCCGCGAGGGGATCAGGAACCTTCCAGAGACCGAGCGCTGAGGAGTCGGGACTCGTAAGCCTTCGCCATCGCGATCCGGTCCAGCGGGCTCGGATGCGTGGCGATCGCGAAGGAGTACCACCCCGGCGGGTCGGGGTCGATGAGCCCCGTGCTGACGAAGCTCTGCTCGAGCCCGACGAACGCCTGCGCGTCGTTCGTCGAGCGGAGAGCGATCCAGTCGGCCTCGGCCTCGTAGCGGCGCGAGACGGCGTTGGAGAGCGGCAGCGTGAGGAGGAAGAGCACGAAGGCAACGGCAAGGCCGAGCGGCACCGCGTGCGGCTCCGCCATGCCACCACGCGGCTCCGTGGCCCAGGCAACGGCGAACGAGCATGGGACTGCGATGAGCGCGAACCAGCCGAGGCCCTTCCAGAGGTGGCGGCGCCCGACGTGAGCGAGCTCGTGTGCCGAGACCGAGAGGATCTCTGCCCTGCTGAAGCGCCCGTCGAGGAGCGTGTCGAAGAGGACGACGCGCCGCGTGGGCCCGATCCCGGCGACGTACGCGTTCGGCGCGGTCGTCTGCTTGCTCGCGTCGGCGACCTCGACCGACTTCACGGTTACCCCTTCCTTGCGGGCTAGGGCTTCGATCTGCGCCGCCAGCTGGCGGTCCGGGAGCGGCTCGAAGCGGTTGAACAAGGGCTGGACGACGAGCGGGGACGCAAGGATGAGGCCGGTCGCCGCGAGCGCGAGGGCGGGCCCGCCGGCCAGCCACCAGCGATGTCCGAGCCACCCGGCGAGGCTCATGACGAGAGCGACGGCCGCGGTGACGAGCACGATCTGAATCGCGAGCGAGACGGCCTGGTCGCGAAGCCAGCTGGCGTAGCCCTGGTTCGAGAGGCCGTAGCGGCGGCGCCACCACTGGGAGAGGGCTCCGAGCGGCAGCAGCGCGAGCCACACCGCGAACGCGGCGAGCGCGCCCAGCAAGGCCCCGGTCCGCAGTCGGCCCTTGGCGAAGCCGCCAATGGAGTCGGCGAGCCAGGACGCCTTCCAGACGAGCAAGGCGAGCACCACAGCCTCAACCGCCAGCGCGCCCAGGAGCAGCGCCCGCGTGACGCGGCGAAAGTGCTCGATGCGGGCGAGGTCCGAGGCGCCGAAGTACGTGCGCGGATCGACCTGCGGCAGCTCGAGATGTGGGACTTCCGTCTTCCACAGCAGAGCGCCCGCCGCGATCCAGAGGGCCGCCGCCACGAGAACGGCTGCCGGCTTCGCTAACGTTGCCCGGCTCCGGTGCGCGTCGCTGTCCTCTCTGACATTCACGGGAATCTGCATGCGCTCGATGCTGTGCTCGAATCGGTGGCCGCGGACGCGCCCGACGCGGTCTGGTGCCTCGGCGACCTCGTCGGCTACGGGCCGCGCCCGAACCGCTGCTGCGCGCTCGTCGCCGAGCGCGCCGACGTCTGCCTGATAGGAAACCACGACCTTGGGGTCCTCGGTCGACTCGACCTCGACGACTTCTCCTACGACGCCGCCGCGAGCGCCCGCTGGAGCGCGGACGTGCTCGAGGACGAGCCCCGCCTCTTCCTCGAGTCGCTCGAGCCGCAGGGCGAGGCGGAGGGCGTAGCGCTCTACCATGCGAGCGCCCGCGACCCAGTCTGGGAATACGTGCTGACTCCGTTCGCCGCCCTCGCTTCGTTCTCGGCGAGCGATGCGCGCATCCTGCTCGTCGGCCACAGCCACGTCGCGCTCGCGTTCGGGCTCGCCGAGCAACGCCTAGAGACGACCATCGCCCCGGGCGGGACGGAGTTGGATCTCTCGCGTGAAGGACGGTGGATTCTGAACCCGGGCTCCGTCGGCCAGCCGCGCGACGGAGATCCGCGGGCGGCCTACCTCCTGCTCGATCTCGACGCGGGCCGCGCGCAGTACCGGCGTGTCGAGTACGCCGTCGAACGGACTCAGACGGAGATTCGGGAGCGCGGCCTGCCGGAACCGCTCGCCGAGCGGCTGGCGCAAGGCATTTGAAAGCTACTGGCCGTCCGAGCCGCTGCCCGAGCCGTCCGAGCCGTCCGAGCCGTCGGAGTCCTCGGACGCGCTCGCATCGTCATCGCTCCCGGCCTCGCTCCCGCCGCTCGTGTCGTTCGTGTCCTCGTCCTCGGATTGCTCGAAGACATCCTGTTCGTCGAAGTCGTTCTCGACCTCGCCCGCGTCGCCTCGGCCCTCGTCCTCGGATTCGGCGTCCGCGCCCTTGGAGGTCTCGCGGTCGTGGCGGGCGCCCTTGCCCGCGTCCTCGCGTTTGCCGGGCTCCGCCGGCGCCCGTTGGACGAACGAGACGCGCTCGAGCTGAGCGGTCGTCTCGGTCTCCGCCGCCGAGGCGTGCCTCGCCGCAGCGGCCGCCGGCGGTACGACCGCGGCATGATCGCGAGCGGAGAGCCCGACGTAGCCGACGCCTCCGGCCAGGCTCAGCGTGACCGCAGCCCCGGCAAACTTCGCGAAGAGCGGCAGCGAAGCCAGCTTCGCGAGGCCGCCCGCCGTCGACGAGCTCGACGCGAAGCCTGGGACGGCGGCCGCGATCGAATCGCGGAGCGCGAGCGGTAGCGCCAGAGCTCCGGACGCGACACGCGCCGGTCTCAGCTCGGTCTGCAAGCGCTTGCGCGCGCGGAAGAGCAGGGACTCCACCGCGCCGTCGCTGAGACCCAGCGCAGCTCGGACCTCGTCGTAGGACAGGCCGTAGAACTCACGCAGCACGAGAGCCTCGCGCTGCTGGTGCGGCAGCTCCGCGATGGCGGCGCAGAGGGCATGGAGCTCAGCCCGCTCGCCCGCGACCTGCTCGGCTCCGGGGACGACGACATCGTGGTCGTCGACGACGAGGGCGAGGGGCGTCGCCATGCGCTCGCGGATCCGCGTACGGCATTCGTTCCGGGCGATCGTGCCGAGCCAGGCTGCGGGCTCTTGCGGCACCGTCCCGCCCAGCATGCTGCGGTGCGCGGAGAGGAAGACCTGCTGCGCTGCGTCTTCGGCCTCGCACGCGTCGTGAAGTAGGAGCCGGCAGAGGCCGTAGACCATCCGGCCGTGCTCCTCGAAAAGCTCGCTCAGGCGCTCGCCGGCCGCCTCGGACGTGAGGCGGCCGGCGTGCATCGGTGTGGGATCAGTCGTCGCCACCCTCGTCGTCGGACTGGTCGCCGCCGGAGTCGTCCTGACCTCCGTCGTCGTCCTGCTCGGCCTGACCCTCGTCCTGGGTGTCTTCGTCGTCCTGGGCGTCCTCGTTCTCGCCCTGGTCGTCCTCGTCTGCCTGCTCGTTCTCGCCCTGGTCGTCGTCGTCGGCCTGTTCGTTGTCCTGCTCTTCGGTGTCGGCCGGCTCGGACTGGTGCTCCTTCGGCTTCGCCTGCTCCTGGTCGTCGCCGCCCTGGTCGTCGGCAGCGTCGCTCTCGGCCTCGGCGACGTCATCTTCGCGGTCGGCAGCGGGCTGCGCGTCCACCGGCTCGACGACCGCCGGGCTTCCATCGTCGCCGCCGCTTGCCCCAACCGTCGCGGCAGTGCCTGCGGCGAGCGCCGGGACAGCCACGAACAGCGCGATCAGGACGATTTTCGTCTGCAAGAGCTTCTTCATGGAACTTCCTTTCGGCGGGTGCTCTACGGAGCTAGAGGTAAGCCCGGGTGAAAACTTGCGCTCCGCCCGAAAGATCCCCCACAGGGGTTACGAAGCCTTAAAGAGGCTGCGAAATCTTTAAGAAGCTGCTTGCTCGCCGAACTCGACGGCGACGCCCTCGCGGACGAGGGCGAGCTGGACTTCCTCGCGCGCCTTGAAGATCCGCCACTTCACCGTGGCAAGCGTGATCTCGAGCGAATCGGCGATCTCGGTGTACGAGAGACCGACGACGTCGCGCAGGAGGAGCGCCATCTTCAAATCGGGATTGAGCGCAGCGACCGCGCGCCAGACGGCGTCGATCGCCTCTACGCGCTCGGGGGGAGCATCGACGACCTCGAGCGGAGGCAGATCCTCGAGCGTCAGGCTGCTCTGCGGCTTCCGCTCACGGGCGCGGAGCTCGTCCAGCACTCGGTTCTTGGCGACTTGGAAGAGCCATGTCGTGAAGCGGCACCGAAGCGAGAAGCCGGGCAAGCCCTGATAGATGCGCAGGAAGATCTCCTGCGAGAGATCCTCCGCCAGCGCCCGGTCCCCCACCATGCGGAGCACGTAGTTGTAGACCGGCGTCTCGTACGCGTTGACGATCAGCCTGAACGCGTGCTCGTCCCCGCGCTGTGCCTTGCGGAGGACGTCGAGATCGGGCTGGGGAAGTGGCACTAGTGAGGTCGCCTGGGCCGCGAGATGCGCGCGATTATACCCGCGCCTTTACACACTAATAACCAGTTCCCTGCCGGTCATCCCCCGGGCCGGGGGAATCCCGAGGAGGTCGAGGCATGTTGGCACGAGGTCGGCGAGCGTGCCCCCCTCCAGGAGCCGCACGCCCTCGATCGTCACGATGAGCGGCACCGGATTGAGCGTGTGCGCCGTGTGCGGGCCGACGCCATCGACCTCGAGCATCTGCTCGGCGTTGCCGTGATCGGCGGTGATGAGGCAGACGCCGTCGAGCTCGCCCACAGCTTGGACGACGCGGCCCAGACACGCGTCGACCGCTTCTACGGCCATCACGACCGCCGGGATGACGCCGGAGTGGCCGACCATGTCCGGGTTGGCGAAGTTGACGATGGCGAAGCCGTAGCCCTTCCCGATCTCCTCCACGAAGCGCGCAGCGACTTCTGGCGCCGACATCTCGGGTCTCTGGTCGTAGGTCGCGACGTCGCGCGGGGATGGAACGAGGATGCGGGTCTCCCCCGTCCACTCGTCCTCCCTGCCGCCGTTGAAGAAGTAGGTGACGTGGGCGTACTTCTCCGTCTCGGCGACGTGGAGCTGGCGCACGCCGTGCTCGGCGAGCACTTCGGCCATCGTCCCGCCGACGTCCTGCTCGCCGAAGGCGGCCGGGCAATCGAGGTCGTCGCGATACCGGGTCATCGTCGTCAGGTCGAAGCCTCGCTGGAGCAGGCGCTGGGTGAGCTGGCGGGCCCGGTCGGGCCGGAAGTTGAAGAAGATCGCGGCGTCGCCGTCGTCGAGTCGCGGCGCGGGCAGGACGAAAGGCTCGATGAACTCGTCGGTGACGCCGCGCTCGTAGCTGGAGCGGACGGCCCCGGCTGCGTCCGAGGCGTTTTCCCCCACGCCCTCGCAAATCGCGGCCACTGCGCGGTCGGTGCGCTCCCAGCGTCCGTCACGGTCCATCGCGTAGTAGCGGCCACAAACCGTGGCGATGCGGGCGCCCTCTGCGACGAGGGTCGCCAGATCCGCTTCCGCCGACGTGGGCGAGACGTCGCGGCCGTCCGTGAAGGCGTGCACGCATGTGCGCTCGGCCATCTCGCACCGGCCGGCGAGCTCGAGGAGCGCACGCAGGTGGTCGAGGTGCGAGTGCACGCCGCCGTAGCTCGCGAGCCCGAGCAGGTGAACGTTCGCGTCGCGCTCGCGTGCGCGCTCGAAGGCGCCGACGAGCGCCTGGTTGGCGAAGAACGACCCGTCCTCGATCGCCCTCGTGATCCGCACGAGATCCTGGTCGACCACGCGCCCCGCGCCGATCGTCAGGTGCCCTACCTCGGAGTTGCCCATCTGCCCGTGCGGCAAGCCGACAGCCTCGCCCGAGGCGTCCAGCATCGTATGCGGGAAGCGTGCCCAGAGGCCGTCGAAGACGGGCGTCTCGGCGAGGTCGACCGCGTTGCCGGGGCCAGGCGGCGCGCACCCCCACCCGTCCAGGACGACGAGGGTTACGAGGGGATACGTGCGGCGGTCTGACAAATCGCGGTGAAGGATTCGAGCTCGAGCGAAGCGCCGCCCACGAGAGCGCCGTCGACGTGCGGCTGGCTCAGGAGCTCGGCCGCGTTCTCCGGCTTGACCGAGCCGCCGTAGAGAACCGGGACGTCGATGAGCTCCTTGATGAACGCGTGCGCGTCCTCCGCCTGCTCGGGCGTGGCGTTCTTGCCGGTTCCGATGGCCCACACCGGCTCGTAGGCCAGCACGAGCCGCTCATGTGGGCCGACCGCGTCGCGAACCGATTCGACCTGGAGCCGGAGGACGAGCTCCGTTTGCCCTGCCTCGCGTTCCTCCTCCGACTCACCGACGCATGCGATGACACCGAGACCGGCCTCGAGCGCCGCGGACGTCCGACGCGCCACGGTCTCGTCGGTCTCCCCGAAGAACTGGCGGCGCTCGGAGTGGCCGACGAGAGAGCCGCGAACGCCGAGCTCCAGGAGCATGGGCGCAGAGATCTCGCCTGTGAACGCTCCTTCCGTCCCCCAGTGCACGTTCTGGGCGAAGACGGTGAGACCGCCCGCGACGGCCTCGCGGAGCGACGTGTACGGGGGGCAGACGACGACGTCGACGCCGGACGGCGGGTCGAACGCACGGCAGAAGGCCTCCGTCTCGGCCCGCGTCTTGAACATCTTCCAGTTGCCGGCGATCAGCATCCTCGCCGGGGCCGCCGCGGGCCTCCCTCCAGCTCCAGCCTATTTCGAAAAGCGTGACGCGTGGTGCACGGGAGTGTGGCAGGTGTGTCCAATCACGCCTCCGGGATCGCGGCGACCCCTGGCAGCTCCTTCCCTTCCAGGAGCTCGAGCGACGCGCCGCCTCCCGTGGAGATCCAGTCGATCCGATCGGCGACGCCAAGCTCCTCGACGGCCCGCACCGAATCGCCCCCGCCCACGACGGTGTGTGCGCTTGACGCCGCGACGGCCTCCGCAACCGCCTTCGTCCCCTCCGCGAACCGCCGCCACTCGAAGACGCCCATCGGCCCGTTCCAGAAGACCGTCTTCGCCTCCGCGATCCGCTCGCTGTAGCGCTTCCTCGTCTCCGGCCCGATGTCCAGCCCGAGCCAACCCTCAGGAACCTCCCGCGCCGCGACGATGCGCGCCTCGGCGTCCGCGTCGAACGCCGCCGCGGCGACCACGTCCGTCGGTAGCTCGATCTTCTCTGCGTGATCCAGCTCCTCCGCCATCTTGCCGCCGACGAGAAGCACGTCTGCGCGCTCGGAGAGCGAACGGACGACGCCGATCTTGTCCTCGACCTTCGCGCCGCCGAGCACCGCGACGAAGGGACGCGCGGGGTCCTCGAGCAACGCGCCTAGCTCCTCGAGCTCACGTTCGAGCAGGAGGCCCGCATACGCCGGCAGCAAGTGCGCCACCGCCTCGGTTGACGCATGCGCCCGGTGCGCCGCTCCGAACGCGTCGTTCACATAGAGGTCGCTCCCGTTCGCGAGCTCGTGCGCGAACTCGGGATCGTTCGCCGTCTCGCCCGGGTTGAAGCGCGTGTTCTCGAGCAGCTCGAGCCTCTCGTCCTCGAAGAGCTCGCGCAGCCTGCGACGGACGGGCTCCATCGAGAAGGCGGGATCCGGCCCCTTCGGCCGGCCGAGATGGGAGACGAGGGCGATCTCCGCAGCGTCCCGCTCGAGCAGGAGCTCGAGCGTCGGAAGCGCAGCTCGGATGCGCGTGTCGTCGGCGACGTCACCGCCCTCGAGCGGCACGTTGAAGTCCACCCGGACGAGGACGCGTTTTCCGGAGACCTCGGCGTCCCGAACGGACCGCGGCCGATGCACTCAGAGAAGCCGCTCGACGAGATCCACGAGCCGGCACGAGTAGCCCCACTCGTTGTCGTACCAGCCGAAGACCTTCACCTCGTTGCCGTTGGCCATCGTCAGCTCGCTGTCGTAGATGGACGAGTAGGAGCTCCCGACGATGTCGGTCGAGACGATGGGGTCGTCCTCGTACCGCAGGATGCCTTCGAGAGCGCCCTTGTCCGCGACCTCCGCGAACTTGGCGTTCACCTCGTCCACGGAGACTTCCTCGCCCAGGTGAGCGACGAGGTCGACGATCGAGCCGTCCGGGACCGGAGCCCGAATCGAGATCCCGTCCACCTTCCCCTGGAGCTCCGGAATGACGAGCCCGATCGCGCGAGCCGCGCCCGTGGAGGTTGGGATGAGATTGACGGCTGCGGCGCGCGCCCGCCGGAGGTCCTTGTGTGGGAGATCGAGGATCTGCTGGTCGTTCGTGTAGGCGTGGATCGTCGTCATGAACCCCGACTCGATGCCCCAGGCGTCGTTCAGCACCTTCGCGAGCGGCGCGACGCAGTTGGTCGTGCACGAGGCGTTGGAGATGATCCGGTGCTCGTCCTTGTCGTAGGCGTCTTCGTTGACGCCGAGCACGATCGTCACGTCGGGATCCGTGGCGGGTGCAGAAATCACGACCTTCTGGGCTCCCGCGTCGAGGTGCTTGGCAGCATCGTCTCGCTTGGTGAAGAGGCCTGTCGACTCGAGGACGACGTCGACGCCGAGGTCCTTCCAGGGAAGGGCGGCCGGGTCGCGCTCGGTGAGAAGCTGGAGCTCCTCGTCGCCGACGCGAATGCCCCCGTCACCCGCCTCGACTTCGTCGTCGAGCGGGCCGAGCACCGAATCGTGCTTGAGCAGGTGGGCCATCGTCTTCGGATCGCCGAGGTCGTTGGCGGCCACGAAATCGATGTCCGCGCCGCGCTGACGCGCCGCGCGGAAGAAGTTCCGCCCGATTCTTCCAAAGCCGTTGATTCCCACGCGAACGCTCATTCGCTTCCTTCCGTCCTCTCCCCCGCGCCCGCGATTCTATCGGCGAGGACTTCTTGGGAAATTTTGGCTGTTCTCGGTTGCCACCTTTGCCAATGCGCCGCTAGGCTGGCTTCGAGCGGGTCCGTGCTCGTCGGATGTCGGATTCAGACCCCGTCCGGCATCACGGTCCGGAGTGCGGTTCAACCGGAGGGGGAGGTCGTCCTCGGAGCTTCCCCTCCGGCCCGCTCGCTTCCCTGACCGGCTGGAAAGCCGGGCGGAGCGGCGCCTAGGGCCATTCGGAGGTCTCGGGGTGGACGTCCATCGTGCCGCCGTCGCGGCACTCCGGGGAGCCGTAGATCGGATCGTCACGAGGGTACGCGCGCTCCCAGTAGAGCTTGGCCAGGCGGCGCGCATAGTCCTCGTCGATGCCGAGCCGAGCGGCGACGAGATGCGCATTCTGCATCGCCCGGCACTCGACGACCGCCTCGTTTGAGCCGGCCGAGGTGAAGTGCGTGCCCTCGTGGGTGAGGACGATCAGCCCGTCCGCCACGAAGAGCGCCTCGTCGCCGGACTCGGGCTTGTTTCCGGCCAGCAGGTACTCGAGCCCCTCGCACGCGAAGGGATGCAGATGGATCTCGTACGTGGCGGGGTCGGCGAGCCCGCTCAGGCTCCGCTCCATGATCCTCTCGAGCTTCTGCCAGCCTGGCTTCGTCCAGCAGCGAACCGACGACTCGATCCCGCTGACGGCGCGAATCGCGTCCGCGAAACGTGGATCTGGCTTGCTGAACCGATCCTCGATGGCGCGAACCCGTCGGATTGCGTGCTCCGGTGCAACATCGGGTGGCGGTTGCTCCCCCGGCGGCGCGGAAGGCGAGCTCGTCGTCGTCTCCGCGCTCGTGGTCGTATGTGACACCGAGGGCGCGGTCGGGGTCGCCTCCTTCGACGAGCTGCAG
>Ga0081539_10005477_pt1 | contig 12913 bp, 13 predicted proteins | sample TabmetS4T2R2_FD_71023 | JGI IMG/M metagenome (GOLD analysis project Ga0081539, IMG submission 71023) | Tabebuia heterophylla rhizosphere microbial communities from the University of Puerto Rico - S4T2R2 | ecosystem: Host-associated > Plants > Roots > Rhizosphere ...
AACGCGCGCATGGCTCGAAGTGCCGCGGATCGTCGACTACCGCGAGGTCGATGCGACCGCTTTGTTACGCGCGCGCGCGAGCTTGCGCCAGCGGGCGCTCGATCGTGGCGACGAGGCGCTGGCCAAGGCGCTCACGCCGACGCCGTTCGTCGTCCGCGCCGCGGTGCTCGCGGCCAAGGAGCACCCGTACGTCAACGCCTCGATCGACCTCGAGCGCGAGGAGATCACCCTTCACCGCCACTACAACGTCGGCATCGCGACCGCCGGCCCGGACGGCCTCACCGTGCCGGTCGTCCACGACGCCGACCGCCGCTCGCTCGCGCAGATCGCGCTCGAGATCGTCGAGCTCGCGACCGCGGCGCGCGGGCGGCGGCTGACCCGCGAGCAGCTCGCGGGCCCCACCATCACCGTCAACAACTTCGGTGCGCTCGGCACCTGGATGGGCACGCCGATCGTCCGCCCGCCCGAGGTCGCCAACGTCGGCGTCGGCGCGATCCGCGACCAGGTCGTCGCGGCCGACGGCGCGCCGGTCGTCCGCCCGACGATGGTCCTGTCGACGGCCGGCGACCATCGGGTTCTCGACGGCGACACGCTCGCCGCGTTCGTCACCACCCTCGCGCGCCTCCTCGAGGACCCGGTCCTGCTGTTCGAGGACCTGCGCTGATGGTCGTCGGAGAGCTGGCCGAGTCCGCCGACCTGCTCATCATCGGCGGCGGACCCGGCGGCTACGCCGCGGCGATCCGGGGCGCCCAGCTGGGCCGCGAGGTGACGCTCGTGGAGCGCAACGGCGCCGCCGGCCTCGGCGGCGTGTGCCTGCACGTCGGCTGCATCCCCAGCAAGGCGCTCATCGAGGTCGCGAGCGCCGCGCACCGCACGAACGAGCTGGAGCCCGCCGGGCTGCAGGGCAGCGTCGCCGTCTCGCTCGAGCGCTTCCAGGGCTGGCGCGCCGAGCTCTGCGCCCGCCTGGCCCGCGGGGTCGGCGAGCTGCTCGCCAAGGGCAAGGTGCGCCTGATCCACGGCGAGGCGCGCTTCAACCGCCCCGATCGCGTCGCGGTCCACACCCCAGACGACCGCGCCCTCTTCCTCGAGTTCGAGCACGCGATCGTCGCGACCGGCTCGCGGCCGATCGAGCTTCCGAGCCTGCCGTTCGACGGCGACCGCGTGCTCGACTCGACCGCCGCCCTCGCCCTGACCGGGACGCCGGAGAGCGTCGCGGTCGTCGGCGCCGGTTACATCGGGCTCGAGCTCGGTACTGCGCTGGCCAAGCTCGGCGCGCGCGTGACCGTCATCGAGGCGCTCGACCGGATCCTGCCGGGCATCGACGCCTCCCTCACAGCCCCGGTGACCAGGCGCCTGCGCGCGTTGGGCGTCGACGTCAAGCTCGGCACCGCGGCCGACACCGCCGCGCTCGACGCGGAGAAGGTGATCGTCGCGGTCGGCCGGGCGCCGAACACCGACGACCTCGGCTTGGATGCGGCCGGGATCCCAACGCAGGAGGGTCTCATCCCCGTCGCCGCCGACATGCGCGCCACCGATCGCGTCGCCGCGATCGGCGACGTCGTCGCCGGCCCCGCGCTCGCGCACAAGGCCACCGCCGAGGCCGCCGTCGCCGCCGAGGCGCTCAGCGGCCTGCCCGCCGCCTTCGACCCGCGCGCGATCCCCGAGGTGATCTTCACCGACCCCGAGATCGCGACGGTCGGCCTGACCGAGGACCAGGCGCGCGAGGACGGCCTCGACGCGCACGCTGCCACCTTCCCCCTCGCCGCCTCAGGGCGCGCCGGCACCCTCGGCGTCCGCGACGGCTTCACCCGCATCGTCACCGACAGGGCGACCGATCGTGTCGTCGGCGTGCACCTCGTGGGCCCGCACGCCAGCGAGCTGATCGCCGGCGGCGCGCTGGCGATCGAGCTGCTCGCCTCGCCCGGCGACCTCGCCGCGACGATCCACCCGCACCCGACGCTCAGCGAATCCCTCCACGAGGCGGCCGCGCTCGCGCTCGGCCACCCGATCCACGTCTCAGGCTGAAGGCACTGGCGCGGCGACCTCGTCGTCCGCCACGGCCACGGCCTCCTCGCCGCGCCCGGCGGTCGCCTCGAGCATCTCGACGAACCAGTCCTGGTGCTCGCGGCTCACGCGGCAGGCCAGCTCGACGTCGCCCGCCGCGATCGCGTCGACGATCGGCTGATGGGACTCGGCGAGCGTGGCGAGATCGAGGTCGAGCGTGACCATCGTCAGCGCGGTGTGGTCGGTGATGCTCAGGCTGCTCCACATCGTGTAGAGCAGCTGGTTGCCGCTGCCCTCGACGATCGCCCGGTGGAAGCGCTCGCTGTGCTCGACAGCGGCGTGCACGTCGCTGCGCACCGCCGCCTCGGCCATGGCGTCGACCTCGGCCTGGAGCTCGGAGACGTCGTCGCACATCCGCGGCGTGGCCATCCGCGCGGCGAACTCCTCCAACGCCGCGCGCACCTCGTAGAGCTCGAGCATGCCGCGCTGCCACGGATCGCGAACGTACGTGCCGCGGTGCGGCTCGCTGCGCACGAACCCGAGCATCTCGAGCTCGCGCAGCGCCTCGCGCACCGGTCCCTGGCTCGTGCCGTACGCCCTGGCGATGTGCATCTCCACGAGCCGGTCGCCCGGGCCGTACTCGCCGTCGAGGATCGACTGGACGAGACCGTCCCTGACGTCATGGCGCAGCGCCCTGCGCGGCCTTTTCATGGCGAAAAGGTACCGGCTGCGACGCGTCCGGACAGGATCTGCCTTCGACGCGATAGGCGAGGCGATGCAGGAGCGGCGCGACGCGGACGCGCGCCCGCGTCGGCGAGCGCTCGGGCACCGGACCTTCGATCCCGGTGCGCACGCGGTCGCGGGCGAGGTGGATGGGGATCGGATCGAACATGGCTCACACCGTGGCACCGGCCTGCGATGCGCGCAAATCAGGAGTGGGCATGATCGTCCTAAGCTTTCGTCATGCTGGACGTCAGGCGCCTGGCCACGCTGCGCGAGGTGGTGCGCCGCGGTTCGTTCTCCGCGGCGGGCGAGGCGCTCGCCCTCACCCAGCCCGCGGTGTCGCGGCAGATCTCGCTGCTCGAGCGCCAGCTCGGCACGCCGCTGGTGACGCGCACCCGCCAGGGCGTGCACGCCACCGAGGCCGGCCGGCTGCTCGTCGATCACGCCGACGCGCTCCTCGCGCGTTTGGACCTCGCCGAGCAGGAGGTCGCCGAGCTCGCCGGCCGCCGCCGCGGCCGCATCCGCCTCGGGATCTTCTACACCGCCGCCGCCCACCTCGGCCCCGAGCTGCGCGCGCGCACCGAGCTGGCCTATCCCGACATCCTCGTCGAAGCCGAGCTGGCCGATCGCCGCGACACGTTCAGCGGCCTGATGTCAGGGGCGCTCGACCTCGGCATCGTCTTCGAGCACGCCTTCGAGCCCAGCCCGGCGCCGCCGGAGATCAAGATCGTCCCGCTGTTCGACGAGCCGCTGCGGGTCATCCTGCCGCCCGGCCACCGGCTCGTGCGGCGCCGGCGCGTCAGCGTGGCCGAGCTCGAGCGCGACACGTGGATCCAGGCCCACGACGGCTCGGCGGCCAGGCTCGTCGATCACATCCTGCGTACGGCGGGCATCGCGCCCCAGATCGTGCGCGCGGGCCGCGGCGACGAGCCGGTCGACGCCCAGGGGCTGGTGGCCGCCGGGATGGGCATCACGGTCGCGCACTCGCTCGGGGTGTGGATGAGCCGCTCGGACGTCGTGGTGCGGCGCCTGAGCGATGGTCCGGTGCGCCACGTCCAGGCCGCGCTGCTGCGCGACCACCGCGCCCCGGCGACGCTGGCGCTGCTCGAGCTCCTGCGCGAGCTCACGCGCGAGCACGCGCACCACTACGCGGCCGAGCTGGCGGGGCGCAGGTCGCGCGCCCAGCGCTCGAGCTCTGCCACCTGAGCCTCGGTGAGGCCGATCGCCGGATCGGTCGGGACGAGCAGCGTCGGGGCCGAGCGAGCGGCGGCCCACGCGCGGCAGCCGTCGTCATGTGCGTCGTCGACCCAGGCCAGCGGGCGGTCGAGCGCGTGCGCCTCGACCGAAGCGAGCTTCCAATGGCGGCCGTCGTCGGTCGGCGGGAAGGTGAGGAAGGGCAGGGGGCCGGCCAGCGTAAGTGCGGTGACGAGATGCTCGTTGGCCTTCTCCTCCCAGCCGCTGCACCACACGATCTCGTAGGCGGCGCGGAGACGCTGAAGGTGCTCGGCCGCCGTGGCCGAAATCAGGTGCACGATGCCGTCGACGTTGAGCCAAACCCCATCTGGACGGCTGTCCGACGCGAACCCGAAAAGCGAGAGAACGCCGTCGATGTCCATGAAGAGCAGGGGTTTCGTGTTCTTACGCAGCATTGAGGATGCTTCGCTAGCCTGTCGCCCTCGCCGGTCGGTCAAGGAGGGGGCGGTGTTGCCGATGAAGGACTCATCGGACGCGCACCGCATGTTGACCGAACCGGTCCGATGAACCCTGCATGACGCTTCATCTCGGCATCTTGCTGGCGCTTCTTTGCGCCTTCGCCTCGAACCTGGGCTTCTTCTTCAAGCACCGCGGGTGCTGCGAGGCGCCTTCGGTGGACATCCGCCACCCGCTGCGCACGGCGCGCGGGCTGTGGGCCTCGCGATGGTTCGCCATCGGCATGGGGGTCGGCTGCGCCGGCTGGGGGCTGCACGTCGCGGCGATCTCGCTGGTGCCGCTGTCGGTCGTCCAGGTCGTCCTCTCCGGCGGCGTCGTGCTCATCGCCGTCATGGCCGATCGCATCTTCGGCTTCGAGGTCGGCAAGCGGCAGTGGTGGGGCCTTGCCTTCACCGCCGCGGGCCTGATCCTGCTGGGCGTGACGATGCCCCAGCCCCACGGCTCGCACTCGGCCTTCTCGCTGGCAGCGATGATCGGCTTCGAGGGCGCGCTCTTCGGGATGGGCGGGCTGCTCATCCTCGGCCCCCGGGCCGGCGCGCCCGCCGAGCACCACGGCGTCATGCTCGCCGCCGCCTCGGGGATCCTCTTCGGCGTCTGCAACGTCGCGGTCAAGGCGCTCACCGGGCTCGTCGGCCACCAGGGCGTGCTCGGCCTGGTCAGCCCGTGGCTGATCGTCGCCGCCGCCGGCTCGGCCACCGCGTTCTACGCGTCGGCCAAGTCGCTGCAGGACGGCGAGGCGGTCGAGGTGATCGCGATCACCGGCACCGCGGCGAACATCGCCTGCATCGCCGGCGGGATCATCGTCTTCGGCGATCCGATGCCGGGCACCGTGCTGGGCATCGTGCTGCAGGCCTTCGCCTTCGTCCTGGTCGTCGCCGCCTCGGCGCTGACGCCCGCGCCGCGCTCGGCGCAGCGCACCGCGACGGCCACGGCCTGAGCGGTTAGCCTTACCGCCTGACGCGCTCAAACGGTAAGAGCCTCGCTGAACGTCACCGTCCGGAGACGATCCACCTCTGGGGCGGCGCGCTGTGCCTCGACTTCGCCAACAGCGTCGACTGGGCGGCCGATGGGACGCCGCTGGACGCCGAGACCGACGCGCTGCGCGAGCCGGCCGAGCTGGTGCGGTGGGGCCGGCGGCTCGGCGTCGTCGGAGCGCGGGCTCCGAGGTCCGGCGAGGCCGAGCTCGCCGCCGCCCACGACCTGCGCCGCGCGCTGCACGCCGTCTTCGTCGCCGTCGCGCGCGGCGAGGCGCCCCGGCCGGCGGCGCTCGGGATCCTGACGGCGACGCACGCGGAGGCCGTCGCCGCCGCACGCCTCGTCCGCCGCGAAGGCGCCTGGGCGCTCGACTGGCCCGCGCGCGATCCGCGCCGCGTGCGCTTCGCCGTCGCCGTCGACGCGATCGCGCTGCTCGGCGACCCGCAGCGGCTGGCGCGCGTGCGCCTGTGCCCGGGGCGCAACTGCGGCTGGCTGTTCCTCGACGCCAGCGGCCGGCGCCGCTGGTGCTCGATGAGCGCGTGCGGCAGCCGCGAGAAGATGCGCCGCATGTATGACCGCCGCCGCGCTACGCGATCGCGCGGGTCAGCGCGGTAGCGACCGCCGCCACCGCCACCACCGTGAGCATCGAGCGCTTGAGCGCCAGCGCCGCGCTCGCCGCGGCCAAGCCGACGACCCGCGCGTCGACCTCGATGCCGCGACCGCCGCTGTTGAGCGTCTCGTAGACGACCAGCGAGGCCAGCAGCGCGGGCGCCACGAGCGCGATGACCGATGCGGCCCGACCCGACAGCTTGCGCCCGCCGAAGCTCACCGGGCCGATGGCCTTCATCGATGCGGTCGCCACGCACAGCGCGACGATCGCGGTCCACACGGCGCTCACCCGCGCCGCAGCCCCACGAGCGCCCCGACGCAGGCGGCGATGATCGGCAGCCCCACCGGCGCCACCGGCATCAGCGCCGCGGTGACTGCGGCGCCGATCGCCGCGGCCAGCAGCGCGCGCCGGCCATGGGCCTCGGAGACCAGGAGGGCCAGGTAGAACGCCGGGAAGATCGCGTCGAGGCCGAGCTTCTCCGGATCGGGGAGCGCCGGCCCGGCGAGCACGCCGACCACCGTCCCCGTCCACCAGGCGGCGCCCTGCACGGCGGTCGCGCCGATCAGCATGCCGCGATCGAAGGTGCCGTCGCCGCGGCTGGCCATCACGAACGAGGCGTCGACGATCGCCTGCGCCTGCGCGGCGCGCGCCGGCGCGCGCCCCGGCAGCGACGGCCCGATGGCGAAGCCCATCGGAAGCCAGCGCGTGTTCATCAGCACGCCGGCGACGATCGCCGCCCCCGCGGCGCCGCCGGCCGCGAGCACGCTCAGGGCCGCGAACTGCGCCGCGCCCGAGAACACCACCACCGACATGACCATCGGCGCCAGCCAGCCCATCACGGGCCGCGCGAGGACGCCGAACGAAGCGCCGAGGAGGAAGGTGGGTGGGCCGAGCGGCAAAGCGGCGCGAACGCCGGCGCGCACGCTGCTGTGCTGGGCCATGCCGAGCGACCTTACCAGTTGTGCGCCGCATCTGGTAAGGAGCCCGTCAGCAGCACGGCGGCGACCGCGTCGGGGTCGTCGTGGAAGGGCAGATGGCCGCAGCCCCTCAGCGCCACGTGCCGCGCCCACGGCAGCAGCCGCCGCGCTCGGGCGGCCTGGCGCGGGATGAGCAGCGCGTCGCGCGTGCCCCAGGCGATCGTGACCGGGATGCCGCGCAGCTGCGCGCCGTCGCCGAAGCGGTAGCGCGCGAACGCCTGCAGCGCGGGCTCCACCCACGGCGCCTCGACGAACGCCCGCACCTCGGCGACGACCTCGTCCGCGGGCATGCGCCACGGGCGAGCGCGCATCTGCCCGAGCAGCACGCTGCGGCCCACCCGCGAGCCGGCGAGCGCGGGCAGCGCCGGGCCGATCCGCCGCGCGATCGCCCTCGAGGCGCGGATCGACGTCTGCCCATAGCGCAGCTCGCGCCGCGTCCAGAAGCCGACCGGCGAGATCGCCGTCGCCGACGCCGCGAGGCCCGCTCGAGCAAGCTCGAGGGCGATCCCGCCGCCCATCGAGTTGCCGGCGACGTGCGGGCGCTCGAGCCCCTGCTCGGCGAACCAGCCGGCGAGCCTCGCGACGTACTCGTGCGGCCCGGGCTCGAAGTCCTCGGCCGGCGAGTCGCCGAAGCCCGGCAGATCGACCGCGAACGTCCGCCGCTCGCGCGCCAGCGCGCCGACCACGGGGTCCCACACGCCGCGCCGGCTGCCCGTCCCATGGAGCAGGACGAGCGGCGGTCCATCGCCTTGGACGTCGAATGCGATGGTCATTCGACGCTTCGACCGATAGCTTTTGTCCAAATCGACCAACGTCGCGACGGATTGGAGAAGAAGCGCGCATGGCGACCACCGCGCCCGAGACGACGAGCAACCTCCAGGAGCTGGCTCAGCGCCACCTCTGGCTGCATTTCAGCCGCATGGGCGGCTATGGGGAGGGCCACGACATCCCGATCATCGCTCGCGGCGATGGATGCTACGTCTGGGACGAGCACGGCAAGCGCTACCTCGACGCCCTCAGCGCCCTGTTCTGCGTGAACATCGGGCACGGGCGCCACGAGGTCGCCCAGGCGGGCGCCGACCAGGCGCGCGAGCTGGGGTTCTTCACCAACTGGTCCTACGCGCATCCGCGCGCGATCGAGCTCGCCGCCCGCGTCGCTGGCCTGGCCCCCGGGGATCTCAACCGCGTCTTCTTCACCAGCGGCGGCTCGGAGGCCGTCGAGTCGGCGCTCAAGCTCGCGCGCCAGTACCACAAGCTCACCGGCTCGCCGAACAAGACGAAGGTCATCGCGCGCGAGGTCGCCTACCACGGCGCCACGCTCGGCGCCCTGACCGCGACCGGCATCCCGCCGATGCGCCAGCCGTTCGAGCCGTTCACGCCCGGCGGCTGCCACGTCCCGAACACCAACCTCTACCGCCTGGCCCCCGGGTACGGCGTCGAGAACCTGGCCGAGTCGATCGCCCATCGCATCGAGTTCGAGGGGCCCGACACCGTCGCCGCGGTCATCCTCGAGCCCGTCCAGAACGCCGGCGGCTGCTTCACGCCGCCCGAGGGCTACTTCCAGCGGGTGCGCGAGATCTGCGACGAGAACAACGTGCTGCTGATCTCCGACGAGGTCATCTGCTCGTGGGGTCGCCTCGGCTACTACTTCGGCGCCGAGCGCTACGGCTATCAGCCGGACATCATCACCACCGCGAAGGGCATCACGTCGGCCTACGCGCCGATGGGCGCGGTCATCGCATCGGACCGCGTGTTCGAGCCGTTCGCGCAGGGCAAGGCGTCCTTCCTGCACGGCATCACGTTCGGCGGCCACCCGATCGCCGCCGCGGTGGCGATGGCCAACCTCGACGTCTTCGAGCAGGAGGGCCTGCTCGAGCACGTGCGCGAGAACGAGCAGCACCTGCGCGACATGCTCGAGTCGCTGCGCGACATCGAGATCGTCGGCGACGTGCGCGGCGCCGGCTACTTCCACGCGCTCGAGCTGGTCAAGGACCGCGACACGAAGGAGTCGTTCAGCCGCGAGGAGGCCGAGAGCCTGATCCGCGGCTACCTCTCCGAGGAGCTCTTCCAGCGCGGCCTCATCTGCCGCGCCGACGACCGTGGCGATCCGGTGGTCCAGTTCTCGCCTCCGCTGATCGCCGGCCCCGAGCACTTCGAGGAGATCGAGGGGATCCTGAGGCCGGTCCTCGAGGAGGCCGCGCGGCGCATGCTCGCGTGATGTCCACGTGCTGACCGTCCGCGAGCTCCTGGCCGACGTCGACGTCACCCTCCTGGCCGGGGAGGGGCACCTCGACGTGCCGGTGCGCTGGGTGCACATCTCCGAGCTGGCCGACCCGACGCCGTGGCTGTCCGGCGGCGAGCTGCTGCTCACCACCGGCATCGGGCTCGACAGCGCCAAGCGCCAGCGCGACTACATCGCCACGCTCGCCGATCACGGGCTGTCCGGGCTCGGGGTCGGCACCGGCTTCACCCACGACAAGGTGCCGCGCGCGCTCGTCGAGGCGGCCGGCGAACGCGACTTCCCGCTCTTCGAGGTCCCGTACGAGCTGCCGTTCATCGCGCTGACCGAGAAGGCGTTCACGCGGCTGGTCAACGAGCAGTACGCGCTGCTGCAGCGCTCGATCGCGGCGCAGGAGCGCCTGCAGCGCATCGTGCTCTCCGAGCGCGGCCTGGACGCGATCGTCGGCGCGCTGGCCACGCTGATCGGCGGTCCGGCGCTGGTCTTCGACGGGCGCGGCGAGCTACAGGCGGTGCGGACCTTCCGCCGCGAGCTCGACGACGAGGTCGTCGCCGCGCTCGGCGACGAGCTGCGCGAGCGCGCCCGCGCGGGCGACGGCCGCGGCTTCGTTCCCGGCCATCCCGAGCTGGCCCCGCGGGCGCTGGCCTTGCCGATCGGCGCTGACACCTCCGAGCGCGCGCTGCCGCAGGCGTGGCTGGTCGCGGCCAAGGACTCGGGCGGCCTGGCCGAGATCGATCGGCTCATCCTCCACCAGGCGGTGACCGTCGTCGCGCTCGAGCTGCTGCGCCGCCGCGTGGCCGACTCCACCGAGCGCCGCCTGGCCGGCGACGTGCTGTCGGCGGCGATCGCCGGCGAGCTCGAGGGCGCCGAGCTGGCTCGGCGCCTGGAGCCGTTCGGGTTGCGCGGCAACGTCGCCGCGCTCGTGCTCGCGCCGCCCGAGCGCGCCACGCTCCAGGCCAGCGAGGCCGCGCTGACCGAGACGCTGCGCGGCGAGGCGATCAACGCGCTCGTCGCGCCGGCAGGCGCCCAGGTCGTCGCGCTGCTGCCGAGCCTGCACGACGACGAGCTCTTCGAGCTGGCCGAGCGCGCCGTGGTGCGGACGGGCGAGCAGCTCGGCGCCCGGCCGGCGGCGGGCGTGGGCCGCGCGGTCGCATCGGGCCGCGCCCGCGAGAGCTACCACGAGGCGCGCTGCGCGCTCGAAGCGCGCCAGCTCGGTGGCGCCAACGGCGGCTCGCCCCCGGCCGCCGTGGCGACGTACCGCGACCTCGGCTCCTTCCAGCTGCTGCTCTCACTGCAGGACACCGATGCCCTGGCGCTCTTCTGCGAGTCGCTGCTCGGGCCGATCGAGAGCGGCGAGGGCCACTACGGCGGCGAGCTCATGCGCTCGCTCGAGGCCTTCATCGAGTGCAACGGCCAATGGGAGGCCGCCGCACGACGGCTGTACTGCCACCGCCATACGCTGCGCTATCGCATCCGCAAGGTCGAGGAGCTCACCGGCCGCGACCTTGGCTCGGCACGGGACCGGATCGAGTTCTGGCTGGCTCTGCGCGGGCGCGAGATCGTCACCCGTCCTTCGAACCACAGCGAGGTCCACCAGTGAAGGTTGGCGTCCCCACCGAGATCAAGGCCGATGAGTATCGGGTGGCGCTGACGCCGTCCGGGGTCCGCGAGCTGTCCGATCGCGGCCACGAGGTCGTCGTGCAGGAAGGGGCGGGCGAGGGGTCGGCGATCCTCGACGCGGACTACGCCGCGCAGGGCGCGCGGATCCTGCCGGACGCCGAGGCGGTGTTCGCCGAGGCCGAGCTGATCGTCAAGGTCAAGGAGCCCCAGCCGGTGGAGGTCGCCCGGCTGGAGGCGCGCCACACGCTGTTCACCTACCTGCATCTGGCGCCCGATCCCGAGCAGACCCAGGGGCTGCTGGGCTCGGGGGCGACGGCGATCGCCTACGAGACGGTCGAGGACGCGCGCGGGCGGCTGCCGCTGCTTGCGCCGATGAGCGAGGTCGCGGGCAAGATCGCCACGCAGGCGGGGGCGTTCATGCTCGAGAAGCCGCTGGGCGGTCGCGGGCTGCTGCTCGGCGGCGTGCCGGGCGTGGCGGCCGGCAAGGTGATGGTCATCGGCGGCGGAGTGGTGGGTCAGAACGCGGCGGAGATCGCCGTCGGCCTGGGCGCCGAGACCTACGTCTATGACCGTTCGATCGATCGGTTGCGCGAGCTGGAGGTGCTGCTCAACGGGCGCGTCTCGACGTGCTACGCCTCGACGCTTGAGATCGAGACGCGGCTGGGGGACATGGACCTCGTCATCGGCGCGGTCCTCGTCCACGGTGCCAAGGCGCCGCGGGTGATCACCCGCGCGCAGCTTGGGTTGATGAAGCGCAACGCGGTGCTGGTCGACGTCTCGATCGATCAGGGCGGCTGCTTCGAGACCTCGCGGCCGACCACGCATTCGGACCCGACCTACGAGGTCGACGGGATCACGCACTACTGCGTGGCCAACATGCCCGGCGCGGTGCCGATCACCTCGACGTGGGCGCTGACCAACGCGACGATGCCCTATCTGCTCAGGCTCGCCGACGAGGGCGTGCACCGCGCGCTGGGCTCTGACGCGGGGTTCATGAAGGGCCTCAACGTCGCCGCCGGCAAGCTCACCTACGAGCCCGTCGCCCGCGACCAGGGCCTCGAGTACACCCCACCCGAAGACGCCCTGGCGGCCGTCCCAGCCGGCTAGATCTGATCGAGCACCTCGGCCATGCGGCGCAGGACGCGCGCCGCCTGCTGCAGCTGCTCGGCGGGGATGTCGCTCAGCGCGCCGCGCCAGCGCTCCTCCATCGCGGCCTGCTTGGCCGCGAAGCGCTCGCGCCCCTCGGGCGTGAGGCGGTTGAGCACGACGCGGCGATCGCTGTCGCTGCGCACGCGCTCGACCCAGCCCTGCTCGGCGAGGTGATCGAGCATCTGCGTCGCCGAGGCCGGGGTGAGGTCGGCGCCGGCGGCGAGCTTGCCCGCGGGCAGCTCGTCGTTCTCGGCGAGCTGGCGCAGCAGGTGCCACTGGGCGATGCTCAGCCCGCCGGCCCGCGTGTCGCGGCTGCGCAGCCGCCGCTGCGCGGCCGAGAACGCGGCGACGGCCTCGCGCAGCTCGGCGGCGACCTCCGCGCGCGTCATGGTCGCGGGCATGAGGGCCATCCTAGGCGGCGGCCTCGACGACCGCAGCGGTTTCCACGGGGGTGCCGCGCTCGGCGCGGGCCAGGACGAGCGCCGGGATCGCCGCCACGGCGGTGAGGGCGAGGACCCACAGGTAGGTGTGGCCGAAGGCGTCGGCGGCGCCGGCCGCGGTGTGCGCCCCGTTGGTCAGGCCGTGCTGGAGCACGACGGTCAGCAGCGCGGTGCCGATCGACCCGCCGACTCGCTGCAGCACGTTGAGCTGCGGCGTGGCGTGCGCGATGTCCTGCGGGCGCAGCTTCGCGTAGGCCGCGGTCATCGCCGGCATCATCGTCAGGCCGATGCCGAAGCCGCGGCCGATCATCGCCGCGCCGATGTCGAAGTACGACGTGGTCGCGGTGAGGGCGACGAACGGGATGGTGGTCAGCAGCGTGACGCCCAGGCCGGCGAGGGCGACGCGACCGCCGCCGACCTTGTCCGTCAGCCGGCCGGAGAGGCCCATGGCGATGGCTGCGCCGAC
>Ga0081539_10005478_pt1 | contig 12909 bp, 8 predicted proteins | sample TabmetS4T2R2_FD_71023 | JGI IMG/M metagenome (GOLD analysis project Ga0081539, IMG submission 71023) | Tabebuia heterophylla rhizosphere microbial communities from the University of Puerto Rico - S4T2R2 | ecosystem: Host-associated > Plants > Roots > Rhizosphere ...
TCCTCATCGCGTTTTTGTACGCGATTGCGTTTGTCGGAAACATCGCGCTCGTTCCCAAGACGATCGATTCAGGTGTAGCCGGTCCATTTGTGCAGGCACTTATCATCAATGCGATCCTGCTCAGCTTGTTCGCGGTGCAACACAGCGTCATGGCGCGACAATGGTTCAAGCGCGCCTGGAAAAAGATTGTGCCCGAGCCGGTCGAACGCAGCACGTATGTGCTCCTGGCCAGTCTCATTTTGTTGCTCCTCTTTTGGAAATGGCAGCCGATCAAGCAGGTGATTTGGAACGTGCAAAACCCGAACGGCGGCACCCTGCTCGAGGGATTATTCTGGATCGGCTGGGGAATGGTCCTGGTCTCTACCTATCTGGTCGATCACTTCGACCTTTTCGGGCTCAAACAGGTCTTTTACTATCTTCGTGGCAAACGCCTCGAGCCGCTGCCATTTAAGAACCCCGCGCTCTACAGAATCGTGCGCCACCCGATTTACCTTGGATTCATCATCGCGTTCTGGGCCACACCGCGTATGACGGGCGGTCACTTATTGTTTGCCATCATGACTACCGCTTACATCCTCGTTGCGATCCAGTTTGAAGAGCGGGACCTGATCAGATTCTATGGCGAGCAGTATCGAGATTATCGCAAGCGGGTCTCCATGTTGTTCCCACTTCGCCTGCCGAGGCGATAAGCGCAGATTGATTTTGATTTGGAAACCCAGGAAGCCAAAAAAAGACTATCGTTGTCTTTTATCCTGATTTAGAAGGTTCCGGCCGTTGCTGCGCATCGTTAGGGTTGGGATCGTCGCGACGGGCGCGTTCGGTTTACGGCGTTCGGGCGGCGCTGCTACAAGGACCGCGCGGCTTCGATCAGGTGCTGGGCGTCGATGCCGAATTCTTTCATCACTTCGGCGCCAGGGGCGCTCAGGCCAAAGCGATCTAGGCCGATGATTTTGCCGTCGAGTCCGACGTACTGCGACCAGATTTCGGGGACGCCCGCCTCGATCGCAACCCGCTTCCTACACTCGTTAGGCAGAACTTCCTCCCGGTAACTTTGCGGCTGTCGCTCGAAGCGTTCGAAGCAGGGCATCGAGACGACACGGGTCCCCTCGCCCAGCTCCTTCGCCGCGGCGAGCGCGTGTTGCAGTTCGCTTCCGCACGAAAGAAGAATTAACTCCAGTCTCCCGGATTCCCTTTTCGCGATGTAACCGCCGCGGAGAACGCCTTCGCGTCGCGTTTGCGCCGGGATTTCGTTCAGCGTCGGAACGACCTGACGACTCAGGGTGAGCATCGTTGGGCCGTCGATTCGTTGCGCGGCGGCGGCGAAGGCGCCGGCGGTTTCTTCCGGGTCGGCCGGGCGGATGAGATCGATCTGTTTCATCACGCGCACACTGGCGACGGTCTCGACCGGCTCATGAGTCGGGCCATCTTCGCCCACGCCGATTGAGTCATGGGTGAAGATGTAGATGTTGGGGAGCTTGGAGAGAGCGGCGAGCCGGATCGAGGCACGGCAATAATCAGTGAAGACAAGGAAGGTCGCCCCGGAAGCGCGAAAGATTCCGTGATAACTCACCCCGTTCATGATCGCGCACATCCCGTGTTCGCGAATCCCGAAGCGGATGTTCCGGCCGCCCTGGTTGGCAGGTGAAAAGTCGCCGCCGTCCTTGATGTAATTGAGGGTGGAGCCGTGCAGGTCGGCGCTGCCGCTGATGAGATAGGGGAGCGCCTGGGCGACTGGTTGCAAAGATTCGCTCGCAGCTTTGCGGGTCGCGAGTTTGGTGTCGTTAGGGAAAGTCGGAATCCGTGCGAGCAGGTCGTCCGGCACCTTGCGGGCGATCGCATCGTCGAGGAGTCGGGCTTTGTCGGCATTCTGCTGGCGCCACTCTTTGTAACCCTTTTCCCAGCGTTCGTAGACGGTGAGCAAAGTTTTCTTATGCTGCGCGAAATAGTCCCGTACATCGTCGGAGACATAGTAAGGTTCCTCGGGCAAGCCCAATCCCCTGCGCGCTTCTTCGGCGTATTTGGCGCCGCTTTCGCCATGGGCTTTTGATGTCCCGGCAACCTCGGGAATGCCTTTCCCGATCAGAGTGTGCGCGATAATGAACTGCGGTTTGCCGTTGTCGCGCTCCTTTGCGGTGTTGAGCGCGTCGAGGAATGCCTGCATGTCCTGCCCGTTGATCTCCTGCACGTCGAAGCCGTAGGCGCGGAAGCGCATGGCGGTGTCTTCGCTCTGGGTTTCCTTGGCCATCGCATCGAGGGTGACAGCGTTCGAATCATAAATCAGGATCAGATTATCGAGCCCGAAATGCCCGGCGAACGCACTCGCTTCCGCGCTCACCCCTTCCTGTAAACAGCCGTCGCCGGCGAGACAAATGCAATGCTGATCGAACACCCGGTGCTCCGCAGTGTTGAAATGGGCCGCGGCCATTTTCATAGCTATAGCGATGCCGACGGCGTTGCCCACACCCTGGCCTAACGGGCCGGTGGTGCATTCGACGCCGGGCGTTTCGAAAAATTCCGGGTGCCCCGGGGTTTTGCTATGCAGTTGCCGGAAACGTTTGATCTCCGACATCGGCAGGTCGTAACCACTCAAATGAAGCCAGGCGTAGAGAAACATGCTGCCGTGACCGGCGGAGAGAACGAAGTAATCGCGATTGATCCAGCGCGGCTGGTCGGGGTTGTGCTGGAGCGCGTAACCGTAAAGCACCGCGCCCATTTCGGCGCAGCCCAGGGGCAAACCAAGATGACCGGATTGGGAGGCGTGAACAGCGTCGATGCAAAGGCCGCGCGCCTGGTCGGCGGCGCGCGCGAGGACTTCGAAGTTGAGGCTCATGCGCCCATTCTATATGCAAAAGCGCCGGCAGTGGAATCGCGAGTTTCGAGTTCGCGGCTAACCAATTATTCGTTCCTCGGCGCCGGCGTTGGCACCGGTTGATCCTTCAACTTGATCGCCTTTTCACTGAGGTTGAAGGACCATTGCGCTTCCGCTTTTTTCCCGCCGATTTTCGCCTCGACGATGACCGAGCACTTGTCGCCGAGCAGCCGCTGGGTCACCTGATAGGAAATGACCTTGCTCGCCTCGTCATACTTCGCCGGCACGACTCCGAGACCGCTCACCCGCATTCGCACCGAGCCGGGATCGATCCCGCCGATCGCGCCGAGGTTCGCTTTGATTAACGGCGTCGAGTTGGCAGTCGAGCCGTCGGCCGGCTGGGGGTTAATGCTGTAAAGCGGAAGCTGCGTGACGTTCGCGGCCCCGCCGCCTGCCGATCCGCCGAACTTAATCGCGTCTTCGAAGACCTTTGGCTTGTTCGCTTCGATCATGTACCGGCCTAACGAGTCGTTCGCGGAACCGTAGGTGATTTTCTGCCCGTAGACGGTGAAGACCGCCTCGAAACGGGCGTCTTCCGTGGCCTTCTTCACGCGGTCATTGTAATAGCCGAAGGGGACGGCAAAACAGTTCACTTTAATGCCGAGTTTTTGTTCGAGGGTCGCCTTGGAACCTGCGACTTCGGCATTGAGCCACTGGTTGTATTCGTCTTCGGTGAGCCGGCGTTTGGTCACCTTGTCATAAGGCCGGCGCAGGTCCTGGTGGGTGGCGCTGTGCGCCTGAATGTCAACTCCCGCGTCGCGCATTTCCGCCAGTTGCTCCCAGCTCATGGCCGCGCCGCCGCCGAACTTCCCGCCTTTGACTCCCTCGGTGTAAATGAAGAGCGTGACGGGATAGCCAAATTTTTTCAGGATCGGCCAGGCCGTTTCGTAGCCCGATTTGTAGCCATCGTCGATCGTGAGGATGGCGCAGCGCGGCGGAATCGATTTGTCGCCCCGTTTCCAGGCGAGGAAATCCTGCATGCCGATCACCGCGATCCCATTGTCTTTCAATGCCTGCATTTGCGCCTCGAATGCTTCCGGCGTGATCTCGGTGTCGGGTCGATGGACCTTTTTCTCGAATCGGTGATAGCCGAAGACGACCACCTCGGCCGTCTGATCGATTGGAGGCTTGGTCGGACTCGGGTTCGGGGTGGCTGCCGGCGTCGTCGCAGCGAGAGCACCGGCTGCGGTTGGAGTGGCTTTCGGCTTGGACTTTGCTGAGGAGCCGGTCTTCTTGCAACTACTCAAAGGCAGGACGCAGAAGAGGAGAAAAATGGTGAAACGTTCGCGCATAAAAATCGATCGGTAGCCATCGACGGCGCTGGGCGAAAAGACAAGCGATTTCCATGCGCGCGCCACCGGTTCCTGACGCAAGATTGCAGCTTGCGGGGGCAGGTTAAAAAACTGCCTCATCCTGATTTGCCCGGCACACGATTCGCTATATGTAAGCGGATGCCGCGACTAAAGATTTCTCTGCTACTGCTTTGTGCCAGCGGCTTGCTCGGCGGTTGCGCCACGGTCGCGACCAACACCAGTCGTACCTTCGATACGGTGGTGGTGGATGCCGGGCATGGCGGCAAAGACAGCGGCGCCTGGCGGCGGAAGGGCCCGCCGGAAAAAGCGGTCGCGCTCGACGTCGCCCTGCGGGTGCACCGGAAACTGCGTGAGTCACAGCTCAACACGGTCCTGACTCGCGCCGACGACCGCTTCATTCCGCTCGACAGCCGGGTGGACATCGGCAACGCGCAAAAAAACTCCGTCTTTCTTAGCATTCATTTCAACGATTCGCGCCGACGCTGGGTCGAGGGAGTAGAGACTTATTACTATTCGCCCTACGCTTACGACCTGGCGCAGGCGATCGAGCGAAATCTCTCGAGCCTTCCCGGCGCGGTCAACCGTGGCGTGCACGTCGCCCGCTTCCGCGTCCTGCGCAACGCCGAGTGTCCCTCGGTTCTCGTGGAATGCGGTTATCTGAGCAATCGCAACGATCGCCAGGACGCGGCCAATCCGGCTTATCGGGAGCAATTGGCGGAGAAGATCGCCGAGGCGATCGTCGAGTATCGTTACGGCAAAGGGACGTATCGCACCGCGACCGTCCTCGCCCGCAACAACGGCGGTGGCGCTCCTGCCTTCCTGCCCAGTCTTCGTTAGGCAGAAAACCGGCTTCCCGGGAGAAACCTAAAACTCGATCCCGTGCGCTTCCCGTCCGACCCAGGCGAGGAAGATCAAAACGAGAAAGACCACCAGGGTCACCAGAGCCATCGTTAGGGCATAATTCGGCTCGCCTTTTTGCGTCACGCAACGCTCTGCCAACTGCGCCTGGAGCATGGCGGCGTTGGCGGAAAAGAAATTCCCGAGTTGATAAACGACGCCGGGAAAGGTCCCGCGCCAGGCCGGCGGGGAAAGTTCGTTCAGGTGCACCGGCACCACTCCCCATGCCCCCTGCACCATGAACTGCATGAAAAAGCCGCCCGCGATCAGGAGCGGAATCGTCGGGGGAAAAATCCAGGCCGGGATGAGCACGAGACCGAGAGTGGCGGCAATTATGATGGTGCGGCGGCGACCCCAGCATTGGGAGTAAAAACCCAGAATGGTGCCGCCGCAGATCGCCCCGAGATTATAGATAATGGCGATCGGCGCGGTCCAATTGACCGATAGTCCCCGCTGCTTTTGCAAGAATGTCGGGTAAAGATCCTGCGTCCCGTGGGACATGTAATTGAAGGCGGTCATGAGGAGGACGGCGTAAAGAAACAAACGCCAATGCGCGGCCAGGAATCGCCTCATTCCCAGCGACACCGGGCTCTCCCGTCGCTGTCTTTCCCAGACCTCCGACTCCGGCACGTGCGCCCGGATGTAGATGACGAGGAATGCCGGGAGAGCGCCGACCACGAAGAGTGCGCGCCAGCCGAAATGCGGATAAACCAGCCAGTAGATCACCGCCGCGAGGAGGAACCCGAAGGAGTAGCCCTGCTGCAAGATTCCCGAGGCGAAACCACGCGCTCTTGCCGGGAGGGATTCCATTGCGAGGGAGGCGCCGAGGCCCCACTCACCACCCATCCCGATCCCATAAAGGCCACGAAAGACGAGGAAGATGAAGTAGCTGGGTGAGAACGCGGTCAGCAGCTCCATCAGGGAATAAAAGACGATGTCGATCATCAGCGGGATGCGCCGCCCGAAGCGATCGCCTAACAATCCAAAAATGAGCGCGCCGAGGGGCCGAAGCATGAGCGTAAGGGTGATGGCGAAGGTCACCTTTACAATCGAGACGGAAAACTCGGCTGCCACGTCCTTGACCACGAAAGTGAGGAGAAAGAAATCGAAGGCATCGAGGGTCCAGCCGAGGAAACAGGCGAGGAAGGTCTTGCGCTGAGTGGAGTTGAGCGAGCGGTAAATCTGGATCGCTTCCACGGCGGCTTCTTGTGTAGCGGCGGTCTATGACTGGAGCAATCCTGCTTTTGCTCCTACTCCTGCTCGTAATCGTGCTTGTGATCCCTGGGCCCGTTCGAGCGCGAGCACGATCAGGAGCACGAGCCTGAGTAAGAAACATATCGACGCATCATGATACGTTAATTTGTCAGTTGCCGAGCCTCCGGTTCTGCCCTTAGATTGCCCGCACGGTGAAGAATCAACTCGATCATCCTCTCGCCCGGCTGCTGCAAAAACGGATCCTCATCTTCGACGGCGCGATGGGCACCATGGTCCAGCAGCTCCGCTTCTCCGAGGAGCAGTTCCGCGGCGAACGCTTCGCCCGGCATCCGGCCCGGACGCTCCGGGGCGATCTCGAACTCCTGCAGCTTACCCACCCCGAGGTGATCGCACGGATTCACCGGCAATATCTTCAGGCGGGTGCTGACGTGATCGAGACCAACACCTTCAGCGCCACCTCCATTGCCCAGCACGATTTCCTTTTCACCGGCGCTCCGCCGGAGGGCCGCAAGAACATCGACTTCTTCGAACGTGTCGTGACCGATCCCGAGCTGAGCGCCGTCGTCCAGGAAATGAATTTCAGCGCCGCCCGGATCGCACGCGCCAGCGCCGATCGAGTGGCAGAGGAAACCGGCACGACGCGGTTTGTCGCCGGGTCGTTAGGCCCGCTCCCGGTTACGGCTTCGCTCTCCCCCGAGGTGAACGATCCCGGTTTCCGCGCCGTGACCTTCGATCAGATCCGCCGCAGTTATGGCGAGCAGGTCCGCAGCCTGGTCGAAGGCGACGTCGATCTCCTCGCGGTCGAAACGATTTTCGATCCGCTCAATGCCAAAGCGGCGATCTTCGCCATCTTCGAAACCTTTGATTCGTTAGGCAAAGAACTTCCACTCCTGATTTCGGGCACGATCACCGATCTCTCCGGCCGCACCCTGACGGGCCAGACACTCGGCGCTTTTCTCAACTCAATCCTGCACGCCGATCCGCTCCTCGTCGGGTTGAACTGCGCTTTGGGACCGAAGGAAATGCGCTCGCACGTCGAGGAGATGGCCCGGCTGGCACCCTGCTTTACCGCCGCCTACCCAAATGCCGGGTTGCCCGATCCCTTGTCGCCGACCGGCTTCCCGGAAACGCCGGAATCGATGGCGCCCCAACTGCGCGAATGGGCGCAGCACGGCTGGCTGAACCTGGTCGGGGGTTGTTGTGGGACGACGCCTGCGCATATCGGCGCGATCGCAGAAGCCGTGCGGGAATTTCCACCCCGCGCCCTGCCGCCCGTTCCGAAGGCGGCGGCTGCCTAACGATGGCCGATACGCCTTCCCAGCCGCCCCCGCTTCGCCTTTCCGGCCTCGAGCCGCTCAACATCACACCGGAATTTGGCTTTGTTGTAATTGGCGAGCGGACGAACATCACCGGCTCACCCAAATTCTCCAAGCTGATCCTCGCCGGTGATTTCGAGGGAGCGCTCGCGGTGGCGCGCCAGCAGGTGGAAAGCGGGGCCAACATTCTCGACCTCAACCTCGATGAGGGCATGATCGATTCCGAGGCGGCCATGACCCGCTTCCTTCGCCTCCTCGGAAGTGAACCTGACATCGCTCGCATACCGATCATGATCGACAGCTCCAAATGGAGCGTGCTTGAGGCAGGTCTGCGTTGTTTGCAGGGGAAGGGCGTGGTCAATTCGATCTCGCTCAAGAGCGGTGAAGAGGAATTTCTCCGCCAGGCGGCGCTCGTTAGGCGCTACGGCGCCGCCGTGGTCGTGATGGCTTTCGACGAGCAGGGCCAGGCGGACAATCTCGAGCGCAAGATCGAGATCTGCGCCCGGGCCCATCGCCTTCTTACGGAGAGGATCAATTTTCCGCCTAACGACATCATCTTCGACCCCAACATCCTCACCGTCGCCACCGGGATCGAAGCACACAACGAATACGCGATCGCTTTCATCGAAGCGACCCGCTGGATCAAAGCCAATCTCCCCGGCACGCGAGTCAGCGGCGGGGTGAGCAATATCTCCTTTTCCTTCCGCGGCAACAACACCGTGCGCGAAGCGATGCACTCGGCTTTTCTCTTTCATGCCATTCGTGCCGGGCTCGACATGGCGATCGTCAACGCCGGGCAACTGGCGGTTTACGAAGAGATCGAGCCGCGGCTGCGCGACCTGGTCGAGGACGTGCTTTTCAACCGCCGTCCGGATGCGACCGAGCGGCTGGTCGATTTTGCCGAAACGGTGAAGGCGAAAGGCAAGGCCGCGACCAAAGATGAGAGGTGGCGCGAGGCTCCGGTGGAGGAGCGTTTGTCGCATGCGCTGGTCAAAGGGATTGTCGATTTCGTCGAAACCGACACGGAAGAGGCGCGTCAAAAATTCGCCCGACCGCTCGAGGTGATCGAAGGGCCGTTGATGGCGGGCATGAGCATCGTGGGCGACCTCTTCGGTTCCGGGCGGATGTTTCTCCCCCAGGTAGTGAAAAGCGCGCGGGTCATGAAGAAGGCCGTGGCTTATCTTCTTCCTTTCATGGGGACTGAGAAGACGGCTCCAAGCCGGCCGCAAGGCCGCGTCGTGATGGCGACCGTGAAAGGCGACGTCCACGACATCGGCAAGAACATCGTCGGGGTCGTTCTGCAATGTAATAACTATGAGGTGATCGATCTCGGGGTGATGGTGCCGGCCGAGAAAATCCTCGAGACCGCCCGGGGACAAGAGGCCGATATCATCGGCTTGAGCGGGCTGATCACCCCGTCTCTCGATGAAATGGTCCACGTGGCGCAGGAAATGGAGCGGCAGCAATTTCATCTTCCCCTCCTGATTGGCGGCGCGACGACGAGCCGCGCTCACACCGCGGTCAAAATCGCCCCGAATTATGGCGAGACTGTGGTCCACGTGCTCGATGCCTCGCGTGCGGTCGGAGTCGTGAGCACGCTCCTTAATCCCGAGGCAAAAGCAAAGTTCGACGCGATGACGCGGGCCGATTATTCGCGTCTGCGCGAAGAGCACGCCGGTCGCACACAAGAAAAGAAGATGCTGCGGATCGAGGAAGCGCGGGCCAACCGCCTAACGACCAAGTGGAGTGCGTACGAACCGCCGGTGCCGGAGTTTCTCGGGAGGAGGGTGGTCGCCACCGCGCCGGGTAGCGTGTGCGTCTCGCCTGCTGGCGACGGTGTTCCATCGTCGCGAACTTTTCCTCAACGAGAGAAGTTCCCGACCGACGGCGGCGCCCAGGAAGGTTGGTCGCGCTGGAACAGCGCGACCAGCACCCGAAACGAATGGGGTACGCAGAGCGGACAATCGCGCACCATTTCACTCGAGAGATTGATCGACTACATCGACTGGTCGCCTTTCTTTCATGCCTGGGAACTCCGCGGACGTTATCCAGCGATCCTAGATGACAAGGCCGTTGGGGCGGAGGCGCGCGAACTCTTCGCCGACGCACAAAAGTTACTCGATCGTATCGTCGAAGGAAAGCTGCTAACCGCGCGCGGTCTATTTGCCTTTTGGCCGGCAAACGCGTCGGGAGACGACCTCGAAATTTATCGCGACGAAGAGCGGCGCGAAGTGATCGCCCGATTTTATTTTCTCCGTCAGCAGATGCATAAACCAGCTGATCAACCGAACTATTGCCTGGCCGATTTTATCGCACCGAAGGAACTGGGCAAACGGGACTATCTCGGAGGCTTCGCGGTCACGGCGGGAATTGGGGCCGATGAGCTGGCCCGGCAGTTTCAGGCCGAGCACGACGATTACAGCGCGATCCTGACCAAAGCCCTGGCCGATCGGCTGAGCGAGGCTTTTGCCGAGTATCTGCATCGCGAGGCGCGGATTGCCTGGGGTTACGGTAAAGATGAGCGCCTAACGAATGAAGAACTGATTCGCGAACGTTATCGAGGGATTCGTCCTGCACCCGGTTATCCGGCCTGCCCGGACCACGTGGAAAAACGAACGCTCTTTAACCTCCTCGAGGCAGAATCGAACACCGGAATTACACTGACAGAATCGTTTGCCATGCATCCCGGAGCGAGTGTCTGCGGGTTGTACTTTGCCCACCCTGAGTCGCGCTACTTCGGGGTCGGCAAAATCGAGCGCGACCAAGTCATGGATTACGCCGATCGAAAAGGTCAGCCCTTAGCCGAGGTCGAAAAGTGGCTCGGCCCAAATCTCAACTACACGCCGGACACCGCGGTTTCCCGCGTGAGCCTGCCGACCAGCTGAGAAACCGTCTCAGCGGCCGGCCGGCTTCGCATCCAACCTTCGCCCGGTGCGACCGGCCCAAATGCCAGACGGAGCGTCGTTCCACTCGCACGCGGGGGGCGCGGGGGGCCGGGCTCGCCGGTTAAATTCAGCGAGTATCTTCGGTCCAACTGACAATCCGGTAGTTGTTGATCAACCCGGTGGAACCCAGCGCCTCGTCGTAATGCAAATTGGTCACCCCGGTCATCGCGACCGTCTTGCCTACGACCGAGCCAAAAACGTGACCGCTGCTTCCTCCGCCGTTGATCGTGACATCATGCCCGGGCGCATAAACGGCCGCCGTGATTTGGCCATTGCCACCGAGATCGACATGCGGAGTGACGTTTCCGCTCGGCTGCACGCCGTAAAGGAGAAGATCAGAAGGTTGGTTGGCAGGATTCAGCACTCCTCTTCCGGCAATGTCGACGTCGGCTTGGAAATAGATTTTTGCCCGCACCCCGTCGCCCAAAACGATCTGCGCGTTTCCGGTGACGGCGATATCGCCCGTAACGTAAAGCTCGATGTAGGAGGGGCTGCCATCGGGGTTTCCGGCAAGAGTGAGGGTCTGATTGCCGCTGAGCGCAATTGCATCGAGCCGGTAGCGCGATAAAGCCGCACCTTCCGTGCTACTGCCGGTGAGAGTGGCGCTTCCGCTTACCGTGTAAGGGGAAGGATTGATCGACGGCCAGTTCGGATCCCCAATCGGGATAGGCTCCTGATAAAAATCAGTGCGCTGCACTCCGGTGACATTGGAGACTCCCGTGACGGTGCCGGAGTTGGTCGCAACGTCGCCGTAAATGTGTGCGTTGCCCGCGGCGATGAGATTGCCATCGGTGGCGATGTTCCCATGCTCCTGCTGCTTGGCTGGATCGTAAAGTCCATTAGTTGACTTGTTCGGGTCGCGCGAATCGTAACTATCAACCACGATGTTTTGATTGTTGAGGTCGAGGGAACCGACCGAAAAAATCGCCTGGTCAAACGCGGAAAGCGGCGCCACCACCGCCTCCAGTCGCCGCGAAGCGTGCGGCGCGTCGGTCTCGCTCGTGAAGAGGTCGTCGATGAAGCGTTGCACACCCAGGGTGAGCTTGCGCAGGCGATTGTCCTGTTTGTTAAACCCGATCCGGGCCGGGCCGGTCAAAGGCAGGCTCCCGAGAGTGCGGATGCGATAGTATTGCCAACCGGTGCTCGGATCGATTAACTGCGCCGGAGCGTCGACGTTGACTTCGATCGTCATCGGTGTGGCGGCGAGGCCGGCGTTGGGCACGATCGTCAGACCGTGGCTAACCACCCCGTTGCCGGGCGCGTTGTTCCAGCCTTCCCAGGCATGATTCGGCGCTGGGTAAAGCGATTTGCGCAATTCCACCACGGCCAGGTCAACGCCGGATTCCGCGCCGACGAGCGCTTCCTGCCAGGTGGCCGATTGCAGCGCGATCTGATAGCGTCCCGAGACCGCCCGCAGCACTTCCATGGCGAAAAGCGAGAGAATGGCGATCACCAGTACCGTCCAAAGAACGATGCTGCCGTTTTCCTTCGAGTATCGAGCGAGTTTCATCAGTAGACGCTGCTGCCGGTATCGGTGCGGGTGTTACGCAACAGGACCGTGTCGTTCACGGCGGTGGCATCGATTGCCGATTGCGAAGCCCCGCTGGAACGAAACATCGGCTGAAACGTGATTCGGGTGGTCGCGACCTTTCCAAGGTCGGTGACATCAAAGACGAAATCGGAAACATTTTCCGCGATCGCTTGTGGCGTTCCGGCGTCCTGCTGCCGGTAGATTGTGCCCTCGGAAAGATAGTAATGTACCTGCACCGAGCTGCCGGCGTTCCCGTAATAGATTCCGCCCGCCCCGTCCAGTTGCGGGGTTTGCGGGCTGCCGTTCGCATCGTAGTAGGCGGGAAGGGTGATAATCGCATTATTCTGCCCAGTCTGGACAGTGAGCGCCCGCCGCAGATCGAGCGCCAAATAATCCGAGATGCGTACCGCGTCGGTATGATTGGTCGCGAAATCAGTGGTAGCGGCGAAATTCCGTTCCAGACTGATGAAGCCCATGATCAGGGCGAGGCTGATCGCGCTGAAGACCGACAACGCGATCACCATTTCTGGGAGCAGAAAACCGCGGCGGTTGAAGTTCGGAGATTCGATCATTTGGCCACCCCTCCCTTGGCCAGAATCGCCACAATCTGGCGCGAGACACTTCTGCTGTTCGGTGCTCCGGTATAATTCACGGTCCAGATCACCTTGATCGCGTTCTCCGCCAGCAGGGCCGTGCTTTGATTGACGACCGTTGTGCTGCCGCCGCTCCGAGTGAGCTGGATATTACCCGCGGTCGCGCTCCCGTAGGCCGTGATGGTCAGGGTTTCTACCAAGTCCTTAAGCAAGGCGCTCCCGGCAGCATC
>Ga0081539_10005479_pt1 | contig 12907 bp, 13 predicted proteins | sample TabmetS4T2R2_FD_71023 | JGI IMG/M metagenome (GOLD analysis project Ga0081539, IMG submission 71023) | Tabebuia heterophylla rhizosphere microbial communities from the University of Puerto Rico - S4T2R2 | ecosystem: Host-associated > Plants > Roots > Rhizosphere ...
GGATCGGCTCGCCGGCCGGCGCGGCCGCCCGCTCGGTGCCCTCGTCGGCCGAAGCGACCTCAGAAGCCGAGGCCGAAGAAGCCGAGGCCGAAGAGCCGGAATCCGCAGAATCGGAATTCGTAGAATCGGAATCCGAAGAACCGGCGGCCGTGCTCGTCACGCCGGCGTCCTCGGCGGCGAGCTTGGCCTCCAGGTTGGTCACGAACTGGCCCAGCAGCTTCCCGGACACTTCCTTGATCATGCCGCTGCCGAACTGGGCCAGCTTCCCGCTGATCTTCAGGTCGGTGTCGACGCTCACCACGGTACTGTCGCCCTCGGGCCGCAGGACGGCGGTGACCAGGGCGGAAGCGTTGCCGGCGGCGCGGGCGTCACGGCCCTTGGCGTCGATCGCGGCCCGGTGGGCCTGCTCGTCCTTCTCGGTGAACCGCGCGGTGCCGGTGAAGTCGGACACCACCGGGCCCACCTTCACCCTGACCTTGCCGTGGTAGACGTCGCCGTCCACCCCGGTGAGCCGGGCGCCCGGCATGCACGGCGCGATGCCCTCGAGGTCGGTCAGCACGCGCCAGGCGCGGTCGATCGGCGTGTGCACCGTGAACTCATTGGTGATTCTCATGATGGGCTCTCCTGGGAAACGGCGGCGACGCGGACCGCCTCAGCGACGGCGAGCCGGTCGTCGGGAGTCTTCGCGATCGTGCCGAGGGTGTCCCGTACATCATCGTGAACCAGGCCGGTCGCGCCCAGCGCGGACAGCGCGGACACCCAGTCGATGGTCTCCGCCAGGCCGGGCGCCTTGTCCAGGTCGAGCCCGCGGACACGGCCGACGAACGCGGTCGCGGCGCGGACCAGCGGCTCGGCGGCGCCGGGGACCGCCCGGCGGACGATCTCGGCGGCGCGGTCCGGCGCGGGGAAGTCGATCCAGTGGTACAGGCAACGCCGGCGCAGCGCGTCGTGCAGGTCGCGGCTGCGGTTCGAGGTGAGCACGACGACGGGCGGGCGTGCCGCGGCGAACGTGCCCAGTTCCGGTACGGTGATCGCGGCCTCGCCGAGGAACTCGAAGAGCAGCGCCTCGAACTCGTCGTCGGCGCGGTCGATCTCGTCGATCAGCAGCACCGGCGGAGTCGGCCCGTCGTGCCGCACCGCCCGCAGGATCGGCCGCTCCTGCAGGAACTCGGCGGTGAACAGGTCCGCGTCGGTGAGCTTCTCGTGGTGGGCCTCGGCCAGCCGGATGGCCAGCAACTGGCGCTGGTAGTTCCACTCGTAGAGGGCTTCGCCGGCGGTCAGCCCCTCGTAGCACTGCAGGCGGATGAACGGGGTGTCCAGCGCCTGGGCGAGCGCCTTGGCCGCGGCGGTCTTGCCGACGCCCGGCTCGCCCTCGAGCAGCAGCGGCTTGCCCAGGCGCAGCGCGAGGAACATCGCCATCGCCAGGCCCTCGTCGACGAGGTAGTCGACGGCGTCGAGGCGGCGGCGCACCTCCTGCGGGTCTCTCACGCCGTAAAGGCCTCGAGGCAGCGCGTGCAGCAGAACCAGTGGTCCTGCCCGTCGACGCGGGCGTGCGGTGTCTCCGGGCCGACCACTACGGTCATCCCGCAGACCGGATCGACGGCGGTGTCATTACCGGCGCCTGGTCCTCCGGACGGCGCGGAGGACCCGGGCCCCCGTGGGGCGGCGTCATTACCGGCGCCTGGTCCTCCGAACGGCGCGGAGGACCCGGGCCCCCGTGGGGCCGGTGTATCCCGCACCGGCGGCGGCGCCGGCGTCAGGCCGCCGGACCGGACGGCCTGGACGATCTGCGCCAGCACGGCGAGGGCGATCTCCTTGGGCGTACGCGCACCGATGTCGATACCGGCGTGCGGATGGACCCGGGCCCGCTCCTGGTCGGTGAGCCCCATGCCGTCGAGCACCTCCGCGCCGCGGCGGCGCCCGGACACCAGCGCGACGAACGGGACGCCGGCGTCCAGCGCGGCCCGGATCTGCCTTTCCTCGTCCCGGCCCAGCCCGGCCACCACCACCGCGATGGCACCCGCGTAACCGGCTGTGCTGCCACCGGCGCCTGGTCCTCCGGACGGCGCGGAGAACCCAGGCAAGAGGGTGCCACCGGCGCCTGGTCCTCCGGACGGCGCGGAGAACCCAGGCAAGAGGGTGCCACCGGCGCCTGGTCCTCCGGACGGCGCGGAGAACCCGAGCGCTTCCTGGGTGACCTCGAAGTCGAGGAAGCCGGCCAGCTCGGCCACGGCCCCCGCGATCGGGGTGGCGCCGGCCACTCCGATCAGCGGCCGGGGCAGCACGGGGCGCAGGAAGATCTCGAGCGCGCCGCCGGAATGGCACGGGTTCACCACGACGAGCGCGCCGGGCGTCTCCGGAAACGCGTCGGAGGACTCCGGCAGGACCCGCAGCAGCAGCGAGTTGCCGTCGCGGAGCGTGTTCAGCGCGGCGGCCCGCACCGAGCTCTCCGTGCACACCCCGCCGACGAAGCCCTCGATGGACCCGTCGGCGAGGATCACCGCGTCGTCACCGGCCTGCGCCGAGGTCGGCTCCTGCGCACGGACCACGGTGGCGTGCACGAACGGCCGGCGCGAGTCGGTCAGCTCACGGGCCCGCTCGGCGATGCTGGTGGTCACTGCGTACTCCTCAGATCGGCGGCGTGGCCCGGCCGCGCATCGCGTCCCACACCCGCGACGGGGTGAGCGGCATGTCCGCGTGCCGGACACCGAACGGCTTGAGCGCGTCGACCACCGCGTTCACGATGGCCGGCGGCGATCCCACGGTGGCCGACTCACCGACGCCCTTGGCGCCGATCGGGTGGTGCGGCGACGGGGTGACGGTGAAGCCGGTCTCCCAGTCCGGCACCTCCAGCGAGGTCGGGATCAGGTAGTCCATGAGGGATGCGCCGAGGCAGTTGCCGTCCTCGTCGAAGGCGATCATCTCCATCAGCGCCATGCCGACGCCGTCGGTCAGGCCGCCGTGCACCTGACCCTCGATGATCATCGGGTTGATCCGGGTGCCGCAGTCGTCGACCGCGATGAACCGGCGCACCTTCACCTGGGCGGTGCCGGGATCGACGTCCACCACGCAGATGTAGGCGCCGTGCGGGTAGGTCAGATTGGACGGGTTGTAGCAGATCTGCGCCTCCAGGCCGCCCTCCACGCCGTCCGGCAGATCTCCGGCGCCGTGCGCCCGCATGGCGATCTCCTGGATCGTCACCGCCTTGCCGGGGTCGCCCTTGACCTGGAACTTCCCCTTGTCCCACTCCAGGTCGGCCACCGACACCTCGAGCATCGCCGACGCGATCAGCTGAGCCTTGTCCCGGACCTTGCGGGCGACCAGCGCGGCGGCCGCGCCGGAGACCGGCGTCGACCGGCTGCCGTACGTGCCCAGGCCGAACGGCGTGTTGTCGGTGTCGCCGTGCACCACGTCGATGTCGGCCGGCGGTATGCCGATCTCCTCCGCGATGATCTGCGCGAACGTGGTCTCGTGGCCCTGGCCCTGGCTCTGTACGGACAGCCGGACCACGGCCTTGCCGGTGGGGTGCACCCGCAGCTCGCAGCCGTCGGCCATGCCGAGCCCGAGGATGTCCATGTTCTTGCGCGGGCCGGCGCCGACCGCCTCGGTGAAGAACGCGATGCCGATGCCCATCAACTCGCCGCGGGCCCGCTTCTCCTCCTGCTCCTTGCGCAGCTCCGGGTAGCCGGCCATGTCCATGGCGAGGCGCATCGTGGGCTCGTAGTTCCCCGAGTCGTAGATCCAGCCGGTCTTGGTCTCGTACGGGAACTGCTCCGGCTTGATGAAGTTCTTCAGGCGCAGCTCGGCCGGGTCCATCCCGAGCTCGTCGGCGAGGCAGTCGACGATGCGCTCGACCAGGTACACCGCCTCGGTGATGCGGAACGAGCACGCGTACGCCACGCCGCCGGGTGCCTTGTTGGTGTAGACCGCGGTCATCTTGCAGTACGCGGCCTGCAGGTCGTAGCTGCCGGTGAAGACGCCGAAGAAGCCGGCCGGGTACTTCACCGGCGCCGCCGTGCCGTTGAAGGCGCCGTGGTCGGCGAGCACGTTGGTGCGGATCGCCAGGATCCTGCCGTCCCGGGTCGCGGCGATCTCGCCGCGCATGATGTAGTCCCGGGCGAAGCCCGTGCTGATCAGGTTCTCCGAGCGGTCCTCCATCCACTTCACCGGCTTGCCGGTGACGATGGAACCGACGATCGCGCAGACGTACCCGGGGTAGATCGGCACCTTGTTGCCGAAGCCGCCGCCGATGTCCGGCGAGATCACCTGGATCTTGTGCTCGGGGATGCCGGCCACGATCGCGTAGAGCGTGCGGTGCGCGTGCGGGGCCTGGGTGGTCGACCAGAGCCGCAGCTTGCCCTCGACCGGGTCGAAGTCGGCCACCGCGCCGCAGGTCTCCATCGGCGCCGGATGCACCCGCGGGTAGACGATGTCCTGCTGGACCACCACGTCGGCGGAGGCGAACACCGCCTCGGTGGCCTCGGCGTCGCCGGTCTCCCAGTCGAAGACGTGGTTGTTCGTCTTGCCCTGCAGGTCGTCGCGGATGAGCGGGGCGTCCGGGTCGAGTGCCTTGCGGGCGTCGGTGACCGGGTCCAGCACGTCGTACTCGACGTCGATCAGCTCGAGCGCGTCGCGGGCCTGGTACCGGTCCTCGGCCACCACGAAGGCGACCTCCTGGCCCTGGAAGCGCACCTTGTCGGTGGCGAGCACGGCCTGCACGTCGTTGGAGAGCGTGGGCATCCAGGCCAGGCCCAACTCAGCCAGGGCCGCACCGGTGACGACCGCCTTGACGCCGGGCGAGGCCTCGGCCGCGCTGGTGTCGACGCCGACGATCCGGGCGTGCGCGAACGGCGAGCGCAGGATCGCCAGGTGCAGCATGCCCGGCAGCTGCACGTCGTCGGTGTAGCGGCCGCGCCCGCGCAGGAACCGCGGGTCCTCCTTGCGCAGCATCCGGCCGAAGCCGACCGGCTTCTGGTCGTTGTCCTCGAACGCGCTGAACTTCGGTTCGTGCACGGTGGTCATCGCGTCACCGCCTCCTGCTGCTGTGCTTCGTGGACCGCCGCCCAGCGCACCGACCGGACGATCGTGGCGTAGCCGGTGCACCGGCAGATCTGGCCGGAGATCGCCTCGCGGATCTCCTGGTCGGTCGGATCGGGGTTGCGGTCCAGCAGCGCCCGGGCGGTCATCATCATGCCCGGCGTGCAGAAGCCGCACTGCAGGCCGTGGCACTGCATGAAGCCCTGCTGGACCGGGTCGAGCTCGGCGCCCTCGGCCAGCCCCTCCACCGTACGCACCCGGTGACCGCCGGCCATCGCGGCCAGCACCGTACACGACTTGACGGGCTCACCGTCCAACCACACCACACAGGTGCCGCAGTTGCTGGTGTCGCAGCCCCAGTGGGTGCCGGTCAGGCCGAGCACGTCGCGCAGGAAGTGCACGAGCAGCAGGCGCCCCTCGATCTCCCGGGTGACCTCGACGTCGTTCACGGTCATCGTGACCTGCATCGGTTCAGCTCCTCGCCCGTTCCACGGCCCTGCGCAGGGTCCTGCCGGTCAGCTCTTTCGCGAGGTGCCGCTTGTAGTCGGCGCTGCCCCGCTGGTCGGTTGCCGGCCGGCAGCTCTGCGCCGCGATCTCGCCGGCCCGCTCGTACAGCTCCTCGCCGGGCTCGTGCCCGCGCAGCGCGGCCGAGATCGCCGGGATGCCGGTGGTGTTCGGCCCGACCGCGGCGAGCCCTACCCGCGCGTCCGCGATGAGGCCGTCGCCGTCGAGCCAGACCGCGGCGCCCGCGGAGACCACGGCCCAGTCGCCGGCGCGGCGCTCCACCTTCTCGTACGCGCTGCCGCCGCCGGCCCGCAGCGGGATCCGGATCTCGGTGAGGATCTCGCCGTCGCCGACCGCCGTCTCGTACGGTCCGACGTAGAACTCCTCCATCGTGACCACCCGCTCCGCGCCGCCCGGCCCGCGGATCACGCAGCTGGCGTCGAGCGTGGTGCAGACCGCGGAGAGATCCTCGGACGGGTCGGCCTGGCACAGCGAACCGCCGAGCGTGCCCCGGTTGCGCACCACGGGGTCGGCGATCACCCGCTCCGCCTCCCGGAAGATCGGCAGCACGGCGGCCAGCTCGTCGGACTCGAGCAGCTCCCGGTGCCGGGTCAGCGCGCCGATGCGCACCTCGTCCTGGGCGACCCGGACGTATCCCAGCTCGGCATGCAAGTCATTGATGTCGATCAGATAGTCGAAGTTCGCCAGCCGCAGCTTCATCATCGGCAGCAGGCTGTGCCCACCCGCCACGAGCCGCGCTGAGCTGCCCAGACGCTCCAGCAGACCGATGGCCTGGTCCACAGTGGTGGCACGTTCGTACTCGAACGGAGCCGGCACCTGCACGCTACACCTCCCACGATTGCCGTGAATCTCGCGCGGCGCGCAGACAATGTCAACACTTACCTAAGAGATCTCTTAGGTCGCCCGGTCCGGGCCGAGGGCCAGCTCCGCGACCTCGTCGGCACAGCCCCAGCTCAACGTCATTCCGGCGCCGCCGTGACCGTACGCGTGCACGATCCGCCCGCCGCCGGGCGCGGCCTGCGCGGCCACCCGCGGGCCGCCGTGCCGCGCCGGGCGCAGCCCGATCCGCTCCGCCCGGACGCGGGCACCGGCCAGCTCCGGCACGAGCCCGGCGCACCGCCGGACGATCGCCGCGCCCTCCACCGGGTCGGGCGCCGTGTCCGTCCGGCCCACGTCGTAGCTGCCGCCCAGCACGACGTCGGTCCGGCGCGGATGCACGTACGTCACGCCCGCCGGGTTCTCCTCGTCGCGCACCGACACGTCCAGCCCGGGGTTGTCCACCAGGACGACGTGCCCGCGGGCCGGGAACACCGCCGGATCACCGGCCAGCGCGCCGGCGGCCAGCCCGGTCGCGTTCACCAGGACGGGCGCCTCGGCCAGCGGCTCGCCGAGCCCGGCCGCCCGCCGCCGGACCACCCGGCCGCCGGCCTCGGTGATCCGGCGCCGCAACTCGGCCAGGTACGGGCCCATCTCGGCGAGCGGAGCGGTGAAATGCAGCTCCCGCACGTCCGGCTCGACGCCGGCGACCAGGCGCACGTCGCCCGCGGCAGCCGCCCACCAGGGCACCGCCGGGACGGGCGTGCGCAGCAGCATCCGCGTCTCTCGCATCAGGACTCCCGGCACGCCCGCCGCCGCCTGGCGCCGGAACTCGGCGAGCGTGGCCGCCGCCCAGCGCAGCACGCGGGGATCGGCGTCGGTATGCGACGGATACCAGACCGCCGCCGCCACCGCGGACACGATCTCCTCGGGATCGTGTGCCGTCCACACGGTCACCCGGGCGCCTCGCTGCTGAAGCCGGACCGCGGCGGTCAGGCCGATCACTCCGCCGCCCAGCACGATCACGTCCGTCACCGTGTCGCTCATGGGCCGCCTCCGCTTCCTGGTCCTGTCCAGCTAACCAGGCCCCATCGTCGTGTTTGACTTGCCCGGTGGATCGTCGACGGCTCAGCAGCATCGCGCACTCGCACCATCCGCTCGCGGCGCCGATCTCGGGTGTCAACGTCAACCGGCTCCTGCGCCGCGCGGACCGCCGCGCCGCCGCCCGGATCCTCGACCTCGGCTGCGGTGAGGCCGCCTGGAGCCTGCAGGCCCTCGCCCACTACCCGGACGGGCACGCCGACGCGGTGGACGTGAGCTCGTACGCCCTCGAGCGCGCCGCGTCCGCCGCGGCCGAGCGCGGCCTCGCCGACCGGATCACGCTGCACCAGCGCGATGCCCGCGGCTATGTCCCCGACGGCGACTACGACCTGGTGCTCTGCGTCGGGTCGACGCATGTGTTCGACGGATTCACCGGAACGCTCACGGAGGCCGGCCGGCACGTGAACGCCGACGGCGTTCTGCTGGTCGGCGAGGGGTTCTGGCAGGCACGACCGACACCGGCGGCGCTCGCGGCGCTGGACGCGACGCCGGAGGAGTTCACCGACCTGGCCGGCCTCGCCGCGCTCGCCGAGGAGGCCGGCTGGACGCCGGTGTACGCGCACGTCAGCGATGCCGCCGAGTGGGACGACTACGAGTGGTCGTGGACCGGCTCGCTCACCGCGTGGGCGCTCGACAATCCCGGCCACCCGGACGCCGCCGAGGCGCTGCGGGTCGCCCGCGAGCACCGCGACCAGTGGCTGCGGGGATACCGCGGCGTGCTGGGCTTCGTGACGCTGGTGCTGCGGCGCGGCTGATGCTCCCCTCCGGCCGGGGTCACAACAGCCAGGGATCGATGCCCGACGCGCCGCGCGGCGGGTCGGCGACGACCGGCGGCGGCGGGCGGCGGCGCACGACCGCCGCGACCGGGCCGCACAGCAGGCCGGGCAGGCCCGGCACACCGGCACCGAGCCGGGACATCTCCCGCGCCCGGGGTCCGGTCGGGACGTCGCGCGGCAGCGCCGCCACGGCGACCACCCAGGTGGGCAGGCCGAGCAGGCGCAGCACGCGGGCGAGCCGTTCCGATTCGATGACGCTGTCCGGGTCGAGTTCCTCGGCCAGCACCACGGCGAGGTCGCCGGCCATCTCCGGGCGGCCGCACGCGGTGGCGAAGGCGGGAGCGTACTCGGCCCCGAGCGGTTCGGGTAGCACGTCCTCGTCGGCGCCGGGCTCCCGGGACGGATCGCTGACGTACCGGCCGAGCTCCTCGCCGTCCGCCCAGCCGGCCAGGGCCAACTGCCGGTCGGCCAGCACCCGGATCGCCAGAACGGTGCCCGGCCGCCCGGCGGCCAGCCACGCCCCGACGTCGACGATGCCTCGCCGGCCGGCCGCGACCGTGCCGCCGCCGGGCACGGCCACCGCGACCAGCCAGCCACTGTCCGGCGGGGCGAGCCAGCCGGTGAACCGGATCCGCCGGAGCGCGGCCGGCAGGCCGGCACCCGGCTCCGGGTCGTCGCCGGCGCGGACGGCGACGGCGGCATAGGTGTGGCCGTGCGGGCCGCCGGGCTCGACACGGACCGGATGCGGAAAGACCATGCCTGCATCATCTCGCGCGGCGGCTGGGCGGGCCGGGTGCGGCCACGATCGGCGAATCACGGGACGGTGACGACTGGCCCCGGCTCGCTCGCCACGCTGTCGCTGTTCGCCGCCCTGCTGCGCGCTTACTGCAGCCAGGCGACTCCATCTCGGCCAGGCAACTGCCGCGAGGACAGGACACCGTCGAGGGTCTTCCCGAGTCGATAGAGTCCGGACGGGGTTCGCGGGAAGCGGCGACTCGAAACGAAAATCAGTCCGGCATGGCCGAACCCCTGCTGCGCCAGCCGGGCGAAGTCACTGACGTTCTCGGTGACAACGCATCGGTTGTTTCGCGCCGCCCACGCCTGCACGTCCTCGTCGGTTCTGGAAGCGAGGTCGACTTCGACGTCGAGCACAGCGACCACATCGTGACCTTCGGTCCGTAGCTGTTGCGCGAGTGCGGGCGGATACATCTCGTCGAGAAGGAGGCCCGTCAGGAATTCCGCCTCCGCAGAAGCTTCTGCTGGGCTTCCCACAATCGCTCCTCCCGGTCGGCCACGTCCCTGTTGAGCGTTATCCGTTCATCGATCTCGTCGGAGTAGGCCGCGTAGTAGCGCAAAGCGACTGCCACTTGGGCGGGAGCCAACCCGGTGACGGTGCTCAGCTCCCTCAGTACCGACTCCCCGTGAGCTTCCGGGCTTTCTTCGCGAATGGCGTTGAGCGCCGCAATGATCTCCCATACGTCAGGGCCGCCTGAGAGAGCCGCCCGCCTGCCGGTAGGACCCGCCCGGAAGATCACGCCGGGGTGTTCATGGGACCTGAGGGCTTCGTCGACAAACATATTGGCGACGGACGACGACGAGGAACCCGGGTGCTCCCTGACGTAGCGATCCAGCCGGGACAGCACCCCCTCGTCGAAGCGAACTGAGCGTGGAGCGGTCATGACTACATCGTAGTCGGGTGTAGTTGCGATGCACAACATCCCCTTAACCCAGCCGGTGTCCGGTGGTGGCGTCGTTCTCGGCAGGCCGATGCACACCTCGCCGTCGAGGACCAGGAAGGGTTAGGGTTCGGCAATGGGCGAGAGCCTCCGCGAGCTGAGAACGGACACCGGCCGAAGGCTCGGTGTCGCACAGTGGGGTGACCTCAGCGGAACGCCGTTCTTCTCTCTGCACGGCACGCCGGGCTCGCGACTGGGTCGCCATCCCGACGAAGACGCGGTGCGGGCGATCGGCGTCCGGGTCATCACCTACGACCGGCCGGGCTACGGCATGTCCGAACGGCTTCCTGGACGTCGCGTCGTCGACTGTGTCGGCGATGTCGCGGCTATCGCCGACTCCCTCGGAATCGACCGGTTCTTCGTCGGCGGACTCTCCGGGGGAGGCCCGCACGCCCTGGCCGTGGCCGCGCGACTGCCGGACCGCGTGATAGCGGCACAGTGCATCGTCGGAGTGGCACCGCCCGACGCCGCGGGGCTGGACTGGTACGCCGGGATGGACCCACTGAACGTGCAGGAGTTCGGCTGGGCACAGCAGGGAGAACAGGTTCTGCACCGGGAACTGGCCCGGCTCGCCGCGGAGGACCTGGAACGGATCGCCGCCGATCCCACCAAGCTGCTCTCCGACGACTGGGAGCTCGACCCCGCCGACCGGTCGGTGCTGGCTCGTCCCGACGTGCAACGGGTCGCCCTCGAAATGATCCGCGGAGCGCACCGGCCCGGCGTCTGGGGCTGGGTCGACGACGATCTGGCCTTCCTCGAGCCGTGGGGCTTCGAGCTCGGCGAGATCGCGGTGCCCACCGAGATCCGGTACGGCAGCAAGGACGTTCTGGTACCTGCCGCCCACGGCGCCTGGCTGGCCGGGCACGTCCCCGAAGCCGAGGTCTTCGTCGACGATTCCGCCGGTCACCTGGCGGAGCCGGAGAAGGCCCTCGCCATCATGCGCGACCTCGTCGCCCGGTCCAGCTGATCCCCGCGCCGGTCAGTCGCCCTTGACGTTCACCAGCTGCCGCAGCGTGTGGCGCACCTCCACCAGGTCGGCGGCGTCCCGCATGACGACGTCGATCGGCTTGTAGGCCTGCGGGATCTCGTCCAGGAACGCGTCGGTGTCACGGAACTCGATCCCCCGCATGGCCTCGCGCAACTCCTCGCGGGTGAACGTCTTGCGGGCCTTCGACCGGGAGAACGCCCGGCCCGCGCCGTGCGGCGAGGAGTTCAGGGCCACCGGGTTGCCCTTGCCGACGACGACGTACGACGCGTCGCCCATCGACCCGGGGATCAGACCCGGTACGCCCTGCGCGGCGTCGATCGCGCCCTTCCGCGACAACCACACCTTCTTGCCGAAGTGCTTCTCCTGCGCGGTGTAGTTGTGATGGCACTGCACCCGCTCGAGCTGCCGGACCGGCGCGCCGACGAACTCGGCGAAGCAGTCGATCACCCGGTCCATCATCTCGTCGCGGTTGGTCAGCGCGAAGTTCTGAGCCCACCGCAGCTCACGGATGTACGCCCAGAATTCGTCGGTACCCTCGACCAGGTACGCCAGATCCGGATCGGGCAGGCTGATCCACCACCGCTTCATCGCCTCCTGCGCGACCCTGATGTGGTGGCCGGCGATCTTGTTACCGACGCCCCGCGAGCCCGAGTGCAGGAACAGCCAGACCGTACCCGTCTCGTCGGTCGAGACCTCGATGAAGTGGTTTCCCGACCCGAGCGAGCCTAGCTGCATCGCCCAGTTCCCGGCGTACCGGCCCGGGTCGAAGCCGGCCTTCTCCGCCTCGGCGGTCAGCCGCTCGACCCGCTGCCGCGCGGAGTCGGTGAGCCGGGTGTTGTAGCTGCCGGCCGACAGCGGTACGGCGTCCTCGATGGCGGTACGCAGAGTCGACAGGTTCGGCGGGAGCTCGTCACGGTGGAACTGAGTCCGCACGGCGGCCATGCCGCAGCCGATGTCCACGCCCACCGCGGCGGGGATGATCGCGCCCAGCGTCGGGATCACCGAGCCGACCGTCGCACCCTTGCCGAGGTGCGCGTCCGGCATCAGGGCGATGTGCGGATGGATGAACGGCAGCTGTGAGGCCTTCTCGGCCTGCTTGAGGGTCTCGCCCTCCAGCAGGCTGGCCCAGCTCATCAGGCGCTCGTTGATCCGCTGCATCGTGCACTCCCTCCGCGGCCCTAGCTCGCCTCGCCCTACGGCCGCCACGCTAGACGCAGATGATCCCGCTCCGCCGCCGATTTACCGCGGTACCGACCGCCAGGACCAACATGGCCGCATGCGCGCCCGCCGGTCGCCGGGGCGGCGACCAGGTGCATTCGTGGCACGGCGGGATCACGAATCGAAAAGATCTTCGAGCATGGCCCGCGACCGGGGCGGCAGTTCCTCCTCGGGAAAGAACAGCGCGCACAGTTCCATGGCGAAGTCCAGGGTCGTCACGCCGATGATCTTCGCGAGCGTTCGCAAATCGTCCTCGTCACGGCTCCGAGCCGCGAACGCCTTCATGGCGAACACATGCTCCGGCGAGGCGGCCATGACGCGAATTCCGGGGTGGTCGAACACCTCCCTCCTCCCCGCGTCGGGCCGCGTCGAGACGTACGTGCTGGCCTGATCGTTCAGCCACCAGGGCGGCAGGCCCAGCGCCGCGGCGACGCTGCGGGCCTCCGCCAGGACCACACCGTGCGGGACGAATACGGCATCCACGTCCCGGGTCACCCGGCTCGCGTCGTAGGCAAGGGCCATCGCGGCGCCACCGACGATAAAGAGGTCGGCGACGAGACCCCGGCGCACCAGGCGATCTCCGAGGGCCGCGAATGCCCGCTCCAGTTCCGCGCGACCGAGGAGGCCGTCATCACTCATGCGGTTTCCAGGTCGCGCGCGGAGAGGTACACCCCGTGTTTGCGGAAGGCGGCGGGTGCCCAGACGAGCGC
>Ga0081539_10005480_pt1 | contig 12904 bp, 8 predicted proteins | sample TabmetS4T2R2_FD_71023 | JGI IMG/M metagenome (GOLD analysis project Ga0081539, IMG submission 71023) | Tabebuia heterophylla rhizosphere microbial communities from the University of Puerto Rico - S4T2R2 | ecosystem: Host-associated > Plants > Roots > Rhizosphere ...
CGTTCCGCTTCTGCTCGTACGTGTCGGCCACGGCGTCCATCACGGTGTCCGCCAGGGTGTTCGGATCGGTTGCCTGATCGATCGCCGCCAGGGCCTGCGCCGGCAGCGTCGGGACCATCGCCGTCAGGCTCGCCGCCAGCCCAGCCCGGTTCCAATCGCCCGCGTCGCCGGCGGTGTGCTCCATGACCAGGCCGCGCACCTCCTCATCGAGCATCGCCAGGATGGTTGGCGCCAGATCGTGGGAACGCAGGATCCGCTCCCGCTCGTGGTAGATGGTCTCGCGCTGGCGGTTGATGACGTCGTCGTACTGGACCACGTGCTTGCGGGCGTCGAAGTTGTAGCCCTCGACCCGCGTCTGCGCACCCTCGATGGTGCGGCTGACCATGCCCGACTCCAGCGCGGTCTCGTCGTCGAAGCCCAGGCGGCCCATGATGCTGCTGACCCGATCCGACGCGAAGCGCCGCATCAGGTCGTCCTCGAGGGACAGGTAGAAGCGGCTGCTGCCCGGGTCGCCCTGGCGGCCAGAGCGGCCGCGGAGCTGGTTGTCGATCCGGCGTGCCTCATGGCGCTCGGTGCCCACGATGTGCAGGCCACCGGCGGCCAGCACCCGGTCCCGGTCCTCGGCGCAGGTCTGGTCCGCTTCGGCCAGGGCCGCCTGGTACTGCTCCGGCGTGGCCTCGAGCACGTTCGTGCCCTGCCGGTGCAGGATGTCGGCGGCCATCATCTCGGGGTTGCCGCCGAGCAGGATGTCGGTCCCACGCCCGGCCATGTTGGTTGCGATGGTGACGGCGCCCGAGCGGCCGGCCTGGGCCACGATCTCCGCCTCGCGCTCGTGGAACTTGGCGTTCAGCACGTTGTGCTTGATGCCGCGCCGCTTCAGCAGGTCGGAGAGCATCTCGGAGATGGCGACGCTGATCGTGCCGACCAGCACCGGCCGGCCCTTCTCGTGCTCCTCCACGATCTCGTCGATCACCGCGTTCCACTTGCCCGACTGGTTCCGGAAGACCAGGTCGGCGAAGTCGGCCCGGATCATGTCGCGGTTGGTGGGGATGACCACGACCTCGAGGCCGTAGATCTTGCTGAACTCCTCCGCCTCGGTCTCGGCGGTGCCGGTCATGCCGGCCAGCTTGTCGTACATGCGGAAGTAGTTCTGGAAGGTGACGGTCGCCAGCGTGCGCGACTCGTTCTGGATCTTGACCCCTTCCTTGGCCTCGACCGCCTGGTGGAGGCCTTCCGACCATCGGCGGCCGGGCATCAGCCGACCGGTGAACTCGTCGACGATGACGACCTCGCCGTCCTTGACCACGTAGTCGCGGTCGCGCTTGTAGAGCACCTCGGCCTTCAGCGCCTGCTCGAGGTGGCGGGCCATGCTGAAATCGTTGCCGAACAGGTTGTCGACGCCGAGCCAGCGCTCCATCTTGTCGGTGCCGGCCTCCGTGATGGCCACCTGCTTGAACTTCTCGTCGACGATGTAGTCCTCCTCGGCCTGCAGCCGAGGAGTGAGGCGCGCGAACTGGATGTACTTGTCGGCCGATTCCTCCGCCTGCCCGGAGATGATCAGCGGCGTGCGCGCCTCGTCGATGAGGATGTTGTCGACCTCGTCCACGATCGCGAAGAAGTGGCCGCGCTGCACGCGCTGCGCCAGGTCGGCGACGAGGTTGTCCCGCAGGTAGTCGAAGCCGAACTCGTTGTTGGTGCCGTACGTGACATCGGCTGCATAGGCGTCGCGCCGGTCGACCGGGCGAAGGTTGCGCAGGCGCTCATCGGTCTGCGGGAAGTCCGGGTCGAACACGAAGGCGGCGTCATGCTGGATGCTGCCAGCGCTCATCCCCAGCCGATGGAATACCGCGCCGATCCACTGCGCATCGCGCTTGGCCAGGTAGTCGTTGACGGTGACGACGTGCACGCCGCGGCCGGTCAGCCCGTTAAGGTAGGCGGCCAGCGGCGCGACGAACGTCTTGCCCTCTCCGGTCTTCATCTCGGCGATCGCTCCCCGGTGGAGGACGACGCCGCCGATCAGCTGCACGTCGTAGTGGCGCTTGCCGAGCGCGCGCTTCATCGCCTCGCGAACGGCCGCGAACGCCTCCGGCATCACCTCGTCCAGGGCCGCGTCGATCTGCTCGCGCTCGCGCTTGTGCTGCTCCTTCCGCTCTTCGCTGTGGCGCGCCGGATCGGTGCCGGTGAGCTCGGTCTCCTCCTCCTCGCCGGGCGGAACCTCGCGAAGCTCGATGGGTATCAGCAGCTCGCCCAGGGCGTCGCGCAGCGTGGCACGCAGCTTCTCGGTGGTGCCGCGCAGCTCGGCGTCGGACATCGCCTCGAACTCGGGCTCGAGCGCGTTGATGCGCTCGACCAGGGGCTCCAGCCGGCGGACCTCACGCTCGTTCGAGTCCACCAGCCGGTTCAGGAACTTCATCATCGGAACGGCGAAAGTATATCCGTGCTGCCGTTGTGAGCCCGGTGCTTGCCTGGGCGCCGACAGGCCGATCGGCCCCACTCCCGGGATGTGAACGTTCGCGGCACCGCCGCGGAGCCGCGTCAGCGCTCGATGGGGATGGCGGGCGTCTCGTCCTCGTCGGCCCGGCTGTCCCAGAAGGTCATCTCCTCGACCAGCTGGACCTCCGACGAGAACAGGGCGCCGACGCTCTCGCCGCGATGGATGCGCTTGATCGCCTCGCCGAACAGCGGGGCGACGCTGAGGACCGTGATCAGGCCGTCCGGCACGCCGTCGGGCAGCGGTATCGTGTCGGTGACGATCACCTCGCGCAGGGAGCTCGCCGCGATGCGCTCGATCGCGGCGCCAGAGAAGATCCCATGCGTGGCGCAGACGTAGATCTCGCGCGCGCCCTCCCCTTCGAGGGCCTGGACCGTGTCCATCAGCGAGCCCGCGGTGTCGATCTCGTCGTCGATGATCACCGCCGTCTTGCCGGCGACCTCGCCGATGACGTTCATCAGCTCCGTGCGGTCCTCGTTGCCCAGTCGCCGCTTCTCGACCACGGCGAGGGGGGCGGAGAGGATCTCTGCGAAGCGGCGTGCGCGCTTTGCGAAGCCCAGCTCGGACACGACCACGACATCGGGCAGGTCCTTGGCGGTGATGTAGCGGCTCAGGATGTTGATGGCCGTCAGCTCGTCGACCGGGATCGAGAAGAATCCCTGGATCTGGCCCTGGTGGAGGTCCATGGTCAGCACGCGGTCGGCGCCGGCCACGGTCAGCATGTCGGCGATGAGGCGCGCGGTGATGGGAACGCGCGGCTGGTCCTTCTTGTCCGAGCGGCTGTAGCTGTAGTACGGGATGACCGCGGTGATGCGGCCCGCGCTGGCGCGCTTGAACGCGTCGATCATGATCAGCAGCTCCATGATCGACTGATTCACGGGCCGCGACGTTGGCTGGACCAGGAACACGTCCTGCTCGCGAACGTTCTCCATGACGCGCACGAAGATGTTCTCGTTGGCGAACTGGAAGACCTCGACCTCGCCCATATGCGTGCGCAGGTAGCGGCAGATCTGCTCGGCCAGCGGCCGGTTGGCGTTGCCGGCGTAGATGCTGAACTCGTCGGCGTACACGTCTGATCTCCTCGCCCGATCTCTCGCCCGATCGCGGGGCCCCGAATTCTAGCCGGTTCGCGCGCTGCTACTCCCCCTCATCCGCCACTGGCTCTGGGTCGCGGTCGTCCACGAACACCGCGATGCTGACGATCCGATCCCCTTCGCCTGGCCGCATGACCGTCACGCCGCGCGAGGCGCGGCGGTATCGGTTCACGCTGGAGACCTCCGTCCGCAGGATCGTCCCCTCCTCGGTGATGAGCATCATCTCCTCGTCCTCGCGACCCACGACCCGGACGGCGGCAACGTCGCCGGTGTCAGCGTTCAGCGAGTTGGCGATCACGCCGCCGGTCGCCCGATGTTTCACGGGAAACTCGTCAAGCGGGGTCCGCTTGCCGTAGCCCTGCTCGGTCACCACCAGCAACTCGGCGGTCGGCTCGACGATCTCCATCCCGATGACCTCGTCGCCCTTGCGCAGCCGGATGCCCGTCACCCCCCGGGTGTCACGGCCCATCGGCCGCACCTCATACTCGTGGAAGCGCGCCGCCTGGCCCTTCCGCGTGGCCAGGATCACATCGCTCTGGCCATCGGTCAGGCCGACCCACCGGAGCTCGTCGCCGTCGACCAGGCTGATCGCGATCAGGCCGTTGGCCCGGATCTTGGCGTACTCCGCCAGCGAGGTCTTCTTGATCATGCCGCCCTTGGTGGCCATGACCATGTAGTGGTCGGGCTCGAACTGCGGCAGCGTGATGATCGCGCTGACGTACTCACCCTGGTCGACCTGCACGCCTGGCAGGTTGATGATCGGAATGCCCTTCGCCTGGCGGCTCGCCTCCGGCAGCGTGTGGACGCGGGTGATGAAGACCCGGCCGCGGTTGGTGAAGAAGAGGATGTAGTCGTGCGTGTTCGCCACCAGCAGGTGGCGGACGGCATCTTCCTCGCGGGTGATCATGGCCAGCTTGCCCTTGCCACCGCGGCGCTGCGATCGGAAGGTGCCGATCTGCTGGCGCTTGATGTATCCGCGTTGGCTGAGGGTGACGACCACGTCCTCGGCGGCGACCAGATCCTCTGCGGTGAGTTCGCGGTTCGCGTCGGCCTGGATCCGGGTGTTCCGGTCGTCGCCGTACTTGCGCTTCAGCTCACCGAGCTCGTCGGTGATGACCTGCAGGATCTTGCGCGGGTTGGCGAGCAGGTCCTCCAGGCTGGCGATGAGCTGGATGATCTGCTTGTACTCGTCCTCGATCTTCTTGCGCTCCAGCGCGGCCAGGCGGCGGAGCTGCATCTCCAGGATGGCGTTGGCCTGGACCTCGGTGAGCTCGAAGCGTGACATGAGGTTCGTGCGGGCCACGTCAACATCGGCCGCAGCGCGGATGGTCTTGATCACCTCGTCAAGGTTGTCGAGGGCGATCTTCAGTCCCTCGAGGATGTGCGCCCGCTCCTGGGCCCGCGCAAGGTCGAACTCGGTGCGTCGGCGGACGACCTCGCGCCGGTACGAGATGTAGTGCTCCAGCAGCCGCTTGAGCCCCAGCGTCTGCGGCTGCCCGTCGACCAGGGCCAGCATGTTGGCGCTGAAACTGGTCTGGAGCTGCGTGTGCTTGAAGAGCTGCTGCATCACGGTGTGCGGCGAGCCGTCGCGCTTCACCTCGACCACGATCCGCATGCCGTTCCTGTCGCTTTCGTCGCGAATGTCGCTGACGTCCGTGATGCGCTTCGAGCCGACCAGCTCGGCCATCTTCTCGATCAGGGTCGTCTTGTTGACCTGGTACGGCAGCTCGGTGATGACCACCGCCATGCGCCCCGGGCGCGTCTCCTCGAACGCGACCTGGCCGCGGATGATGACCCGGCCCCGACCGGTGGCGTACATGTGGCGGATGACGTCGATCCGCTCCCGCTCGCCGCTGATCGGCGAGCGCTGGTCCTCGAAGCGGAAGATCGTGCCGCCGGTCGGGAAGTCCGGCCCGGTCACGATCTCGGACAGCTCGTCCACCGTCAGCTCCGGGTTTTCGATCAGGGCAATCACCGCATCGGCGACCTCGTTGAGGTTGTGCGGCGGGATGTTGGTGGCCATGCCGACTGCGATGCCACTGGAGCCATTCACGAGCAGGTTCGGCAGCTTGGAGGGCAGGACCACGGGCTGACGGAGCCGCCCGTCATAGTTGTCGACGAAGTCGACGGTCTCCTTCTCGATGTCGCCGAGCATCTCGTCGGCGATCGCCGCCATCCGCGCCTCGGTGTAGCGCATCGCCGCCGGCGGGTCGCCGTCGACCGAGCCGAAGTTGCCCTGCCCGTCGACCAGCGGGTAGCGCAGGCTGAAGTCCTGCGCCAGGCGCACCAGCGTTTCGTACAGGGCCAGGTCGCCGTGCGGGTGGTACTTGGCCATCGCCTCGCCGACGATGCCCGCGCACTTGCGGTAGGCCACGTTCGAGCGCAGCCCCATCTCGTGCATCGTGTACAGGATTCGCCGATGGACGGGCTTGAGCCCGTCGCGCACGTCCGGCAACGCCCGCGCGACGATCACGCTCATCGCGTAGTCGATGTACGCGGAGCGCATCTCGTCCTCGATGGCGACCGCTCTGATGTTGCCGGTCTGCATGGTCATCGGACGGTGCTCTTCTCCCGAATCGATGTCGTTTGTGTCGCGTCAGTCGCCGGCGGAGCCGCGTAACGAGCCTTCAGATGAGCCTTGGCGCTGGGACTCGCGCCCAGGAACTTGCCCTCGGCCTCGGCGACCTTCCGGCCATCCGCGCCACGGACCTCGCCACGGACGTGGTAGATGCGCCGCCGCCGCTGATCGACCCAGGCGCGGGCGGAAAGTGTCTCGCCGGGGTTTGCCGGCGACCGGAATCGAACGCTCATCTCTGCGGTCACCGCCCAGGAGTCATAGCTGGACGGTGCCCACGCCATGACCTCGTCGAGCAGCGTGGTCAGCAGGCCGCCGTGGACCTTGTCCTCCCAGCCCACGAAATCGGCCCCTGGCGTCCAGGTCGTGCTCGCGGTGCCCTCGCCGAGCTCGATGTGCAGCCGCATGCCGATCGGGTTCTTGTCGCCGCAGGCGAAGCAGTTGTGGTCGGCGAACGCGTAGCGACGTCCGTCGCTGGCCACGATCGACCGGCTGTTGCCGATCGATCGGCTCCGCGGGCGGGTAGCGGAGGTCACCAGCGCGCATCCTCCTCTTCGTCGTTGGCCCATCGGCCGCCATCGAAGTCGTAATCGTCGTCGGATCGGAGGCAGCGGTCCGCGATCGCCAGTGCGAAGGCGTGGCTGACGGCGTACCCATCGCGCAGGAAGTTGACGGCCTCGCGGCGGTCGCCAACTCCGTTTGCCTCGAGCAGCTCGCACCACTCGTCGAGCTTGCGCCCGGTCTTCGCCTCGACCTGTCGGATGTCGGCTACATGTCGGCTGGGCATCGGTCTCGTCTGCTCCAACTAGAAATCAAGGTTCCGAACCTTTCGCGCCTCGCCGCGGATGAAGTCACGCCGAGGCTCCACCCGCTCACCCATCAGCGTGCTGAAGATCTCGTCAGCGGCCGCCGCTTCCCGCACCGAGACCTGCAGCAGGGTCCTGGTGTCCGGGTTCATGGTCGTCTCCCAGAGTTGGTCGGCATTCATCTCGCCAAGGCCCTTGAAGCGCTGGACGCTGACGTTCTTCGTCTTTCCCTCGCGGGAGAGCTCCTTGATCGCCTGGTCGCGCTCCTTCTCGTCTTTCGCATAGCGGGTCACCTTGCCGGTGCTGATCCGATACAGCGGTGGCTGGCAGAGATAGAGGTACCCCTGGTCGATCACATCCGGCATGTGCCGGAAGAAGAACGTGAGCAGCAGCGTGCTGATATGCGCCCCGTCGACATCGGCGTCCGAGAGAAGGCAGATGCGGTGATATCGCAGCTTGCCGATGTCGAACGTGTCGCCGATGCCGGTCCCCAGCGCGATGATCAGCGGCCGGATCTTCTCGCTGGAGAGCACCTTGTCCAGGCGTGCCTTCTCGACGTTGAGCATCTTGCCGAACATCGGCAGCACGGCCTGGAAGCGGCGATCGCGGCCCTGCTTGGCCGAGCCACCGGCCGAGTCGCCCTCGACGATGTACAGCTCGCTGCGTGCCGGGTCGCGCTCCTGGCAGTCGGCAAGCTTGCCCGGCAGCGCCATGCCGTCCAGGGCGCCCTTGCGGATGACGAGGTCGCGCGCCTTGCGGGCCGCCTCTCGTGCGCGGGCCGCGGTGACGCTCTTCTCGATGATCCGCCTGCCGTCGGCGGGGTTCTCCTCGAGGTGCTGGATGATCCCGTCGGTCACAACCGCCTGCACGATGCCCTTCACGTCGGCATTGCCCAGCTTGGCCTTGGTCTGGCCCTCGAACTGCGGATCGGTGAGCTTGACGCTGATCACGGCGGTCAATCCCTCGCGGACGTCGTCGCCGGCCAGGTTGGCGTCCTTCTCGGACAGCGTTCCGGACTTGCGAGCCCAATCGTTCAGGGAGCCGGTCAGGGCGGCGCGGAATCCGGTGACGTGCGTGCCGCCGTCCACCGTGTGGATGTTGTTGGCGAAGGCCAGGACGTTCTCGGCGAAGCCATCGTTGTATTGCAGCGCGACCTCAACGCTCGTCCCTTCCACGACCCGCTCGACGTGGATGGGCTTGGCATTGAGCACGTCGCGGCGGCGATTGAGGTGGCGGACGAAGCTGGTGACGCCGCCCTCGAAGAAGAAGTTCTTCTCCCGGTCGTCCCGCTCGTCGCGCAGCCGGATCCAGACGCCCTTGTTCAGGTACGCGCTCTCGCGCAGGCGCGTGGCGATGGTCTCCCAGGAATAGTCCAGGGTCTCGAAGATGGTCGGGTCGGCGCTGAAGAAGGTCCGCGTGCCGTGATGGCGCTCCCACTTCGGGTCCAGGCCGCGGTTCGCCTCTGGCTCGCCACCGCTCTGGCGCACGCGCCCGGTTGGCGTCCCTCCGCCGGCGTACTCCTGGACGTACCGCTTCTTGTCGCGCAGCACCTCGACCCGCATGGTGGTCGACAGCGCGTTGACGACGCTCACGCCCACGCCGTGCAGGCCGCCAGAGACCTTGTAGCCACCACCGCCGAACTTTCCGCCGGCGTGCAGCACGGTATGCACCACCTCGAGCGCGTCCTTCCCGCTCGAGTGCTTGCCGACCGGGATTCCGCGCCCGTCATCGACCACCTCGACGCTGCCGTTGGCGTGGATCGTCACGTCGATCCGGGTGGCGACGTTGGCCATCGCCTCGTCGATGCTGTTGTCGACGACCTCCCACACCAGCTGGTGCAGGCCGCGCGCATCGGTGGAGCCGATGTACATCCCGGGGCGCTTCCGGACAGCCTGGAGTCCCTCCAGGACCTGGATATTCGCAGCCGTGTATTCCGCCGATGCCTTCGTTCGACGGGTCCGCGCCGGCTGGACGGTCATCGGGCAACCTCAGGGCTGGACTGCTCGACCGATGGATCCACGGGGATGGCGGACGTCTCCGTCGCTGTCTGCGTGCCCGCCGCGCCCTTGGTGATGATCGCGTACAGGCGATCCAGCTCTTCGTCGCTGTAGAAGTCGATGACCAGGCGGCCGCCACGCCGCGTGCGGACGATCCCGACCTTGGTCGCCAGGATGCCGCGCAGCTGCGCCTCGAGATCGGCCAGGTCCTCGGACAGCGGGCGGCGACGTGCCACGGCCGTGTCTCGCTTGCGACGTACCAGCTCCTCGGTCTGGCGAACGGAGAGATGACGTTCGAGCACGAGCTGCAGCACCGCCCGCTGCAGCTCAGCGATGGTGATGGCGGCCAGCGCTCGTCCGTGGCCCTCACTGATGCGCCCCTCGATGATTGCCTCGCGCGTCTCCGGGGCGAGATCCAGCAGCCGAAGCGCGTTGCTGATCGCCACCCGGCTCTTGCCGACGCGCGTGGCCACTGCCTCATGCGTGAGCCCAAACCCGTCGATCAGCTCGCGATAGGCGCTCGCCTCTTCGATCGGGTTGAGGTCGGCGCGCTGGACGTTCTCCACCAGGGCGAGCTCCAGCAGCTCGTTCGCCTGCGAGTCGCGGACGACGGCGGGGATGCTCTGCAGGCCCGCCATGCGCGCCGCGCGCAGCCGGCGCTCCCCGGCCACCAGCTCATAGCCGCCGTCGGCGCTGCCCCGCACGACAATCGGCTGGATCACGCCATGTGCGGCGATCGAGGCGGCCAGCTCCGCCAATGTCTCCTCGTCGAACGCGATGCGAGGCTGATGGGGGTTGCGCCGCACGCGGTCCACCGGAATCTCGGCCGCCGGCGCGTCGGTTGCCCGCGGGATCAATGCCTCCAACCCCTTGCCCAGACCGAACGGCTTAGCCACGGGCTGCAACCTCCAGCGCCAGGTTCCCGTATGCCTCCGCTCCCCGTGAGGTGGGGTCGTAGAGCGCGATGGGAAGTCCGTGACTCGGCGCCTCGGAGAGACGCACGGTCCGTGGCACCACCGATTGGTACACGATGCCGTCCATGTAGCGACGCACCTCGGCGGCGACCTGCGCCGACAGGTTTGTTCGCGCGTCGTACATCGTCAGCACCACTCCCTCCATCTCGAGGCGCGGGTTCAGGCTCTCCCGCACGAGGCGAATCGTGTTCACCAGCTGGCTCAGTCCCTCCAACGCGTAATACTCCGTCTGAATGGGGATCAGCACCCCGTCGGCCGCGGTCAGGGCGTTCACCGTCAGCAGGCCCAGCGATGGCGGGCAGTCGATGATCACGCGATCGAAGCGCCCATTGAGCTCGCTGAGGCTGGCCGCCAGGCGGCGTTCGCGCGCCGGCACGCTCACCAGCTCGACCTCCGCGCCTGACAATGCCGGAGCCGATGGCAACAGCTCCAGCTCGGGAACCGCCGTTTCCACGATGAGGTCACTGATCGCGACCCGATCAATCAGCGCGTTGTAGACCGACTGATCGAGCGAGCGCCTGTCGACTCCGAGTCCACTCGTTGCGTTTCCTTGTGGGTCGAGGTCGATGACGAGGGTTCGGGTACCGGAGAGGGCCAGATATGCCGCCAGATTCACCACGGTCGTCGTCTTGCCGACGCCGCCTTTCTGGTTTGTACAGGCGGTGACTCTGACCACGAGCACTCCGCAGCGAGTTCTATTTGGGTATGTGAATTTTACCAGTTTGGGCGCTTACCGGCTGGTTAGCCGTGCGTTATCGGGCCCGCCTTTTCAACGCTTGGATGGGTACGCGGGCACCGATGTTTCACGTGAAAACTCACTTCCGCCGACGTGGCCAAAGGCCGCGTCCGCATCGGTATACTCGGCGCCGGATCGCACGAGCATCCGTCATCCAACCTCCAACCTCGACGCAGCCCCGGGGGACCTGGATATCACCTACACGAGCGTCCTCCTTGCCGTGGTGGTGGGCATCGCCCACGCCGGCCTCGCGCCTGAGATCGAGGTCGCCGGCGTACGGCCGAACCTGATCCTGGTGGCCGTCGTGCTGGTCACGGCGCTGGCTGGCTTCGGTCCAGGAATCCTCTGGGCGTTCGCCGGTGGAGTAACCGCCAACCTGATCTCGACGGCCCCAATCGGGAGCATCCCACTCTCGCTGTTGCTCGTCAGCGCGCTCGTGGCGGGTGGAGACCGGGTCCTCGGTCGCCTGATCTGGCTGTACCCGATCGTGGCGGCCTTCACCGCCAGCATCGTGGCGGACCTCGTGATCATCGGCGTCTATCGGCTGCTGGGAGCCCTCGAGCCGGCAATTCCGCTAAATCTCATCCTGCCGGCAGCCGTCCTGAATGCCGCGATCGTCGGCGTGTTGCTGCTCCCAGCACGCATGGCGGCGCGTCGGGTCCTGCCCGATGAGCGTCCGGCGTGGTGATAGGCCATGGCTGATCTGAACGAAGGTCGCATGGACCTGCCGCGGTCGCGCGGGCGGTTCATCTCGTTCGGCGTCGCGGCAGCTGTCATGTTCTCAGTGTTGGGCGGCCGCCTCTTCCTCATGCAGGTGGTCAACGGCGACAGGTACGCGGCGGAGGCGGCGGCGACACGCACGATCCAGGTGGCGCTCCGCTCGCCGCGCGGCCTCGTCTTCGACCGCGAAGGGCGCCCGGTCGTCGTCAATGTCCCATCATGGACAGTGAAGGTGCGCCCGGCGGACCTCCCGTCTGACGACACCGGCCGGATCCTGCGGCGCGTGGCGGAGCTGACCGACGCGAAGGTATCTGTGCTGCGTGCGCGGCTGAAGGCGTTCCAGGGCTCGCCATTCGAGCTGGTTCCCATCGAGCGTGGGGTGAGCCGGCGGGCGGCGTTGCTGATCGGCGAAGAGGCGGAGCGCCTGCCTGGCATCGTGGTGGAAGTGGAACCGGTCCGGCAGTACCTGGACGAGCAAGGCCGGAAGGACGGCAGGCTGCTCTCTCACGTGCTGGGCTACGTCGGCCCAATCAACGAGACGGAATTCAACGATCTTCAGGACGAGGGCTACCTGCGCGACGACCTGATTGGCCGCGCGGGGATCGAGGCGACCTTCGAACGCGACCTGCGCGGCACGTATGGCAGTGAGGTGATGGAACGCGACGCGCAGGGGCGTCCGGTCAAGGTGCTGCGGACGAACGCGGAGCCCAGGGCCGGCGCGAACCTGATGCTCACCATCGACGCGCGGATGCAGCGCATTGCAACGCAGTCCCTGCAATGGGGCATGCGCGCGGCCGGGCTGGACCAGGGCGTGACGGTGGTCATGAATCCGCAGACCGGTGAGATCCTGGCGATGGTCTCGCTGCCCGCCTACGACAACAACAAGTTCGCGGCCGGCATCAGCGCCAAGGACTACAGCGTCTACCTGAACAACCCGGCCAAGCCGCTGCGCAACCACGCCATCGCAGACATCTTTCCGCCGGGATCGACCTTCAAGTTAATCACCGCCTTTGCCGGTTTGAGGAAAGGTTTGAACAATAACAAATACGGCTGCGGGGGCGGTGTCAGCTACGGCGATCATTTCTTTCAATGCTGGGTCGCGACCAAACATTATACCCACGGCACGATCGGCCTCTCAGAAGCGATCAAGGTTTCGTGTGACTCGTTTTTCTATCAGTACGGAAACGCCGCCGGAATTCAATCGATCGACGCGGTGGGAAAAATGCTCGGCATGGGCGAAGAATCAGGGTTGCCACTGAGCGGCGAGCAAACCGGCAACATGCCCGGGCCCGAATGGATGCAGATTCATCGTCCGCAGGAGCGTTGGTCGTCCGCGCAAACGGCGAACGTTTCCATCGGCCAGGGTTACACGCTCGTTTCCCCTCTGCAGCTCGCGATGGCTTATGTGGCCGCGGCCAACGGCGGCACCTGTTATTATCCGCGTTTGATCGACAAGGTAGTTAATCAGGACGGCACACCGGTCGTCGATGAACGCGGCAAACCGGTGAGTT
>Ga0081539_10005481_pt1 | contig 12898 bp, 11 predicted proteins | sample TabmetS4T2R2_FD_71023 | JGI IMG/M metagenome (GOLD analysis project Ga0081539, IMG submission 71023) | Tabebuia heterophylla rhizosphere microbial communities from the University of Puerto Rico - S4T2R2 | ecosystem: Host-associated > Plants > Roots > Rhizosphere ...
GGGGGGGGGGGGGGGGGGGGGGCCCTTCTTCTCCCCCCGGGGGCGGGGGCGGGCGGGGGGGGAGCCGCTCGGCGAGGCGGCGGTTGTTGACGAAGACGATCGTCGAGCGGTGCTCGCGGACGAGCCGCAGGATCTCCGGGTAGATCGACGGCCAGATCGACTGCTGCTCCTCCGGTTCCCGCATGTCCTCGAGCGGCACGACCACGCGCAGGTCGAGCTCCTTCGCGCGGCCCGCGTCGACGAGCTGAATCGGCCGTGCGCCGGAGACGAAGCGGCCGATCTCCTCGAGCGGGCGCTGGGTCGCCGACAGCCCGATGCGCTGGAACGGCATCTCGACCAGCCGCTCGAGGCGCTCGACGGAGAGCGCGAGGTGGGCGCCGCGCTTCGTCCCCGCGACCGCATGCACCTCGTCGAGGATCAGCGTCTCGACGCCGCGCAGGGTCTCTCGCGCGCGCGAGGTGAGGAGCAGGTAGAGCGACTCGGGCGTCGTGATCAGGACGTCCGGCGGCTCGCGGAGCATCGCTGCGCGCTCCTTCTGCGGCGTGTCGCCGGTGCGGACGGCGACGCGGAGCTCGGAGCGCAGGCCGGCGAGCGGGCCGCGGAGGTTCCGCTCGATGTCGTAGTTCAGCGCCTTGAGCGGGGAGACGTACAGGAGGCGGAGGCCGTCACCGGGCTTCGGGTTCAGCCGGTCGATCCCATAGAGAAACGCGGCGAGCGTCTTCCCGGAGCCCGTCGGCGCCTGGATGAGCGTGTGGCCGCCGCTCGCGATCGCCGGCCAGCCGAGGCTCTGCGCCGGCGTCGGGCCGTCGAACGCGCCCTCGAACCACTCTCGAGTAGGCCGGCTGAAGACGTCGAGCGCGCTCACCCCTCAAGCCTACGTGCGACGCCGAAGGCTGTTCGAAGCGGTCTCTAAACTGCTCGCGATGCTGAGCGGCCGGCTGCTGGCGCTCCTCAGCGGGGCCGTTTTGCTCGCCTGGGTCGCCTGGGGCGCGTTCGCAGACGGCGCGCAAGCCGCGACGACCTGCCGCTACGCGCTACGCGCCGACGCGCTGAACGACCCCAGCGCGACGGAGCTCTCGCTGCAGATCCGCCCATCCGCGCCGAGCTGCAAGCCGCCGAACCGCCTGCGCTCGGTCCGGATCAAGGTCAACTCGCCGACGGGACGCCTCCGGAGCGTGCGGACGCTGCGATCGGTGCCCTCGCCGCAGGGCGCGGCGAAGGTGTCGCTGAAGGGGCTCGCGCGACGCGAGCGTCTGAGGATCACCCTCTCCTTCCGGAACCTCCGAGCCCTTGCGATCGTCCGGCTACGGCCCGACCTCGTCGTCGCGGCCGTCGCGCCCACCACAAGCGTGGCCGCAGCGACTCCGTCGACGATCGCCGCAATCGTCTCGGAGCGAAACCGAGACACCGGGACGACCGTTCGCGTCCTCGCCTTCACCGGAACCTCGTCGGTCGGCACGTCGAGCCCGGTGCGGGTGCCGCCCGGACGCCGCGTGCAGGTTCAGCTCCAGGTCACGCTTCCGGCGGCCGGCCAGTACGCGCTCGTCCTGCGCGTGACGGACACCACCGGGCGCGAGCGCGCGACGACCGATGACGAGGCGCCGCTGGCGGTCGAGGCGACCGAGTTCGCGGTCGATCCGACGACCGTGCTCGTGCCGAGCCTCGCCGGCTACGGCGCGCAGCTCAACCAGAACGTGTACGCGGCCATCAGCCAGCAGGCCGGCGTGACCGCTGAGAACGTCGCGGACATGGAGGCGAAGGTGGTCGCGCTCCAGCCGGGGTTCGTTCGCATGTTCTTCAACGGGAACGCGTACGCCGATCCCGACCTGATGCAGTCGTTCGTCCGGACGGCGCAGCTCGCGCAGCGCGCGGGCGCCACGATCAACGTCACCTGGGCCGGCGGCGGGGAGAGCACGCCCGACACGACCATGGCGCGCTTCGCGGGCGTCCTCGTCGACCTCGTCAAGAACCGAGGCGTGACGAACCTCAGCTGGGTCACGATCGAGAACGAGCCGAACCGGACGAGGATCACGCTGGACCAGTACGAGGCGCTCTACCGAGCTCTCGACCGCGACCTCGTCGACGCGGGCGTCCGCAAGCAGATCCGCTTCATGGGCGGCGACCTCGTCGAGGCGCCGAGCCCGCTCGGACAGACGCAGACCGACTGGCTCACGTTCCTCGGCACGCATATGGCCGACCTCCTCGACGCCTATTCGATCCACGTCTTCTGGGACTACTGGGACACCGGCAAGCTCGCGCGCCGGCTCACCCAGGTGCGCAAGATCGTCGACTCGCTCCCCGCCGACGCGAGGCGGCCGCTCTACGCGACCGAGTTCTCGCCCCGCGGGATCCGGACTCTGAACGGCGTCAGCTACCCGGAGCCGGGGGTCTTTGCGGACGGAACGCCCCTCGCGCAGACGACGATCAACGCGTTCCAGCACGCCTGGTTCGACGTGCTCGCGGCCAAGCTCGGCTACGCCGGCACGAGCAAGTGGGACGGTTACCCCGGCAAGTACGACCGCAGCACCCAGGACTATTCCCTGATCGGGCCGCCGCAGCAGGGGTGGCCGTTACGGCCGGTGTACTACGTGACCCGCCTCTTCACCTCCACGACAAGGCCCGGCTGGAAGGTCGTCAACGTGGTCGGCTCGTCCGGCACGAAGCTCCTCGCGGGCTACACCGGGCCGCGGGGGCAGACGACCGTCGTCGGCCTCGACACCGCCGGGGCGACGCTCGCGACGCCCTCCACGACCACCAACTCGTACGGGATCGGCGGCTTGCCGGCCGACACGGACTTCCGGGTCTTCGTCTGGAACGCGGACGGGAGCGGGCTGATCGCGCCCGCGGCCGTCGTCCGCACCGACGCCGCGGGCGTGCTCAACGTCGTCGCGCCGCTGCAGAGCGTCTTCGCCGCGACGACTCTCGTCCCATGATGGCGGCGTACGAGGTGTTGGTGCTCGGCGGCGGAACTGCCGGCTGCGTGCTGGCCGGGCGGCTCTCGGAGGACCCGTCGCGGCGCGTCTGCCTCGTCGAGGCTGGCCCGGATTACGGGCCGTACGACGAGGGTGGCTGGCCCGAGGACATCCTCGACGGACGCCAGCTCGCGTTCTCGCACTCGTGGGCCTCGGCGCCGGAGGAGGACCGGTCGCAGCTCCGCGCGCGGATCCTCGGCGGCTGCTCGGCGCACAACGCGTGCGTCCTGCTCGAGGGCGCGCCCTCGGACTACGACTGGGGGCCGGGCTGGAGCTACGACTCGCTCGAGCCGTACTTGCGGCGCGCCGAGCACGAGCTACGGATGCGGGAGACGCCGCTCGACACGCTCTCGCCCTGGCACCGGCTGTTCGTGGACGCGGCCGCGCCGGAGGACACGATCGTGCACCCGGTAAACGCGGTCGGGACTGTGCGCTGGAACGCCGCCTTTGCGTACGTCGACCCGGCGCGCGGGCGCGAGAACCTGACCGTGCTCGGCGACACGATCGTCGATCGCGTGCTCTTCGACGGGCGCCGCGCGGTGGGCGCCGCGACGGCGGCGGGCGAGCTTCGGGCCGACACGGTCGTCGTCGCTGCGGGCGCATACGGGTCGCCCGGGATCTTGCTGCGGAGCGGAATCGCAGGGCTGCCGGTCGGCGAGGGCCTGCTCGACCACGTCGGCGTCGGCTTCTCCTACGAGCCGACCGAGCGCATGCGCGACGAGATGCTCGCGTTCGAGGCCTCCGCGCCGCTCTGGATGGGCCAGGTGACGATTCGCGCGCGGTCGTCGGCTTGTCCCGACGACGTGTGCGACCTGTTCTTCTTCCCGGCCGCCGACCCCGGCGGCGCGATCAGCGCGGCCGTCTTCGCGATGAAGCCGGTCTCGCGTGGACGCGTGGCGCTCCGGTCTTCCGACCCCGAGGAGCCGCTCGCGATCGACCACGGCTTCCTCCGCGACGACCGTGACCGCGACGTGCTCGCGGAGGGGGTCGAGCTGGTGCGCGAGTTCGTCTCGCGCGAGGCGTTCCGGCCCTGGGTGGCTCGCGAGGACAGGCCTGGCGCGGACGTGCGGGCCGAGGTCTACGTCCGCGCCGCCAAGCGAGGCTTCTTCCACCCGACCGGCACGTGCGCGATCGGGCGCGTCGTCGACGAGCGGTGCCGCGTGCTCGGCTACGACGGCCTGGTCGTCTGCGACGCGTCCGTCCTGCCGGACATCCCGCGCGCGAACACGAACCTGACCGTCGCCGCGGTCGCCGAGCGCGTCGCGGAGTGGCTCTAGGCGGTTTCGGGCGCGTCGCGGCCGGCGACACCGCCCGCATGGACCTCTTCCAGGCGGAGTGGCCCGCACTCCCACCGCGTCCGCCAGCGCTTGACCGAGCTGGGGATCGACTTCACCGCTCGGCAGGTCCCTGCGGAGCCGGACGACCGCACCGCCATGCGCGAGGCCGCCGGAACCGACGAGATCCCGGTGCTCGTCACCGACGACGGCGAGATCGTCTCGGGCGAGGAAGCGATCCTCGACCACCTGAACGACCGGCACGACGAGCGGGCCGACGCGCCGCGCCACCGGGCGAAGGCGCGGGCCGAGGTGCCGACGTTCGCCGAGCTCCGCGGCGACGGTTCTTGACTTCCGGCCGCCGAGGTTCATAGTCGAAGGGTCTGTCGGGTTTACTCCGGATCGGCCTCGTGCTCGCCGCCCTGCTCGTCGCGACGGCCACGCCCGCGCCGACCTTCGCCGCGACGTTCACGGTCGACGCGGCCGCCGTCGACGCGCCCGACGCCTCGCCGGGCGACGGCGTCTGCGCGACCAGCGCGGGCACGTGCTCGCTGCGGGCGGCGATCCAGGAGTCCAACGCCACCGCCGGCACCGACACGATCGCGTTCCCCGCCATCTCGGTCCTCCACCTCCGCGACGTGGTGAAGCTGACGGTCGGGGGCGCCGGCGAGGACTTCAGCCGAACGGGCGACCTCGACGTCACCGACAGCGTCGTCGTCAAGGGGAACGGGGCGCGCCGCACGATCCTGGACGCCGGCGCGCTCGGCGACCGCGCGCTCGACGTCGACCCGCTCGGGACCGGCGCGGCGGCGACGATCTCGGGCGTGACGATCAGAGGCGGCAGCGTCACCGGCGACGGAGGTGCGATCCGCGCGGGCGGGACGGTGGCCCTCTCGCGGAGCACGCTGACGGGGAACTCGGCGTCGGGCACCGGCGGGGCGCTGTACGTCAAGGGGACCGCGACGGCCGTGCTCTCGCTCGACGCGGTGAGCGACAACCACGCGACGTCGAGCGCGGGCGGGATCGGCAACGCCGGCACGCTCACCCTGCGCGACTCGACGGTGGAGGCGAATCGAGGCGACGGCTACGCCGGCGGCCTCTGGCTCGGGGGCGCTGCGACGCTCGTGGGCGACACGATCGCGCGCAACGAGGCGAAGGGGATCGGCGGCTGGTTCCAGTTCGCCGGCGGAATCACGGTCGGCGGTAGCGCCTCGCTGAGCAACGTCACCGTGAGCGGCAACGTCGGCGATCCGGGCGGAATCCACAGTGGCGGCCCGACGCGCCTCCAGAACGTCACGATCTTCGACAACACCGGCGCGATTTACAACTGCGCGGCGTGCGGCGGCTCGGTCAGAGCGGTGAACACGATCGTCGCCAAGAGCGGCTTCTTCGCGAACGTCAACTGCTACGAGCCGATCGTGTCGCTCGGCCACAACATCGACGACGGAACCGCCTGCGGCTTCACCGCGACCGGCGACCTCCAGAACACCGCTCCGCAGCTCGAGCCGCTCGCGTACTCGGTCGGCCCGACGCCGGTCCACGCGTTCCCTTTCGCGAGCCCGGCCCGCGACGCCGGCGACCAGGCAAATTGCACTGCGTCCGACCAGCGGCACGTCTCCCGGAACCAGGGAGCGACCTGCGACATCGGCGCGTACGAGCTCCAGCTTCGCCGCTTCGTCGTCAACACGACCACCGACGCGGTCGACGTCGCGCCCGGAAACCGCCTCTGCGACACCGCGACGCCGAAGCAGTGCAGCCTTCGCGCCGCGATCATGGAGGCGAACGCGGACAAGGGCACCGACCTCATCGGCTTCCGCGTGAACGGCGGCTTCGCGCTCACGCTCACCGGGCCGGGAGAGAATGCGGCGAAGACCGGCGACCTCGACATCACCGACGACCTCACGATCCTCGGCAGGGGCACGAGCAACACGGTCGTCTCGAATCCGCGCGGGTCGACCGACCGGGTCTTCGAGGTCTACAACGCGAAGCACCCCGGGGTGACGGTCGCGATCTCGGGCATGAAGATCACGGGCGGTCGGCCACCGGCGCCCGCGGACGGCGGCGGCGTCCTCGTCGGCGACTACCTCGACGGGACGCCGGCGCGCCTCGTCCTCGCCGACTCGATCATCCGCTCGAACGTCGTCGGCGCGCTCTCGATCGGCGGCGGGATCGGCAACGACGGCACGCTCGTGCTCGTCGGGTCCCAGGTGACGAGGAATCGCGCGAGCTCGGGCGGCGGCGCCGGAAGCGGGAACACGGCCGTGGCGAGCCTCGCGCGCTCGACCGTCGCCGGCAACGTGGCGGCCGACAACGGTGGCGGGCTGCTGCTCGCGCCGGACACGGTCACCTCCTTCGACGACGTGCGCGTCGCTTCGAACACGGCGGGCATCAACGGCGGCGGCGTCTGGAACGGCGGGACGGCGACCGGCGCGAAGGTCGTCCTCGACCGGAACTCCGCGACCCCGTGGGGCGGCGGTCTCTACGGCGGCCCCGACTCGAGCACGAAGCTGACGGACTCGACGGTCTCCGCGAACCATGCCGGGTCGGGAGGCGGGATCTTCGTGAACAGCGGGACGCTCACCGTCGCCGGCTCCACGCTGAACGCGAACGACGCGGCGGGGTTCGGCGGCGGCGGGATCGAGAACGCGCTCGGCTCCGTCTCCCTGACGAACTCGACGATCAGCGACAACACGGGGAACTTCTTCGGCGGAGGAGTCCGGACCGGCGGCGGGACCACGCTCCTCACGTACGTGACCGTGGCAGGAAACACCGCCGGAACCGGCGGCGCCCTCTTCGGCCCGGCGACGGCGAGGGACACGATCCTCGACGGCGGCTGCTACGGCGTCGTCACGTCGCTCGGCCACAACCTCGACTCCGGCTCGAGCTGCGCGCTGACGGGGCCCGGCGACCTCAGCGCGGTGGCGCCTCTCCTCGGCCTGCTGGCTACGAACGGAGGGCCGACCTCGACGCGCGCTCTGCTGGGCGGAAGCCCCGCCATCGACGCCGCTAGCGCAACGTGCGCGGCGACCGATCAGCGCGGCGTCACGCGCCCCCAGGGGCCGGCTTGCGACATCGGCGCCTACGAGGCGCCCTGATCAGACGAGGTAGTAGATCAGGAAGAGGGCGACGAGGAGCAGCGCGAGGATGATCCCGATCACGAGCGACACGCCCGTGATCGCGATCGCCGGCGTGCGGGCGCTCCTGCCGCGCGCGGCCTCCTCCGCGAGCTCTTCGGCCTTCTCGACCGGGTGCGCCGCGGCGCTCGCTACGTCCTTGACCTTTTCGACTGGGTCAGCCATGCCTCGGCGATACCCGTCGCGAGGTGCCTCGAACCGTGTCGACGCATCGGCGCGGAGTCGGCACAGACGTCGCGACCGGGCTGCGATAGCCTGACTGCAGGGGTTCCGGGAATCCCATGGGGGTCGTTGGAGGCAAGGTAGGATCGAGGCCGTGGCGACGACCAAGCCGGACCGGCTCCACTTCACCGGGAACGACGAGGCCGACGAGCTGATCGCGCGCGAGCCGCTCGCGCTGCTGATCGGGTTCGTGCTCGACCAGCAGGTGCCGCTCCAGAAGGCCTTCTCGTCGCCGCTCGAGCTGAAGAAGCGGCTCGGCGGGCAGCTCGACGCGGACGACATCGCCGGCCGCGACCCGGGCGAGCTCGAGGAGATCTTCCGCGCGAAGCCGGCCCTCCACCGCTACCCGGCCACGATGGCGCACCGGACACAGGACCTCTGCGCCGCGATCGCGAGCGAGTACGACGGCGACGCGGAGCGCGTCTGGGCCGAGGCGCAGAACGGCGCCGACCTCCGGCGCCGTCTGCTCGACCTGCCCGGGATCGGCGACATGAAGGTGCGCTCGCTGATCGCGATCCTCGGCAACCGCTTCGGGTTCAAGCCGCCGGGCTGGGAGGAGGTCGCGCCGAAGCATCCGACGCTCGGCGACGTCGACTCGCCCGAGGCGCTCGCCCGCTACCAGGACGCGAAGCGCGCCTACAAGGCGAAGCTCAAGGCCGAGCGCAGCGCGCCGACGTCGGACGTGTAGAGCCGCGGGTCGCTCGGCGGCCGCTCCTCGTCGGGGAACGGGAACGGCCAGCCGGGGCGCGGGTCGTCGGCATACCGAGGCACGACGTGCGCGTGCAGGTGCGGGAGCGAGTTGCCGAGCAGCTCGTAGTTCAGCTTCACGGGCGCGAGGTGCCTCTCGAGCGCCCGGCCGACCCGCAGCAGCTCTGCCCAGAACCGGCCCGCCTCGTCGTCCGAGAGCTCGGTCGGCTCGGCGACGTGGCGGCCGCGCCAGATCACGACCGTGTAGCCGCGCTGGACGTCCGCCCGCTGGAGGTAGGCGTCGCTGACCTCGCCGGCGAAGATCCGGTCGCCCCACGGCGTCTCGTCGGGCCGGCCCTGGGCGCACATGGGACAGCCCTCGCCGCGGCGCAGCGCGTAGAACTCCGCCGGCCACTCCACCGTGCCACCATAATCCGGGCCGCGATGCCGGAGACGCCGGAGCAGCTGTACGAGCGGGCGCGCGACGCGCTGAGAACGCCGCCCGTCGAGACGTGGGAGCAGTGGCCGTTCGAGGGACCGGTGCAGCCGCGGCCGCTCCTCGAGCCGGAGCCGGAGGAGCGTCCGCGCTTCGGCGAGGGCGGCGTCGACTGCGGCCGGTGCGCCGCCGGCGACGACGAGTACGTGTGGACGAACGAGCGCTGGCGGCTGTACGCCATCGACCCGCCGAACGGCCTGCCCGTCGTCGTGCTGCTCGAGCCGCGGGCGCACTACTCCGAGCCCGGCGACCTGCCCGACGACCTGGCGGCCGAGCTCGGCCTCATGCTCGCGCGGGTCGAGCGCGCCGTGCGCTCGGTCGGCGAGATCGGCCGCGTCCACGTCTGCCGGTGGGGCGACGGCGGCGAGCACCTGCACTGGTGGTTCATGGCGCGGCCGGCGCGGATGCCGCAGCTGGTCGGCAGCTTCGCGGCGATCTGGGACGACATCCTCCCGCCGACGCCGCAGGACGTCTGGGCGGCGAATCTCGCCGCGGTGGTACGAGCGCTCGGCTCGTGATCGACATCCGCACGCTCACCGACGGCGGCCAGACCTCGCCGGAGATCGCACGGACGATCGCCAACTTCCTCGGCGCGGCCGAGCGGACGCTCGACATCGCGCTCTACGACGTCCGCCTGCACGACCCGTCCGCGCAGATCGTCCGCGGCGCGTTCGACGACGCCCGCGCGCGCGGCGTCGCGATCCGGCTCGCCTACAACGTCGACCATCCGCAGAAGGTCCCCGTCCCGCCGCCGCCGCAGACCGAGCCGAGCCTGATCGAGACGCTCGGCGTCCTCACCTGCCAGGTCCCCGGGGTGCCCGACCTCATGCACCACAAGTTCGTCATTCGTGACGGAGCGAGCGTCTGGTGCGGCTCGACGAACTGGACGGACGACTCGTGGGAGCGCGAGGAGAACGTGATCGTCACGCTCGAGTCCGCCGCGATCGCCGCGAACTACACGACCGACTTCGAGCAGCTCTGGACGACTCGCGACGTCGAGAAGAGCGGCAAGGTTTCCTCGGATCCGATCGACGTGGGCGGAGTCGCCGTACGAACGTGGTTCTCGCCGAAGAGAGGCGAGCGGCTCGCGCACCGGATCGCGCATGCGATCGGCGCGGCCGAGCGGCGCGTCCGGATCGCCTCGCCGGTGATCACCTCGGGCCCGATCCTGGGCACGCTCGCGGAGGTCGCCTCGGACGGGAAGGTCGACGTCGCGGGGATCGTCGACGTGACGCAGATCCACGAGGTGCTGTCGCAGTGGGCCGAGAACTCGAACGCCGCCTGGAAGACGCCCGCGTTGCGCGCGGCGCTCACGCGCGCCCCGTTCGCGGGTAAGCATTCGACGCCGTACACGCCGGAAAGCGTCCACGACTACATGCACGCGAAGATCACGGTCGCCGACGACACGCTCTTCGTGGGCAGCTTCAACCTGTCCCATTCGGGCGAGCAGAACGCCGAGAACGTGCTCGAGATCGCGGACGCGCGGCTCGCGGACGAGATGGCGGCGTACGTCGACGACCTGCGGACGCGGTACCCGGCGGTGGATCTGTGATCGCGCTCGCCGTCATCGCCGCGGCGCTTGCCGGGCCCGCGCCGCCGCGGGTCGCCGGCTGCCCGGTCTTCCCCGCCTCGAACGCCTGGAACCGGCGGGTCGACCGCCTGCCGGTCGCGCCGAACTCGGCGGCGATCGTCGCGTCGATCGGCGCGAGCACCGGCCTTCACGCCGACTTCGGCTCCGGGCTCTGGGACGGCGGGCCGATCGGGATCCCGATTACCGTCGTCGGCCGCGCGCAGCCGAAGGTGCGCGTCAGGTTCGAGTACGCCGACGAGAGCGATCCCGGCCCGTACCCGATCCCGGCGAACGTGAGGATCGAAGGCGGCCGGGCCTCGACCGGCGACCGGCACGCGATCGTCGTCGACCGCTCGAGCTGCCGCCTCTACGAGCTGTACGCGCTCTACCCCGGCTGGCACGCCGGGTCGGGCGCGATCTGGAGCCTCCGCTCGAACCGGCTTCGCCCGGCCGGCTGGACGTCGGCGGACGCGGCCGGGCTCCCGATCCTGCCGGGACTCGCGCGCTACGACGAGGTCGCGCGCGGCGCGATCCGGCACGCGCTTCGGTTCACCGTGCAGCGGACGCGGCGCGCGTACGTCTACCCGGCGCGCCACTTCGCGAGCGACCTCACCGACCCGACGCTCCCACCGATGGGCCTCCGCGTGCGCCTCCGGGCGAGCTTCGACGTCTCTCGCTTTCCCCGGCAGGCGCGCGTCGTCCTCGTGGCGCTGAAGCGCTATGGGATGATCGTCGCCGACAACGGATCGAGCTGGTACGTCAGCGGCGCGCCCGACCCGCGCTGGTCGAACGAGCAGCTTCACACCCTCGGCCGCGTCGAGGGGTCGGACTTCGAGGTCGTGGACACGCGGGCGCTGCGCAATCCGGCGGCGGCGGTCGGCCCGTAGTGGAGGGCATGAAGCGTCTCGCGCCCTTCGCGTTGGCCGGCCTCGTCGTCGCGCTCGCCGGCTGCGGCGGCAGCAGCGGGAGCAGCGAGGGGACGACTCAGCAGGCGGCGCCGCCGGCGGGCTCCGGCAAGACGATCGAGATCAAGGAGACGGAGTACAAGCTGACGCCGTCGACGGTGAAGATCGCGAGCACGGGCACCGTCACGTTCAAGGCGACGAACGCGGGCCAGACCGACCACGCGCTCGAGATCGAGGGCAACGGCGTCGAGCAGAAGACGGCCACGATCTCGCCCGGCTCGAGCGCGACGCTCACCGTGAACCTGTCGAAGGCCGGCACCTACGACCTCTACTGCCCGATCGACGGTCACCGCTCGATGGGGATGGAGGCGAAGGTCACCGTCGGCGGCTCGGGCAGCTCGGGCGGCTCGGGCGGCGGCGGCACCGGCACGACCGGGACGACGAGCGGCGGCTACGGCTACTGAGCGTCGCGCAGCGCGAGCCGCGCCGCCGCGTAGCCGCACATCCCGTGGACGCCGCCCCCGGGCGGCGTGGCCGCGGAGCAGACGTAGACGCCGTCGAGCGGCGTCCGGTACGGGAAGATCGACCGGACCGGGCGGAAGAACAGCTGCCCGAGGTCGGCCGCGCCGGCGTTGACGTCCCCGCCGACGAGGTTGCGGTTCTTCGCCTCGAGGAGCGGCGGGGCGAGCGCGCTCCGCGCGAGGACTCGCTCGCGGAAGCCGGGCGCGAACCGCTCCACCTGCGCCTCGACCGCGTCGGTCATGTCCTCGGCCGACCCGTTCGGAACGTGGCAGTACGCCCACGCGGTGTGCTTGCCGGCCGGCGCGCGCGTGGGGTCGAAGAGCGTGTGCTGCGCGAGGAGGACGAACGGCCGGGGGCTCGTCCGCCCGCTCCAGGCGTCCCACTCGGAGGCGGAGATCTCGTCGAGCGTCCCGCCGAGATGGACGGTGCCGGCGCGGGCACACTCGGAAGCGCGCCAGGGGATCGGGCCGTCGAGCGCCCAGTCGAGCTTGAACGCGCCGGGCCCGTACCGGTACTTGCGAAGCGCGCGCTCGTAGCGCTCGGGGAAGCGTCCTCTCCCGAGCCGGAGCAGCTCGCGCGGGACGACGTCCGCTAGGACGAGGTCGGCGCGCGGCAGCTCGTCCTGCGGACTCTCGACGTGGATCTCCCCGCCGAGCGCGGCCAGGCGGTCGGCCAGCGCGTCGGCGATCCGCTGGGCGCCGCCGCGCGGGAACGCCCAGCCGCGCGCGTGCGCGAGGACGGCGAGCGCGAGGCCGAAGCCGGCGCTCGGCCGGCGCTCGAGCGGGAGCATCGAGTGGGCCGCGAGGCCGGCGAGGAGGGCGCGTGCGCGGGTCGTTGCGAAGGTCGTCTCCGCGAGCGAGCGCGCGTCGGCGAGGGCTGCGGCGCCGGCGCGTCGGAGCTCGCGCAGACCGAGCGTGCGGACAGCGACGGCGAGCGCTTTGGGTGGCGGCGGGTACGGGCCGAGGACGAGCGGCTCGACCGCGTCGAAGCCTCGCGCGAGCGGGCCGACGAGCCGGCGGTAGGCGGGGCCGTCGGCGCCGAGCCCGTCGGCGGTCGCGTCGAGGTCGCGTTCGAGGATCGCTGCGGTGCCGTCGTCGAAGGGATGCGCGACCGCGG
>Ga0081539_10005482_pt1 | contig 12896 bp, 11 predicted proteins | sample TabmetS4T2R2_FD_71023 | JGI IMG/M metagenome (GOLD analysis project Ga0081539, IMG submission 71023) | Tabebuia heterophylla rhizosphere microbial communities from the University of Puerto Rico - S4T2R2 | ecosystem: Host-associated > Plants > Roots > Rhizosphere ...
CCGAACGATCCGAACGATCCGAACGATCCGAACGATCCGAACGATCCGAACGATCCGAACGATCCGAACGGTCTACGTTCTTCGCAACCGTAAGACTTTTGCGAGCGCGTCCGCGAGCACGTGTGGTTCGAGCGGCTTGGCGAGATGCGCATCGAAGCCGGCTGCGAACGCGTTCTGCACGCTCTGCGGATCGGAGTAGGCGGTGAGGGCGACGGCGGGAATCAGCCCGAGCGGGGACGGCATGCTGCGGATCCGGCGCATCAACTCGTAGCCATCCTCGCCAGGCATCGCGATGTCGGCAAGCAGCACGTCGGGATGCCATTCCGAAAAAATCTGCAGCGCCTGATTCGCGCGGCCCGCGGTTCTCACCGACACGCCGTACATCAACAGCATCGTCGCCACCAGTTCCTGCGTCGATTCGTCATCGTCGACGGCAAGAACCCGACGGCCGCGAAGCGTGCCCGCGGCTGGAAGGCCAGTGTGGTCCGTGGGTGGTCGTCCGCTCGGCAGGCGCACGGAGAAGACCGTTCCCTCATCGCTGCCGCCGCTTTGCGCGGTGACGGTGCCGCCGTGCGCCTCGACGATATGTCGCACGATGGCGAGGCCAAGTCCGAGACCGCCGACCACACGCGTGGCGCTCGAATCGGCCTGACGAAACGGCTCGAAGACGTGCGGGAGGAAGTCGGCCGGAATTCCCGGCCCCGTATCGTGGACCGTGATCTCGATGTCGACCGGCCCTTCGATCGCCTTGATGTCGATCGTGCCGCCGGCGGGCGTGAACTTGACGGCGTTCGACAGCAGATTCCACAGCACCTGGCGCAGACGCGCCGGATCGCCGGCGATTTCATCGAGGCAGTCGTCGATCGACACACCGAGCTGGAGCGACTTGGCTTCCGCCGCCGGCCGGACGGTCTCGACCGCTCCGCCAATCAGATCGCGCAGGTCGACGCGCGTGACGTTGAGGCGCAGGCCGCCGGCGGCCATCGCCGACAGATCGAGCAGCTCCTCCACCAGCTGCATCTGCGCGGAGGCGTTGCGCTCGATTGTCTCGAGGATCGAGGTCGTGCGCTCCGGCGGAAACGTGCCTCGACGCAGCATGCGCGTCCATCCGAGGACCGCGTTGAGCGGTGTGCGCAGCTCGTGCGAGAGCGTGGCGAGGAATTCGTCCTTGATGCGGTTGGCACGCTCGAGATCGTGGAACAGGCGCGCGCGATCGACGAAGATGGCGACGCGCTCGGCAAGCTCGGTGGCGAGCGTCACGTCCGACGCGTCGAATGGCCGCAGGGGCGATGCGAACGAGATCGCGCCGAATGCCGTCGCGCCCTCTCGCAGCGGCAGCACGACCAGCCGCCGTGTCATGCGCGGAGTCGCGGTGGTCACCGCTTCCTCGACCTGACGGGCATCGGGCGCCAGTCCCTCGTCTCCTTTTGCGGAGATCAGACGCAGCGTCTCACCCTCGCGCAGATGCACGCCACACCACGAGACGAAGGCGGGCACCAGATCCTCGGTCAGCGTCTTCAGCGCCGGCTCGTACTCGACGGCCGCCGCCAGCACCTGCGTGGCGTCGGCGAGCAGGCGATCGCGCTCTTCGAGGCGTTTGCGATCGGTGATGTCCATGACGGCGCCGCTGGCCGCCGTCGCCCAGCCCGTCTGATCGCGGACGATGCGACCACGATCGCGCAGCCAGCGAACTTCGCCATCGGGTCTGACGATTCGAAACTCGAGTGTGAAGTCGGGCTTCTTTTTGATGGCCGTTTCGAGCACCGTGCGGACACGATCCTGATCGTCCGGGTGGATTCGGGCGAGCCTCGTGGTGAGTGGAGCGCGAGTTTCGACAGGCTCGAGGCCGAAGATCCGGTTCAGGTTCTCGTCATACGTCGCGATGCCGGCACGGAGATCCAGGTGCCACGTACCGATTCCCGCTGCGCTGAGCGCGAAGCGGAGACGCTGCCACTGGTCGAAGACCGTTTGCGGGTCTGCTGGCGGCGCCGGGAAGTCGGGTTCATTCATCGACGCGTGGAGAGCACAACCAAACGGCGTGCCTCATATACTCGAGGCGCCTGGACAGTCGCTGTCGTGAGCCCGAGTGTACGAGAAATAGCAGTCACACCCGGCGTCGTTGTTGTCGGGACGGGAACGAGAAGAGAGCGGCGTCAGGCTGTCTTGCGTCTCGAGGTCAGGTCCTGGTCGCGAATCTGATAGGGGTCGGGGCCCATCGCTTTCAGCTTCTGCATGGCGTCCCGCTGGATCGCCAGTTCCTCCTCGAGCACTTTCGTCTTCTCGGCGAGATCCGCAAGCGGATCGCTGCCGGCCGTCTTCGGGCGGCGCGCCATCAACACCTCCGCGTGGTTGTTGGGGAAGAACGCGAGCGAGAGGAATCTTACCTCAGCCGTGATCGCGTCGCAATGCTGTTTGCACAGCGAATTGCGGATTTTGATCAGAGTGCCGCCTGCGCGTAGACTCTCGCCGTGCAAAGTCATCAACTCCTTCGTTGCGCGCCGCGGTTCGCGTTGCTGATGTCGTTCGTGTTCGTTGGAGTACTTCGGGAAGGGGCCGCTCAAACGCCAACGCCTCTCCCCAAGGTCACGGGACCGGTTGTGGTCTCCGCCACGTCTCGACCCTTCCTCGATTCGGCGCACGTCTTCCAGCCGATCGATCTCGCGAAGATCGGGTACGTCGAGCAGGAGTTCCTCGTGTCCGGCACCGCCAACGTGTACGACTGGATGGCGGACGGATCGCTGGCGATCACGTCGGCGGCCTCGCCGTACACGACGCGCATTCTCGTACGCAGACCGGCGAATGCCGCCCGCTTCAGCGGCGCGGTGCTCGTCGAGTTGATGTATCCGCCGCGGCGATGGGACTGGGCGATGATGTGGGGCTACATGCACGAAGGTCTCATCGCGCGCGGCGACGCGTGGGTCGGGATCACCATGCCCGGTTCGATCGCCGGTCTCCAGAAATTCGACGCGACGCGGTACGCGTCGCTCTCGTTCGCGAACCCGTCATCCACTCCATGTGCAGGCGCCACCGCCGCCCAACCGATCGAGGACGGTCTGAAGTGGGATGCGATCACGCAGGTCGGTGCGCTGCTGAAGAGCCGCGCGGCAGGTGCTCCGTTCGCGGGACTTCCCGCGTCGTCTCTGTATCTGACCGTGCAGGGCGGCGATCTGACGACCTACATGAACGCGTTTCACCGCACCGCGCGACTGCAAAACGGACGACCGGTTTACGACGGGTATCTGGCGCGCGCGCCGTTCGTTGCCACGCGCATCAATCAGTGCGCTTCCGCACCGGCTGCCGGTGACCCGCGCCACATCGTCAGGAACGTCGACGTGCCGGTGATCGCCGTCGTGCCGCAAGGCGATCTGCCGGCCGCCTTGGCGTTGCGCCGTGATGACAGCGACGAGCCAGGCGATCGCTATCGCGCCTATGAGGTGGCGGGGTCAGGTCACATCGACAAGTTTGCCTACACCGGTTTTCCCAAGATGGAGGACCAGACCGCGGCGGGCAATGCGCAAGGCAGTCCGGAGTGGCCTTTCGCCATGCCGTGCACGCCGCCGGTCCCGCTGATGGACGTTCCGATCCTGACGACGGTCTACAACGCGACGTTTGCGAATCTCGATGAGTGGGCGAGGAAAGGCAAACCGGCGCCGCGCGCGCCGCGGCTCACTGCCACCGGCGAAGGCCGCCAGGCGACGATCGCCAGTGACGAATTCGGTCACGGCACCGGCGGGGTGCGGACCCCGTACATCGACGTGCCGATCGCCAGTTACACGACGAGCAGTCCTGGTCCCGCAACGTGCGCCGAAATGGGGCACGTTGTCGCATTCGACGCCGCCAAGCTCAAGGCGATGTACGGATCGTTCGACGCCTACGTCGCGAAACTGAACGCATCGATCGCGAAGCTGTCGAAGGAACGATGGCTCACGCCGGAAGACGCGAAGCGCCTGCAGAAAGAGCTCGGCGAGAAGCAGCGCGCGCGCTGGAGCTCGACGAGCACAGCTCGAATCGATCGCTGAAACACTGAGTCTGCCGGCGGGTCCGCTTCGCGGGACATGCCCTACGGTGTAGGCCGGCTGCCGCGTCGCTGACCCGGCGAGGCGACCGGCCGAGGCTCCGCGCGGTACAGTTCGACCGTCTGCCGCACTGACGACCAGAGAAACGCCGCGACCAGCCCGGCGATCGCAATGCTTCCGCCGACGTCGAACAGGCGTTGTGTCCCAACCAAGGGCAGCGAGACCCAGGCGCGTCGGGCGGCGTAGAGTGCGCCCACGCCGAAGATGATCCGCAGCTCGGTCGGCCCGACTCCCCAGCGCGACATGCGGAAGACGCCAGTGGCGTGTGTGCCCAGGAACGCCTCCGACGCCACGAGCAGGTAGGCGACGAGCACGCCGAGCGCGATGAGCGGAGCGATCAGCCCCGAAACGGCGAGTCCGGCGAAGACGGCGGTGATGCCGATCATGTCGATGACGTGATCGACGTAGTACCCGAATCGAGGCCGCTCGTGGCCCCGCACACGAGCGACGGTGCCGTCGAGGCTGTCGCCGAACCAATTCCAGAACAACCCGAGCACCACAATCCAGCAGGCTTCCGGCGCATACCGCATCGCCGCGAAACCTACACCGACAGCGCACATCGACCCCAGAGCCAGCGCACTCAGATGGTCCGAGTGGATCCACGATGGAAGCGCCCGCGCGATTGTGATGAGCAGTTTCTTTTCCGCGTCCGCCAGCACGCTCCTGTTGTCGCGCCGGTGTACGGCGACGCCGTTCGCCATGACGTGTCCCTCCACCCGGTAATGCGGAAACGGAGGATGGAACGGCTCATCAGGTGAATTGCGGCGCTCGCGATCCCTGATACGACACACTGAGGCACCGAGACACCGAGGGCCGATTTGGGTTTTGCTTCCTCACCGCCTCAGTGTCTCGGTGTGTCGTAATCGGGTGTGAAACGCAGCGAATCGAGGTTACTCCGGTGATGCCTCGAAGGCCGCCGCAGACGTCGCCGGCTCGATCAGGAGTGTGGCGACGGCGATCCCAACAGCGAGCGCCATGATGAGGACGGCGGCAACGGGACGGCTGTCGGCGACGGCGAATGCGTCCAGGAAGACGAGGAGCCCGGCAGCAAGATCGGCGGTGGCGATGACTCGCCGTGTCCGACGGCGTTCGCTCGTCAATCGATGCCGGTGGGCCCGCTCGGTGAAGAGCAGATGCCCCCGGGTGATGCCGGCGATGGCGACCAGCACGCCGATCGTGAGAAACGCCCAGCGCGTGGGCCGTGTCGCATCCCACTCCTTGATGTTCCACGCTGCGGTCGCGGCGACGATGTAGATGGCGATGACGATCAGTTGATGCACGCGCCACCACCGAGCGCTCCGCACCGGCCGGGCGGCTGACGGCGTAGCGGCTTCAATGGCGGCAACGACGTCGGCCGCCGAGCCGAAGCGGTCGGCAGGCGCTTTGGCCAGACACCGCATGATGGCGGACGCGAGCGCGACCGGCAGGTCCGGTCGCAGCTGGTCGATCGGCGTCGGATCGGTCCCGATGATCCGCGCGGACGTGGCCAGTGCCGTGGGAGCCGAGAAGGGATGATGACCGCTCGCGCACTCGTACAGGATCACCCCGAGCGCGAAGAGATCGGTGCGAGGATCGACCGCGCGCCCTTCGATTTGCTCCGGCGCCATGTAGGCGATCGTGCCGATAATCGCGCCCGGGACGGTCATCGCCGGAGCCAGTGCCGCACTCTGCTGATCCGCACGCGCGAGGCCGAAGTCGAGAATCTTCAGACGGCCCTCCGTGGTGCGCATCACGTTTTCGGGCTTCAGGTCGCGATGCGTGATCCCCTTGCGGTGTGCGGCCGCCAGCGCCGCGGCAAGCTCGCCAGCCGTTGACGCGAGGACGCCGGCCGAAAACGGGCCACGCGCCATGACGTCGCGCAGCGTCTCGCCCTCGACATACTCCTCGACCAGGAACACCGTGTCGCCGATCTCCTCGAGCGCGTGGACGCTGCAGACGCCCGGATGCGAGATCGACGCCGCAAGGCGCGCCTCGTTCCGCAGTCGCTGACGGAGTTGCGGCGCGCCGGCGAGATCGCCGCGCACCATCTTGATGCACACGGTGCGATCCAGCCGCGTGTCGGTCGCCAGATACACGCGTCCCATGCCTCCGGCTCCGATCGGCCGCTCGATACGGTAGACCCCGAGACGAGTGCCAGGCGCGAGTAGGTCGTCTTCGGGAGGAATGACCGGTGGATCGTCGAGAAAGGCGCCAATCTGCGCGTGATGGGCAAGAAGCGATTCGACTTCCGCGGCGACGTCAGGTGCAGCGCGGCGGACCGGATCGAGCCGCTCGCGGGCGATCGCGGGATCTTCATCGACGAGCGACTCGAAGAGATCACGCACGTCGAGCCAGCCGTCGTTGCTCACTGATCATCGCGGACCACGGCCACCCCGGCCTTCGGTCCGCGCCAAATCTGGTCTCGTGACAGCTCGCGGTGGAGCCACGCGCGCGCGAGGCTCCAGCGTCGCTTGAGTGTGGCGGGAGAGAGGTTCAGCGCGGCAGCCGCTTCCTCGACGGTCAGCCCCGCGAAGAACCGGAGCTCGACGATGCGGGCCTGCTCAGGGTCGATGTGCTCGAGCCGTTCGAGCGCCTCGTCCAGCGCCGGCAGCATGTCGTCCACAGCGGCCGCCGCGTGCAGCGATTCGTGCAGGGAGACGCGGTCGAGCGCCGCCCAGCGCTTGGCGGCGCCTCGCGCTCGCGCGCGATCGACCAGGATCTGACGCATCGATCGCGCCGCGATCGCCACGAAATGGTTGCGGTCCTGCCAGACGGGAGCGGCCGCTGCCAGACGCAGGTAGGCTTCGTGTACGAGCGCCGTCGGCTGCAGTGTCTGGCCGGGCGTTTCACGCCGCAGGTAACCGGCAGCCAGACGCTTCAATTCTGCATAGACCTGCCCGGCAAGGTCGTCGGCTGCAGGCGGCTCGGGATGCGTCATCGCGGCGTCTTCATTATCCGCGCCTGGCGCGTGCTTGTAGCGCGGACCTCGCCGAAGCCCGCGGCAAAGGCGGGTCAGGTCCACGACCACTTCAGGACCGAGCGGGTCCCGCCGATTACTTTTTCCGTAGGCAGAAGGTGCCGTAGATGGATGTGCGCGTACTGATCGTCGACGACTCGATGACGGGGCGAAAGATGATGAAAAGAGCCCTGCCACCGAGCCTTGCCGTCGACGTGACCGAAGCCGGGTCGGGCGAGGAAGCCCTGCGCATCTGCACGACGCAGCCCGTCGACCTGATGTTCCTCGACCTGACGATGCCGGGGATGACCGGATTCGACGTGCTGGAAGCCTTGCAGCAGCAGGTCGCACGTCCGGTGGTGATTGTCGTCTCCGGCGACGTGCAGGCGCCTGCCCAGCAGCGCGTCAAGGAGCTCGGTGCCTCGGCGTTCATTCACAAGCCGGCCACCGCGCCGGTGATCGAAGAAGCGTTGAAGAGGACGCGGTTCCTGTGATCTTCAACGTCTTCGAGGTCGACGAGCGCGACGCTCTCCAGGAAGTCGTCAACATCGGTATGGGCACCGCCGCGGCGGCGTTGAGCGCCGCGCTCGAATCACTGGTCGGCCTGTCGGTGCCGAAGATCGACCTCGTGCGCATGGACCGCTTTTCCGATCTGCCGCGTCTGGTCGGCTGGACCGAAGTCGACACCTGCGCCATTCGCCAGGCGTTTTACGACGGTATCGATGGGGAAGTGATTGTCCTCTTCGGGCATGAAGGACGCGCCAGGCTGTCCGAGAAGCTCGGATACGGCGAGGCTGATACGAGCGAGGAGGAGCTGCTCCTCGATTTCACCAACGTGTTCGTCGGCGCGTGCATGAACGGCATCGCGCGCCAGCTCGGAATCCAGTTGCGATATTCGGCGCCGTCGATCCTGTCGCTGCACGCCCCGCTCAACTCGACGCTCGAGCAGCTCGAGGTCGCGGTCGACTCGCTGTTGCTGGTCAACGTCGATTTCGCGCTCGAGGATTTTGCCTTCCGCAGCCAGCTCGTCATCCTTTTCCCGAACCAGTCGACGCATCGGCTGAAGGAAGCCGTCGCGCGGTTCGTGGCGGCTCTGTGAGCCGCCTCCGTCACGACTTCGGCGAGCCAAGCCTGGCACCCTCGTCCGGCCGCAGCCTTGGCGAAGGTGGGGGCCTGCTGGAATGCCTCGTCCAGCACGTCAACGTCGGCATCCTCGTCGTCGACGCGGACAGCACGATCGTCGTGTTCAACCACTTCCTCGAGGCTCACAGCGGGCGCAAGCGCGAGGACGTGGTCGGCCTCAACCTGTTCGAGGCCTTTCCCGACCTTCCGCGCGCGTGGCTGATGCGGAAGATCAAGAACGTGTTCATCCTGAAGCACGCCGCGTTCACGTCGTGGCAGCAGCGGCCGTATCTGTTCCGCTTCGCGCACCATCGGATGATCACCAGCACGCTGGACTACATGCGGCAGGACTGCACGTTGTTCCCGGTCCTCAACGCACAGCAGGAAGTCACCCACGTCTGCATCGTGGTGCACGACGTGACCGACGTGAGCCTCGCGCATACCGAGCTCGAGCGCGCGCGGAAGGAAGCCGAATCGGCCAATCAGGCCAAATCGGATTTCCTCGCCACGATGAGCCACGAGATCCGGACGCCGCTCGGCGGCGTGATCGGCATGAACCGCATGCTGCTCGACACCGAGCTGACCGTCGAGCAACGCGACCTCGCGCAGACCGCAGGCAACTGCGCCACGGCGCTGCTGTCGCTGCTGAACGACATTCTCGACTTCTCCAAGATCGCCGCTGGCAAGATGGAGCTGGAACAGGTCGACTTCGACCTCCGTTCGACGACGGAGGAGGCGGTGGAGCTGGTGGCCGGCGCCGCGCACCAGAAGGGCCTCGAAGTGGCCTTGCTGTTCGCTCGCGACGTCCCCTCGCGCCTCAATGGCGATCCGGGCCGCCTCCGTCAGATCGTGCTCAACTTCCTGAACAACGCGGTGAAGTTCACGGCGCGGGGATCGGTCGTGCTGCACGTCGAGAAGGCGGCCGATCTCCCATCGGGTCCTCGAGTGCGTCTCGAAGTGCGTGACACCGGCGTCGGTGTTCCGCCCGAACGGCTGGATCGGCTCTTCAAGTCGTTCTCACAGGTCGACGCGTCGACGACGCGCAAGTACGGCGGCACGGGTCTCGGCCTTGTGATCTGCAAGCAGCTCGCGGAGCGCATGGGAGGAGAGGTGGGCGTGAAGAGCGAGGCCGGCGTCGGCAGCGCCTTCTGGTGTGAGATCCCGCTGGCCCAGGCGCCCCCGGAAGAGGTCCAACTCGACGAGCGCCCGGCGGTTCCCGCCCGCGTGCTCGTCGTCCTGCCGCAGCGAACGACCCGCGCGGCGCTCCAGGCGTCTCTCGAGCATCTTGGCACGTGCGTCGACGCTGTCAGCGGCCCTGCGGACGCGTTGCAGTTACTCGCTCGCGTCGCACAGTCACGAGCGGCGTACAGGGCGTGTTTCGTCGACGCCGATGTGCTGCAGGCCGGCGAGTGCGGGCTGTCACGCACGCTGGAAGCGGCGCGAATCAAGATTGTGTCGGTGGGCGTGATGGGTGGACGCCGGCACACTGACACTGCCACCGCTGGTACCGCGCATCTGAATCGGCCCATTCGCCTCGGTCAGCTTCGGCACTGTCTGGCCACGCTGGCGGGCGACGACGCCGCGAAGCAGGCGGCGGCGGTGGCGCAGGCCAAAGCCGTGACCCCGGCTGCCGGCGGTTGCGTCCTGATCGTCGAAGACAACATCGTCAATCAGCGCATTGCGGTGCGGATGGTCGAGCAGCTCGGTTTCGAGGTCGACCTGGCCGTCAATGGCGTCGAAGCGATCGAGGCCACGGCGCGCCGCGAGTACACCGCGGTGTTGATGGACGGCGAGATGCCGGAGCTCGACGGGTTTGCAGCGACCCGCCTGATCCGCGAGCGCGAACGCGACGGCGGTCGGCGCGTGCCAATCGTGGCGATGACGGCCAGCGCCATGGCCGGCGATCGCGAACGATGTGTCGAAGCCGGCATGGACGAGTACGTCACGAAGCCGATCACCATGGAACGGCTTCGCGACGTATTGCTGAAGACGATTCAACGGGTCGGGGAAACCTCCGCACTCCGCCCCGCCAGCTGACCGTCCTCAGTCGAGCGGATCGACGTGCAGCCGCCGTCCAACCTGACTGCCGCCCAGCGTCAGAAACGGATTCCCGTCCACATCGTAGATGGTCACCGTATCGACGGTCGTGATCGTCTGTGTTGCCTCGTTCAGTCTGATCACCGACGTAATCTTCAGCGATCCATTCAGCTGCAGCGTCTCGTCGTACGTCAGCTGCACCCAGGTACCCTCGAACGTGTTCCGGCCCAGGCGCTTCCACACTCCGAAACCGGGATTGCCCAGCGCGGGAATCGGCGGTCCCGCGGCGGCCTGGCTCGCCGTTCCGCCGACGTTGAAGGTCAGGAGTCCGGGGAACGACGGCGAACCGTCGTCGGGTGTGATCGTCGTGATCCACGTGCCGACGATGTCGGGGAGCGGCGCCTTGTCCGCCGCCCGGGCGGAGCGAACCGACACGAGCACGCTGAGCACGGCGACGACGGCGATGGCTACTACTGACAGACGGATGGAAGATTTGGCGATCATCGAGCAACTCCTTGAAGGCGCCTCCAGCGGCGACACCAACCCTACGGGCCCGATGGCGAATCGGTCTTGACAATCGCGCTGATGAAATCTCCTAATTTCTGACGGCGCCGGGATGCCCAATCCAGTCAGTCATTTGTACGAGTTCGACGAGTTCCGTCTCGACGTGCGGACGCGCCGCCTGCTGCGCGGCGACGCCGTCGTGCCGCTGACGCCGAAAGCCTTCGATACTCTGCTGGCGCTGGTGACCAGTCACGGGCGAGTGGTGGAGAAGGACGACCTGCTGAGGACGGTCTGGCCAGACACCAGCATCGAGGAAGGCGCGCTGTCCCGAAACATCTATCTGCTTCGGCGGGCGCTCGGCGAAAGCCCGAACGATCACCGCTACATCGTCACGGCGCCGGGACGCGGGTATCGATTCGTCGCGACGGTCGTCGAGCGCCAGACGGAGCAGGCGCCTACCAGTGATGTCGAGGCGGTCGAGACTCCACGGGCGGGACACAGAGCCGTGCGCAGCGTTCGCGTGGCGGCTTTCGCACTGGCGGGCCTCATAATCGTTGCGGGTGTCGTCTGGTCGCTGGCGAGCCCGCCGGCCCGCCTCACCGCGGCCGACGTGCGGACACTCGCCGTGCTGCCGTTTACGACCCTTGGATCCGGCAAGGGCGAGGAGGACTACCTGGGCCTCGGCATGGCAGACGCGCTCATCACGCGACTGGGCAACCTGCAGCAGGTCGTGGTTCGTCCGACCAGCGCGGTCCTGAAGTATGCCGACGGCGAGCGCGATCCGCAGGCGGTCGCCGCCGCTCTGAAGGCCGACGCCGTACTCGACGGGACGGTGCAGCGTCACGGCGATCGCGTGCGAATCACGGCTCGACTCCTCAGCGCGTCGCGCGGCGAGACGATCTGGACGTCCCAATTCGACGAGCCGTTCACCGATCTGTTCGCGGTCGAGGATCAGCTGTCAGACCGGCTCGCGCAGGCACTGGCTCCCGCGCTCACTGGCGACGAGAAGCGACAGCTCGCGCGAGTGACGACGAGGAGCTCGATCGCGTATCAGGCGCATCTCCGCGGTCGCTACTTCTGGAGCCGCTGGAATCGGGTTGCGCTGGAGAAGGCCGTCGCCGCGTTCGAAGAGGCGCTCCGCGCCGATCCGAATTACGCGCCGGCGTGGGCCGGTCTTGCCGACGCCTACACACTGCTCGGCTATCGCGGGTCCATGCCGCCGCGCCAGGCGTTTCCGAAGGCCGAGAGCGCCGCGGTAAAGGCGCTCGCCCTCGACAACAACCTCGGCGAGGCGCACGCGGCATTGGCGAAGGCGCGCCTGTTCTACGAGTGGGACTGGAAAGGCGCCGAGCGGGAAATCACACGCGCGCTCGCACTGAGCCCGAACGACGCGGATGCCCACGCATTGTCCGGTGCATATCGCCTGGCGATCGGCGACTTCGCCGGTGCGCTGCGGGAACGGATGCGCGCGCTCGATCTCGATCCGGCGTCGCCGCTGATGATCACGGAAATCGGCTGGGTGTACTTCTACGATCACCGCTACGACGAGGCGATCGCCTGGTACCACAAGGCGCTGGATCTCGATCCGAACTTCAATCAAACACGCGGCGATCTGTTCAACGCGCTATATCACAAGGGGAGCTACGACGAGGCGATCGATGAGACGCTGCGTATCCGCACACTCAACGGCGCTCCGTCCGAGGTGTCGGACCGCATCAAGCGGGCATATGCCGCCGGAGGCATTCGGGGATACTGGCGTTCCGAGCTGGAAATCGTCGAGAGCGATATCAAGGCGGGCCGTATCGTCAGTCCATGGCGCGCGGCACGGATCCATGCGGCGCTTGGTGATCGCGATTCGGCCTTCATGTGGCTCGACCGAGCCTATGAGGAGCGCGCCAGCCTGCTGACCTTCCTGAAAACCACTCCGCTGTTCGATGTACTCCACGACGATCCGCGCTTCGGTGCACTGGTGCGTCGACTCGGTACGCCGCGATTCTGACGAGCTCTGACGCAGCAAACTTTAGCGCGCAGTCCTCCGTCCAAGTCGCTGATGCGCGGACCCGGACCTCGCGAGATGCGGCGCGGACTCTGCCAGATGCGGCGCGAACGACACCAGATGCGGCGCGGACCTTCCGCCTTCGCCATGAGGCTACGGCGGACAAGTTCATGGTCCGCGATCACGTGGGCCGTCTTCCTCCTCACCCTTCACCACGCGCATGCCC
>Ga0081539_10005484_pt1 | contig 12893 bp, 13 predicted proteins | sample TabmetS4T2R2_FD_71023 | JGI IMG/M metagenome (GOLD analysis project Ga0081539, IMG submission 71023) | Tabebuia heterophylla rhizosphere microbial communities from the University of Puerto Rico - S4T2R2 | ecosystem: Host-associated > Plants > Roots > Rhizosphere ...
AGCCCGACGCGGCCGCCGTCGCCGACCCCCACCCCGACCCCGCTGGCTTCCTTGACGATCCCCTCGATCGATCCCCTGCCGACGATCATCGGGCCGCTGCCGACGCCCGCCCCGACATCGTCGGTGAGCCCCGAGCCGACCCGATCACCGTCCCCGAGCACGTCATCCGCGCGGCCGGGAGTCACGCCGGTGCCGTCGTCGGACGGCTCGACGTCCGGACCGGGTGGGATCGCTGGGACCGGCCCGGGCGCGGGATCCGGAGGCCGGCCCACCGCCACCAGCGGCGGTGTCGGCGCAGACGGCGGTCGCGACGTGATCTCCATCGGCCGCCTCGACGGCCCGCCGTTCGAGGAGATCGACCTCGCCGAGGTCGGCGTCATCGGCATCGACAGCATGGTGGACTGGGCCGTTCCCTCGCTCGTCCTCGCCGTCCCCGGGATCCTCATCGTCCTCGTCGTCAGCGCCCAGGTCCTGGGCGGCGTGCTGTGGGTGCCGGTCGTGCGCCGCTGGCTCGGCGGGATCGGGATTCGCCGCCGCGAAGCCTCCCCGCGCTGACCTCGGCTACCGTGGCCGGGTGAACCAGCCCGTCGAGCGCGAACCGGACCCAGGCCTGTGCGGCGAGTGCCGCCACGCGCGCATCGTCATCTCCGCCCGCGGCTCCCGCTTCGTCCTGTGCGAGCGGTCGCGCACGGACCCGGCGTTCCCGCGCTATCCGCGTCTTCCCGTGCTGTCGTGTGCGGGCTTCGAGCGCGCCGCGCGCGCCGTCCCCGACGCGCGTCGCGCGGCCCTCGACGCGGACCTTGACGCCCCGGACGGATCGAACCTAGACTCCGCGGACATCTGAACAGCGGGCTGTGATCGGGACGAGTACCCGTCGAGCGTCGGCAGAGAGATCCGGTGGCTGGTGGAAACCGGAGCGGCGGCGGCGGCCAATGGACCCGGGAGCCCCCGGACCGAACGGCGACGGGTCGCGGCGACGCGCCCGGGACCCCAGTAGGCTCCGGCGCAGAGCGCCAGCGTTACAGGGCAGCGCCGATCGGTGGACCCGCGAGGGATCGCCCGTCGGTCACGGAGTGCGGCATCGCCGAATGAGGGTGGCACCGCGGAAGGCACGACCTTTCGTCCCGGGACGAAGAGGTCGTTTCTGATTCTCGGGCGGAATGCCCGGACCTGGGGCCGGGAAGCCGGTCCGGAGGCAGCAAGCCGATGGCGACAACCGATCCGCTCAGCCTGGCCGAGGCCAAGCGCCTTGCGGCGAACGCCGACACCCTGCTCCTGCGTGCCACCCGGACGGCCGATCTCGAGACCCCGATCGGTGCCTTCCTTCGTCTCGACGATGGCACCACCCCCGCGTACCTGCTGGAGTCGGTCGAGGGCGGCGAGCGGCTGGGCCGCTACAGCTTCCTCGGCGTCGGACCGCGCCGGCTCCTCGAGGTCCGCGGCACGACCGCGCGGACGCAGACGCGCCCCGTCACGGTCGATACGTACACGCCGGACCTGCCGGTCGACGTGAGCGAGGCGCCGGATCCGCTGGCTGCGATCCGGGCGTTCGTCCCGCGCCGGCGGGTGCAGCCGACGGAGGGGATGCCGCGGTTCACAGGGGGCGCGGTCGGCGCCCTCGCCTACGACGCGGTCAGCGCCTTCGAGCCGACCGTGCCGCTGCCGGAGCGCGACCCGGTCGGCGTCCCGGCGGCCGCCTTCATCGAAACCGACCTCGTCCTCGTCTTCGACCATCTCACGCACACCTTGAGCGCGATCGCGTCGCTTCACACCGAGGCGCCCGATCTGGAGGGTCGCTACCGGATCGCCGAGATGGCGATCTTCGAGGCGCTCGAGCAGACCGCCCGGCCGGGCGCCTCGGAGCTCGCCGCGCCGGCGGCGGCGCCGGGGCCCCGAGGCGCCGCCGGAGGCCACGCCGCGACCCTCGGGGGGCCGGCGCCGATCGACACGAGCCTGGGCCGCGAGGCCTACATCCGCGCGGTCGAGGTCGCCAAGGATGCGATCGCCGGGGGCGAGGCGATCCAGGTCGTCCTCGCCAGACGCCAGTCGCTTGGGCTGCCGATCGATCCCGCGACCGGTCGCCCGCTTGACGGGATCGCCCTGTACCGCTCGCTCCGCCGGGTGAACCCCAGCCCGTACCTGTTCTTCGTCCGGACGCCCCAGTTCGAGGTCGTGGGCGCCAGCCCGGAGCTGCTCCTCCAGGTCGAGGGCGACCGCCTGACGACCCACCCGATCGCCGGGACCCGGCCGCGCGGCGCAGACGAGCGCGAGGACCAGCTCCTCGCCGAGCAGCTCCAGCGCGACCCGAAGGAGCGGGCCGAGCACATCATGCTGGTGGACCTCGGCCGGAACGACCTGGGGCGGGTGGCCCGCGCCGGCACGGTGACGGTCAGCAAGTACATGGAGGTCGAGCGCTACTCGCACGTCCTCCACCTCGTCTCGCACGTCGAGGCGCGCCTCCGTCCGGATGTCGACGCGCTCGACGCGCTCCGGGCCGTCTTCCCAGCCGGGACCCTGAGCGGCGCCCCCAAGGTGCGGGCGATGCAGCTGATCGCCGCCGCCGAGGGGGAGCGCCGTGGGCTGTACGGCGGGGCCGCGGGCTACCTCGGCTACAACGGCAACCTCGATACGGCGATCACGATCCGGAGCGCCGTCCTGCGCGAGGGAAAGGCGCATATCCACACGGGTGCGGGGATCGTCGCGGGCAGCGTGCCCGAGTCGGAGTTCGAGGAGACCGAGCACAAGGCGGCAGCGCTGCGCCGGGCGATCGAGCTGGCCGTCGCGCCACCCGACGCGCCAAGGACGCGGGCGCCCGAGCCGGTCGGCGGCGGGGCACGGCCATGATCCTCGTCATCGACAACTACGACAGCTTCACCTTCAACCTCGTCCAGGCGCTCGAGGCTGCCGGCGCCGAGGTCAAGGTCGTCCGCAACGACGCGATCGACAAGGCCGGCGTGGAGGCGCTCGCCGGCGATCCCTCCGCCGACCTCCGCGGCATCGTGGTGTCCCCAGGCCCGGGCGACCCGGGCTCGGCAGGCGTCTCGGTCGCCTCGATCGAGGTCGCCCGGGACCGCGAGATCCCGCTTTTGGGCGTGTGCCTCGGGATGCAGTCGATGGCGGCGGCGTTCGGAGCCTCCATCGTGCGGGCGCCGACGCTCGTCCACGGCGAGGCGTCCGAGGTGACGCACGACGGCGCCGGGCTGCTCGCCGGAATGCCGCCCTCGTTCATGGCGGCCCGCTACCACTCGCTCGCGGTCGATCCAGCGACGCTCCCGGCCGAGCTCCGGGTCACCGCGATGAGCGAGGTCGACCGGGTCGTGATGGGGATCCGCCACGTCGCGCTCCCGCTCGAGGGCGTTCAGTTCCACCCCGAGTCCGTCCTCACGCCGCAGGGCCCGCATCTGCTCGCGAACTTCCTGCGCCAGGCCGGAGAGGGCGAGGCCTCGCGCCTGGACGACGCGACGGGCTCGTTCGCGACGGCCGGGCTCGCGGAGGCACGGCTCGCGGAGGAAGGCCTCGCGGAGGCCGCGCCGTGAGCGACCAGGTCCGCACCGCGCTCGGCGCGGTCGTCGAGGGCCGGACCCTCACGCTCGACGAGGCCCGCGACGCGATGGGCTCCGTGATGGACGGCGAGGCGACGCCGGCGCTCCTCGCGGCGCTCCTCGTGGCCCTCCGGATGCGGGGCGAGACCGTCGACGAGCTGGCCGGGTTCGCGACCGCGATGCGCGAGCGCGTCCTCGCGGTCGATGCGCCGCCCGGCGCGATCGACACGTGCGGCACCGGCGGCGACGGCAGCGGGACGTTCAACATCTCCACCACCGCGGCTCTCGTCGTTGCCGCCGCCGGGGGGCCCGTCGCGAAGCACGGCAACCGGGCGATGACCTCGCAGTCGGGGTCCGCGGACGTCCTGGACGCGCTCGGCGTGCGGATCGACCACGATGCGGCGTCCGCAAGCGCGTCGCTCCGCGACGTGGGCTTCGCGTTCCTGTTCGCGCCGGGCTTCCATCCGGCGATGAAGCACGCCGGGCCGACGCGCCGCGAGATCGGCGTCCGGACCGCGTTCAACCTGATCGGCCCGTTGACCAATCCGGCAGGCGCCCGCCGCCAGGTGATCGGCGTGGCGGACCCCTCGGCGGCCCCGCGCCTCGCCGCCGTCCTCCGGCGGCTGGGCGTGGACCGCGCGTTCATCGTCGGTGGCGAGGGGCTCGACGAGCTGCCCCTCGACGGGACCGGGGTCATCCACGACGTCACGCCCGAGGGGATCGAGGTCCGGGCGGTCGATGCGGTCGCGCTCGGGCTGACGAAGGCCTCGATCGCGAAGCTCGCGGGTGGAACGCCCGCCGACAACGCGACGATCCTCGAGGCGGTTCTCCGCGGCGAGCCCGGCGCGCGACGGGATGTCGTCCTGCTGAACGCGGGTGCCGCGCTGGTCGTCGCCGGCGTCGCCGATGACCTGCCGGCCGGGATCGAGCGGGCCGCGCTGACGATCGATGCCGGGCTCGCGACCGAGCTGCTCGAGCGGCTGCGGGCGGAGCGTCGCGCGGCCGAGAGCGCCAGCGCCCAGCTCGCCGACGCCGGGGCGCCGGCATGACCCTGCTCGAGCCGCCCGAGCTGGACGAGGGCCCGCGGCCGGCTCCCACATCCCGCCGCCGGAACGTCGTCGAGGAGATCGCCGCTCGTCGCCGATCGGACATCCGCGACGAGATGACGCGCCTGTCGCTCGACGACCACCTCGCGATCGCCGAGTCGACGCCGCCGGTCCGGCCGATCCTCGACCGCCTCGCGGCACCGGGTCTCCACCTGATCGCCGAGATCAAGCGCGCGTCGCCATCGGCGGGCGCGATCGCCCCCGCGGACGACGACATCGTCGCCCGGGCGCGAGCCTACGCGGCCGGCGGCGCGGCCGCGATCTCGGTCCTATGCGAGCCGCACTGGTTCGGCGGGTCCGTCGACGACCTCCGCGCGGTCCGAGCCGCCGTCAGCGTCCCCGTCCTCGCGAAGGAGTTCGTCGTCGAGGAGATCCAGCTCCCGCACCTTCGGGCGGCCGGCGCGGATCTGGTCCTGCTCCTCGCGGTCCTCCATCCCGCGAAGCGCCTCGCCCGCCTCGTCGAGCGGGCGCTCGAGATCGGGCTCGAGCCGCTCGTGGAAGCGCACGACGAGCGCGAGCTCGAGCGCGCCCTCGCCACCGGCGCGCGGCTCGTCGGGATCAACAACCGGGACCTCCGGACGCTCGAGGTCGACACGGATCGGGCGATCCGCCTCCGCGCGCTCGTCCCCGACGATCGGGTCGTCGTCGCGGAGTCCGGTGTGCGCGACGCCGCCACGGTGGCCGCGTGGCGCGCCGCCGGGTTCGACGCCGCGCTCGTCGGCGAGGCGCTCGTCCGGGCGGCCGACGCGGAGGCCGCGGCCCGGGTCTTCGTCGCCGCCGGCCGCGAGCCGTCGGATCCGGCCAATGCGGCATCGCGGCCGCTCGTCAAGGTGTGCGGCGTGACCGACGCCGAGGGCGTCCTGGCCGCGGTGCGGGCCGGTGCCGACGCGATCGGGCTGAACCTCGTGCCGGGGACGCCGCGGGAGCTGAACCTCGAGGAGGCGGCTGCCCTGGCCCGCGTTGCGCGGACGCTCGCGGGGTCATCGCGGCCGCCTCGCGTCGTCGCGATCACGGCGGACGCCGGCCGCGAGGCCATCACGAGGATCGTCGGCGCGCTCGATCCGGACGCCGTCCAGCTCTCAGGCGACGAGCCGCTCGAGGACATCGCCGCCGCGGGCCGGCCGGTCTGGAAGGCGATCCGCGTGGCGGAGCGAGATGCCGCCCCGGACGTCGTCGCGCGGGCCCGGGCGGCGCTGCAAGCGGGAGCCGAGCACGTCCTCCTCGACGCGGCCGGCGGGCCGCATCCGGGCGGGACCGGTATCCGCGTCACGACCGAGCTGGCGCGCCAAGTCGCGCGCGAGGTGCCGGTGATCCTGGCGGGCGGCCTGACGCCGGCGAACGTGGCGGGCGCCCTGCGCGACGTGCCGGCGATCGGTGTCGACAGCGCATCTGGCACCGAGCGGCCCCGGGCCTCCAGCGAGCGCCCGACGAAGGACCCGGTGAAGGTCGCGCTCTACGTCAAGCGGGCTCGTGCGGCTCGGCTCGACCGGCCGAATCTCGCCGTCCGTCCGACGCCGGTCCACCCGGGCCTGCTCGTCGTAGACGAGCATGGCCGCTGGGGAGTCGAACGCGAATTCGGCGGCCGCTACGTCCCGGAGACCCTGATGGCCGCGCTCGAGCAGCTCGAGGCGGCCTACGCAGCCGTCCGCCACGATCCCGTCTTCTGGTCCGAGCTGCGCGAGCTCCTGGCCAGGTACGCCGGCCGCCCGACCGCGCTCTACCGCGCCGACCGCCTCGCCTACGAGGCCCTCGAGCGCGCCGTCGCCCTCGATCCGACCGGCCGGCTCCCGCGCCGCGTCCGGCTCTACCTGAAGCGCGAGGACCTCGCCCACACCGGCGCTCACAAGCTCTCCAACGCGCTCGGCCAGGCGCTCCTGACCCGCCGGCTCGGCAAGGACCGGGTGATCGCCGAGACCGGCGCGGGCCAGCACGGCGTGGCGACGGCAACGGCCTGCGCACTCCTCGGCCTGCCGTGCGTCGTGTTCATGGGCGCCGTCGACATCGAGCGCCAGCAGCCAAACGTGCTCCGGATGCGGGCGCTCGGCGCGGAGGTCCGGCCCGTCACGAGCGGCACGGCGACCCTGAAGGACGCCGTCAACGACGCGATGCGCGACTGGGTGACGAACGTCGAGACGACCCACTACGTGCTCGGCTCGGCGATGGGCCCGCACCCGTACCCGACGATCGTCCGCGACCTCCAGCGGCGGATCGGCGACGAGGCGGCCGCTCAGCTCGCCGAGGTCGAGGGGCGGTTGCCGGACGTCGCGCTCGCCTGTGTCGGAGGCGGGTCGAACGCGATCGGGCTGCTCGATCGGTTCATCGGCGAACCGTCGGTCCGGCTGGCGGTCGCCGAGGCCGCGGGGGAGGGGATCGCGACCGGACACCACGCGGCGGCCCTCGCGGGCGGGACCCCGGGGATCCTCCACGGCAGCCGCTCGATGATGCTCCAGGACGCCGACGGCCAGGTCGTCGAGGCCCACTCCGCCTCGGCCGGCCTGGACTATCCGGGCGTGGGACCGCAGATCGCGGCGCTCGCTCGCGCAGGTCGCCTGGAGGTGTTCGCCGCGACCGACGACGAGGCATTCGAGGGGATGCGCTGGCTGTCGCGCACGGAAGGGATCCTCCCCGCGCTCGAGAGCGCCCACGCCCTCGCCGTCCTGCCCCGGATCCTGGCCGCGGCCGCGCCGGACGGCCGGCCCTGGCCGGACGAGGCGGTGGTCCTCGTGGGCCTGTCCGGTCGGGGCGACAAGGACCTCGCCTCCTTCGGCCGCTGGATCGAGGCCCACGGGGTGTGACCGCGGTCGGCGAGCCACCAGGCCCGCGCGCGGGCTCGGGCACGAACGACACGTCGGGGGCCCGCCGGATCGCCGCAGCCTTCGCCGCTGCAGCCGGCGCCGGCCGGATCGCGCTCGTGCCGTACGTCGTGGCGGGCTATCCGGACGCGGCCACGAGCCTGCGGATCGCCCTCGCCGCGATCGACGCCGGTGCCGATCTCCTCGAGGTGGGGCTCCCGTACTCCGATCCGCTCGCCGACGGTGCGACGCTCCAGCGCGCGTCGGGGGTGGCGCTCGCGGCCGGCGCGACCCTGGACGGCAGCCTCCGCCTGATCGAGGACATCGCCGCCGCCCGTCCATCGATCCCGGTCGTCCCGATGGGCTACGCGAACCAGTTCCTCGGCGGGGGAGACGGGGCTGCAGCGGCGCGTCGGCTGGCAGTGGCTGGAGCGGCTGGCGTGATCGTGGCCGATCTCACCCCCGACGAGGGCGGTCCGTTCGAGCTCGTGGCGGCCGATCACGACCTGGCGGTCGTCTATCTCGTCGCCCCGACGACCCCGCCTGCGCGCCGCGCGACGATCGCTGCCCGGAGCGGCGGGTTCCTGTACTGCGTGTCGCTCGTGGGCGTGACCGGCGCCCGGAGCTCGCTGCCGCCGACCGTCGGGCGGCTCGTCCGGGAGGTCGTAGCCGCCTCGCCGGTCCCGGTCGGCGTGGGGTTCGGGGTAAGCAAGCCGGCCCACGTGAAGGCGATCGCGAAGGCCGGCGCCGGGGGCGTGATCGTGGCGAGCGCGCTCGTCGACGCGCTCGGCCCGGACGGGACGGACGTCGATGCCCTGGCCCAGCTCGTCGGCCGGTTGGCCAGGGCGACCGCAGCCGCTTGATCCAGGGCGAAGTCTCGAACTTGACATCATGATGCCTCGCAGTGATACTTCACGATGTGTCCAAGCGCACCACGTTGACTCTCGACGATGACATCGCGACTCGGCTCGCAGCGGAGGCCCGTCGCGCCGGTCGTCCAGTCCGGGCCATCGTGAACGACGCTCTCCGTCGAGGGCTCGAGACGATGGCGTCGCGGCCGACCGAGCCATTCGTGATCCGGTCGAAGCACATGGGCCTTCGGGCCGGCATCGACCTCGACGACATCGAGGGCCTCCTGGATCGCCTGGACGGACCGCTGCGCCGATGATCGTGGTCGACCTGAATGTCCTGCTGTACGCCCACGACGAGTCCGACCCACGTCACGTCGCCAGCGCACGCTGGCTCCGCGAGGCGGCCGCCGCCGGATCCGAGGGGATCGGGCTGGCGCTGACGACCGCGCTCGGGTTCATCAGGATCACCACCGACCCCCGCGTGTACGAGGTTCCTCGGACGATCGCGGATGCCATCGGGATCGTTGAGGCGTGGTTCGCGCACCCGAATGTTCGGTTGATCGCTCCGACCGAGCGACACTGGGAGGTCCTGCGAAGGCTGGCCGACGGTGCCCGGGCGCGAGGCCCACTGGTCATGGATGCGCACGTGGCCGCACTCGCACTCGAGCACGGCGCGGCCGTTGCGTCTGCCGACCGTGACTTCCGCCGATTCGACGGAGTTCGTGTCATCGATCCGACCGCTGCCTGATGCGCGATCGGTCCGGGGCAGCATCCCGTGGCACCCTGACCGCATGACGAAGCCGATCCTCGTCACGATCGAGCACACGCCGAAGAGGACCTTCGCATCCGCCGCCGACTGGCCAGGCTGGAGCCGCTCGGGCAACACCGAGGCGCTGGCCCTCGAAGCGCCGGCAGCCTACGCCCCGAGGTATGCGCCGATCGCCGATGCCGAGCATCGTCGCTTCGCCGCGACGATCTCCGTCGAGGATCTGGACGTCGTCGAACGCCGCGCCGGCTCGGCCGGCACCGAGTACGGCGTGCCCAGCCATCCGACCGAGCACGACGCCCGCCCGACGGACGCCGATGGAGCCGCCCGCCTCGCCGGGCTTGTCGGAGCCGCCTGGGCGCTGTTCGATCGGACGGCGGTCGGCGCCCCCGAAGAGCTGCGCAAGGGGCCACGGGGTGGCGGCCGGAGCACCTCGAAGGTCATCGCCCACGTGACGGACGCGGATCGCGCGTACGCGAACCAGATCGGGATCAAGGTCGCCGAGTTCGCGCCGGACGATCGCGCCTCGGTCCGCGCCATGCGCGACGAGGTCCTCGAGGTGCTTCGAGGCGCGCGCGACGGAGCGCCCATCGCCGATCGGCACTGGCCGGCTCGCTATGCGGCCCACCGGATCGCCTGGCACGCCCTCGATCACGCCTGGGAGATCGAGGACCGGAGCGCGCCCGAGCCGCCCGGCTGATCCCGCGCCCGGCGCCTAGCGACCGGCCGCCGCTCGGACGATCCCGGCAGGGACCAGGCCACGCGCGGCCGCCTCGGCTCGGACCTTGTCCGGCGACCAGCCGGCCGCCCGGAGGTCGGCGATTCCGCTGTCGCGTTCGGATTTCGACAGCTTCGCACCGGATGGCTTCCGGATCAGCGGGTGGTGGAGGAACCGAGGTGGGATGTCGCGGCCGAGCAGACGGCCGAGCCGGATCTGTCGGGCCGTCTCGGATAGGAGGTCCTCGCCGCGCACGACGAGGTCGATCCCGTGGCGGAGGTCGTCGACCACGACCGCGAAGCCATACGACCAGTTCGCCTCGCGATCGCGGATCACGAGGTCGCCGCCGCTCGACGGGTCGCCCGTCTGCGGGCCGCGGACGAGGTCGTCGAACGCCTCCGTGCCCTCGCCGAGCGCCACCCGCAGGCTCGTCGCTGGGTCATCGGGGAGTGCCCGGGTCCGGCACGCGCCCGGACAGCCCGTCCCGGTCCACGAGCGACCGTGCTCGCGCGCCCAGGCCGCGAACGTCGTCCGGGTGCACCCGCAGCGGTACGCGAGCCCGCGCTCGGTCAGCGACGCCAAGGCCGCCCGGTACGCCGCGATCGCGTCGGCGTCGGTCTGGCGCACCGGCCCCGCGTCGGCGACGAAGCCGAGCCAGGCGAGGTCCTCCAGGAGCGCGGCGTCGAACGCCGCCCGCGACCGCTGGCGATCGTGGTCCTCGATCCGAAGGAGGACCTCCGCGCCCGCCAGCCGGGCCGCGCCCCACGTCCAAAGCGCGTTCGCGACGTGGCCCAGGTGTAGCTGCCCGGTCGGGGCCGGGGCGAACCGCGTCCGCCGAGCGCCCGGGATGGCGGGCAGGCCAGTCGAGCCGTCAGTCGCCGTCGCGCGGCTCCATGACGATGCCCAGCTTCTTCGCCCGTGCCGCGCGGGTCCGATCGCGCCGCTCGAGCGATCGCGCGACCGCGAACAGCCGGCGATAGACGGCCAGCAGATCGGCCTGCGGGGTCGGGCCGTCGTTGGCCATCGAGACGCGCAGCAGGACCTCGCGCTCGCGCTCCCCGTCGCGGACGGCGCGGCGCCCGGTCGCGGCCTTGACCCGGCCGACGTCGCGTGCGAGCTCGGCCCGCTCGTTGAGGAGTCTCACGATCCGGCGGTCGAGCGCATCGATCCGGCGGCGCAGCCGGCGGAGCTCGGGCGGCTCGGCGGCCGCACCGTCCGGCCCGGGCCCTCGATCAGCCACCGAATCGCTCCGCGATCGCGTCCAGCGCGAGCAGGTAGCCGCGCTTGCCTTGGCCCACGATCGATGCGGCCGCGACGTCGTGCAGGAAGTTGACCCGGCGGAACGGCTCCCGCGTGGCGGGATCGGACAGGTGGACCTCCCAGAACGGCCGCTCGATTCCGAGGAGCGCATCACGCAGGGAAACCGAGGTGTGGGTCAGCCCACCCGCGTTGACGATCGCGGCGTCGAAGTCGCGGACGTGGAGCCGGTCGATCAGGGCGCCCTCGTGGTTCGACTGGAAGAACGCCAAGTCGAGTCCGAGGTCACGGGCGTGAAGGGCGATGTCCTCGTGGATGTCGTCGAGGCTGTCGTGGCCGTAGATCTCGGGCTCGCGCGTCCCGAGCAGGTTGAGGTTCGGGCCCTGGAGGACGAGGACGCGGGTCATCTCAGGCCGCCTTGCCCGGGGCAACGAGGAGCGACGCCGCAGCTCGCTCGACGACCTCGGCCGGCACGTCCGAGCGGACGACGGAGCCGTCGGCGGTCGGCAGGACCCAGCGCAGTGCGCCGGCCGTGTGCTTCTTGTCGGCGGCGAGCGCGCCAAGGACCGTCGCCAGCGAATAGGGCAGCGGAGTCGTCGCCAGGCCGAGGTCGTCCAGGACCCGCTCGATCCGATCGGCCCGATCGGCCGGCGTCACCCCGAGCTCGCGCCCGATCCGGACGGCGCCGCGCAGGCCGTGGGCGACCGCCTCGCCGTGGAGGAGTTCGCGGAAGCCGCCGGCGGCTTCGACCGCGTGCCCGAGCGAGTGCCCGAGGTTCAGGGTGATCCGCCGATCGGCCGCGCCCTCCTTCTCGTCCGCCTCGACGACCGCGACCTTCGCCCACGCCGTGCGTTCGACGAGTTCGGCGACGGCGCCGCCCTCGAACGCCGCATCGTCGCCTTGCGCGACCGCATCGCCGTCCGCCTCGAGCAGCGCGAACAGCCGCTCGTCGCCGAGGGCGGCCATCTTCACCGCCTCGCCCAGGGCGGCCCGCCGCTCGCGCTCGGGCAGCGACCGGAGGAGGGCGATGTCGATGACGATCGCGGCCGGTGGATGGAACGCTCCGACGAGGTTCTTGCCCTCCGGCAGGTCGACGCCGGTCTTGCCGCCGATCGACGAATCGATCTGGGCGACGAGCGTCGTGGGGACCTGGATGAGCGGCACGCCGCGCAGCCACGACGCGGCCAGGAACCCGGCGGCATCGCCGAGCGCCCCGCCCCCGATCGCCACGAGCGGCTCGCCGCGCTCGGCGCGGAGCCCGGCCAGCTCCGACGCGGCCGTCTCGATGACCGCGAGCCGCTTGGCCGGCTCGCCCTGGGGCAGGAGCACCCGGTCGACGGGACAGCCCTCCTCGGCGAGGGCCGCTCCGAGGGCCCCGCCGGCCGCGGCCCACGCGCCGGGCTCCGAGACGAGGATCGCCCGGCGCGCGTTGAGCGTCCGGAGCGCATCGGCGACCGCGGCGGCCGCGATCCCCTCGCCGATGATCAGCTCGCCGCCGAGGGATCGGCCGCGGAGCAGGACGGTCGGGCCGCCGGCCGCCGCTCGCTCCGCCGCCAGCCCATTGACGCGTTCCACGATCGTCGCGAGCTCCGCGACGCCGTTCATCCGGTGCGCCGCCGAGTAGAACCGCTCGCGGTCGCGGGCGAGATCGCGGATCGTGCCCATCGGGTCGCGCCCGGCGATGAGCGGGCGGACGTTCGGCGAGCGGCGAAGGCGCTGCGCGAGGACCTCCGGCCGGACGTCGAGCCAGACGGGCAGCCGGCCGCGGTACAGCGCCCATCGGTTGCGCGGGTCGACGACGGCGCCGCCGCCGGTCGCCACGACAGTGCGGATCCCCCGATCCGGATCGGCCGGTCCCAGG
>Ga0081539_10005485_pt1 | contig 12892 bp, 13 predicted proteins | sample TabmetS4T2R2_FD_71023 | JGI IMG/M metagenome (GOLD analysis project Ga0081539, IMG submission 71023) | Tabebuia heterophylla rhizosphere microbial communities from the University of Puerto Rico - S4T2R2 | ecosystem: Host-associated > Plants > Roots > Rhizosphere ...
ACCGCGCCCCACCCCGACCCCCCGATCCCGCCGTCACCATCGTGGCGGCCAGCAAACCCCATACCGTGAAACGGAAACCACCCCGCTAAGTCACCGGTATTGTCTTTAAGCCGCGAAAGGCCAACCACAACTCCAAGATCGCGGGAAGGTCGCGGGGCGTGCGATGCTGGGCCATGGACGTGGAACGGGCCGCCCGCGCGTGGCTGCGCGAGCACGGCGCGGACGACATCGCACACGCCGGCGGCAGTCTCTACGCCCACCTCGGCCGGGTGCACGACCGGTTGGCATCGCTCGGTCTCGATCCCGACGTGCAGCTCGCCGGGCTCACGCACGCAGCGTATGGAACGGACGGCTTCCCGGTCTGCCTCCTGGACGTGGCCGACCGCGCCCAGCTGCGGCGGCTGCTGGGGGAGCGGGCCGAGCTGCTGGTGTACACGTACGGCGGTTGCGACCGCGGCCACACCTGGCGGGCGCTGGGCCGGACCCGCTTGATCCGGAACCGGTTCACCGGCGCCGTCGAGTCGCCGCCGCCGGACGAGCTCCGGGCGTTCGTCGATCTCAGCATCGTGAACGAGCTCGACGTGATCGAGCACCAGGCCGGCAGTCCCGGCGACTGGTTGCGTGACCTTGTCGCCTCCTGGGCTTCGCTGGCGTCACCGGCCGTGATGGCGGACGCCGAACGGGTGCTCGGCCAGCCGGATCGCTACCAGCTGTTGGTGCGTCGCAGCCGCCATGGCCGCCCGTCCGGGTCGTAGATCAACTGGTACGCCGGGGTGGCCCAGAGCCGCTGGTGCCAGGGCAGTCGCCGGGTCTCATGCGGCATCAGCCGGCCCGGCGGGCGGGGCCCGGCCCGACCGCCCCGGTGCCAGTCGCGTAGCGCATCGGCGCCCGCCCGGAGCGTCCGTACCGTTGTGTCGGGGTCCAGCAGATCGTGGTCGTCGTTACGGTCGAGGTGCTCGCGCATCAGCGCGAGTCGCAGTTCGCGCGGGAACCGGCGGGCGCCGTCGCCGAGGCCGGCCGGGTCGGCCGGATCGCGCCCGTCCGGCGTCTCGTCCAGGATGGCGCAGGAGAGCTCACTGTCGTGGGTCCAGGACCGGCGGTTGAAGTTGTCACTGCCCACGCTGCACCAGACGTCGTCGATCACACATACCTTGGCGTGGACGTAGATCGGCGTCCCGGCGTGGTTCTCCAGATCGAAGACGTGGACGCGGTCCGGCGCCGTCTTGCGGCACAGCTCGATGGCCTGCTCCCGGCCCACCTGGTTGGGTGGCAGCGCGAAGCGGCCGTCCACGTCCGGGTGCCGCGGCACCACGGCGACGAGGTGCAGGTACGGGTTCTCGTTCAGCGCGTCCGCGAAGAGCTGGGCGATGTGCCGCGACCACAGGTACTGGTCCTCGAGGTAGATCAGCCGGCGCGCCCGCCGGATGGCCTTGCTGTACCCGCGCGCCACGGTCCGTTCGCCGTGCGGCGCCCAGCGGTACGGGGGCCGCATGGCGGGATAGGTACGCAGCACCTGGATGTTCAGTGGCCCGCACTCCGGCGGATCGGGTGGCCTCAGCGGCATCCGGCCGGCGTGCAGATCGGCGTGCTTGAGCTCGTCCTCGACGGTGGAGACCATTCCCTGGTCGACCGGCGCGGGGTCGCTCCAGCGCTCGCGGAACGACAGATCGAGAGCGCCCACCACCGGCCCACGCACCGCGAGCTGCACGTCGTGCCAGGGCGGACGCGGGCCGTACGCCTTGGACATCTGCAGCGGCTGCGGATCGCCACGGTGGTCGGCGTCGTCGCGCCGGCTGTGGCACAGGTCGATCCCCCCGGCGAACGCGATGTCGCGCTCCGGTTCGTGCGGGTGGCGCAGCACCACAAGCTTCTGGTGGTGCGACCCGCCCCGGCGGACCCGCTGGTCCAGCAGCACCTCGCCGCCGGCCGCCTCGACGTCGTCGCCGAGGTTGCGGTTCTCCTCTTCGCTGTACATGAACCGATCCAGGTGGGAGCGCCAGAGCAGACCCTTGACGATCACTCCACGCTTCGCGGCGGCCGCGAACAGCTCGGCGACGGTTGGCCCGTCGTCGCGCAGCCTCTCGTCCGGATCCCCCCGCCAGTCCGTGAAAAAGAGATGATCCCCTTCGTGTAGGTTTTCGACTTCAGTGACCAACCGGTCGAAATACGTTTTACCGTGAATGAGCGGCTCGGCCGTGTTTCCGGGGCACCACGTGGGTATGGAGGAGTTGGGGTTGCCGCGCTCCTCCTCGGCGAGGAACCAGTCCCGTACCACGAGCAGCCCTTTCGAGGTCGACGACGCCCTCACACGCTAGGCCCAGTGACGACTACCCGCATCTTGTCGGATCGACCCCTCGCGGGAGGAAACCATGTCCACCGAGCCGCTGGCCTCGAGCACGGCCGCCACGAATGCCGCTGCCGGCTCCGAGCGCGGTCTGCTGATCGCCATGCTGGTCATGGTCCTCCTCGGCACCGGGGCCATGCTCTTGATGTCCTGATCCTGAGCGCGGGGCAGCGTCACCGCGCCGGCGAGTTCCATAATCGTGGGCGTGACCGACGCCGGTGAGGCGGAACGGCGCGGCCCGACTCCGCGCCAGCAGTACCTCGCATACGGACTGGCCATTCTGCTTGTTCTCGGCGGCTGCGCCGGCGTGCTCCTGCTCACCCGCCCGGACCGCGGCGGCGGGACGGCGGATACGGCACGCCGTAGCGCCGCACCCGGGGCCACCGCGCTCACCAAGCTGCAGTACTCGGACCTGTTGGCCCAGGCGGATTCGGCCATTGGGACGGACTTCCGCTGGTTGAACACGACCGACCCGCAGACGCTCGCGACAGTGGGTCCGCGGACCGCGCAAACGCTGTACATCCAGGTGGGCAAGCTCCGTGCGGTGCCGCCGCCACCAGCAACGACCACCGTTAACGCCCAGCTCACCGCCGACCTGGCCGGCCTCGGCGACGCGATCCAGCGGATCGGAACGGACGAGGCCCAGCCATCCTGTCCCGCAGCCGAGACCCCGTACCTGTCGCTGCTGCTCTCCCCGTGGGCGATCCGGATCCGGGCCGACGCCGGCACGCTGGCCCGGATCGATCCGGTCTTCGTGTTCGGCAAGTTCCTGCCACCGGCGCCGGTCGTTCCGGTGAACCGGCCGGCCACCGGCACGTTGATCACACCTCCGCAGCGTCGCGGCTCCGGCAAGCTGAAGATCGATAACAATGGCGGGGACACGACCGTGAGTCTGGTGCCGGCCGGCGGTGGCGCGGCGCCGCTGTTCACCGTCTACGTGCGCGGCAAGAGTCGCTACACGGTGGCCAATGTCGCGGCCGGCACGTACCGCATCTACTACGCCACGGGCGCGGACTGGAGCCCACAACGGAAGGGATTCCTCAAGAACTGTGCGTTCAGCCGGTTCGACGACACATTCGCCTTTCGCGCGGCTCCAGCCATCAGCACCTGGGAGATCACGATGACACCGGTGGCCGGCGGAAACGCCGCCACCAGCGAGGTGGACCCGAGCTCGTTCCCGGCCGGTTGATCAGCGGTTCACGCTCGAGTCATGGCGTGGTGTGCGGCAGGTGCTGCGCCGGGCTGACGCCGAGGAGGCCCTTCTGGTAGTCCTCGAACGCCTGGATCAGCTCGGCGCGAGTGTTCATCACGAACGGGCCGTACTGCGCCACCGGCTCGCGGATGGGCCGGCCGCCCATCACGAACAGCTCCAGCGGCGCAGTGTCAGCATCCGCGGCGACCCGGATCGCGTCACCGGGCCCGAACACCGCGAGCTGGCCGAGGTGCACCGGACGCCGTTCCACGCCGGCGGTCCCGCGACCCGCGAGCACATACACCAAGGCGTTGTAGTCCGGCTGCCATGGCAGGTCCAGCTGCGCTCCGGGGTGCAGCGTGACGTGCGCCAGGTTGATCGGGGTGTGCGTCGATCCGGGTCCGGCATGGCCGCCGATCTCGCCGGCGATGACCCGGATCAGCCCGCCGCCGTCCGGCGTGGTTAGCAGAGCCGCGGCCTGGCCGCGGATGTCCTGGTACCGCGGGGCGATCATCTTCGCCACGCGCGGCAGGTTCACCCACAGCTGCGTCCCATGGAACAGGCCGCCGCTCATCACCAGGTGCTCCGGCGGCGCCTCGATGTGCAGGATTCCGCTGCCCGCGGTCATCCACTGCGTGTCGCCGTCCGTGATCCGCCCGCCGCCGCCGTTCGAGTCCTGGTGATCGAAGACCCCATCGATCATGTACGTGACCGTCTCGAACCCGCGGTGCGGGTGCCACGGCGTGCCCTTCGGCTCGCCGGGCGCGTAGTCGACCTCGCCCATCTGGTCCAGGTGAACGAACGGGTCCAGCTCGGTCATGGGCACACCGGCGAACGCCCGGCGCACCGGAAAGCCCTCGCCCTCGAAGCCGCTCGGCGCTGTGGTGAGCCGGCGGACCGGCCGGTACGCCGTGGTGGCCGCGTCGAGCTGCGGCAGGCGGGGGAGGACCAACACGTCCTCAACGGTGATGGCGGGCATCGTTCAGGCCTTTCTGAGTCGGGCGAACACGCGACGGCGAGCTCGAACTCTCCAGTCGAAATTACTCGGCCCGGTCGTGCATCCGCAGCTGCGGGCGCCCGAACTCACACCCCGCGATCTTGGAGTTGTGGTTGGCCTTATATGGACTTCGTCCCCTTCTGTACCAACCACAACTCCAAGATCGCTGGAGCAATTACGCGGCCTTGTCCTTGAGCGAACGGGTGAGGTCGGCGCGCAGCTTCGCGAAGTCGGTGCCGGCGTCGGCGAGGATGAGGGCGGCAAGGCCCTCAGCCTCTCGGAGGATGCCCAACAGGATGTGCTGTGGCGCGATGAAGTTGTGCTTGAGTCGGATGGCCTCGCGCAACGACAGCTCCAGCACTTTCTTGGCCCGTTTGCTGAACGGGATGCGGCCGCCGCCGGAGAACCGCCGCAGCAGCCCGCGCCGCTTCGGTTCGGTCGCCCGCGACAGCTCGAGCGCTCCGGCGCCGAAGTTCTTCTCGATGGCGCGCCGGACAGCATCCAGATCGATGCCGATGGCCTTGAGTGCGGCCGCATCCTCCGCGTCGGCATCCGGAAGCGGGTCGATGCCCTCCGGTCTCGTGCTTACCCGTTTGATGATCTCGTTGCGGACATGCGCCCGGTTGACGCCACGGTCGCGCAACGCCGCCGCGATGGGACCGGTGTCATCGTCGAGCAGGGCGAGCAGGAGATGCTCGGTCCCCACGTACGCGTGCTGCAGCTCCCGGGCCTCCGTCTGCGCCTGGATCACAGCGGCGCGCGCCGCCTCGGTGAATCGCTCGAACATCTCAGCCCCTCCGAAGATCCTGCATCGGCATGCGACCGGCGTGTTTCTTGTGCACGCCCTGGCGGGTCACCTCGAGCGCGTCTGCGATCTCTTGCCACGACCAACCGTTGCGGCGAGCGTTGGCAACCTGAAGGTGCTCGAGGCTTTCCAGGAGGCGACGCAATGCCACGACGGCGCGCAGACCCACCCGCGGGTCGGCGCTGCTCGCGGCGGCGGCGAGATCGATTGCTTCGGTCATGCTGTCAACCTACGTTGACATCGCACAGATGTCAACCCCAGTTGACGCCCCATCCTTCCACGTATCGGCGCCCTGTTCGTCCCGGGCCTTTGTCCAGGTCTAGGCCCGGCCTGGTCGGCGCCGTCCACCTCCGCGCGGCGGAAGACCGGAACAGGATTCACGACCTTGGAGTTGTGGTTGGAACGAATAGGGCGATATGCCATGAAAGGGCAACCACAACTCCAAGATCGGCGAAAGGGGAAGGAGGGTCAGCGGCCGCGGCCGGTTTTGTCCTGGAGTTCGTCGATCTTGCGAGAGGCCTCCGCCTTGGTGAGGCCGTCCGGCGCGTCCTCGTGCGCCTCGCCCGCCAACGTCCGCAAATACGACTCCTGTGCGCCGGTGGCCGGCTCGTTGCCCGTGGTCCAGTCGTCCGGGTCCTTGATGGTGTTCGACGTCTGGTCGGTCATTGTCATCCCCCAGGCTCTCGGCATTCGAACGCCTGTACCACTACCCGGGGAAGGTCAATTCCATGCCGACCAACGTATCGAGAGAAAGCGGGTTCACCGGTATGTGTGCCGGCGCGGCCACCGCGAAGGCGGCGCCGAACGGGTCCGCCAGCTCGGCGTAGCTGCCCAGGCTCATCGGTTCGGGGCCGGCGACCACCCGCCCACCCAAATCCAGGCAGGCTTCGACGGCAGCGGCACACTCAGCCACCTGCACGGCCGCCCGCCATCGCGCCGGCCGGTTACCCGGCACCAGCCCGGCCATCGCATCGTGGGCGGGCGTCAGCCACTCGCCGAACCCGCCGTCGGCCCGTAATACCCAGCCGAACGCCCGGCCGTAGAATCCCTCAGCGGTCCCGGGATCGTCGGTGAGCAGTTCCGGCCACGCCATCGTGCCGGGCTCACCGGCCGACTGCGCCCCTGGGAAGTCGTCCGCCTCCCACAGCCCGAGCGCCGCCCCGCCGCGGTCGGCGACGATCGCCGACCGGCCGCCGCGCCGGTCGGCCGGCCAGCTCAGGCACCGCCCACCGGCGGCGGCGACCTGCTCCAGGGCCAGTGCGAGATCGGGCGCCGCGAGGTAGGTGAGCCAGCCGGCGGGACGCCCGTCGCGGGCCCGGGTGAGGCCTGCGACAGCGCGGCCGTCCAGTCGGAACCGGTCACCGACCGGCTCCCAGCCGAACAACGCCGCGTAGAAGTCCTGCGTTCGACCGGGGTCGATGCTCGCCAGTTCCATCCAGCAGGGGGTCGCCGGCGCGAAGCCTCGAATCCGCATGAGCCGCTCCATCGTGGACGTCGGGGTGCCGACCACCTTACGTCAACGAATACACTGAGCCACTACGATCGGGTCCAATGTCGGAAATCGGCCACCCACTAGTGCGTTTTGGTAACGGAGCGTGGTGATTCGGTACGCTCGTTGAAGCAATCGACGAGCCGCATCACCGGCCTCGCGGCGATGCCGTGCAACACCACCGAGGTGAGCACGACGAATCCGACCGTGGCCCAACCGCACGGCGATCTGACTGCCCGGCGATCGCACACCCATGCCAGCGGCGACGATTGCGGCGCCGCCCGATGGGTACGTCAAAAAGTCATGATCGCGCGTGGCGGGGATCATCCGCGGGTGGCCGTGGTGACCGGCTCGGAGTCCGGCATCGGGCGCGCCGTCGCCGTGGCGCTCGCCGAGGCCGGCTACGACGTCGGCATCACCCGCCACCGCGACGTCGAACACGCGCAGCGTACGGCCGACGAGGTGCGCAAAACGGGCCGGCGCGCCGAGATCCGTGCGCTGGACCTGACCCGGCTGCCGGAGGCCGCCGACGTTGTGGACGACCTCGCCGACGCCCTCGGCGGAGTCGGTGTGCTGGTGAACTGTGCCGGCATCGGCACCACGACACGGGTGCTGAAGACCAGCTGGGCCGAATGGCGCCAGGTCCTCGCGGTGGACCTGGACGGCCCGTTCCTGTGCGCGCAGCACGCGGCGCGCCGGATGATCGACGACGGCCGGGGCGGCCGGATCATCAACATCACCAGCGTGCACGAGACGGTGCCGCGGGTGGGCCTCGGCGCGTATTGCGCGGCCAAGGGCGGCCTCGGCCTGCTGACCAAGGTGATGGCGCTGGAGCTGGGGGAGTTCGGCATCACGGTCAACGCTGTGGCTCCGGGCGAGATCGCCACGCCGATGACCGGCCAGGAGGACGTTGACCCGACTACGGTGCACCGGCCCGGCGTACCGCTGGGCCGGCCCGGTGACGCGCGCGAAGTGGCCGCCGTCGTGGCGTTCCTGGCCGGTCCCCAGGCGTCGTACGTGACCGGGGCGTCCTGGACGGTCGACGGCGGCCTGCTGACGATGGCAGCGCACGCGGCCTCACACCTCGCGTCGGACGATTGGCGCCGTGCCGTCGACGACGGCGGCCAGTAACGCGCCCGGATTCCGGTAGGTGGCCACCGCACCGGCCTCGATCAGCTCGGCGGCGCTGACCCCGCCGGACTCCACGCCGATACACGGGATGTCCAGCTTGGCGGCAGCTTTGACGTCCCATACCGCGTCGCCGATGTAGACGCAGCTCCGCGGGTCGACACCGGACTGGTCCAGCGCCGCCCGCAGGATGTCCGGAGCCGGCTTGCTGCTCTTCGCGTCGGCCGACGAGGTCGCCGCTGCGATCACGTCGTCGGCGTCCAGGACTCGGCGCAGCTGCCTCAGCTCGGCCTCCCGGGCCGACGAGGCCAGGACCACGGTGAGTCCGCGCTTCGCGCATTCGCGCAGCAGGTCGGCCGCGCCGGGCAGCGGCCGCAGCCGCTCCCACCAAGCGCCGTACAGGATGTCGTGGGCCTTGATGATCGCGTTGTCGGTGTCGGAGTCTCGGTCCGGGCCCAGCAGGTGCTCCAGGATGCGGTCCGATCCCATCCCGATCGACCGGTGGATCTCGGCCATCGGCACGTCGTTGTCGTGCTGGCGCAGTGCCTCCCACCAACAGACGGTGTGCAGGTACGTGCTGTCGACCAGCGTGCCGTCGACGTCGAAGAGAATCCCGGGCTTCGAGGTCACGCAGGCTGACTACCCGGGATGAGCATCTCGAACCAGACCGTCGAGCCGCGAACGGTCGGGTCGGTGCCCCAGGTGTCGCTCAGCTCTTCGATGAGGCCGAGCCCGCGTCCCCTGCTGCTGAGCGCGTCCGTCCGGGCTCGAGCCACGTTCCCGCGCGTACCCGTATCGGCCACCGACACCAGGAGCCGCTCGGCGTTCAGGTCGATGTGTACCTGGGCCGGCGTACCGGCATGCAGCAGCGCGTTGGTGGTGAGCTCGCTGGTGCACAGGATCGCCGCGCCGATGACCGGCTCCGGCACGGACCAGTCCCGCAGCCGGGTCGTCATCCACTGTCGTACCCGGCTCGGTCCGGTGGCCTCGGCCGGTACCAGCATCGTGGCCGATCGGCTGGTCGCCACCGCGTGCTCGACAGCGAGCAGTGCGGCGTCGTCGTCGGTGGTGCCGGGGACCGCCGCTGTGGCCAGCGAGCACAGGTTGCGCGGGTCACTGCCGGGAGAGCCCGCCGCCGCGGCTACGAGGGCGTCCATGCCGTCGGCGAGCGGCCGGCCGCGGCGTTCCACCACGCCGTCGCTGAACATCAGGATGGCGTCCCCCGGCTCGAGCCGCACCACGCCGGTCTGCCAGCGGCCGCCTAGGCCCAGCGGGGCACCCGGTGGCACCTTCACCAGCTCCGCGGTGGGCGGCTCGCCATGGATGCCCGCGCGCCGCAGCACCGGCGGTGGATGACCGGCGCTGGCCAGCGTGATCGTGCCGTCGGCCGGGTCGAGCAGGCCGTAGATCACGGTCACGAAGATCTCCTCGTTGCGGGACTCCGCGCCCAGCGAGCCGACCAGGCGGTCCAGACCGGCGAGCACGCCCGGCGGTGCCGGGTCGGTCAGCGCCAGCGCCCGCAGCGCGGCCCGGACCTGGCCCATCACCGCGGCGGCCCGGACGTCGTGACCGGCCACGTCGCCCAGGACCATCGCGAGGCGGCCGTCGGTCAGCTCGAACGCGTCGTAGAAGTCGCCACCGGCAGCGTTGCCGTCAACGCCGACGTCGTACCGTGCGGCGATGCGGAAGCGGTTCAGCTCCGGCAAGTGCTCCGGCAGCATGCTGCGTTGGAGCAGCTGGGCGGTGCCGTGCTGGGTTTCGAACCGCCGGGCCCGCTCAGCCGCCTGCGCGACCAGTTCGGCGGCCGCGGTGAGCAACGCTCGCTCGGCCGGGAGCCAGGTGTGCGGCTCCCGGTAACCCATGGTCAGCGCGCCGTGCAGGGATGGCGTCCGCAGCGGCAGCGCCGCGAGCGCGCGGATCCGCCGCTCATGGCGATCGCTGGCGACCGCGCGCAGTGGTTCGCCGTCGGCCTGAAACGACGGGCGGCCGGTCTGGCCGGCGCGTACCAGCGGCGATTCCGGCTCCGCTGTCCGCTTCCACAGCGGCGGCAGGCGTTCGTCGGCTTCGTCCAGGATCTCGCCGCGGATGCGGCGCACATAGCGGTACGCCCCACCGTCGTCCACCGCGAACTTGCAATGGTCCACGTCGAATGAAGTCATTGCATACCGGAGTACGACCCGCGCGACGTCGTCGATGGTGAGCGCGCCGGCCAGCCGCGCCGTCAGCTCGCCCAGGCTCTGCAAGCGCTGGGTGACCTGAGTGGTCTCCGCGGCGATGGTCAGGACGCCGAGAATCGTGTCCTGCCGGTCGCGGACGACCGAGTGACCGCGGGTGAAATACGCCTGCTCCACCCGGCCGGACGAGCCGCGGGTCACGGTGAGCTGCGCTTCAGCCTCCAGGAACGGTCGTCCAGTGCGGTAGACCTCGCCGATGACGTTGCCGACGCCGGGCGCGTCCCACAGATCGGCGAAAACCTCGGCCGCCGGTCGGCCCAGGGCGCCCGGATGCTTGGTACCGATGACGTCCGCGTACGCGTCGTTGTAGAGCAGCACGTACGTGTCGCCATAGGTCAGCGCCATCGGCACCGGTGAGGCCAGCATCAGGTCGACTGTCGCCTGCACCGCCAGATCCCACCCGTTCATCGGCCCGAGCGGGGTGCGGTCCCAGGGGTACGCGCGTATCAGTGTCGCGCAATCCTGCGTGCCCTCCACCGCCGTGTCTGCGCCGGGCAGGATGGGCATCGCGGAAGGGCTCGTCCCCCCCGTACCGACCATGGACGAAGCCTAGCCCGCATCGTCCCTTCGGACGATGCGGCACTAGCCGACCGTCGGAATGTTGACGGTACGGCGGGCCGCCGTCTCCGGCAGATCAGCACCGATCGACCTAAGGTCGGTGGAGACCGGTGTGTTGTGCCGTGTCACTGTCGCGAGCCGAGGGAGGGCGGATGACCGGCGGGCTGAGGGACATGTGGAATTCGGTGCTGTTGTTCGTACCGACCGCTTTGGCGTTCGTCGCCATCCTGATCGTCGGGTACATCATCGCCCGGCTCGTGCGGACGCTCGTGGCGAAACTGCTGCACCGCGTCGGCTTCGATCGCGCGGTGGACCGCGGCACGGTCGGGCGCGCGCTGGGCGGCGGCAGGATGGACGCGAGCGCCCTCCTCGCCAAGATCGCGTTCTATGCGGTGATGCTGTTCGCGCTGCAGCTGGCGTTCGGGATCTGGGGGCCCAATCCGGTCAGCGACCTTCTCACTGGTCTGATCGCGTGGCTGCCGCGGGCATTTGTGGCCATTGTGATCATCGTGGTCGCGACGGCGATTGCCCGCGCGGCGTACGACCTCATCGCCAGCGCGCTCGGCGGCCTCTCATACGGCCGGCTGCTCGCCCGGGTCGCGTCGGTGCTCATCATCACGCTGGGCGTGATCGCTGCGCTGGACCAGGTCGGGATCGCGACCGCGGTGACCCAGCCGGTGCTGATCGCCGTGCTGGCCACGGTGGCCGGTGTGGTCATCGTCGGCGTTGGTGGCGGCATGGTCCGGCCCATGCAGCGGCGCTGGGAGGGATGGCTGGACCGCGCCGGTACGGAATCGGAGGCGATCCGCGAACACGCCCGTGCGTACGCCGAGGAACGCGCTCGAGCGGCCGCTGAGGCGGAGGCGGCACGCATCGCCGAGGAGGAGCGCAAGGCTGAGGAGGCGCGAAAGGCCGAGGAGGCCCGGCTAGCGGAGGAGGCCCGGCTAGCGGAGGAGGCCCGGCAGGCGGAGGAGGCCCGCAAGGCTGAGGAGGCCCGCAAGGCTGAGGAGGCCCGCAAGGCAGAGGAGGCCCGGCTAGCGGAGGAGGCCCGGCAGGCGGAGGAGGCCCGCAAGGCTGAGGAGGCCCGGCAGGCGGAGGAGGCCCGGCTAGCGGAGGAAGCCCGGCAGGCGGAGGAGGCCCGAAAAGCCGAGGAGGCCAGGGCCGCTGAAGATGCCCGGAAGGCAGCGGAAGCCCGGCGCGCCGAACAGGAACGGCAAGCCGAGGCGCGCCGGGCGGAGGAAGAGCGGCGCGCCGAGGAGCTCCGTACCAGGGCCGTGGCGGCTCGGGTGGCCGAGGCGGAAGCCGCCCAGCAGCGTGACCTGGAGCGCGCCGCCGGTACGGAGAATGGGCACGCCGCGGAGTCCGCTGAAGACGGGGGCGCAGCCGAGGAACATGCTCTGGACCAGCCGGCCCGCGAAACCGGCGCTGAGAGCGCCCGCCGGCGCGCAGTCGCGGACGCCGCCGACGCGGAGGCAGACGCGGCAAGGCTACGTGGGCTGGAGGAGGCGGAGGCCGCCGAAGCAGAGCGACACGGCCTGGTGGACGCCGAGGTAAGGGCGCCCGAACGCCGCGACGTGGACTCCGCGATTCAGGAGTGGGCGGAGGACGATGCGGCAGCCCGAGCGGGTGCGGCGCCGGGCACGGCCGGGACCATAACGGCCGACGTCGAGGACACGCAGGTGATCCCCGTCCAGCAGCCGCCTCAGCAGCGAATGTCGGACACCGCCCTGGACCTCGAGCCAATCGACGACCGGCCGCATCTGATCCCCGGCTTCGACCGGTACGACGACGACGAGACCCAGGTCATCCCCACCGGCGGGGGCACCGACCGTACCCAGGTCCTCCCGCAGCAGGACGGGTCGGACTCCGAGGACACCCAGGTGATCCCGGACAGCGCACCGCCGAACGACGGGCGGCGACTGGGCCGGTCCCGAGGATCAGGGCGCCCGCGCGGTCGCCGCCGCCGCTGACCCCGACCTCTCTCCGCGAATCTCTCCGCGATCTTGGAGTTGTGGTTGGAGCGAATGGGTCCTAAAGGCGCGTAAGGCCAACCACAAGTCCAAGATCGCGGAGAAGGGAGTGCGGGACGGGGGGCGGGGGTCAGGTGGTGGGGAGGGTGCGGGCCAGGGCGCACACGGCGAGCAG
>Ga0081539_10005486_pt1 | contig 12892 bp, 13 predicted proteins | sample TabmetS4T2R2_FD_71023 | JGI IMG/M metagenome (GOLD analysis project Ga0081539, IMG submission 71023) | Tabebuia heterophylla rhizosphere microbial communities from the University of Puerto Rico - S4T2R2 | ecosystem: Host-associated > Plants > Roots > Rhizosphere ...
AGATCAGCGATACCGACACCCGTGAGCGTTTGCAGCAGCTAGGTGAGGCCCAATCCACGGGTAGCTGGGGCATCCTCTGGCGCACTGCCGCCCAACATGCCGACGAACAGGTCCTGGTCCAGGAGATTGCGCATCTGACCCAGGTCGCGCACGACCTCCAAGCCCGCATCAGCGCCACCACGACAGTCGGCTATATCTGTGGCGGCGAGATGGTCGCACACGTGTTGCTGCCAGGCCAGAGCAAAGCGGTGTGTGACACCTTCCGCGCGGAGATCCTGCCCACGCTGCCGGGACATCATAAGTATAAAGCGCAGGGAGATGTCTACGGTGCCATTGTTGACGCACTCGAAAAGGAGCTGCCGCCTGAAGTGCTCCGCACGCGCACGGCCAGCCTGAACGTCCTCTCCAGTCTTGATGCCATGCAACTGCCGATCCATAATCAACTGCGTTTTCTGGTACGCGACCTGGATGGGCGCGTCGCGGAGGCCGGTGAAGGCCAGCGTTTGGCCTATGATCTGGATGCTGGCTGGGTTGACGTGCGCGAGACCTTAGGACGTCCAGAGAGTTATCCACCAAATCTGCAGCTCGAGCAACAAGCCGGGGACTATAGCGTGACGCGCTTTCAGGAAGGCAGTTGGAGCTATATCACGCGGTTCTATGGTCGCGAGGGCACCTGGAAGGGCGACTACGCCAGTATTACCATGCCCATTGCCATTTTTTCCGATCAACTGCACCTGGTGAATCTCCATGTCACAGGGAAATACAGCCCGTCACAGCCACCGGAACTGACGGGTCTCGAGGCCCTGCAAGACCTGCAGCGGCAACGGGTGGTGAGCCCAGCTCTGGTGCACCAAGTGCAGACTGAGGGTGAAGTGTTGCTCCAGCACTGGCACGCTGCGGCAGCACCCCAGGAGGAACTACCGCACTAATCGTCAGAGACAGTGGGCAACTGCTGGGCGAGCCACCGGCAGGACTTGCAGCGCATGGCCCAATAATCGCAGTCTGGTGAGGTCCATTCAAAGGCGGTCCAGCCAATCCACCAGTAAAAGCGCCCACAATAATCGCAGCGCTGGCACAAGCGCCGCGTATAGAAACCCAGCAGCAGTAAGGTCACGAAGACAAGCCCCAGCGCCAGGTACAGCACGTCTGTCAGATTCATCCTGCACGCCCCTCAGAGTGGCGTGGTCGGTGTGGTGGGCTCGGCAACAAGGCCGGCACAGGATCGTGCCAGGCAAGTGCTTCTTCGTCTGGAAACAGGAGGTGCCATTTACGCCGCAAAGCTTCGATAGCCTCCTGGCGAGCCGCATACGTCTGCAGGAGGTATAACGTGGGGTAGAGACGGCCGGGGACAAATGCCTGGAGTTTGGCGACCCAGAGGCCAGCCTGTTCCTCTACGGTGATTTCAAAACGTCGTGTGTCCCGAAAGAGTACCATAACGGTTTTGATAGCCTCGTCATGAGGTGTGGAAGTAATGATCCATGCCACAGGAGATTACTATACACGCTGTGTGGACTGTGCGCCAGATGCAGGAGTGCTAGGCGATGGGAGGCGGCCCAGCTTGACAGTCCTCCCCTGCATGTGGTACGTTCACAACCCACTTTTTGCATAGTTAGCCAGCGCCTGGTCTGACACGGTGCCTCCAACGACGGCCCAGCGAAGGCTGAGGTACAATGGCTCTTGAGGGCTAAAGGATAGGATATGTATGCGGTTGTGACGACGGGTGGTCGGCAATATCGAGTGAGTCCAGGCGACACGATTGATGTAGAAAAACTCACGGGTGCCGTTGGTGACACAGTCGCATTGACCAATGTGCAACTTGTCGGACAAGGCGCAGAGGTGACGATTGGCGCGCCGGCTGTTGCTGGTGTGCGGATCGAAGCCCAAATTACGGCGCAGAAGCGGGGGAAAAAAATCATCATCTTCAAGCATCGGCGACGTAAAGGTTATCGTCGCAAGCAGGGGCATCGACAAGCCCTGACCTCGCTGAAGATTTTAGCTATTAACTCTCCAGAGCAGAGCATCGAGCATGATGCGTCTCCAGAGCAGAGCGTCGAGCGTGACGCATCCCCAGAGCAGAGCATCGAGCACGATGAGTCCCCGCCTCTGAGCGACGAGGGCATCGCATAGGAGCGACAGTATGGCACATAAAAAAGGCCAGGGCAGCACCACCAATGGACGCGACAGCATCGGCAAACGCCTTGGCGTGAAGCGCTTTGCCGGACAGACCGTGCGCGCCGGTAGTATCCTGGTGCGGCAACGTGGCACGACCTTTAAACCGGGGCTCAATGTTGGTGTCGGGCGGGACTACACGCTTTTTGCCCTGATTGATGGCGTGGTGCAGTTTGAGAACAGAGGCAAAAAAAATCGGCGCATCAGTGTGCATGCCGCGTAGCCTGCACATGCTCCGGTGTACCGCTCGTTTGAGGTGGCAAAGGAGAGAGGTTTCTGAAAGGTCCTGGCATCATTGACCAAGCAAAAATTCTCGTGCGTGGCGGTGGCGGGGGAAATGGCTGTGTCAGCTTTCGTCGTGAGAAGTTTGTGCCACGCGGAGGGCCAAACGGCGGCGATGGAGGTGATGGGGGTGATGTTATCGTCGAGAGCACTGCCTCCGTGCGCACTCTGCTGGATCTCCACTATCACCCCCTCAACTTTGCCGCGCGCGGCGCGCATGGCAAAGGCAAGGACATGCACGGCAAACGCGGCAAGGATCTGGTCATTCGTGTGCCGGTTGGGACGATCTGTAAGGACGCGGACACCGACGAGGTAGTCTGGGATTTTCAGCACGAGGGCGAGTGCGTGGTGGTGGCCCACGGCGGACGTGGGGGCAAGGGCAATGCGCATTTTGCAACGGCCACCAACCGCGCCCCACGGCAAGCAACCCCTGGAACTCCTGGTGAGGAACGCGGACTCCTGGTGGAGTTAAAACTCCTGGCTGATGTGGGGTTAGTGGGTTTCCCCAACGCCGGAAAATCGACTTTGCTGTCCTGCCTGTCCGCTGCCAAGCCCAAAATTGCCGATTATCCGTTTACCACCCTGACCCCGCACCTCGGTGTGGTGCCATTGGCCGATTATGACACCTGTGTGATCGCCGATATCCCAGGGCTGATTCCTGGAGCGCACGAGGGCAAAGGGTTAGGACTCGACTTTCTCAAACACGTCGAACGCACGCGTCTCCTGGTGCATCTGCTCGATTTGAGTACGCAAGAAGAGGGACGCGCTCCCTGGGCGGATTTTGTCGCACTCAATCACGAACTCGCCTGTTTCAGTGCTGCCTTAGCACAGCGCCCACAAATCGTCGTGGCCACCAAGATGGATCTCCCCATCGCCCAGCAGCGTTGGCCAGAGGTCCAGCAGCTCTTTACCGCGCACGGCTACGACATTCTCCCCATTTCTGCCGCCACTGGTGCAGGCTTACAGGCCCTGCTGACCCGGCTGGCGACGTCTCTCAAACAGCTCTGAGGAGAAGACGTGCCCACATCCACACGCGACCGCAAACGAGTGGTAGTGAAAGTGGGCAGCGCCTTATTGCGCCATCCGCAGGGGGGGCTGCAGGAGTCTGTAGTAGCGCATATCGTGCAGCAGCTCTTCACCCTACGCCAGCAGGGACACGAGGTCTTACTCGTCTCGTCAGGGGCTGTCGCCCTCGGTATCCAGGTGCTCGGCGCCCAGGGCATCCCACGTACGATTGTCTATCAACAGGCGGCGGCGGCAATTGGGCAGAGCCATCTCATCTGGACATATGAGCGCTTGTTTGGCGCCTTTCACCAAAAGGTCGCGCAGATTCTCCTGACGCACGAGGATCTGCGCTCCCGTACGCGCTACCTCAATGCGCGCAATACCCTGCTGACCCTGTTGCAGTACGGCGTCATCCCCATCATTAACGAAAATGACACGGTGTCGGTCGAGGCAATCCGCTTCGGGGACAACGACACGTTATCGGCCATGGTGTGCAACCTCGTGGACGCCGAGATGCTGATCATCCTGAGCCATATCGAGGGCCTCTACACCGCCGATCCGCGTCTGCAGCCGGAGGCAACCCTCATTCCGGTTGTGGAAAAAATTGACGCCCGTGTAGAAGCCATGGCCAGCAGCGCCACGCACGTGACGGGCCGCGGCGGTGCGGCGAGCAAAATCCGGGCCGCTAAGATTGCCGGCAGCAACGGCATTCATACCTACATCGCCAACGGTACTCGTCCTGACGCCGTGCTGCGCATTCTGGCTGGAGAGCAGGTTGGCACGCATATCTATCCGCCAGCGTCGACCAGGCTATCAAGCCGCAAGCGCTGGATTGGCTATGCGCTCAAAGCACGCGGGGAAATTGTCGTGAACGACGGCGCCAAAATCGCCCTCATGGCACATGGCAAAAGCCTGCTGCCGGCTGGTATTGTTAAAGTAGCCGGCGATTTTCGCTTTGGTGACCCAGTGGTCTGCGTCGATATGGCAGCGCACCCCTTCGCTCAGGGGCTGGTCAATTACAGCGCTGCTGAACTCCAGGCGATCAGTGGCCAACAGACGTCGCATATCGAGACGCTTCTGGGCTACAAAGGGGCGGATGAGGTCATTCATCGTGACAACCTGGTCGTCTTTTCCGGTACCGACCAGGCAGCACTCTGAGGAGATTCTATGGCATTAACCCTCGCAGCAAAGACGCAGCTCTGTGCGCTCGCGGCAGACAGTAGAAAGGCCGAAGATATCGTCGTGCTGGATGTGCAGCAGTTGTCCTCCGTAGCCGATTATTTTCTCATTTGCAGCGGTACCTCGGACCGCCAGGTACGCGCCATTGCTGACGCCATTGCCGACGAACTGGCGCAGCATGGCGAGAAACCGCTGGCCATGGAGGGCTACCAGAAGGGCACCTGGGTGCTGATTGATTGTGCCGATCTGATCGTGCACGTGTTTGACGACGACACACGGCGTTTTTATGGCCTTGAGCGCCTGTGGTACCGAGCCCCGCATGTAGAGGTGCCGGGGGTGGCGTTCGCCATGCCCCAGAGCGCTGCCTCAGGGGCGCTGCTTGTCGAAGAGGGATAACTGTATCAGGTTGTCTTGCCAGGGCACCTGGACAGGATACTGGCCTGTAAAGCAGGCACTACAGTAGGACTGTGCCTCGGCGTGCGCCACACGCATCATCCCTGCATGGCTGAGATAGGCGAGACTATCGGCCCGTATATAGTCACGGATCTCATCGACGCTGTGGCATGAGGCAATGAGCTCCTCGCAAGTTGGCGTATCAATGCCATAGAGGCACGGGTACGAGATTGGCGGCGAGCTGATACGCATATGGACCTCTTTCGCCCCAGCCTGTCTGATCATGTGCACCAGTTTCTGACTGGTGGTCCCACGGACAATCGAGTCGTCCACCACCACGACGCGTTTATCGCGCAAAAAACTCTTGATGGCGTTGAGTTTAATTTTCACGCCAAAATGCCGAATGGCCTGCTGTGGCTCAATGAACGTGCGCCCCACATAGTGATTGCGGATAAGCCCTGTATCAAAGGGAATCCCTGCCTCCTCCGCATAGCCCAGGGCCGCCGGAATGCCAGAGTCTGGCACAGGAATCACCACATCGGCCTCCACGGGCGCTTCACGGGCGAGCTGTCGGCCAAACGCCTTACGCATCAGGTGCACATTGTGGCCAAAGATATCACTATCCGGACGCGCAAAGTAAATAAGTTCGAAGATACACGGACTGGCCGGGGCTGGCGGAAAGGGAAAGTAGGATTGCAAGCCGGCGGCTGAGATGCGAATGATCTCGCCTGGGGCGACGTCGCGCAGATAGGTTGCTTCAATGAGATCCAGGGCGCAGCTTTCCGACGCAATCACATAGCCATCACCCAGTTGTCCAAGGCACAGGGGCCGGAAGCCACGTGGGTCGCGCGCCGCAATGATCTCGGTATGGTTCATCAGCACCAGCGAATAGGAGCCTTGCACCTGCTGCAGCGCCTCCACGACGCCATCGAGGACATTCTCAGCCCGTGATTGCGCTACCAGGTGGAGGATCACCTCAGTATCGGTGGTGGAGCGAAAGATAGCGCCGTGTGCTTCCAGCTCAGCACGCAGTCGCTGGGCATTGACGAGATTGCCATTGTGCGCAATAGCCAGGGAGCCGCGGGCATAGTCTACCAACAGGGGCTGAGCATTGCGCAGCACCGATGACCCTGTGGTGGAATAGCGATTGTGCCCAATGGCCAGGTACCCGGGCAAACGTGCCAGGCGCTCTTCGGTAAAAAAGTCATTGACGCGTCCCATGCCCACTTCCGCATGGATATACTGCCCTTCAGATGCCACAATGCCGGTGCTTTCCTGCCCGCGGTGTTGCAGGGCGTAGAGCCCCAGGTAGGTCAGTTTTGCCGCCTCCGGATGGCCATAGACGCCGACGACGGCACATTCATCGTGAAACTTATCCTCGTGCATCGAGTAAGCCCTCATCGGCAAAACTCATGTAGGTGTCTCGTCCAACAATAATATGGTCCAGGACCTGGATACCCAGTAAGCGTCCCGCCTCGCCTAAGCGTGTGGTCAAAGCGCGGTCTTCCCGACTCGGTTGTGGGTCGCCACTGGGGTGATTGTGCACACAGATAATTGCCGCCGCTGAGTCACGAATCGCCATATGAAAAACCTCGCGCGGATGCACCACACTGGCGGTGAGGGAGCCTTGCGAGACCATCACATCCCTGATGATCTTATTTTTTTGGTCCAACAGGACGACCTGGAACTGCTCGCGCTTCAGTCCCGCGAGCAGCGGCATATAATACTGGGCAACGTCGCGGCTGGAGCGAAATTGTACCAGCCCACCCCCCTGACGTGCCAGCCGCCGCCGTCCCAGCTCAAACGCTGCCTTCATCTCACAGGCCTTTGCCGGCCCAATGCCCTGGACTTTGCACAGCTCGTTGATGCTGGCATTGCTCACTGTCTCAAGATCCTCGTTAAAGGTCGTGAGAATACGCCGTGCCAGGTCAAGCGCCGTGGCGCCACTGGCATGGTCCCCAGTGCGCAGCACAATGGCGAGCAATTGTGCATCCGATAGGGCGTTTTCACCGTGCTGCTGCAGACGCTCCCGCGGCCGCTCGTCTTCTGGCCAGTCTTTGATCCGCCGGCTGTACTGGGGTTGGTCCATGAGGCTCAGACAAGTGAGGGTTGCGCCTGACGCACTGGTGCTCTCCTGTCCTTATTGTAGCAGATGAGCCTGGAAAGGTTCCATCCTCCTGAGACGATATTCTCCACTCCACCGCTGGCGCCGCCAGACGTCTGCAAACCGGACCATTGTTGCCTTGCCAGCGATGCCTAAAAATGTACCCTTTTTATTTTTAGATTAACATGTGGAGTGTTGAAGAGCCAAGGCAAGCATGAGGGTGGAGGCGGTACACGAGGCTGACAAGGTACCATAAAGATGGTGCGGAGATACCACAGACAGCTAAACGACCGTACAGCCAGGAGTTACGGACGCTGCTCACAGGGTAGGCAGACCGCATAACGCCTTAGCCTCGCTCGGGTTTACCTCCTCGTGAAGACGAGTTTTCCCCAGCCATGTGGACAAGCTGTATCCATGGCTGGAACCTCAGCGGTGACCACTCTCTCCCGGCAGGGACTTGACACTCAGGGAAGTGGACCTCCCCACAGCGGGGGGAGGCAATGGCCGTGCAGGACATTCTTTTCTGGGCGCCGGATGAGGAGCTTACTCTCTACGCCAAGACCCAGGCGGAGTTTATCAAAATCTTGCCCCTCGTGGGCGGCTAGTCCTGCGTACCGCACATGCCGCGCCGGTTTGGCGCGGGGGAATGCGTTGTTTGTCCACGCGCTGCGGCGGAAAGCACTGGATAGATATTTCTGCCGAGCTGTACTAGAAGATCGCACCTGGCGGGCTGCTTGCCTGCGAAGCTCTCGCTCGATATTACAGACATGTTAGTTGCCACTGGCAGCCTTGATCCAGTCAGCGGCCTGCACACGCGCAATGAATATCGCCTTGCCGGCGCTATCCGGCTTGAATACCGAGGCTTCCCCCTCCTTCACCTCGAACCAATCCTTGCCAAAGGCATCGAGGATATTCGGCTTGTGCGTAACGATCAGGGTATTTTTCCCGGCTTCCGGCATCGTACCCGCCAGCTTTTTTAACGCCTCGGCTCGGCGGTCATTTTCAATGGGTGTCACGACCAGGCCACCTTCAGTGAAGTCGAGACTGGACGTCACCTCGCCACCACTCACCAGCTTCCCGGTTTCCATCGCACGATTGAATTTGCTCGTATACACCTTACCGAGCGGAATGCCCAGCGTCTTGAAGGCCTCCCCAACCTGCCTGGCAACTTCCCGGCCCTTGTCGCTCAGGAGTCGCTGTTGCGCAATGTTGTCATGATGCAGTGGATCAGTGTCGGCCTGATCGCGATTGGTGGCGCCGTGGCGGAGCACAATGACGTAGCCACCCTGCCGCAATGCCCCGACCAGCGTCTGCATATCAACGCTCTGCGCGTCTGCACCTACGGCAAAGAACGCCAGCAGCACCACAGCACACCATGGCATGCCTCTTCTCATGATGTTTTCTCCTTTCTGGGCTGTCTGCTGTAACCGTACCTACGGCGCTGCTCCGAAGTTGATCACCTGCTCGGCCTCGTTGGCAATCCACACCTGCGTACTCCAGGCGATGTCCTCGACAAAGCGCCGGAAGACCCGACGCGAGGGGAAGGCGCTGACATAGCGTGGGCGATAGCCCAGCGCCTGGGCCTGGTGCACCAGATGCTGGAGCTGGGCCAGACGAGCGGTGGAGATAGGGCCACTGCTGGCCACGACCTCAACCACGACGAGGTAGCGCTCCAGCTCGCAGAGGAGAATCACATCGGGGAGATTGGCCGTTACCTGGATCGGGAGATTCAGTTCGCGCATCAGATCACGGTTCTGGTAGCCGCCTTTATGGCGCGTGTCCCCCAGGTAGACCACACGCGGGGCTTTGAGAAAGAGAGGGGCATAGACCTCCACGACTTCAGCGGCCAGCCGGCTGTGCGTGCCAGGGCTGAGGAAGTACAGTTGCGGCTGGCCGACTTCGACAGGGATTTCGGCGCGACGGCGCTGCTGTTTCCAGGTCTCCCCCTGTGACAATCTGGTGGCCAGTTCCCGCGCCAGCCAGCGCCGCTCCAGAGGTGCTGGACAGGTCAGCAAACGCAGCATTTCCGGATGCAAGCGATAAAACGTTTTGGGATCGTTCGTGCTCAACTGGTGGCGCACCACGAGGCCTTCCTCACAGAGAGGCTGCAAGGACAGTTTGCGATACGATTCACGGGTATTTTCCGCCACATCTTTGCCGCACTCATGGCGGGCAAATTCGATGATGTCGTGAATGCGGGCGCCGTCACGCAGGCGTCTCTTACCGGCCAGGAGACTATCGCGCTCCGCGCCATCGGCCAGCGCCAGAACACAGATAGCACTTTGCTCGGTGATCAGCCGGCGGTCCAGACCGAGTTGGTGTAACAACACCCGGACTTCATCCAGGTCAAGCGTGACTTCATCGCTGGGCTCAAGCGTCACAGCAGACGTAACTCCTCCGGCCATGCGCTGCCTGCGGCAGCATCAATACTGACAGGCTCCTGTACCGCGCTGGAAAGACCTTGCATGCTGTCAAGCGCTGCCTGCAAGGTGGTGAGAAACGTGGTCGGTAGGTTTAAGGCAGCCAGCACGGCGGTATCGAGGGCGGTACGATCCTTCCCCCCCGCCTGCAAGAACTGCTTGTAGGCGTCTTCGAGCTGGTACAGAGCCGCTGGGGACAGTTGGCGTACGTCAACTACCGGCACGTCCCCCACACTGCCTGGGTTCAGATTGTACACCCCACCCCCATAGACATGCGCGCTGGCACGCACGGCGACTTCGGTTGTCCCGGTATTCAGGATCGCTAACAGGGGCAGCAAGGGTATAGCGGCATGCGGCATCACCTCAATAAAATTCTCTCCGGCCATCCAGCCAGCCTGATTCCAGACGACCTGATAGCGCTGATAGATACGGCGTGGCAGCAGAATCGGTGCCGTACCGCGGCGGGTGAGGTCACTCAGCAGATTATACCAGGGCGTACGCCGGGTCTTACCCACCCGCGGCAGATTCTGCACGCCGATGACCGGGCGGGCCAGCCCACGCGGGTTGAGCACCTGGTTTTCCCAGTACTGGATATAGCGCAGCAGATTGGTGTCTGTCAGGCACGCTTTGGGCGTATCGCAAGCCAGGATATAATGGCGGATGGCCGTGTCCGGGCTCAGGCAGGGTGTATCGACATCTTTGGGAGACATGATGAACGGCAGCAACCAGGGCGGCTCGATGGCCCAGCGTTCCTGCATCTCCCGTGGCACAATATAAAACATTTTGGCAAACGACTGCAGGCCAATGCGCACCTGTGCCAGCGACGCCAGGGGCGTCATGCCCGGATGCTGTAACAGATCCGTATAGGCGCGCGGCGCATAGAGTAACGGTGTCCAACTGTGGGCTGGCCGTAGCTCGTCCAGCCGCACAATCGTCCCTGATACCTGATCCGGCACATCCGTGAGGAGTCGGCACGGATCCAGAGGAATGGCCTTAGGTATACGCCCATTCAGCGAGACAAAGGCCACCCGCTCACGCCCGGACGTCTTCACTTCCGGACGCTTCTCGGCCAGAATAACCACCGGACGTACCAGCACGTCAGGAAACACTTGCGATTGAAAGCCCAGCATGCCCCGGATACGGAAGGTCCGTAACAAATAATCCTTGAAGGCTGTGCCGTAGCGCATGTCCAGCCAGCTATCCGAGACGATGAGCGCCAGACGTCCGCCCGGCTTGAGGAAGCGGGCTCCATAAATGACAAAGTAACACGCCAGGTCAGTGAGGCGCGAGAAAGTCCGCACATCCTGCACCTGTTCGGCAATCACCTGCAGGGCATCCACATCTTTCTGCCACCAGCGGCGGACGTATGGCGGATTGCCAATGAGCACATCCACGCGTGGGAAATCGGTCTCGAAGAAATCGCCAGCGCGCACGCCAGGCAACTCGGTCGGCAGTCCATACGACTGAAACGTCCGTTGCAGGCCCTGCACTGCGTCCGGGTGTGAATCCACTCCATGGAGCTGTGCGGCGAGGTGCTGCACAGACGCTCCCAGGGCCAGTAAGCGCCTGGTGCTCTCTAGCAAAAAGACACCCTCCCCAAACCCAGCATCCAGGATGTGATCAGTTGGCGTGCGCAACGCCCAGCGCGCCAGCAAAGCGGCAATGAACGGCGGGGTACGCACAAAACCTTGCGCTTTTAGCGGGTGTTTCATACCAGTGCGGGACTCTCCTCGAACCGTCCTCCAGGGTAGCAATATTCCATTGTGGCGAGAAGCCAGGGAGTTTGCAAGGGAAAAAACGGATCGTGTCAGGTAGCACGAGACGGTATAATATCCGCACCATCGAAGGAGGATCTGATGCCCGAACATGATCTTGGCCTACTCATGACCCTCAATATCGGTATGACCTTGAGCGGCATCCTCATCACCGCGATTAGCTGCTGGGCGATTCTCCGGCAGAGCATACGCGCCACGCGTGAGATCTCGCAGGAAGTCAGAGAGGTGGCGCAGATACAACGGGAGGTAGCCTTTATGATCCGCCGCCAGTATGGCGACATCGACCGAGATTTACAGGAGATCAAGGAGTTGTTGGGGGGAGGATGATCATGTGGAGAGTGTGCGACTTCATGTCGAAGATGGGATGTACCAGTAACTCAGGTCAGCACAGCCTACCGCTGAAAAACACGTAACCTTGATTGCCTGCCTCATGTTCCCTGAAGGCAAAGTCCCAATCTCAGCTCACTCAAGAGACCTCTCTTAGGCTGGTTTTGGGGAGTAACCGAGCGATCACAAGGAGATAGGCATGCGTTGCATCATCGAGATGAGGTACACAGTCAGTATCGCTGCTTTTGTCATCGTTATAATGCTAGGTACAGCGCCGGCCTCTGGCCAGAGTGCCTCACTGACGCTCCTCACCGTGAACGACGTCTACGAAATCACCCCTATGCAGGGCAAAGGGGGCTTAGCAGAGTTGATGACCCTCCTGCGTGCTGAACGTGCCACTGCCACCCACCATCTCACCACGGTCAATGGTGATTTCCTCTCGCCCTCCATCATGTCGGCGCTGCTCAAGGGAGCGCAAATGGTGGCGCTGTTCAATACCCTGGGCGTGGACGCCGTAGTGTTTGGGAACCACGAGTTTGATTTCGGCCCGGAGGTGACGCAGCAGCGCATGGCAGAGGCCAAATTTCTGTGGCTGGGGACGAATGTACTGGGGCCTGATGGCAAGCCCTTTGGCGGAGCCCTGGCGACCACGACGCGGCAGGTGGGGGAACTCATTATAGGTCTTTTAGGTCTTTTAACCCCAGAGACAGCGAAGCTGTCGAGCCCTGGCCCCACAGTGACGTTTGCCCCAGTGGTGCCGACGGCGAAGACCGCGGTGGAGACGTTACGCCAGGCGGGCGCGGATGTCATCATCGCGCTCACCCATCTCAGCCTCGCCGAAGACCGCGCCCTGGCCCAACAGCTGCCGGATATCAGCGTTATTCTCGGGGGACATGACCACGAGCCCATCACGTGGTATGAGGGCGGGACGTTGATTCACAAGGCCGGGTACGACGCCCACTATCTGGGACGCATTGACCTGACAATAGAGAAGAAGGTGACAGAGAAGGGTCCGCAGGTGACCGTTACACCGTCCTGGCGCATGATTGCCAGCCGTGGCGTGACACCAGACCCGGGCGTGGCAGCAGAGGTGGCACGGTATACGGCAAGACTGGACCAGGAACTAGGCCAGCCAGTGGGCCAGACGCAGACGGTCCTGAACAGCCAGACTGCGGAGGTCCGCACACGCGAAACCACCATGGGCAATCTCATCGCCGACGCGCTGCGTGAGGCCCTGC
>Ga0081539_10005487_pt1 | contig 12890 bp, 9 predicted proteins | sample TabmetS4T2R2_FD_71023 | JGI IMG/M metagenome (GOLD analysis project Ga0081539, IMG submission 71023) | Tabebuia heterophylla rhizosphere microbial communities from the University of Puerto Rico - S4T2R2 | ecosystem: Host-associated > Plants > Roots > Rhizosphere ...
CGCACCTCGCAGCTGCTTACACGGCATGCGATCTCCACGCCGACGACCAGCCTCCACGAGCACAACGAGGGAAAAAAAGCGGCCGTGCTGGTCGAACGGCTGCAGCGTGGTGAAAACGTCGCGCTGGTTTCGGACGCCGGGACGCCAACCCTCTCCGACCCAGGCGGTCACCTGATTCGAGAGGCGATTGCCGCAAATATCAGGGTCGAGCCGATTCCAGGCCCGAGCGCCATCGTCGCCGCGCTTTCAGCTAGTGGACTATCGACCGAAGCGTTCACATTCCTTGGCTTCCCTCCAACTCGGTCGAAAGACCGCAAGTCATGGTTTGCACGCCTCCGAGCTGGACAGGGAACGATGGTTTTCTTTGAAGCACCCCATCGGATTACCGCGACCCTCCGAGAATTGCGGGCCGTCCTGGGCGATCAGCCGGTCGTCGTCGCCCGAGAGCTCACCAAGATCCACGAAGAGTTGGTTAGAGGACCTATAACACGGGTCCTTGCTCGCCTCGAGATGCCACGTGGCGAATATACTGTGCTCGTAGAAATTGGTCGAACACCAGATTTTGAGAATCTCGATGAGACGGAAACGACGAGCGCGACAGTCCATCGGCGCCAGGCGATGGCCGCCGTTGCCAAAGCCCACGGTTTGACTGCGAATCAACTCTACCAGGCAATCGAGGAGGCTAAGAAATCTGTCGAACGCCCGATTTGAACGGTGGCACAGCCGCCCGTCGCTTGACCGGTCTCGGCACGTTCTGCTAATTTACCCGCCGCTTCAGAGGCGCGCCACCCTCAGGCGCGTTCCGCGCAGGCGTCCATGGCGAAGCAGCCGCGGCCTCCATCTCGGTCATCCGTGCGACCGACCAAGGATCTCCCGTCACCAGTGACCCGGACTCCGCTCGCACCACCTGTACGCGAGCCGGCCAACAACGGCCCGCAGCGTCGTTCGACCTATTTCGAAGCGGTTGCCATCTACGAGCGCGGGCTCGAGGCGATTCAACGTCACGATTACGTCCAGGCCAAGGAGCTTCTCGAATCCGTGCTTCGGCAGTATCCGGAGGAGAAGGAGCTGCACGAGCGTGTTCGCCTCTATCTGAACGTCTGCGAGCGGCAGATCGTGCAGCCGGCGGCGGCCCCTCAGTCGGTCGACGAACGCCTCTACGCGGCGACGCTCGCCATCAACGGCGGCCAGTACGATCAGGCGATCGCGCATCTCCGCCTGGTGCGTGACGAGGACCCGGACAACGATCACGCGCTTTATATGCTGGCTGTCGCGCACGCACAACGCGACGAGCTCGCAGAAGCCGTCGCGCATCTCGAGCGAGCGATTGCGCTCAACCCGGAGAACCGAGGGCTGGCGAGAACCGACCCGGATCTGGAGCCACTCCACGACGATGAGGCGTTTCGGACCGCGCTCGAGGCCCCGCCTTCTTCGGCCATTCGCCAGATAGACCCAAAGCGGCGTCCATTCCGCGCAAAATCCGCGCGATAGCCGATAATCAGGGGGGCCGGTCTCCACCCGGCCCTCTCTCTATGCACACCCACGTCGTCATCCTTGCCGCCGGCAAGGGCACGCGCATGAAGTCGGCGCTGCCCAAAGTGCTCCACCGAGTGGCCGGTCAGCCGATGATCGAGAGCGTCCTGGCGAATGCCCAAATCTTGCGCCCTGAATCAACCGTGGTCGTGATTGGGCACGAGGCCGAGGCTGTTCGATCTACCCTGTCATCGCTTCCGGGGCATTCCGGACTCACCTTTGTGGTGCAGGAGCCACAGCTGGGCACTGCCCACGCCCTGCTAACGACTGAGGCCGCGCTTTCATCGGCCAGGGGTACGCTGATCCTCCTGTCCGGGGACGTGCCGATGCTGACGGCGGAAACCCTTCAGCGACTTGTGGATCGGCATCAACAGTCCGGCGCGGCGGCGACGGTCGTGACCGCAACGGTGGAGAATCCCACCGGCTACGGCCGAATCGTCCGCGATCGGGCTGACGGCGGGGCGATTGCAGGTATTGTCGAGGAGAAGGACGCCAGCGCCGCCGAACGCACGATTGCGGAAATCAACTCGGGGATCTACGCCTTCGCGCTGGACGGCCTGTTCGACGCGGTGCGCACAATCGCCGCCCAGAACGCCCAGAATGAGTTCTATCTGCCGGATCTGGTCGCGATTTACCGAAAACAGGGACGGCACGTGGAGACGGTCTCCGTCGCTCCGGACGAGATCCGGGGGATCAACAGCCGCGTCGAGCTGGCGGCACTGAGTCGAATCGTGAGGCAGCAGAAGGTCGAATCGCTGATGGCGGCGGGCGTCACGATCGAAGACCCCGCGACCGCGTACATCGACCGCGACGTGACCATTGGCGCCGACACGATCGTGCACCCCGGCGTCACGATTTCCGGACAGACGACGATTGGCGCGGGCTGCGAGATTCACAGCGGCGTCCGCATCGCCGACTCGACGCTCGCCGATCGCGTCGTCATCCTCGATCACTGCGTGATCACCGGCTCGCGGATCGCGAGCGGCGCCGCGGTCGGTCCGTTCGCTCACTTGCGGAACGGCTCGGACGTTCGCGAGAACGCACGTGTCGGCAACTTCGTGGAGATGAAGAAGACGGTGCTCGGCCGCGGATCGAAGGCCGGCCATCTGGCGTATCTCGGCGACGCGACGATTGGCGCCAACGTCAACATCGGCGCCGGCACCATCACGTGCAACTACGACGGCGAGAAGAAGCAGGCGACGATCATCGAGGACGGCGCCTTCATCGGCAGCGACACGCAGCTCATCGCGCCGGTCACCGTGGCCAAGGACGCCTACGTCGGCACGGGCACGACCGTCCGCGAAAACGTGCCGGAGGGCGCTCTCGCCGTGAGCGCCGGCAAACAGCGGAACCTCGAAGGCTGGGTCGCGAAGCGAAAGAAGAAGGCCTAGAAAAAGGAACGTCCATGTGCGGAATCATCGGATACATCGGACCCAAGGAAGTCGTGCCCGTGCTCATCGACGGGCTGCGGCGTCTCGAATATCGCGGCTATGACTCCGCCGGCGTCGCGGTCGTGAAGAACGGCCGCGTCGACCTGCGGCGCAGCGCCGGCAAGCTCTCGAACCTGGAAACGGTGATCGGCGCGGCGCCGCTCGCCGGCGACTACGGCGTCGGACACACGCGGTGGGCCACGCACGGCCGTCCCACCGAGGAGAACGCCCACCCGCACCGCGACTGCACGGGCAAGATTGTCGTCGTCCACAACGGGATCATCGAGAACTACCTCGATCTGAAGCTGGAGCTCCAGCGCCAGGGGCACACGTTCGTCACCGAGACGGACACCGAAATCGTCGCGCACCTCGTCGAGCGCGAGATGAAGGACGACGGCCTGGAGAATGCCGTCCGGCGCGCGCTGATGCTGATGCGCGGGCTGTTCGCGCTCGTGCTGATCTCGGCCGACGATCCGGAAAAGATCGTGACCGTGCGCAACGGTCCGCCGATCGTGGTCGGCCTCGGCGACGGCGAATTCTTCGTCGCGTCGGACATTCCAGCCATTCTCAGCCACACACGCGACGTCGTGTTCCTCGGCGACGAGGAGATGGCGATCGTCACGAAGACGGGCGTCGAGTTCACCGACTTCTTCGGGCGGCCGGTCTCGAAGGCCACGCAGCGGGTCCTCTGGGACCCGATCATGGCGGAGAAGTCAGGCTACAAGCACTTCATGCTCAAGGAGATCTTCGAGCAGCCGAACGCCGCCCGCGAGACGATTCTCGGCCGCGTCTCGCAGGACAGCGGCAAGGTGTTCCTCGAGGAGATGAAGCTGACCGACGATGTGCTGGCGCGCATGGAGCGCGTCGTCATCCTGGCGTGCGGGACGTCGTGGCACGCGGGGCTCGTCGGCAAGTTCATGATCGAGCAGATCGCGCGTCTGCACGTCGACGTCGACTACGGCTCCGAGTATCGCTATCGGCAGCCGATCGTGTCGAAGAACACGCTCGGCGTCGTGATCACGCAGTCGGGCGAGACCGCCGACACGCTGGCCGCGCTGCGGGAGGCGAAGAAGGACGGCGCGCCGAGCATCGCGATCTGCAACGTCGTCGGGAGCATGGCCACTCGAGAGACCGACGGCACGATCTACACACATGCCGGACCCGAGATCGGCGTGGCCTCGACGAAGGCCTTCACCTCTCAGCTGGTGGCGCTCTATCTCCTGGCGCTTCGTCTCGGCCAGGTGCGCGGAACACTGGACACCGAGGCGTCCCGCCGCCATGTGGACGCGCTGCTGCAATTGCCGCAGCTTCTCGAGCAGACGCTGAAGCTGGCCCCTGAGGTGGAAGAAATTGCCGGACGGTTTCACACAAGGGCCGATTTCTTGTACCTGGGCCGCGGCATCAACTACCCAATTGCACTCGAAGGCGCGCTCAAGCTGAAAGAAATTTCATACATCCACGCCGAAGGCTATCCGGCCGGCGAAATGAAGCACGGGCCGATCGCCTTGATCGACGAACAGATGCCGGTCGTGACCATCGCGCCGCACGATCACGTCTTCGAGAAAATGATCGGCAACGTGCAGGAAGTCAAGGCGCGGGGCGGATCGGTCATCGTATTGACCACGCGCGGCGACGACAAGCTCCGCTCGATCCTCGACCGTCAGCGTGATGTCGTACTCGAGCTGCCGCGCGCGCCGGAGCTGCTCACGCCGATCTTGATGGTCCTGCCGCTCCAGCTGCTCGCGTACGACATTGCGGTGCGACGCGGCTGCGACGTCGATCAACCGCGCAATCTCGCGAAGTCCGTCACGGTAGAATGAGGTGATTGGACTTCCTCGAAACTCTCAACCCTGAACAGCGAGCGGCGGTTCTCCACATCAAGGGGCCGCTGCTGATTCTCGCCGGCGCGGGATCGGGAAAGACACGGGTCATCACGTCGCGCATCGCCTATCTGATTGGCGACGGCCACGCCGAGCCCCATGAAGTGCTCGCCGTCACGTTCACCAACAAAGCGGCCGGAGAAATGCGAGAGCGCGTCGAGACGCTCCTCGGCTCCGAGATGGGCCGCATGTGGGTGTCGACGTTTCACTCGCTCTGCGCCAGGCTGCTCCGGCGCGAGGCGCCGGCGATCGGCCTGACGCGCGACTTCGTCATCTACGATTCGTCCGACCAGCTCACGGTCGTCAAGCAGGCGCTCAAGGAGCTGCACATCGACGACAGCTTCGTTCAGCCGCGAGCCGCGCTGTCGCGCATCAGCCACGCCAAGAACCGCATGGAGACCCCGCAGGCCATGGCGTCTGGCGCCGGCTGGAACCGCCGCGACGAGCAGATCGCCAAGGTCTACGAGTACTACCTCAAGGCCCTGACAGACAGCGGCGCGCTCGACTTCGACGACTTGCTGCTGAAGACCGTCGACCTCTTCGAGCAGTCCGAGCGGGTGCGCGCCAAGTACGCCGAGCAGTTCCGCTTCGTCATGGTCGACGAGTATCAGGACACCAATCGGCCGCAGTACCTGCTGATTCGCCGTCTCGCCGAAGTCCACCGGAACCTGTGCGTCGTCGGCGATCCGGATCAGTCCATCTACAAGTGGCGCGGCGCCGACCTGCGCAACATCCTCGACTTCGAGGAGGATTTCGGCGACGCCACCATCGTCAAACTCGAACGCAACTACCGCTCGACGCAAGTCATTCTCGACGCCGCGTCAGCCGTCATCCGCCAGAACCGCAACCGCAAGGACAAGCACCTCTGGACCGACCGCAAGGGCGGCGCGCGCATCACCTACTTCCGCGGCGGCGACGAGCTGGAGGAAGCCGACTTCATTACGCGGACCGCGCGCGGCGCCCTGGCCGACGACGTCGACGCGACCGTGGCGGTGCTCTACCGGACCAACGCGCAGTCGCGAACGATCGAAGACGCGCTGATGAGGGAAGGCGTCAGCTACAAGATCGTCGGCGGCGTCCGTTTCTACGAGCGCCGCGAGATCAAGGACGCGCTGGCCTACATGCGCCTCGTCATCAACCCGCACGACGACGTGAGCCTGCGGCGCGTGATCAACGTGCCGGCGCGCGGCATCGGCAAAGGCGTGATGGAGCAGCTCGAGAACGTCGACGCCGCGGCGCCGTCTCCCGAAGACGAGGCGTTTCCGCTGCTGTCCGCCGGCCTCGCGCCGGCGGTGACCGCCAATTCGTTGTGGGCCAGACTGGTCCACGGCCTCGAGACCAGAGCGTTCGCGGGACGGGCCGCGGCGTCGCTCGCCGTCTTCCGCGATCTGATCGTCAAGCTGACCGACGTCGCGCGGCAGGATCCGGTGTCGATCACGCTCGGCAAGATTCTCGATCAGAGCGGCTACCTGCAGGACCTGCGCGACGAGCGCAACGAGGACGCGGAAGGCCGAATCGAGAACCTCGCCGAGCTCGTCTCCGCCTCACGGGAGTACGAGAGCCGTGAGGCCGAGCCGACACTCGGCGGATTCGTCGATCGACTGTCGCTCCTGTCGGATGTGGATGAAGAGGAAGGCACGAAGGACGCGCGTGTCTGGATGATGACGCTGCACAGCGCGAAGGGCCTGGAGTTCCCGGTCGTCATCCTGGCGGGCCTCGAAGAAGGGCTCTTCCCGCACTCGCGATCGAGCGAAGACGAGGAGGAGCTGGAGGAAGAGCGGCGTCTCTGCTACGTCGGCATGACGCGCGCCCGCGCCAGGCTCGTGCTGACCGGCGCCGCAAGACGGCGGATCTTCGGCGAGTATCAGTCCAGCGAGCCGTCACGCTTCATCGACGAAGTCCCGGCCGAACTCGTCGATCGGATGACGCCCTCCTTCTCGTCATTCTCATCAGGTGGCGATCGCTCGTACCAGAGCAACTTCTACGAGTTCAGGACGAATCCGTACGGCCGCGGACGGCGGGCGAAGGAACCGGAGCCGGTCTACGCGTACGAGGACGAAGATCAGTCGACCGGCATGAACCTGCGGCCGGGCATGCGGGTGCGGTATCCGCAGTTCGGCATCGGGAGCTTCATCAGTATCGAGCCGCTGAACGACGACACCAAGCTCGTGGTCCGCTTCGCGGCGGTCGGACAGAAAACCCTTCGCGCCAGGTACGCGAGGCTCGAGCCCGCCTAGATTTACCATCTCGACCTACAATCTCGGTATCCCGAACCGTCTTTCGATTGCCGGACGGATGGAGCTCTGGGTACGGGCCGCGGCGCTGCCTGGACTCGCGGCGTTGTCCCTGACGCTTGGGCATCGCCTCGAACACCTGCCCAGCCTGTGCATCTGGAAACGCCTCACCGGAGTGGATTGCTTCGGCTGCGGGATGGGCCGCGCGCTTCTCGCCGCATGCCGCGGCGACGTCGCCGGGGCGCTCGGCTATCACCGTCTCGTATTCGTCGCCCTCGTGTGTGTCGCGTGGTCGTCCTGGAATGCCGTCAGCGAACTGCGACTGGAGGACTAGATGGCGGAGCTTGGAACAGCCGAACTGCTTGCCATGCAGCAAGGCCTCACCGATCAGCAGAAGCTGATTTTCCTCTCTCAGTTCAACTCCGAGAGGAAGGATCGAACGGTGGGGCTCATTCTCTCCATCGTGCTCGGCAAGCTCGGCGTCGATCGCTTCTATCTGGGTGACATCGGTCTCGGCGTGCTCAAGCTGGTGACGATTGGCGGCTGTCTGGTGCGGTGGATCGTGGACTGGTTCACCATCCTGGGACGCGTCGACGACTACAACAGGCGAAAGGCTCAGGAAATCCTGTTGACGATCAAGGCCAGCTCGCCATCCACATCGTGAAGACAAACGGGACGGTGTACGTCGTCGCGGCATTCACGCTGATTGCCGCGTTCATCGTCTATCAGCTCTGGTTCAGCGACACGCGTCGGATTTTTCGACGCCTGCGTGAAATCGAGATCGCGCTTTCGGTGCCCGCGCAGGAGACAGAAGCCGCACGACTCGTGCGACTGGCGAGCCTTCGCCGCTCGCTTGCACCGAGCATGCAGATTCAGTCAGCGGAGCGGCACCTGCAAATCAGATCACGCGACGAGGTATTGGCCGTCGCCGGTGCGTGGCGAGCTCCCGTCGACGTTCATTTCCTGGACGTACAGATTGGCGTGAGAGACAAGGACAACGCCGCTGACGTTTACCTGACCATGGAGATCAGTCGACAAGGAAAGGACCAGGAAACCATCCCATTCGCAGTCACCGTTGGCAGGCAGGATGGTGAATGGGTCGTCACCTGGGCGGCGTTCCAACCGGCAGCTCGATGACTTCGGTCACGATCCAGCGGTTGTCGCGGTGAGCCAGCGTGAGGTCGAGCCGCCGCTGCACGATCCGTCCGTCAGGGAGACGCACCCGGGCATCCACGCTCACAGCCTCACGTTCAGAGCCTGCATTCTTGACATCCTGCACGGCGAACTCGAGGACGGTCCCATGCTCGCGGGGTTCGAAGGTGGCGGTCGCGATCCGTTCGAGCGCCGTGAGATCGCGCAGGCGGGCGGCGGCAAAGAATTCGCCGATGGCCGCGTGCTCGGCGCCGCCCGAGCACGAGATCGCGAGCACCGCCGCGACGGCGAGACTACTGAGCCGGCGTGCCGTCTTCCTCTTCCTTCTCGACGAGGCGGGCAATCGACACGACCTTGTCCTCGCCCTCGATGTTGATCAGCGTGACGCCTTGCGTGGCCCGGCCGATCGCGCGGACGTCGTTCGTCGCCATGCGCAGGATCATGCCCTGCTGCGTGATCAGCAGGAGCTCGTCGCCCTCCTGAACGTACGAGACGCCGACCACCAGGCCGTTCTTCGTCGTCGTGGCGATGTTGATGATGCCGACGCCGCCGCGCGACTGGACGCGGTATTCGTCGATTTCCGTCCGCTTGCCGAAGCCGCGCTCGGTCACGGTGAGCAGCGTCCCGCCCGGTTTCACGACCTCCATCGAGACGACGTAGTCGTCGCCGCGCAGCGAAATCCCGCGGACGCCATAGGCTGAGCGGCCCATCGGCCGCACGTCGGTCTCCGGGAAGCGGATCGCCATGCCGTAGCGCGTGGCGATGAACACCTCGCCGCCGCCCTCGGTGAGCTGGACGGCGATCACCGAGTCGCCCTCCTCGACGCCCATCGCGATGATGCCGCCCGCCCGCGGGTTGCTGAACGCCGACAGCACGGTCTTCTTCACGACGCCGAGCCGCGTGCCCATGACGATGAACTTGTCGTCCTCGAACTCCTTGACGGCGAGCATCGCCGCGATCTTCTCGCCGTCTTCCATCGAGACGAGGTTCGCAATCGATTTACCCTTGCCGCCGGGCCCGACATCAGGAATCTCGTGAACCTTCAGCCAGTAGGCGCGGCCGCGGTCCGAGAAAATCATGATGTAGGCGTGCGTCGACGCGACGAACAGATGGCTGACGAAGTCCTCGTCGCGCGTGCGCATCCCGATCCGCCCCTTGCCGCCGCGCCGCTGGCTGCGGTAGGTGCTGATTGCCGTCCGCTTGATGTAGCCGGTGTTGCTGACCGAGATCGCCATGTCTTCCTCGGCGATCAGGTCTTCGACGCTCAGCTCGCCCGACTCGTCGACGATCTCGGTGCGGCGATCGTCGCCGTACTTCTCGCGGACCTCTTTCAGCTCGCCGACGATGATCTGCATCAGCAGCCGCTCGCTGGCGAGAATCGCGCGCAGGCGCTCGATGGTCTTCAGCAGCTCGGCGAGCTCGTCGAGAATCTTCTGGCGCTCCAGCCCGGTCAGGCGCTGCAGCTGCATGTCGAGGATGGCCTGCGCCTGAATCTGCGTCAGCCCGAAGTTCGTCATCAGGCCGTCGCGCGCTTCGGGCGGCGTCTTCGATCCGCGAATCAGCTTGATGACTTCGTCGAGATGATCCAGCGCAATCTTGAGGCCTTCGAGAATGTGGTAGCGCGCCTCGGCCTTGCGCAGCTCGAACTCGGTCCGCCGCCGGACGACTTCCCGCCTGAATTCGACGAAGCTTTCGACGAGCTCCAGAAGGTTCAGCACCTTCGGCCGTCCGCCGACGATGGCGAGCATGATGATGCCGAAGGACGACTGCAGCGGCGTGTGCTTGTAGAGGTTGTTGAGGATGACCTCCGGCACCTCCCCGCGCTTCAGCTCGATGACGATCCGCATGCCTTCCCGGTCGGACTCGTCGCGCAGATCGGAAATGCCTTCGATGACCTTGTCGCGCACCAGATCGGCGATGCGCTCGATCAGCTTCGCCTTGTTGACCTGATAGGGAATCTCGGTGACGACAATCGAGACCCGGTCGCCCTTCTTGTGGCTCTCGATCTTCGAACGAGCGCGCAGGACGATGGAGCCCCGGCCGGTGCTGTAGGCCTGGAGCACGCCGGCACGGCCGACAAGGAAGCCGGCGGTCGGAAAATCCGGGCCGGGAATCAGCTTGATCAGCTGTTTCAGTTTTTCGCCGCGCGTGAGCCCTGCCGGCTCCTCGTCCGACGTTCGCAGGTAGGTGTTCTCCACCAGCCAGATGCAGCCGTCGACGACCTCGCGGAGGTTGTGCGGCGGCACGTTGGTGGCCATGCCGACGGCAATGCCCGCGGAACCATTGACCAGGAGATTCGGAAATGGCGCCGGCAGAACGGTCGGTTCCTCGGTCGTCTCGTCGTAGTTCGGCGTGAAGTCGACGGTCTCCTTGTCGAGATCCGTCATCATCTCGTCGCCGAGCGCCTGCAGCCGCGCCTCGGTATAGCGCATCGCCGCCGGCGGATCGCCGTCAATCGATCCGAAGTTGCCCTGGCCGTCGACCAGCGGATAGCGCATGTTGAAGTCCTGCGCCAGCCGGACCAGCGTGTCGTAGATCGACGCGTCGCCGTGGGGATGGAAGTTGCCCATCACCTCGCCGACGATCTTCGCGCACTTGCGATAACCGCGCGTCGGCCCCAGGCCCATCGTCTTCATCCCGTAGAGGACGCGGCGATGCGCGGGCTTCAGCCCGTCGCGGGCGTCGGGCAGCGCTCGTCCAATGATTACGCTCATGGCGTAATCCATGTACGAGCGCTTCATCTCGTCTTCGATGTTGACGGGAAGCTGCTGGGGGACCAGATCTGCCACTTACACGTCCAGGTTCTTGACGTCGAGCGCGTTGTCTTCGATGAACTTGCGGCGAGGCTCGACCTGATCGCCCATCAACGTCGTGAACATCAGATCGGCTTCGGTGTGGTCCTCGGCGCGGACCTGCAGCAGCGTCCGGATGGACGGGTCCATGGTCGTCGACCACAGCTGCTCGGGGTTCATCTCGCCGAGACCCTTGTAGCGGTTGATGGTGACGCCTTTCTCGCCGGCATTGAGGAAGAACTCGATCAACTCCGTGCGCGACTTGAGATGGACATCCTGCACCGCCGCTTTGGCCGCGGCCTTGGGCGCCTCGGGATCCTCCTCCGCGACCGCTCCCGTCCCCGATACGACGATGTCGCCGTCGAGGGTCGGGATCTCGCGATGGTTCGCGAGCAGCGTGCGGTACTCGGCGGCGGTCACGAAATCGTGGCCGATCTTGTGCTGACGGGGGTAGCCGTTCGCGCGGTCTTCGACCTGAAGGAGATATCGGTTGTGTTCTTCGTCGCGCTGGACGGCGACCGTCCGCGTCCGCGTCGACAGCGTCTCGGCAAGGCTCTCGAGCTTGTCCTTGTCGGCGAAGTACTCACGGTCGGCGCCGGCGCCGAGCAGCGCTTCGATGATTTCGCGCGACGGTCCGCGGCGCTCCACCGTCTGCAGCAGCTTCTGATGGACCATCATCTTCTGCAGCAGCTTCTCGAGATCGGCCCCGGCAATTTCGAGGTTCTTCGCGGCGATCCGTACGACGCGGCCTTCGACTGAACGGCGGATCAGGAAAGCATCCTTCTCCCGCTCGTCCTTGATGTAGGTCTCCGACTTGCCGCGCTTGGCACGAAACAACGGCGGCTGCGCGATGTAGACGTAGCCCTGTTCGATGATCTTCGGGAGCTGCCGGTAGAAGAACGTCAGGAGCAGCGTGCGGATGTGGGAGCCGTCCACGTCCGCGTCGGTCATGATGATGATCCGGTGATAGCGCAGCTTCTCGATGTCGAAATCCTCGGCGCCGATGCCGCAGCCGAGCGCGGCGATCATCGTCTTGATTTCGTCGCTGCTGAGCATCTTGTCGAAGCGCGCTTTCTCGACGTTCAGAATCTTGCCCTTGAGCGGGAGGATCGCCTGGAAGCGGCGGTCGCGGCCCTGCTTCGCCGAGCCGCCCGCCGATTCACCCTCGACGATGTAGAGCTCGCTCAGGGCGGGATCGCGCTCCTGACAGTCGGCCAGCTTGCCGGGCAGTGAGCTGCCGTCGAGCGCGCCCTTGCGGCGGACGAGATCGCGCGCTTTGCGCGCCGCTTCACGCGCCCGCGCCGCATCGATGGCTTTGCCGATGATGCGGCGGGCGATCGACGGATTCTCTTCGAGATAGGCGCCCAGCTTGTCGTTGACGATCGCCTCGACGATGCCCTTGACCTCGGTGTTCCCCAGCTTCGTCTTGGTCTGGCCCTCGAACTGCGGCTGCGGAATCTTGACGCTGATGACGGCGGTCAAGCCCTCGCGGATGTCGTCGCCGGTGATGCTCTCCTTGAGATCCTTCGTGAGGTTGTTCTTGCCGGCGTAGTAATTCACCGTCCGCGTGAGCGCGGAGCGGAAGCCGGACAGATGCGTGCCGCCCTCGTGCGTGTTGATGTTGTTCGCGAACGAGTATTCCGCCTCGGCGTAGCTGTCGTTCCACTGCAGCGCGATCTCGACGTCGATGCCGTCCTTGTCGCCGTGCATGTAGATCGGCTTCTCGTTGACGGCGGTCTTGTTCTTGTTCAGGTGCTGCACGAACGAGACGATGCCGCCCTCGTAGTGGAACTTGTGGCTCTTGCCGTCGCGCTCATCGTCGAGCGTGATGGTCACCCCGCCGTTCAGGAATGCCAGCTCGCGAAGCCG
>Ga0081539_10005488_pt1 | contig 12889 bp, 10 predicted proteins | sample TabmetS4T2R2_FD_71023 | JGI IMG/M metagenome (GOLD analysis project Ga0081539, IMG submission 71023) | Tabebuia heterophylla rhizosphere microbial communities from the University of Puerto Rico - S4T2R2 | ecosystem: Host-associated > Plants > Roots > Rhizosphere ...
GGGGAGATCGTCGCGCGCTCCAGCAACATCGGATCGGCGCTCGTGGCCGGGCGGGGCGGGAGCCCGGAGCTGGCGTCGGGGCTCGGTCGCTTCGGGGACGGGACCCCGACCGGGATCGAGTTCCCGGGCGAGGCCGGCGGCCACGTCCCCGACCCTCGCTCGTGGAGCGACGTCACCCGGACGACGGTCTCCTACGGACAGGGGATCTCGATGACCCCCTTGCAGATGGCCGCGGTCTACGCGACCGTCGCGAACGGCGGCACGTGGGTGCAGCCGCGCCTGGTGCGAGGCACGACGGATCCCTCGGGCCGGTTCCGCCCGGCCCCTCCCGCGGAACGACGACGCGTGCTCTCCGAGGGCACGGCGGCGATGCTCACGCGGATGCTGAGCGCGGCGGTCGAGACCGGGACCGGCGAGGCCGCCGAGATCCCCGGGTACCAGGTGGCCGGCAAGACCGGCACCGCGAGGAAGCTCGTCGAGGGTCGCTACGTCCAGAGGTACATGGCCTCGTTCGTCGGGTACCTGCCGGCGTCGAGCCCGCGGGTCGTGATCGCCGTGTCGATCGACGAGCCGCGGACGATCTACGGAGGGGTCGCCGCGGCCCCCGCGTTCTCGGTCGTGGCCCGCCACGTGATCCAGCGACTGGCGATCCCGGCGGCGCCACCGGTGCGACTGGCGCCGCTCACGCCCGCACGGTGAGGACGATGTGCGGGCGCGGGCACCCTGCCCGTTACGCTGGACCGCGGTGAGACGCCTTCCCCGCGTGCCGCTGGCCGCGGTCGCGGCCAGGGTGCCCGGCGCCGTCCTCCACGGCGACGGCGCGACCCCGGTGACGGACGCGGCGTTCGACGATCGTCGCGTCACCGACGGCGCGCTCTTCTTCTGCGTGCCCGGCCGCTCCGCGGACGGGCACGCGTTCGCGTCTCGGGCGATCGCCGCGGGCGCCGCGGCGGTCGTCGTCGAACGGTGGCTCGAGGTCGATGTACCGCAGGTGCGCGTCCCCTCGGTCCGTCGCGCGATGGGGCCGATGTCCGCCGCGGTGTTCGACGATCCTGCCGACGCGCTCACCCTCGTCGGCGTCACCGGGACGAACGGGAAGACCACCGTCGTCCACCTCCTCGGATCGATCCTGGAGGCCGACGGACGGCGGGTCGGCGCGATCGGGACGGTCGGCGCCCGCGTCGACGGGGAGCGCATCGACCTCGAGCGCACGACTCCCGAGGCGCCCGATCTCCATCGACTCCTCGCGCGGATGCGCGACGAGGGGGTGGAGGCGGTCGCGATGGAGGTGTCCTCGCACGCGCTCGTGCAGCATCGCGTCGACGGGATCCGGTTCGACGCCGCCGTGTTCACGAACCTCTCCCAGGACCATCTCGATTTCCATCCGTCGATCGAGGCCTACTTCGAGGCGAAGGCGTCGTTGTTCGAAGGCGATCGCGCCGCACATGCCGTGCTCAACGCCGACGATCCGTGGGGTCGACGGCTCCTCGGGCTCCAGCTGCCCACCACGACCTACGGGTTGTCGGCCGAGGCCGATGTGCGAGCGCGGGACGTCCGCACGGCCGTGACGGGGTCGACGTTCCGGGTCGACGACCGCGAGGTGCGGACGTGGCTCCGCGGCTCCTTCAACGTCTCGAACTGCCTGGCGGCGCTTGCCGCGGCCGGCGTGGTCGGCGTCGAAGCGGACGCGGCCGTCCGCGGCATCGCCGGGGTCCGGGACGTGCCCGGGAGGATGGAGCCGGTCGATGCGGGGCAGGGATTCCTGGTGGTGGTGGATTACGCACACACGCCGGATAGCATCCGAAGCGTGCTTGCCGCGGCACGCCCGTTGACGACGGGCCGGGTGATCGTCGTCTTCGGTTGCGGTGGCGACCGTGACCGCGCGAAGCGATCCCCGATGGGGGTGGCGGCCACGGAAGGAGCTGATCTCACGGTCGTCACGAGCGACAACCCGCGGTCCGAGGATCCGCTCGCGATCATCGCGGCGATCGAGCCCGGTGCTGCCGCCGGCGGCGGACCGTACGTCGTCGAGCCGGATCGCCGGGCGGCGATCCGGCTCGCGCTCGCCGAGGCGCGCGAGGGCGACGTCGTCGTGATCGCGGGCAAGGGACACGAAACCGTCCAGGAGCTCGGCGATCGCGTCGTTCCGTTCGACGATCGGTCCGTCGCCCGGGAGGAGCTCGAGGCCCTCGGGGCCCGCCCGTGAGGCCGAGACGGCTCTCCGACGTCGCGCGCGCGACCGAGGGGACGCTCGAGGGAGACGACCCCGAGATCACCTCGGTCGTGACGGATTCCCGGACGGCGTCGACGGGCTCGTTGTTCGTGGCGCTCCACGGCGAGCGGACGGACGGCCACCGCTTCGTCGAGGACGCGTTCCGATCCGGAGCCGCGGCCGCGATGATCCACGAGGGCGCGGCAGGCGGACCGGTCGTCCGGGTCCGTTCGACGGACGACGCGCTGCTGCGGTTGGCGGCCGACGAGCGAGCCGGGATCGACGCGACGGTGGTCGGCGTCACCGGCGCCAACGGGAAGACCTCCACGAAAGACCTCTCGCACGCCGTGGTCGCGACCCGGCTGCGGACGTACGCGAGCCCAGGTTCGTTCAACAACGAGATCGGCCTGCCGCTCACGCTCCTCGGAGCGCCGCCGGACACGGACGTGATCGTGGCCGAGCTGGGCGCGCGTCGGGTCGGGGACGTCAAGCTCCTGATGGGGATCGCCCGCCCACGGATCGTCGTGGTCACGAACGTCGGCGTCGCCCACATGGGCGTGTTCGGCTCCTGGGCCGCGATCGTCGAGGCGTCGGCGGAGCCCGTCGAGGGATTGGGCCCGGACGGGGTCGCGATCCTCAACGCGGACGACGCCGTCGTAGCGGGCCTCGCTAGCCGCGGCGTCGGCTCGGTCGTCACCTTCGGCACGGGTCCCGGGGCCGACGTGCGCGGCGAGGCGGTCGCCCTCGGGCGCGACGGCCTCGCCTCGTTCCGGTTGGTCGCCGGGGGGACCGACGTCCCCGTGACGTTGTCCGTGCCGGGGGAGCACATGGTCTCCAACGCGCTCGCCGCGGCCGCCGTCGGGATCGAGCTGGGGATCCCGCTCGGCGACGTCGCCGACGCGCTCTCCTCGGCGCGGGTCTCCCGCTGGCGGATGGAGAGCTTCACGAACCCGGCCGGGGTCCGCGTCCTGAACGACGCCTACAACGCGAACCCCGAGTCGACCGCGGCGGCGCTCCGCACCGCGCGCTGGATCGGCGAGGGGGGGCGTCTCGTCGCGGTGCTGGGCGAGATGGCCGAGCTCGGGACGATCGCCGAGGTCGAGCACGACCGCCTCGGCGAGCTCGCCGCTCGGATCCGGGTGGATCGACTGATCGTCGTGGGAAGCGGCGCGGAGCCCGTGGCCCGCGCCGCGATCCGCGAAGGCATGGATCCGTCGGATGTCGCGACCTACGCCGAGGTGGACGACGCGATCGGAGACGTTCTCGCCTGGGCTCGGGCCGGCGACGTCGTGCTCACGAAGGGCTCTCGGGTCGCCGGCCTCGAGCGGGTCGCGGAGGCGTTGCGGTGATCCCGATCCTCGTCGCCGCCGCCGTCGGGCTCGCCGTCACGCTCCTCGGCACGCCGACCGCGATCCGAGCCTTCCGCATCTGGGGATGGGGCCAGCGGATCCGCGAGGACGGGCCGCACACCCACTTCGAGAAGGTGGGGACGCCGACGATGGGCGGCCTGGTGATGGTCGTCGGCTTGCTGGCGGCGTACGCGGCCACGCGGTTCACGCTGGGAGCCGGCGTGATCGTGACGCCGGCCGGGCTGGCGCTCCTGATCGCGGCGGTCGGGTTCGGGGCCGTCGGGTTCGTCGACGACTACCTCAAGGTCCGACGTCGGCGCTCGCTCGGCCTGTCGAAGCTCCAGAAGTTCATCGGCACCGCGGCCGTGTCGGTGGTCTTCGGCGTGATCGTGGCGGCGTTCTCCGACGACACCGGCACCGCCACGAGCCTGTCGTTCCTCCGGCCCACGGATCTGAGCCTGGGGATCGTGTTCTACGTGTGGGTCTTCCTGATGCTCACGTCCTCCTCGAACGCGGTGAACCTCACGGACGGGCTCGACGGGCTGGCCGCTGGATCGTCGATCCTCGTCTTCGCTGCCTACGTGTTCATCGCGTTCTGGCAGTTCCGGCATACCTGCGGCGTGCCGGTGCCGGACGCAGCTCAGCTTGCCTGCTACCGACTCGACCTGAACGCCGCGCAGGACACGGCGATCGTCGCGGCCGCGATGATGGGCGCCGCCGCCGGCTTCCTCTGGTGGAACGCGGCACCGGCGCGGATCTTCATGGGCGATACGGGAGCCCTCGCGCTCGGGGGACTGTTCGGCGCGCTGGCGGTCACGACGAACACCCAGCTGCTGCTGGTGATCCTCGGCGGGCTGTACGTGATCGAGACGATGTCCGTGATCGTTCAGGTGATCTCGTTCCGGGGCTTCCACCGGCGGGTCTTCCGGATGTCGCCGATCCATCACCACTTCGAGCTCGCCGGCTGGCCGGAGTTCACCGTGATCGTTCGGTTCTGGATCATCGCCGGGCTGTGCGTGGCGGTCGGGCTGGGGGTCTTCTACGCCGATTTCATCGCCCGAGGCGGGCTCGGATGAGCGGCCGCTTCGCCGGACAGCGTGTCGTCGTGGTCGGAGCCGGCGTGGCGGGGATCGGAGCCGCACGCGCGCTCGCCGCGGAGGGCGCGCGCGTCACGATCACGGACCTGCGATCCGAGGCCGAGCTCCCCGGCGCGATGGAGTTGCGCCGGGACGGCGTCGACGTCCGTGCCGGCGGGCACGATCCGTCCTCGCTCGACGACGCCTCCCTCGTCGTCGTGTCCCCGGGGGTCCCGCCGTCCGCGGAGATCGTCGGCTGGGCGCGCCGGCGCGAGCTGCCGGTCTGGGGCGAGCTCGAGCTGGGCGCGCGGCTCGCCACGACCCCCTACGCCGCCGTCACGGGCACCAACGGGAAAACCACGGTGACGGCGATGGTCGAGGCGTGTGCCCGGGCGGCGGGGTTGGACGCGGTCGCGTGCGGCAACATCGGCCGCTCCTTCGCCGAAGCCGCGCGAGAGCCGCACGATCTGCTGGTCGTGGAGGCCTCGAGCTTCCAGCTGGAGGTCCAGGACACGTTCCACCCGCGCGTCTCCGTGCTCCTCAACGTCGCGCCCGATCACCTGGACTGGCACGGTTCGTTCGAGGCCTACGTCCGGGCGAAGGCCCGGATCCACGAGCGGCAGGACGACGGCGACGTCCACATCGGGAACCGGGACGACGCGGCCGCGGCCGAGATCTCCGCTCGCGCGCGGTGCGAGGTCCGGTGGTTCCGCGGAGGCCAGCCCCGCGAGGGCGAGGTCGGCTACGAGGACGGCGAGCTCGTCGCTCGGATCGACGGTCGGCACGGTCTGGGGGCGATCCCCGACGATCGCCCGGGCTTCCGGGAGGACGCGGCCGCCGCGGCGGCCACGGCGCTCGCCCTCGGCGTCGATCCCGACGCCGTGGCTGTCGCCCTGGCGACGTTCCGCGTGGCTGCGCACCGCGGCGAGGAGGTCGCGGTCGTGGACGGGGTTCGGTTCGTCGACGACTCCAAGGCCACGAACGTGCACGCGGCGATCGCGGCGATCCGCGGCGTGGACGACGCGGTGCTGATCGCCGGCGGTCGAGCGAAGGGAGTGGACCTCTCGCCGCTCCGCGAGCACGCCGAACACCTCCGTGCGGTCGTCGCGATCGGGGAGGCGGCGCCAGAGATCGTCGAGGTCTTCCGGGACGCGGTGCCGACCAGCGTCGCCGGGTCGATCGAGGAGGCCGTGCGCGACGCGTTCGCGACGGCATCCGCGGGCGGCACCGTCCTGCTGGCGCCGGGGTGCGCCAGCTGGGATCAGTTCGCCGACTACGAGGAGCGTGGGGATCGCTTCGCGGCGGCCGCGCGCTCGCTATCGGGTGAGGTGGCCGCGCGTGGTTGATCGAACCGTCTCGCGGCGGCGGGCCGCCGACGTTCGCCCGGCACCCCACCTCCGGCTCGTGCGGCCCGACGAGGCCGATCGATCCACCGTCGACGCGCGCGCGGCCGCGCGCCGGGACCTCGCGCTGCTGATCGTGCCGTCGCTTTTGTTGACCGTGATCGGGTTGGTCATGGTGCTGTCCGCCGGCTCGATCTCCGCGGTCGAGGGGTACGGCACGAGCTTCTGGTACTTCAACCGCCAATCGATCTACGCGCTCGTGGGGGTCGGCGCGCTCGTCGTCGCGGCTCGCGTCCCGTACGTCTTCTGGCGCCGGGCGGCGATCCCGCTGCTGTTGCTCCTGCTCCCCGTGATGCTCCTCACGCTGCACCCCGGCGTCGGATCGTCCCTCTACGGCGCCGCGCGGTGGATCGACCTCGGCCCCGTGACGTTGCAACCGGCGGAGCTGGCCAAGCCGCTCGTGCTCTTCGCCGCGGCCGCGATCCTGACGAGACCGTGGAAGGATCTGACGCGCGCCCGAGAGCTGCTCCTCCCGCTCGGACCCGTGGTGGGTGTCGTGGCCGGAGTCGTGCTCCTGCAGAAGGACCTCGGCACGGCGCTGATCATCTGCGGGAGCGTGTTCCTGCTCGCGTTCGTCGCCGGGGCGCGTCTCCGCCATCTCCTGGTGGGCGGGATCGGCGCCGCGCTGGTCACGGCGTACTTCGTCTTCGGGACCGCGTACCGTCGCACGCGGTTCGTGGAGGCGTGGCTCAAGTGGGAGCTCGACCCCAGCGGTGCCGGCTGGCAGTTGCGACAGGGGTTGATCGCGCTGGGATCCGGCGGCTGGTTCGGCGTGGGGCTCGGCAACAGCCACCAGAAATGGGAGTACCTGCCGAACGCGCACAGCGACTTCGTGTTCGCGATCCTGGGCGAGGAGCTCGGGCTCGTGGGGGCCATCGTGGTCCTGATGCTGTTCGGCGTCCTGTTGTACGGCGGCGTGCGGATCGCCGTGCGGACCTCGGACCCCTTCGGCCGACTGCTCGCCGCGGGCATCGTCGGGTGGATCGGACTCCAGACGGTCCTGAACCTCGGGGCCGTGACGGGCCTCTTGCCGATCACGGGCGTGCCGTTGCCGTTCCTGTCGTTCGGGGGCACGGCGCTGGTCGTCACGCTGGCGGGCATCGGGGTCGTCGCGAGCGTGGCGCTCGCCAGTCTGCGGAGCCCGGGCCCGACCCGCGCGCCGGGGGGGAGGGGGCGCGGCGCGGACGCAGTGGGGCGCGGAAGGACGCGCCGGTGAAGGTGGTGATCGCCGGTGGCGGAACGGCGGGCCATGTCTCACCTTCGGTCGCGGTCGCGGACCGGCTTCGAGAGGCCGACGCCGAGGTCGCGTTCATCGGCTCCCCCGAGGGACCCGAGGCGACGATCGTGCCGGCCGCCGGGTACCCGTTCCATCCGGTCGCGGCGAGCCCGTTGCGGCGTGAGCTCTCGCTCCGCTCGGCGGCCGCGCCGCTCGTCGCGCTGCGATCGGTGTGGTCATCCCGACCGCTCGTCCGTGATGCGGACGTCGTCCTGGGGATGGGCGGGTATGCGAGCGTCCCCGCGGTCCTCGCGGCGCGGTCGGCGTCGGTCCCGATCGTGCTCCACGAGCAGAACGCGATCCCCGGCCTCGCGAACGCGGCGCTCGCCCGGATCGCGGATGCTGTCGCGCTCAGCTTCGAGGAAACCCGGCGGCGGCTCCCGGCCCGGCTGCGTCTCGAGGTCACCGGAACGCCGGTCCGGGAGCAGGTCCTCCGGGTCCCGGAGCGACGCGAGGCGTTCTCGACCGACGCCCGCTCGACGTTGGCGCTCCGGGCGGGACGCATCACGGTCCTGGTCACGGGCGGCAGCCTCGGGGCCCGGCACCTCGACGAGACGATCGCCTCGGCGATCCCGCTGCTGGCCCACCGGGCGGATCTCCAGCTGCTCGTCCTGACGGGACGGGCGCATCAGGAGATCGTCGCCGACGCGGTGCCGGAGGGCGTGGACCTCGTGATCTCGACGGTCCCGTACCTGGAGCGGATCGAGCTGGCGCTCGCGATCGCCGACCTCGCCGTCTCGCGCGCGGGCGCCGCGACGATCCATGAGCTCACGGTCTGCGGGGTGCCGGCGATCCTCGTGCCCTACCCGCACGCGACCGCAGGACACCAGGAGGCGAACGCTCGGGAGCTCGAGCGGTCCGGAGCCGCCGAGGTCTACCTGGACGCGGAGCTCACCCCGGAAGGTCTCGCGCGGCGGATCCTGGCGCTTGCCGACGACGCGGAGCGACGCCGGTCGATGTCGGAGCGGGCCGCGGCATGGGCCAAACCCGACGCCGACCGCCGCGTGGCGGCCCTGGTCGAGGAGGTGGCGTCGCGATGACGTCGCCGCGGTACCGCCCGCGCGAGGGATCGATCCCGACGCTCGCGGTCCCGACCCTGGAAGGGGTCCGGTCCGTGCACCTGATCGGGATCGGCGGGGCGGGGATGCGGAACCTCGCGCGGCTGTTCCTGGCGCGCGGGATCGAGGTGTCGGGATCCGACCTGAAGGACTCCGAGAGCCTCCGCGAGCTCGAGGCCGCCGGCGCTCGCGTCCGCATCGGGCACGACCCGGCCGCGATCGGGAGGCCCGACGTCGTCGTGGTGTCCAGTGCGATCGGCGAGTCGAACCGCGAACTGGGCGCGGCCCGCGCGGCGGGGATCCCGGTCTGGGCGCGTCAGCAGGCGGTCGCGGCCTTCGCCCGCACCCGGCGATCGATCGCGGTCGCCGGGACGACGGGGAAGACCACGACCACCTCGATGATCGCGACGGTCCTGGAGCGCGCCGGGCTGGACCCGACGTACCTGATCGGAGGGGACCTGAACGAGAGCGGGAGCGGAGCCCGCGCGGGCGACGGTGACCTCTTCCTGTTCGAGGCCGACGAGAGCGACGGGTCGTTCCTGCTGGCCGACCCCCGGATCGGCGTGGTCACGAACGTGGCGCCCGATCACCTCGACTTCTACGCGGGGGGAGAGGAGGAGATCCGGTCGGCGTTCGCGGAGTTCGTCTCGCGCTGCGAACGGGTCGTGGCGTGCCTGGACGATGCCGGTGCTCGTGATGCGGTCGGCCGCGCCGGGATCGAGGCGGTCGGCTACGGGGTCGCCGAGGGTGCGTCCGTCCGGGTCGAGGTCAGCTCTCCCGGTCCCGATGGGGCGGGCGGCACGCTGCACGTCGGCGGACGGGGCCTGCCGATCCGGCTCCGGATCGACGGGGCGCACCACCTCCTGAACGCCGCCGCGGCGGTCGCCGTCGCGGGGTTGGTGGGGGTCGAGCCGGAGGCGGCGATCGAGGCGCTCGCGTCGTTCCGCGGCGTGCACCGCCGCTTCGAGCTTCGCGGACGAGCCAGGGGCGCGGACTTCGTGGACGACTACGCCCAGGTCCCGCGCGAGATCGCCGTGACCCTCGAGGTGGCGCGGGCCCGGGGGCCGGAGCGGTTGATCGCGGTCGTGCAGCCCCACCGGTACTGGCGGACGCAGGCCTTGTGGCGCGAGCTCGGCGCCGCGGCGACCGCCGCCGACCTCGTCGTCGTGATGGACGTCTACGGGGCGGAGCAGGACCCGATCCCCGGGGTCACGGGGGCGCTCGTCGTCCGCGGGGTCGAGCTCGCGGCCCCCGATCGCGAGGTGGTCTACACCCCCCACCACGACGAGACGATCGAGTTCCTCGCCCGCGAGGTCCGCTCCGGCGATCTCGTCGTGACGCTCGGGTGCGGCGACGTCTGGACCGTGGCGGACGCGGCGATCGCTCGGATCCGGGAGCTCGACGGCGATGGCTGACCTGGATCGCGCCACGGAGATCCTGCGGGCGGAGCTGGGACCGGAGCTCCGCGTGGATGCGCCGCTCGCTCCCTTCACCACCTTCCGGATCGGCGGGAACGCGGCGTTGTTCGTGGACGCGGAACGCGAGGCGACGCTCCTGGCCGTGGCGTCCGCCGTCGCGGCGTCCGGGGTCCCGGTCATCGTGATCGGCAGGGGATCGAACGTCCTGGTCTCGGATGGGGGCTTCCCCGGGATCGTCGTGCGGCTCGGACGCGCCTACCGGTGGGCCGGGCGCGACGGGAACCTGATCACGGCCGGTGGCTCGATGCCGCTCCCGGCCCTCGCCGGGATCGCGCTCCGACACGAGCTCGCGGGCGTCGAGTTCGGTGTCGCGATCCCCGCGACGCTGGGCGGCGCGGTCAGGATGAACGCCGGGGCCCACGGCCGATCGATGGCGGAGGTGCTCGAGCGGATCGACGTGTTCTCCCTCGGTGACGCGACGCGACGCGCCGTATCGGGGACGGACGCGGGCTTCGCCTACCGCTCTTCCGCCCTCGGCGCCGACGCGGTCGTCGTCGGAGCGACCGTCCGGCTCGAGCCCGGGGAAGCGACCGAGATCCGGGCGCGGATGGACGAGGCGAGGGAGTGGCGCCGCCGGACGCAACCGCTCGCCGAGCCGAACTGCGGGTCCGTCTTCAAGAACCCCGACGGCGATCACGCCGCGCGTCTGATCGAGGCCGCGGGCGCGAAGGGCCTCCGGATCGGGGGCGCACGGGTGTCGGAGAAGCACGCCAACTTCATCGTGGCGGATCCGGGGACGTCGGCCGCCGATGTGTGGGCCGTGATCGCGCACGTCCGCCGGCTCGTCGCGGATCGCGCCGGGGTGACCCTCGAGACGGAGGTCCAGGTGATCGGGGAGGTGGCCGGTGTCGATGCATGAACGGTGGCGCCCGCGATGGTGGGCCGTCGCCGTCGCCGTCGTGGTCACGTTCGTCGGGGGTGCGGCCACGTACACGCCGCTGTTCGCCGCCGATGACATCCGCGTCGAGGGCGCCTCGATCCCCGACGCCGAGGTCCTCGCGATCGCGGGACTCGACGACACCACGAACGTGTTCCACCTGGACGAGGAGCTGATCGAGGCCCGTCTCCGCGCGGATCCGCGGATCCTCGATGCGACCGTGCGAACCTCGCTGCCGGACGCGATCAGCATCGCCGTCGTCCCGCGCAGCGCGGTCGCGATCCTCGATAGCTCCCTCGTGGGGGAGGACGGGGTCGTGATCGGTCCCGTGGTCCCCGGGCTCGGATCGCTGCCATCGATCCGGGGGAACGTTCGGGCCGGGGCCGCCACGGCGGCGGCGATGTCGCCCGGGCTCCGTCGGTCGGTCGATGCGATCGTCGTCGCGGCCGACGGCGAGATCCGCGTACGACTCGGACCGGCCTCGAGCGCGATCCTCGGGGACCGGACGCAGCTCTCCGCGAAGACGGCCTCGCTCGCGGCCCTCCTGCGATGGGCCGCCGGCGCCGGCGTGTCGATCGCGTCCGCCGACGTGACGGTGCCGGGGAGCCCATCCGTGAAGCTCGACGACGGGAGATCGGTCACGCCGTCGACGTGAGGCCGAGCCCAGGTTCACGGGAACCGTCAAACGAGGTTCCCGCGGCGACCAGGATGGACGCGATCGCGATTGTCACGAGAAAGGACAATCGGCCCACCCCTCACCTGGAGCGTCCGTCTTGACGGACCAGCGTGTTCCTAGTAGGGTCGCACCTCCACAAGAGCTATATCTCACGATAACGCTCAAGTGGAACGTTACGGTTGTGAGCTGAGAGGGCGGGTTTCCCACGCTACGCGGGCCGGGGCCCGGGAGGGAAGACGATGGATGCTCCTCAGAACTACCTCGCCGTGATCAAGGTCGTCGGGATCGGCGGGGGCGGCGTGAACGCCGTGAACCGGATGATCGAGGCAGGCCTCCGGGGCGTGGAGTTCACCGCGATCAACACCGACGCACAGACCCTGCTGATGTCCGACGCCGAGGTGAAGCTCGACATCGGACGCGAGACCACGCGGGGGCTCGGGGCCGGCTCCGACCCCGACGTCGGGCGGCGTGCAGCGGAGGAGCACGCCGACGAGATCGAGGAGATCCTCAAGGGCGCCGACATGGTGTTCATCACCGCCGGCGAGGGCGGCGGGACCGGCACCGGCGGCGCCCCGATGGTGGCCGAGGTCGCGCGCAACCTGGGCGCGCTCACGATCGGGGTCGTCACCCGGCCGTTCGGCTTCGAGGGTCGCAAGCGCGCGACGCAAGCGGACCTCGGCATCACGGAGCTGAAGAAGGCGGTCGACACGCTGATCGTCGTGCCGAACGACCGGCTGCTCCAGGTGGCCGACACCCAGATGCCGATGATCGATGCCTTCCGGATGGCCGACCAGGTCCTGTATCAGGGCGTGGACGGCATCACGTCGTTGATCACGACACCGGGCCTGATCAACCTCGACTTCGCCGACGTGAAGTCGATCATGGCGGGTGCCGGTTCGGCGCTGATGGGCATCGGGCTCGGCTCGGGCGAGGACCGAGCGGACGAGGCCGCGAAGGCCGCGATCAGCTCACCGTTGCTCGAGTCCTCGATCGACGGCGCGAAGGGCGTGCTGCTCTCGATCGCCGGCCCCACCGACCTCACGCTCCACGAGGTGAACGCGGCTGCAGACGCGATCACCCGCGTGGCGCACCCGGACGCGAACATCATCTTCGGCGCGGTCGTCGACGATGCCCTCGGCGAAGAGGTCCGCGTCACGGTGATCGCGGCGGGGTTCGACCGGACCGCCGCCGTACCGGACAGCCGGTTCGAGAGCCGGTTGTCGCGGTTGCTCGAGGAGCCGAGCCCTCGCACGGAGGAACCGCTCCCGTCGATCCTGGCCGAGGACGACGACGAGACGGTCTTCGCCGAACGCGAGCAGCCGGCCCCGGTGTCGTTCGACGCCGAGGAGGACCTGGACATCCCCGACTTCCTGAAGAGCTGAACGAGAGGGCCGAAGACCGTACCCGCACGGCCCCAGCGGTCGGGGCGGGGGGGGGCCAGGGAGGAAGGCCCCTGCCCCCGCCTACCCCCCCCCGAAACTCCC
>Ga0081539_10005489_pt1 | contig 12888 bp, 15 predicted proteins | sample TabmetS4T2R2_FD_71023 | JGI IMG/M metagenome (GOLD analysis project Ga0081539, IMG submission 71023) | Tabebuia heterophylla rhizosphere microbial communities from the University of Puerto Rico - S4T2R2 | ecosystem: Host-associated > Plants > Roots > Rhizosphere ...
CCCCCCCGCGATCTTGGAGTTGTGTTTGCCCTTATGCGTCTTTACGCCCTTTCTGCCCCAACCACAACTCCAAGATCGCGGGGGTCAATAGACGGCCAAGCGCTCGAACTCGGCCCGGGCGCCGGTCCAGAGGAAGTCGCTCACCTGCGTCAGCCCTATCGCGATGAGCCGCCGGCCCGGGTCGTTGAACCAGGTCGTCCCGTACCCGCCGAACCATCCGTACCGCCCGGGCCCGGAGATCTCATCGGCCTCGACGGTGACGCCCATGCCGAGTCCCCAACCGCCACCGTCCAGCAGCTGACCGGCGTTCGCGATCTGGGCCGGTGTCAGGTGATTGGTCGTCAGCAACTCCACCGACTTCTCCGACAGCAGCCGGGTACCGCCGTGCACACCACGGTCGAGCAGCATGCGCGCGAACGTGCAGTAATCATCCACTGTGGAGAGCAGACCACCGGATGCGGACGGGAAGACCGGCGGGCGGCTCCAGATCTCGGGACCGGTATCGGTCCGTTCGGTCATCCGCCCGCTCGCGAAGTCGGTCATGTAGTACGCCGGCATCTGCCGCAGCCGCTCCGCCGGCAACCAGAAGCCGGTCTCGGCCATGCCGAGCGGGTCGAACAGCCGCTCCCGCAGAACGTCGCCGAGCGGGCGGCCCACCGCCCGCGCGAGCAGCACGCCCAACACGAGCGTGCCGGCGTTGTAGTTCCACCGCTCCACCGGCTGGTACATCAGCGGCAGCGAGCCGAACAGCCGGATCCATTCGTCCGGGTCGTGCGGCGTCCGCGGGTCCGGTTCGCCGATCACCAGCCGCAGGTCAGCGGCCGCCCGGTTGATCGGGTACGGCGGATTGAACTCGGGCTCGGTGATCAGGCCGAAGCCCATCCGGAACGTGAGGAGATCCTCGATCGTCACCGGCCGCCGGAGCGGGACCGTCTCGTCGAGAGGACCGTCGATCCGAGCCAGGACGCGCTGGGCCGCCAATTCCGGCAGTAACCGGGCCACCGGCTCCTCGAGGTCGATCACATCGTCCTCGACCAGGATCATGGTGACGGCCGCGACGATCGGCTTGGTCAGCGATGCGATGCGGAAGACCGTATCGCGTCGCATCGGCAGATCGCCGCCGAACGCCGTGAGCCCGATCGCGTCGATCTCGACGGTATCGTCCCGGGCGACGAGCAGCACGATGCCGGGAAACTCGCCGCGCTCGATACGGGCGGCCATCGCGTCGTGCATCGCGGCAAAACCCATGCCAACAGACTGCCACGACGCGGCTGGCGGTTCGTTGAACAGTCGGCGCTGACGATCAGCCGGCGCCGAGAACCGTACGACAGGAGTCCGCTATGGCCTTGCCCAAGCCGGCGCCATCGCCAGGCCACCGTCCGGCGCGCCCGCCGAACGCCGCGGCCAGCGTTGCCATGCCGCGGATCCCGGCCGGACATGCCATGCAGTTCCAGCCGATCGTGCACGTCGAGGACATGCCGGCGGCCGTGGCGTTCTTCGAGCGTCTCGGCGCCGAGCTGGTGCACGGCAGCACCGCCGACGACTGGGTTCTCCTGCAGCTGGGCACCACGCAGATCGGTCTCCTCGCCCATCCACCGCGGACCGAGGATGGCGAGTGCACGGTCGAACTCAACTTCGCTGCCGTCACGCCACTCGATGATCTGGAGCGGCGACTGCGCGGCGCGGGCGTGACCATCGCGGCGTTCCAGACACATCCTGACTTCGGTGATCAGCTCCAGGTACGTAGCCCCGACGGGTTGCTCATCAAGATCAACCAGCTGGAGCCGGATATCGAGACGTGACGTGAAGGGTCACCCATACGGGTGAATTCCGCATCCCGCGATCTTGGAGTTATGGTTGGAACAAACCGGGCGTAATGCCGCATAAGGGCAACCACAACTCCAAGATCGCGGGGTACTCTGCGTGCGGGCCGTAGTCAGGCCGGGCGGAGTCCCACCGACGTACGCGGCGAGGGCGGCTCGGCGCACCCAAGCAGACCGACGAGGCCGGAGACCCAGAGTTGCCGGTACACCGTCGGGCTCGGGTGGCCCACCACCAGCTTCACCCCACTCGCGGCGGCGGCGTGGAAGCAGGCGACGAGGATCCCGATGCCCACGCTGTCGATCAGCATCACCCTCTGCAGGTCCAGGCAGATCCGTTCTGGCGAGCTGGTCAGTGCCTCGTTGACGGCGTCCCGCATGATATGGGCGTTGTCGAGGTCGATCTCTCCACTGGGCGCGATCTCGACGGTTCCGTCGGGGAGCTGGCGGGTAGTGATCGGCAGGTACACGGCTGCTCTCTTCCTGGCGTCGCACCGCGACACCGAGCTCCGCGGGTGGTGCGCTGACCCTCGCGCTTGTCGGCAGCCTGCCCAAAGCCGCCGAACGGACACCGCGTCCAAACAACATTCCGCTGGTCTGCAAGTTACGCCACGTAGGCGCGGAACGCCAGAGTAGTTCATATGGCCCGAATGTGCTGGAACGGTCATGGACTCAGCTCTCCGTTGACGATACGCAGCGTTCATCGAATACTCACCGTATGCGGCGGAGTGCGTTCACGAGATGACCGATGTCTTCGCCAGGGCCTTGACACAGCCGGACATCGTTCAGCTGAGCAGCCCCGATCTCGATGAAGCACGTTCCGTGCTAAATCGGTTCTTTTATCCCATGGCGGTCAGCACCCCGGCCGGCACGGACGGGTTCGATGTGGAGCTTCGAGTGATCCAACTCGGACCCCTCACGGTCGGCCACTTGAGCATCGGCGCACCCGTCACGGTCGTCACCGGCGAGGTGGATGGGTATCACGTGACGTTACCGACGGTTGGCCAACTGCTGGCCCGACAGGCCGGGCACGAGGTCGCCGCCGACCCGGACACCGCCGCGGTCTTCCGCCCCGGGAAGCCGGTGTACGTCCGGCACGACGCGCCGTTCATCGAGCTCGACATCAAGATCGAGAGATCGGCGCTCGAAGCGGAACTGGAAGCGCTGCTGGGCCGGCCGGTGACCGGGCCTATCGATCTGCCGCCCGCGATGAGCCTGAGGGCCGGCCCGAGCAGGAGTTGGAGTCGCCTGGTCTGCCTGGTCCGGGACGAGGGGGAGCACCCGGAGAGCCTGATCCGGCATCCGCTGATCGCCGAGCAGTTGCGGCACAGCGTGCTGAGTGGATTGCTGCTCTGTTTGCCGCACCGATACTCCGACGAATTGATGGCGCCTGCCCGGCCCGGGCCGCCGCGGGCGATCCGGCGTGCGATCGACGCCATCCAGGACGAGCCGGATCGGCCGTTCACCGCCGCCGATCTCGCCGCGATAGCCGGGATGAGCGTGCGGTCGTTGCAGGAGGGCTTCCGCCGCCACCTCGGCTGCGCTCCGATGACGTACCTTCAAACGGTCCGGCTGGACCGGGCGCACGAATCGCTGCGCCGGGCCGACTCACATCGGGTCACGGTGGCGTCAATCGCTCACCACTGGGGGTTCGCCCACCTCGGGCGGTTCGCGAGCGCCTACCGCACCCGGTTCGGCAGGAGCCCCTCGGAGACGCTGCGCGAGCAGTGAGCGTTACTCGCCCGGATCGGCTCGGCGCCGGTGCACCTCGCCTATCCGGCGTTCATCGGTACGCCCGAGCAGGTGACCTCGCGGCGGCACCCAGTCCCGCCACTGACCGAGACGCGGCGGCACCGCGACCGCCTCGCCGTCGCCCGCGCCGCGCACCGTACGGATATAGTCCAGCACCCGGACCGCGGCGTCGCCGCCGCTCTCCGCCAGCCGGGCCAACGTGCGGCTTGCCCCGGCCGTTGCGGGATCGGCCTGGTCGCCGGCCGGCTGGGCGAGCAACGCGGCGAGGCCCGCCAGCGCCTGCACCACCTCACACGCGTCCCGTTCGGCATCCGACAGGCCGCTCACGCCCGCACTCCCCTGCGTTCGCTCATGTGACCTCGTCTCCTCGCCCCACGTGCGAAACGCGCCGGTCACCGAGGGCCGATCGGCGACGCGGCCACGTCGAGCGATCCCCGCCGGAGCACCCATACACGTGACAAGCGAGAAATGTATTCGGCTCACTACGCAGCGTCCATCCGTTGAGCGCAGGAGCTGTCCGGATCGCGCTCGGGTTCTCCGCGGCGTCCGACGGACCGGACGCCGGTGGCCGGCATTGACTCATCGGAATTTTCTCCTCCGCCGTGTTCGGGCGTACCGTGCAACGATGCGCTGACAAGATACGACGGGGGCAGAAGACCACACGGGAGGCAACCATGACCGACCATCACCGGCCAGCACTCGAGGACACGCAGGAGGTGGCGGACGCCATCGAGGACGATGTGGCGGTGTCCGCGTTCATGATCGGGGGTGGACCGGACGCCGATAATCCCCAATTCATCGCGCCGGGCGAGCGGGCCTGGTTCCGTACCGGCGCGGAGCAACCGTGGGAGCCCATCGACCTGTGCGAGGCGCAGGGCCGCGACCCGACGCCGGCGAACATCGAACGTGCCCGCCGGGAGCTCGAGCGCGACGGAGCAAAGGCGATCGAGAAGACCGTTCCCTAGCCACCCACCGGCACGGCGCGGCCGGTCCGGGCCGCCTCAGCCGCAGCGGCGAGGATGGCCGTCACCTCAGCGCCGAACCGCACGTCCACGGTCGGCCGCAGCCTTCCCGCCGCGGCGCCGATCAGCTCGTCAACTGCGTACCCGAATGCGGCGACCTGGTCCGCCGGCTCCGACGGCATTCTCGCGATGCCCGTCGAACCCGCGAACACGGCTTCCTGGCGTGCCGCCGCCGGCGGCACGTTCAACGACAGCGACAGCGTGCTGATCGCACCGGTCCCGTGGCGCGCCAGCACGTGCGTCATGTCCGGCTCGCCGACCATCGCGGCAACCTCGACGACCGGGCCGAGGACGCGGAGGACCATCGCCATCGCGTGCGGGCCGATGTCCCAGAGGCCGCCCTTTTCCAGGCGCCACGGTGACGCGCCGAACGGATTGCCCGGCGTGAAAATCGTGTCGACATAGTCAACTCGGGCTTCCACCCAGCCACCGGTCGCCGCCGCCCGGTCCAGAAACTCGCGAACTGCCGGTTGGAACTGCCGCGTGAAGAAGACGACCGAGGCGAGATCGCGCTCGGCCACGGCGGCCGCGATCTCCGCGGCCTGCTCCGGTGCCAGCGCCACCGGCTTGTCCAGCAGGAGATGCCGGCCGGCGCGCGCGGCCCGCAATGCGATGGGCGCCTGCACATCCGGCGGCAGCGCCACGGCGATGGCGTCGACATCCGCAATCAGGCCGTCGATTGACGCGTACGCCGCCGCGCCGTGCCGGGCGGCGAGATCTGCTGCCTTCGTCTCGTTGCGTCCCCAGACGCCGACGAACTCGACGCCGTCGTGTGCCGCCAACGCGGGCGCATGCACCATCTGGGCCCACGGCCCCGTACCGAACAACCCGAATCGCACCGCCGCAAGCTAGCACGGCCGCGCTGCTCAGTACGCTGTGCCGCGTGAACGGTCCTCTGTCGGTCGTGACCATCGTCGCAGCGCTGGCGCTCGCGCTCTGGTGCCTGGCCCGGGCCGGCTTGAACCGTGCGCCGAGCCGGTTCGATCTGGCCGCGACGCTGGCGTTGTCGGTGCTGGTCGCAGTGCTGGTCCTGGTCGCGGTGGCCGGACTCTTCGACGGCAGCCGCCCGCGAGAGACGGGCACCTTCATCGGATACCTGATCACCACTATCGCGTTCGCCCCGGCCGGGTTCGTGCTGGCTCGGATGGAACCGACCCGGTGGGGCAGCCTGATACTCGGCGTAGCCTGTCTGGTTCTGCCCGTCCTGGTGCTGCGGCTGCAGCAGATCGCGTCGGTGACCGGTGGCTGAGCGATCATCCCCGGCCCGGCCCCGCGATGCCGCGCTCGGCACCGGTCTCGGCCGCGTCCTGCTCTTCGTGTACGGGATCTTCGCACTCTCCGCGAGCGCACGCGCGAGCGTACAGATCGCCACGAAGTTCTCCGAGGCGCCGCTGGCCTACCTGCTGTCGGCGGTGGCCGCGGTGATCTACATCGCCGCCACGGTGGGACTCGCGATCGGTGGCCGCCGCGGCCGGCTGATCGCGCTGACCAGCTGCTCGATCGAGCTGATCGGGGTGCTGGTGGTGGGCACGCTCAGCATCGGCGACAAGGAAGCCTTCCCGGACGCCACGGTCTGGTCCGGGTACGGCAGCGGGTACGGCTACGTGCCGTTGGTCCTGCCGATGGTCGGCCTGTGGTGGCTCTACCGCCACCGCCCCGCCCGATAAATCCCCCGCGATCTTGGAGCTGTGGTTGGAACAAAAGTGTCCGAAAGGGATGTAAGGGCAACCACAACTCCAAGATCGCGGAGGGAAGGCGCGGGGGGAGGGACCTACGCGACCAAATGGGGGACGAAGAAGCAGCGGTTCTTGGTCACCAGGCCCTCGACGCCCAGGCCCTCGCGGATGCCCATACCCGCCGGCTCCCCGTCGATCAACCAACTCCCGATCACCGGATGCACGGTTCCCTCGAGCGCGTCGAACGACGGCAGCTCGCGCAACTCCTGCACGACGTACCGGCCGTCGGCGCCGTACTCCGACGGGTTGTCGGTCACCACAATCCCGTCCTTGACCAGCGTGATCGAGCCGCCCTCTCGTCCCCAGACCGGCTTCTTCGCGTAGCTCGTCAACGACGACGCGCCCGACGACTCCGCGAAATACGCCGGCAACAGGTACTTTCCACGCTCGGGATCGGAGCCGAACAGCTTCCACAGCACCGGCAGCAGCGCCTTGTTGCCGAGTAACGCGGCCGTGTAGGGCGGCTCGATCCACACCGTGCCGCGCTTCATCGGATCGGCCATGTTCCGGAAGAACGCCTTGCCGCCCTCCTCGTTCCAGAACCACTCCCACGGGTAAAGGATGAAGATCACGTCGATGGCCTCGGCCTTGTGCTCCTGGCCGGGCGCCGGCACGAACAGCACCCGGTCGCCGGCGACGTCCCAACCGATCTGGCTCATCGCGATCAGCTCCACCGGATAGCCCGCCTCCTCGGCGGTGGCCATCAGGTAGGCCACGTTCATCCGGTCCTCGCCGGTCGTCTCCGACGTCTCGTACGCAAAGAAGATCTTGGGTTTCTCCGGGAGCCAGGGACGGGCCTCGCGCAACTTGCCGATGTTGCGGCGCCATGCGCCGGGGTTGGCCGGCTCACCGTCGGCGGCCTCCCAGCCGACCAGCCGGTCGTGGATGGAGTTCCACTGCCGCCACGGATGTTGGGTGAGATTGGTCTGGTCCACCCAGTGCCATTGGATGACCGCGGCCTCGACCAGCGATGTCGGCGTCTGGGCGTTGTACTCGAGCAGCTTGGGCGTGCTGCCGTGGCCTTCGTACCAGAGATCGAACCGGCCGTACACGCTGGGCGAGAAGTCCGGCGTCTGCACCGGCAACCGGCCGTCCGGGTCCTTGTCCGCATGCGTCCAGGTCTCCGGGTCACCGTCGAACCAGGTACGGATGATCTGCTCATGGGCGTACTCGGGAACGCCGATCCTCGCGAGGAAGCACGTCGACGGTGTGCACACCGACGCGAAGTATCCCTCCTGCCGGCCCGCTGGGGTGTGCCGTGGGCACTGCCGCACCATCCAGTCGCCGGCTTCGAGGCACATCGCGTGCAGCATGGCGGTGGCGATCTCGAGTTCCTCGATCTCGCCCTCGGTGAATTCGTAGTACGGCCCCTCCTGCCAGTACGACTCCATCGTCCCGTCGGGCAGTTCGGTGTCGTTGTAGGTCAGTCCGAGGCTGTAGTTGGTGAGCTGCCAGCCGTCGCGGACCGGCCCGTACGGAACTCGTCGCACCGCTCAGCCGCCGGACTTGGTGGACGACCGGTGGGTGCCGGAGCCACCCTTGCCGACCACGCTGGTCTTGACCGTGCCGTTGGTGATCCGGCCGGTGCTGGGCAGGCCGAACTTGGTGCGGGAGGCGCGGTCGTTGTACGCGAAGCGGCTCCCGCCCGGCGGCAGCCGGTAGCCGACCGGATAGCCGGGGCGGTACGCGGTGGAGTGCCAGATGAAGAACGGGAGGAGGCCGAGGCCGACGTTGCTGCCGTTGTCGTCGCAGTTGTCCTCGTCGACCACCACGCCGTTCTCGTCGGCGCAGTAGAAACCCTCATCCTGGGTGTCGCTGCTGCTGTCGCAGGCGGCCACGCCACCTGCGGCGAGGAGAAGGAACGTGCTGGTCAGCGACACGCTTCGGGAGGACATCCGGCGGTTCACAACCCCCAACTGTACTCACCGTCATCAACACCGAGGGCCGCCCGCCACGTAGATGACCTGTCCTGAGACGAAGCCCGCGCCTTCGCTCACCAGAAACGACACAGTGTGCGCGATGTCCTCGGGCCGGCCCGCGCGCCCGACCGGGATGCTGCTGACCGCCGCCGCCTGGAAGTCGGCGAAGTCCATACCCACCCGGGCCGCGGTCGCCGCCGTCATGTCGGTGACGATGAACCCCGGCGCCACCGCGTTCGCGGTGATCCCGAACCGGCCGAGCTCGATCGCCAGCGTCTTGGTGAAGCCCTGGATGCCGGCCTTGGCGGCGGCGTAGTTCGCCTGCCCCCGGTTGCCCAGCGCGGAGGTGCTCGACAGGCTCACGATCCGGCCCCACCCGGCGTCCACCATGTGCTTCTGCACGGCGCGGCTGAACAGGAAGGCGCCGCGCAGGTGCACCGCCATCACGGTTTCCCAGTCCTCGTCGGTCATCTTGAACAGCAGGTTGTCCCGGATGACACCGGCGTTGTTGACGAGCACGGTGGGCGGTCCCAGCTCGGCGACGACGCGGTCCACGGCGGCGGTGACCTGGGCGGCGTCGGCGACGTCCGAGCCGACCCCGATCGCGGTGCCGCCGGCGTCGCGGATCGCCGTGACCGTGGTGCCGCACGCGTTCTCGTCAAGGTCGATCACCGCGACGGTCAGGCCGTCAGCGGCGAGCCGGCCGGCGGTCGCCGCGCCGATGCCCCGGGCCGCCCCGGTGACAATGGCGACACGGGCGGGCTGGGTCATCACGGCCTCCTTGCGTTCGGAAGGCCGACTCTAACCCGACGATGCCTGCTGCCGGCGCCTGATCCTTCGGACGGCGCGGAGGACCAGATCAAGAGCGATCAGGGGACGCGCCGCAGTCGGATCCAGCGATATCCGTATCGGCCGATGGCGATGGAGTCGAACTTGCCGAGCTCGCCGTACTCCTGGTCGGCGAGAACGTCGTTCGGCTGTTCCGCTTCGGCGGCCAGGCTGCTGAGGTCGACGGTCCCGGGTTCCTCGCTCAGGTTATGGACGAACACCATGGTTCCGGTGTCGTCGTCGGCGCGGTGCACGAGGACGCCGCGCGGGGCCGGCACATCGACGGGGGTGCAGGTGCCGCTGCCCACCTCGGGCGCCTCCCGCAGCGTACGAATCATCCGCTCGAACCAGGACAGCAGCGAGGTCCGATCGTGGCGCTGATTCGTGACGTTCACATTCTGGTATCCGTACTCGCCGGTCGAGATAACCGGGCGCACCAGCCGCTCGGCCGGCGCGGTGGAAAAGCCGCCGTTCGCCGTGAGGGACCACTGCATCGGCGTACGGATGGAGTCGCGCCCTTCGAGTGAGAGGTCGTCGCCCATCCCGATCTCCTCGCCGTACCGCAGTACGGGCGTGCCGCGCAGGCTGAACTGCAGCGAATACGCCAGCTCGATGCGCGCGCGGTCGTTGCTCAGCATCGGCGCCAGCCGCCGCCGGATGCCCCGCCCGTACAGCTGCATGTTCTCGTCCGGCCCGAACTGCTCGAACACCTCGGCGCGCTGGGTCGCGGTGAGCCGGGAGAGATCCACCTCGTCGTGGTTTCGCAGGAACGTCGCCCACTGACCGCCCGGCGGCAGCTTCGGCGTGTCCTGCAACGCATCGATGATCGGCTCTGTGTCGCCGCGGGCGAGCGCGAGCATGAGCCGGCCGTTCAGCATGAAATCGAACAACATGTGGATCCGGTTGTTCGAACCGCCCTCGTCTCCGAAGAAGCCCACCAGCTGATCCGGCTCGACGTTGGCCTCGGCCAGCAGCACCGCGTCGCTCTTGCGCCATTGCAGGTGCTGACGCAGCTCGGTGAGGTACGGCATGTTCTTGGGCGAGTCCGGGTTCCCCGGCTCGGTCTCCTCGATGATGAACGGGACCGCGTCCATCCGGAAACCGGAGACGCCCAGCTGAAGCCAGAACACGCAGATCTTCTTGATCTCTTCACGCACTCGCGGGTTCTTGATGTTGAGGTCCGGCTGGAAATTGTAGAACCGGTGGTAGAACCACATCTTCGCGGTCCGGTCGTAGCTCCAGGTCTCCGCTTGCTCGCCGGGAAAGACCATGCCCTGGCGCCGGTCCGGCGGCGCGGTGTCGGACCAGACATACCAATCCCGGTACGGCGACTCCGGATCGGACCGCGCCGACTGGTACCACGGGTGCTGGTCCGAGGTGTGGTTCACCACCAGATCGATGATCACCTTGATGCCGAGGTTACCGGCCTGGTGCAGCAGTTCCGCGAAGTCGCCCAGATTGCCGAAGCGCGGGTGCACGTTGTAGAAGTCCTCGACGTCGTACCCGTCGTCGCGGTCCGGCGAGGGATGGATCGGGTTGAGCCAGAGGCATGTGACGCCGAGCCGCGCCAGGTAGTCCAAGCGGCTGATCAGACCGCGGATGTCGCCGACGCCGTCGCCGTCGGAATCGGCGAACGTGTCGATGTCCAGGCAGTAGATGACGGCCTTCTCATACCACCGGTCGCTCATGCCCTCTTACATCACCGCGCCGGCGGGCAGCGAAACCGAGCGCCCACACCAGCGGACGTACCTTCTCCAGCGGCAGGAAGCTCGTCAGCGCGGCCAGATGCGGCATGAAGGAAATCGTGATGGTGGCGAACGTGACGGCGTGGAACGAGTAGAAGAACCCCACCGCGGCAGTCCGCCAGCGCGCAGGCAGCACGAAGATGACCGGGCTGGTGAGCTCGAACGCGACGATCCCGAGCTGCGCCACGATGAGCAGATGCGGCACACCGGCGATGAGATCGGCGAGGTCGGTGCCGCGCCGCACGATGGCCCGGGCCAGCACCGAACTGGTCACCCAGTCCAGGCCGCCGAACCGAAGTTTGGCCCACGCCGCCAGGAAGTAGGTGCACACCACCGCGATCTGGGTGACTCGTAGCGCCCATCCGCCGGCCTCCGTACGAGTTGGATCACCGTGCCGCGCGCGGCCCGCGGTAGGGAGCGCGGCCAACGCCACCAGCAGGCCGAACCGGTCGTGGTCGACCTTGCCGTAGCTCATCGCGATGATCATCCACTCGAAGTACAGCGCGAAGACGGTCCAGCCCAGGATCCGGGGAGCCCGCCCGCTCGCGGCCGCCAGCGCGGCCGCGAGCAGGATCCAGAAGACCGAGTGGACCAGCGGCGCCGTCGGCGTTGGCAGCGGCAGCAGGCGCCCGACCAGCAGCGGCTGGTACAGCTCGCCCGGCGTGCTGGCATGGCTGCGCACCCACGAGGTGAAGACCACGATGTCCGCGGCCACGAACAGATAGATGAACGTACGGAACGCGGCCACCCGTCCGCGCGGCACCGGTTCGTAGAGCCAGCGGATCACGGCGCGGTCCACTGCGCGACGACCTGCTCGTAGCTCGTGCCGGTGGGGCGGGCATCCTCGATGCCGACCCAGTGGATGACGATCCGGACGGTCTTCAATGGGGCGGCACCCGGATTGCGCGCCGCGTACGCGATCGCCACGTGCCGCAACCGCCCGGGGTGGTCCACGTACGCCTGCTGCTGGCCCTCGATCTCGGCCCGGCGCAGACCGCTGTTCGACTCGGTGAGCGGTACCGTGCGGCCGGCCGCGTCGACGCCCTCGACACGGGTATCGGGTGCGTCGGCATTCGGGTCGGGCGCCGTGGCGTACATCCGGAACGGCCCGAACGGGAAGTCGTCGTCCTGTCCCCAGAGCGTGCCGGCGAGCAGGACGGCCGCCCCGATCGCGGTGACCGCGACCCGGACCGCCCGACCGCGCCTGCTCAGTGTGTCCATCGCGCCCGAACCTTAACCCCTCCCTCCGCGATCTTGGAGTTGTGGTTGCCCTTATGCGGCTTGTCACCCGATTCGCCCGAACCACAACTCCAAGATCGCGGAGTTTGGGGTCTATGAATGATTCAGTTCATCAACCGAACGCTCGAGGGCCGTCCACGCCATTGACGTGACGAGGTAGAGCGCTGCGCCAAGCGGCAGCAGGGCGACCACGGGAACCGTGGCGAGCGGCAACAACGGGATGATCGCCGGGAAGGCACGGCCGCCGCGCTCCCCCTTTTCCCCGCGATCTTGGAGTTGTGGTTGGCCCAGATCGGGCGCCAAGCGACGAAAAGGCAACCACAAGTCCAAGATCGGCGTGGGTTTGCGCGCGGTCGACGCCGCCGCTGATTCCGGTGTGTCCGGTCCCGCGGCGGCCGTCGTGGAGGCCGTCCGCCGGATCCGGCGCGCGGACAACCACGCCAGCGCGGCGGCGATCGCCAGCAGCACGGCGAACGCTGGAATGCCGGCGAACAGATGTGCCGACAACGGGACACCGAGAAGGCTGCCGGCCGGAGCGTCCAGCGCGATGCGATACATGATCGTGAAGAATGGCGCCTGGGCGAGCCCGGGCAAGAGACCAGCCAGCGGGCCGGCCCCGTTCGACCGGTACAACGCCAGCGTCTCGGCAGCCAGCGTGGCTGGATCGTCCCGGTGCTCGCGTTGCAGGGCGGCCACCCGCGGAGCCAGTCGAACGCGCCGGCGTTCGCCGCGAATCTGCAGATACGTGAGCGGGCTGATGAGCAGCCGGACGGCCACAGTGAACAGGACTATGGCGACGGCGCCGGCGGCGCCGCCGGCGATCGGGG
>Ga0081539_10005490_pt1 | contig 12883 bp, 10 predicted proteins | sample TabmetS4T2R2_FD_71023 | JGI IMG/M metagenome (GOLD analysis project Ga0081539, IMG submission 71023) | Tabebuia heterophylla rhizosphere microbial communities from the University of Puerto Rico - S4T2R2 | ecosystem: Host-associated > Plants > Roots > Rhizosphere ...
AACTCTTTCGGGCGCGCCTCCGCAGGCGAGCGTCAGGTCGGCGATTGCGCGGCTTGCAATTCGAGACTGCGCGCACGCAGTGCCTCTTCGTAGGCGGCCCGCTGGTTATCGAGCAGAATGTGCAATCGGCGCTGTTCGAGCGTGTTTGCGATGCGCAATAGCACTTCGACCTCGTCCAGCGGCTTGACCAGAAAATCGTTCGCGCCGGCAGAAAGTGCGCGCCGCTTCGTTTCCTCGTTGATATCGGCGGTAAGGACAATAACGGGCAGAAACGTGTCGGATGTGCGCGTGCGCAACGACTCCAGAATGGTGAAACCGTCGACGTGCGGCATCATTAAATCGAGCAACAGGAGGTCGGGCTCAAAGCTGGCGCAGGTTTCCAAAACGACGCGCGAGTCGGTTGTTGATTTGAACCGGGTATAACCCGCCTCGGACAGCATGTCTTCGAGCAAGGCGACGTTGGTTGGTTCATCGTCGACGATGAGAATCTTCATCTTCAGCAGCGCGCTGAAATCGCGATGCCACGGAAATGATGTGCTCCCTGCGCCCATGGTCATGTCAGCACCGGGATCGGGTTTGGCGTTGCGCCATTCGTCGCTACGCCGTGACTGCCGGCTACGTTGTCGATAACGCGAAAGAATTCAGGGACATCAATCGGCTTCGTTAGGTAGGCATGCGCGCCGGCCTCGAGCAGCCGCTTGATTTGCCGCGAAGTCGCGTCGGCGCTGATGATGACCACGGGAGTGTGCCGCGTCGCGTCGTGCTTCTGCAATTCGGCGAGCACGTCCCAGCCCGGTAGGTCCGGCAGATGCAGATCGAGCAGGATGAGATCGGGTTTGTGCTGCCGGGCCAGGTCCAATGCCATGCGGCCCTGCATCGCGGTGATGAGCGTCGTTTGCGGTTGGTCGGCCAGCAACTGCTCGATCAGTGTCAGGTTCGACAAATTATCTTCAACGTAAAGAATCGTCCGCGTGTCGTTCGAGAGAGCGGCGTGGTCGCCGTTCCTGCTCGATGTGATTTGATCGAGCGGAGATTGCGCGCAGGGCAGCTCCACCCAAAAACGACTGCCGCAATCAGGCGCCGTGTCGACGCCGATCGTGCCTTTCATTGCATGCATGAGACGCTGACTTAACGCCAGGCCCAAGCCGGTGCCTTCGACCGTGGATCGCTCGGCACCGAGGCGCTCGAAAGGTGTAAACAGCCGCGCGATCTTGTCCGGCGCAATGCCGGGGCCGGTGTCGCTCACGATCACGCGCACATGGCCATCGGCGCGACGCTCGGCCGAAATCGTAACGCTTCCGCCCGACGGCGTGTATTTCACCGCATTGGTCAACAGATTGAGTAAAACCTGTTTGAACTTCTGCCGGTCGGCCATCACGTGGGTCGATTTATCCGGCATCGCTCCGGTGCTCAGCTTGGTCGCGCGCTCGGCGGCGAGCGGTCGCATAAGATCGACAACTTCCGTCATCGTGTCGGCGACCGGCACCGGTTCGAGCGACAATTGCAAGCGACCGGCTTCAATGCGACTGATGTCCAGCACCTCATTGATCAAGTCGAGCAAATGGCGCCCGGCGCTTATGATGTGGCCGACCCGCGTCCGCTGCATCGCATTCGGGCTTTGGCGTTCCAAAAGCTGGCCGAAGCCAAGGATCGCGTTAAGCGGCGTGCGCAGTTCGTGACTCATGCGCGAGAGGAACTCGATTTTTGCATGATTCGCCCGGTCAGCTTCTTCCTTTGCTTCGCGCAGAGCTTTTTCGATTCGGGCGCGCTCCGTCACATCATGTGCGACACAAAAGTGCGTCTGGTCCGCCTCTGACCACGTCGCAGCCCATAAGACATCGACAATCGCTCCGTCCTTGCGGATGCAGCGGTTGACAAAATCAGTCAGATGCCCGCTCAGGCGGATATTGTGAGCGGCTTCTTCGGTCCTCGCGCGGTCGTCGGGATGCACGAGCTCGATCGAGGCACGACCGATGAGTTCCTCCGGCATGTAGCTCCACAAGCTCATGCAGGCTGCGTTGACGGTTACGAAGCGGCCTTCGGCGTCGAGCGTGCAAATGACGTCGAGCGAATTGTCCATGATCAACTGGTTCGCTTTCAGCGCGCTCTCCAGCTCGTGTTTGCTTTGCCGCAACGCTTCCTCCGCCGCTCGTCGGTCGGAAATGTCTTCGACCATGATGAGGAAATGCTGCGGGTTGCCGCTTCCGTCCCGGATCACGCAACCACTGCGCGTCGCCCAGAGCACCTGGCCGGCCTTACTCACGTAACGTTTCTCAATGGATGAGCGCGCCGTGCCGTGCAGCATCTGCTCGGCGAGTTGTCGGCTGATCTCCAGGTCATCTGCATACGTAATGTCCAGCGGCGTGCGTCCGGTCAGTTCTTCTTCCGAATAGCCGAGCATGTCCCGAAACGCGGCATTGGTGCGCTGGAAACGTTCATCGAGACCGACCACCGCCATGCCAATGGGCGCATCCTCGAAAATCTGCCGTGAGTTTTGCTCGGCGGCTTCGAGCGCCGCGGTGCGGTTGGCGATCGAGCGCATTTCGCGAACGCTCCGCAGACACGAAATGACAAGAAATACGTCTTCGAACACTACCCAGCCGGCGTGCTCGATGGATCGCCACGGACTGGCGGTGAGAACACCGTAAACCGAGTATGGCCAGTAAACGCCGCGGAGGAAATGGTCGAGCCCCACGACGACCGTTGCTGGAATCAGGACCTTCCAATCACGATAAAACGAAAGAATCACCAGCGACCCGAATACATGGAAATGCGTTTCGATTCGGCCGCCGGTGAGGTCGATCAACAGCGCCGACATCAACATCTGCGCAACCGCGATGACGTGTCGGGTCACGGCCGCGCCTGGCGCGGTGCGAATCATCCACAGCGGAAACGCGCTAATCGCGGCGCCGATGAAAATTGCTCCCCACACGTGCATGTGAACGTGACTCGCCTGGCCACTCCACGTTCGCGGTGCGATGAACAGTGCGGCCGCGATTCCCGCGACCCATTGCACGATCATCAGCCGCGCAAACAGCCGATCCGTCCGGACGAAAATCTGCTGCCGATGGTATTGAAACAGCTCATCCGCCCGCGGGTTGGAAAATTCGTGCCCGGTTGCGGTTTTCATCGCGCGCACTTCGGCCGTTGTCCGGCGCGTTCCGGGTTCGCCAAGGCACAGCCGAATACCGGCGTCTGGTTACGTTGCACCGTTTCACCCGTCACAAGGGACAGGATCGTGTTTTCGCCAAGGTTCCCGCCCGCGTGGCCGCGCGATTCCGTGATGCCGCCATTGAATAACAGCCGCCCGTCAGGCGCGAACAACAGCACGTGACCCGATGTTTCAGCGCCGAGCTTCTTCGCGGCAACACCGCCGGCGTCCACCACCGTCGTGACACCGGGAATTTGTCGTGCACTGCGCCACAGGTCGGTTTCGTTCCAGGAGCAATCAACGCTTTCCGGCCTAACGAAAAGCACAACGGCACTGAGCTTCCCCTTTGCCCGAGCCATGATCCTGGCCAACTCGCCGATGCTTGCGCGCGTGCACGGGCAGCGCGGGTGCGCCACCATCACCAGTGTCGGCCGCTCGCGTTCCAACGCGAACCCGACTGATGGCCACCTCGCCGGCAACGCACCGGTACGACCGGGCTGATTGTCATAGCGCGCGAACAGGGCAAAACCGCATGCGACCGATGCAATCCAGCTGGCGCCGAAGAGGCAACTTACCAGGATGTACTTGGCGCGTGTATGCAAGGAGCGGCCGCGATCGGTTTGCGGCGCGACTCGGTTGAGCAAGGGCTATTCCACGATAGGCACAATCGGCCCTGCGGGTTGCAAACTTCCCCGGGCAGTGCGCTCGTAAGCGATGCCTCCCCAGCGCACCGCGGCCATCGCCGCAGCCTACGTCGTTCTTTGCCTTGTCTGGAGCTCCACCTGGCTGGCTATCAAGCTCGGGCTGCGGGATTTGCCGCCGATCTCGTTTGTTGCTTTACGCTTTGTCGTCGCCATCGCCGTACTCCTGGCCGTCTCGATCCAGCGCGCCGAGTTGTTACCGAGGCGTCGTGGCGATTATTTGCTTCTCGGATTCACCGGTCTGCTCATGTTCGGCCTCAATTATCCTCTGCTTTTTTGGGGCGAAAAATACGTCGCGTCCGGACTCGCCGCGGTCCTTCAGGCCACGATACCGATCTTCGGCATGCTATTCGCACACTGGTTGCTGCCGGAGGAACCGTTGCGCTGGCAACGAATGGCCGGAGCGCTTCTCGCTCTCGGTGGCGTCGCGCTGATTTGCGGCCGGTTGCTCGATCGCGGCGGCATCCTCGCCTTTTGGGGCGGTCTCGGAATTGTCTTTGGCGCAGCGAGCGCCGCGTTCTCGAACGTGCTGCTGAAGCGCCGCGTGCTGGAACTGGCGCCGGCGATGATCGCTGCGTGGCAGATGATTTTTGGAACGATTCCGCTGCTCGTGCTTGGCGGTGTGGTCGACGGAAATCCGCTGCGCTTTCGCTGGACGACGTTGTCGATCTTGTGCCTGCTTTACCTTGCGGTGATCGGCTCGGCGCTCACGTTTCTTTTATTGTACTGGCTGTTGCCGAGGATGAGCGTCACGAATCTGCAAACCATCTCCCTCATCACTCCGCCCGGCGCGGTCATTCTCGGATGGCTGTTCGGGGAGGAAAAGTTCTCCGCCGGCTTTCTTGCCGGCGCAATCTTTGTGCTCATCGGCGTGTGGATGATTTTTCGAAAAACGAAACCGCGCGCGCCGCTCGCACCGGCACCGGCGTAGAGCCGCCGATGTCATGGCGGGCCGTTAAAGTAGAAGTACACCGTTCGCGCCGCGTCGTACAAACCGTGTGCGATGATCGGCGGCCAAAGGCTGCGGCCGCATGCTAGAAACAGAACCGCCATCACCAGACCAATCGCACCGGTCATGACGACACCGGTCGCATTCTGATAGGCGTGTCCGCTTCCGAACCAGATTGCTTGCAATACGCACGCGACACTCCAGCCAACGCGACCGTCCCCAAGCAGTCGCGCTAACCGGTTGAACAAGAAACCGCGGTAGATGAATTCCTCATAAAAACCGGCCCCGGTCAGCACGTAGCCGACCTGATACAGGGTCAATTCAAGGTTGCCGTGCACGAAATCGAACGCGCGCAGATCGCGGCGAAATCCCGCGCGCTCGAGGACAAAGACAGATACGAAGAGCGCGAGCGCTACCGCGCTGCCCAACAGCAGCGCAACTGACCAGCTCCGCGGTCGCGCCAACCCGATCGTGCTGAGTGAGTCGCGTTGCAGCCGGAGTAATCCCCACACAGCCAGCGCAATCGGCAATTTAGCAAACAATCCCGCGACAATCTCAAGGCGCGTGTCTCTCGGCAACGGGACAGCTCTGAAGGCGGCTTCGAACGCCGCGACAGCCGCTAGAAAAATCAGAATGTCGATCAAGCTGCGAGCTGCGCGCGACCAGGACTCGCGAGGAGCGCCGCGCATGCTTACGCCTCGCGCGTCACTTCCCGCGAATTTTTGTCATCACGCAATCCCAGAAAAACAGGCTGCCGCAGCTTTTCGTCACGTGTCCACTCGGCGAACCTGACCTGCGCCACGAATTTCGGATTCACCCAGTGCATCCGCTTCATCATGGAAGGTGTGATGCCCTGAATCCATTGCCCGCCCTGCTTCGACGGAAGATCGACAAATGGACAATCGTCGCGCGCTTCGCCCTGGAATTTTTTGTGGAGAACCGCCAGCGACCTTGAATTGAAACCGCTCCCGACTTTTCCAGCGAACTTCAGCCGGTTGCCGTCATAATAACCGACGAGAATCGCACCAAAGTGTTTGCGCGAGCCGCCGGGCGGCGTGTAGCCGCCGATGACAAACTCCTGCTCGTGCACCGCCTTGAGCTTGACCCAGGTACCGCCACGCCGCCCCGGCTCATATGCCGAGTTACGAAGCTTGCCGATGATTCCTTCCAAACCGCGCTTCTTTACTTCTGCGAGCAGCGGCCCCGCGTCGCGACCGATCTCGCCCGAGTAACGAATTGCATCGCTTGCATCGTTGCAGACTTTCGCGAGCAGATCTTTTCGCGCTGCCAGTGGAAGTTGCAGCAGGCTTTTGCCGTTTAGTTGAAGTAAATCGAAGACGTAAAAGCGCAGCGGCGCTTTGCGTCCTTCCAGCTCAAGCGCCTGAAGTAATTGAAACGACGAACGGCCTTCCTCGTCGAGCGCGACGATCTCCCCGTCCATCACGCACTCGTCGACCGATAGCTGCTTCACAGCCTCAGCGATCTCGGGAAAACGGCTGCGCAACTCGTTGCCGTTACGCGAGACCAAACTCACCTTGCGCTCATCTTTTACCGCGCAAGCGCGAAAGCCGTCGAACTTCAGTTCGTAACTCCAATCACCGCCGGTCGGCGCCGCATCGACCAGCCGGGCCTTCATCGGTTCGATAAACCGCGGCTTCGCGCCGGGTAACTCTGTCGGTAGAGACATCGCGCTGCGATGTCCAGGACGCCGCAGCGCGGCGTCCCTACCTACTGCGTCTTTTTTTTTAAGCGCGGCTTTGATCCGGTTTTTCAGTGTCGATCTTGCGCTGGAATTTTCCTCTTTGCGGTTGGATTGCCATTCGGCGTCGCGTGCACCGGCGATCTGCGCCATCGTTCGCCCGGTTTTGACCGATTCGTCATCGCGCTTTTGCGAGATCGACTTGAGGCTGTCTCCCGTCTTGAGCAACAGCCATTGCGGTTTGTCGTCGTTCCCGCGCAGACGAATGAGCGTCCACTCACCTTTGGCTTTCTCGCCTTCGAGGACCAGATGAAGTTTGCCTTCGCGCAACGATTTCGCGGGTTGCTCGCCGTAAACGTAGTACTTGCCGCGGTCCCACAACATGACTGTGCCGCCCCCGTATTGTCCTTCGGGGATGACGCCCTCGAACGTCGCGTACTCGACCGGATGATCCTCCACCTCGACGGCGAGATGCTTCTCGCCCTGAGCCCAAGGCAGGCCTTTCGGCACCGCCCAGGACTTTAACACGCCTTCCATTTCCAGCCGGAAGTCGTAATGCAACCGGCTGGCGTCGTGTTTCTGGATGACAAAACGCGATGCGCCTTTGACCGCTTTGGGCCGGGGCTTGCCGCCTTTCGGCTCAGCCGTCTTCGCGAAATCGCGTTTGCGCTTGTACTCGGCGAGACCCACCGCTCAAAGTCTAGCGAGCGCGCTGCCGGTGGCTAGCTGCCGGCGCTAACGCCGACGCGACACCGTGGCCGTCTCTTCCTCCTCGGATTCCGAGAGCGCTTCCGGATTGACGATGTCTTCGGCGAGCTCGTTCAGGCGTTTGTCGGTGTCGCCTTCTTCGTCAAGCGTCTGCTGCAGCAGGTCGGCAGCGTCATCTTCGCCAAGCAGGTTCGCCCACGTCCGCAATGTTCCATAAGTGGCGATCTCATAATGCTCGACCTTCTGCGCCGCGGCGATAATACCCGCATCCAGCACGGATTCCTCGCCCTCTTCCTCCAAGATCTCGGAGCCTTCTTCGACCAAACCTTTCATTGCCTGGCAGGTCTTTCCTCTCGGCTTTTCATCGAGCCCTTTAAAAATCTGCTCCAGCCTCTCAACGTGTTCTCGGGTCTCGCCCAGGTGGTCCTCAAACGCCTGCTTGAGTTCGTCGGACGTGGCGCTCTTCGCCATCTTGGGCAGCGCCTTCACGAGCTGCTGCTCGGCATTGTAAACGTCGCGTAGTTCTTCGATAAATAATTTCCGCAGTGAATCCAGCTTCATTGTTCCTCCACTTGTTTGCTTTGCATTAATGTCTTCCGCACGCCCAGAAAGCGCGAAAGATTGACAGAGAAAGAACGCATCCCGACAGCGGGGTGCGCGTGTGATCGCGGCAAATTTCTCGCGAAGAGCTCGAAAATCAGACAGTCGGCGGCGCGGCTGTGGTTTCCGGCAGCGGTTCTCCGACCAGATATCGCGTAAACCGCCGAATGACAATGTTTTCGCCGAGTTCGGAAATTTTCGATTTAATCAGATCACTGATCGTTTGATCGGGATTTTTAATGAAGGCCTGCTCGAGCAGGCAAATCGTGCTGTAGAACTTGTCCAGCTTTCCCTGTACGATCTTTTCCGTCACGTTCGCCGGTTTGCCTTTGACCTGCGACTCGTAGATCGCGCGCTCGCTCGCGACGAGCTGGCCCGGTACATCTTCACGGCTGACGTAAAGCGGATGCGCCGCGGCGATATGCAGGGTGATGTCTTTGACGAACTCGCGGAAGGTCTCGTTCTTCGCCACGAAATCAGTTTCGCAGTTCACCTCGACCAGCACGCCTATCTTGCCCTGCATGTGGATGTAGGCGGCGACGATCCCCTCCTTCGTCGCGCGCGCCGCTTTTTTGCTCGCGCTGGCGATGCCTTTTTTGCGCAGAATCGTCTCGGCCTGGGCGAGATCGCCGCCCGCTTCGGCCAGTGCGCGTTTGCAATCCATCATCCCCGCGTTGGTTTTCTCGCGCAGTTGTTTGACTAGTTGCGGATCAACTGTCGTCGCCGTGCTCATTGCTTAAAATCACTAATCGACCGCGTAAACGCTGGTCAGGCGGAAACGCCCGCCATTTCAACCTGTTCGCGAATGCGCGCCTCGCTGCTCGCGGAGACGATCGCGTCGACGAGCTTCTGCAAAATCACTCGAATCGCGCGGATCGCATCGTCATTGCCGGCTATCGGGTAATCGATCAGTTCCGGATCGGCGTTAGTGTCGACCACTGCAACGACCGGGATGCCGAGCCGGCGCGCTTCGTTCACCGCATTGACTTCGCGCGTCGTATCGATCACCACCAGCGCGTCGGGCAACTGCGACATCTCGAGAATGCCATCTAGGTTGCGACGCAGCTTGGCCGCTTCGCGGTTGAGCGCGGCCAGCTCCTGTTTGCCCATCTTTTTGTACTCAGGCGATTGCGCGATGTCGTCAATGTACTTCAAACGCCCGATGCTTTTGCGGATCGTTGCGAGGTTCGTCAACGTCCCGCCCAGCCAGCGTTGATTAACGTAAAACTGCCCGCACGCCTGCGCCGCTTCCTTCACCGCTTCCTGCGCCTGTTTTTTCGTTCCGACGAACAGGATCCGCCCGCCGCGTCGCGCTACTTCCTGCAAAAACTCGGTCGCCCGCTGCAGTTGTTGCACCGTCCGGTCGAGGTTGATGATGTAAATCTGGTTCCGTTGCTCGAAAATGAACGGCTTCATCTTCGGGTTCCAGCGCTTGGTCTGGTGCCCAAAATGCACGCCCGCTTCCAAAAGCTCGGGCACTAATTCAGTTGTATTCGCCATACGGAAAACGCGTCCCGCGCCTGCGGGAAAAGCGAGCCGGGAAGATGCGCTACAAGATCGACAACCGCAACCGGAATGTTGTCACATTTTTGACTGTCGATTTTCGATTTTCGATTGTTTTTCCACGTAGCGCGCGAGCAGCCAGAGCAAATCGGACAGGCGATTGAGGTAACGCGTGATCTCCGGGTTGGAATCTTGCAGATCGGCCACGCGTCGCTCCGCGCGCCGGCAAACCGTGCGCGCAAAATCGAGCGACGCCGACGCCGCCGTCGTCCCAGGAATTACCCAATCTTTCGGGTAGAGCGACTTGTCCTGTTCAAGATCGACAATCACCTTGCCGGCGCGATCGACCATTGCGGCGGTCGTCGCGCCAAATTCCTTCGCGTAGCGCTCACGATCCTCTGTCGCAGTCGCCAGCTCACCCATCACGGTCACCAACTCCTTTTGCACGGCGAAAAGCTGTTCTCGGATGAATTGATCGTCGCTGATTGCGCGCGCGACACCGAGCGCTGCCGTCAATTCGTCCACGCAGCCGTAAGCCTCGACCCGCACATCGCTCTTGCGCACGCGCCGCCCGTACATGAGCGACGTTTCGCCCTTGTCACCTGTTTTGGTGACGATCGACATCTAGTTGTTCAACGACGCGACCGAGTCTCGCCCCACCGGATTTGGCGCTAGCCGACCGCCGGTTGGGGCTCGGTTTCTTCCATCACCGGCGCGCCGATCGGCTCGCCCTTCTCCACCAGCTTGATCTCGCGATGCGCCGGGAAACCGGTGCCGGCGGGAATGAGGTGACCCATGATCACGTTCTCTTTGAACCCGCGCAGCTTGTCGATCTTGCCGAGTGTCGCCGCTTCGGTGAGCACGCGCGTCGTATCCTGGAACGACGCGGCCGAGATGAAGCTATCGGTCTCGAGCGAGGCTTTGGTGATGCCGAGCAACACCGGCACGGCTTCGGCCGGTTTACCGCCCTGCTCGACCACGCGCTTGTTCTCCGCTTCGAAATCGAGTTTGTCGATCTGATCGCCCCAGAGCAGCGTCGTGTCGCCCGGATCGGTGATCTTCACCTTGCGCAACATCTGCCGCACGATGATCTCGATGTGCTTGTCGTTAATTTCCACACCCTGGAGTCGATAAACTTCCTGCACCTCGTTGACCAGGTGCTCCTGTAAATCCTGCGGCCCGCAGACCTCGAGGATCTCATGCGGCACAACCGGCCCTTCGGTGAGCTGTTGCCCTTTCTTCACGAAGTCGCCCTTGAACACGATCACGTGTTTGGTCAGCGGAATGAGGTGCTCTTCTTCCGAACCGGTTTCCGCATCCTTTAAAATCAAGCGTCGTTTGCCGCGGACGGTGCCGCCCATTTCAACGATGCCGTCGATCTTGGCGATCTCGGCCGCGTCTTTCGGTCGGCGCGCCTCGAATAACTCCGCCACTCGCGGTAGACCGCCGGTAATGTCCTTGGTCTTCGCGACTTTACGCGGTGTCTTCGCGAGCAACGCGCCTGCGCGCACCTTCTGGTCTTCGTCGACGATGACGTGCGCGCCGGCCGGAATCGAGTAACTCGCCAGCACTTCCTTTTTGTCCCCGACGATCACGATCTGCGGATGCAAATCTTCCTTGTGCTCGATGATGACCGTGCCCATGAGGCCGGTCGCTTCATCGACATCGCGCTTGATCGTGACGCCCGCGATCATGTCGCGGAACTCGATCTTGCCGCTTTTCTCGGTCAGGATCGGCACGTTGTACGGGTCCCACTGCACGAACGTCTCGCCCTTCTTCACCTGCGCGCCTTCGGCTTTTGAAATGACCGACCCGACCACGATGTTGTAACGCTCCAGTTCGCGCCCCTCGGTGTTATGCACGCTGATCGAGCCGTTCTTGTTCAGCACGATCCAGCTGCCGTCGAGCGCCTGCACCGTGCGCAATTCATTGAAACGCACCGTGCCGTCGTTCTTCGCCTTGATGATTGGTTGCTTGAAGGTCTGGCTCGCTGTGCCGCCGATGTGGAACGTGCGCATGGTCAACTGCGTTCCCGGTTCGCCGATTGACTGCGCGGCGATGATGCCGACCGCTTCGCCGAGCTTTACAAACTGGCCGGTCGCCAGGTTGCGCCCGTAACACATGGCGCAAACTCCGCGGCCACATTCACATGTAAGCACCGAGCGGATTTTTAAGCTTTCAACGCCGATTCGTTGCAGGTCGGCCGCGATCTTTTCGTCCACCAACTGATTGGCTTTAACGATCTTCTTCTTCTTCTCCACGGGATCGGCGATTGTTTCGCAGCTCACCCGGCCAATGATGCGCTGGCCAAGATCGACAACTTCTTCGTCGCCCTCGTAAATCGAGCGCACCACGATGCCGTTGACCGTGCCGCAATCGTCCGCATTGATGATCACATCCTGCGCCGCGTCGACCAGTTTACGGGTCAGATAACCGGAGTCGGCCGTTTTGAGCGCGGTGTCGGCGAGACCTTTGCGCGCGCCGTGGGTCGAGATGAAGTACTCGAGCACGGTCAAACCTTCGCGGAAGTTCGACGTGATCGGTCGCTCGATAATTTCGCCGCTCGGTTTCGCCATCAACCCGCGCATACCGGCGAGCTGGCGCACCTGTTGACGGTTGCCACGCGCGCCCGAGTCGACCATCAGGTACACCGGATTGAGCTCCTTGCGCCCTTCGTTATGCTCGAGGGTGCGGAACATCACGTTCGAGATTTCGTCGCCGGCATGCGTCCAGATGTCGATGATCTTGTTGTAGCGCTCGCCGTCCGTGATGATGCCTTTGCGATATTGCTGCTCGACCAGGCGAATCTGTTTGTAGGCGTTGTCCAGCTCGGTCGCTTTCTCTTTCGGAATGATCATGTCCGAAATGCCGATCGAGATGCCCGCCTTTGTCGCTTCCGCGAATCCGAGCTCCTTCAGCCTGTCCAAAGTCGCGACCGTTTCCGCCGGCCCCGCGACCTGATAACAGCGCCAGATGATGTCGCTGAGCTGCTTTTTGCCCGCGGGCTTGTTGAAAAAGCCGAGCTGCTTCGGCCAGATTTGATTGAAGATCACGCGACCGGCGGTCGTTTCGAGCGTCTTCGCGTCGGCGCTACCGTAAATTGTCTGTTGCCCGAAATCAGGATTCTTGATCCGGATGCGGTCGTGCGTGCGAATGCTGCCGTCTGTCATCGCGAATTCCACTTCCACGGGATCGCTGAACAACGGCAATGAGCCATTGCCATCCTTCTCCAATGGGCGGCGCGGATTCTGGGTCAGGTAATAACAACCGAGCGTGATGTCCTGCGATGGCGTGGTGATCGGCTTGCCGCTCGAGGGTGAGAAAATGTTGTTCGGCGCCAGCATGAGCATGCGCGCTTCGAGCTGCGCTTCGACCGATAACGGCACGTGCACCGCCATCTGGTCGCCGTCGAAGTCCGCGTTGTAAGCGGTACAAACGAGCGGATGAATCCGGATCGCTTCGCCTTCGATGAGCTGCGGCTCAAACGCCTGGATCGACAATCGATGCAGCGTTGGCGCGCGGTTGAGCAATACTGGATGGCCCTTCGTGACTTCGTCGAGGATGTCCCAAAC
>Ga0081539_10005491_pt1 | contig 12882 bp, 11 predicted proteins | sample TabmetS4T2R2_FD_71023 | JGI IMG/M metagenome (GOLD analysis project Ga0081539, IMG submission 71023) | Tabebuia heterophylla rhizosphere microbial communities from the University of Puerto Rico - S4T2R2 | ecosystem: Host-associated > Plants > Roots > Rhizosphere ...
GATTGCCGGAGCAGTAACTGCAGGAATAACTTGTGCAGTGAATTTTCCGAACTTTTGGAAAAATTTTCGCTTCTCGTTCGTAGCAACAATCGACCTTCTTATGGCTTGTATTCCTATTGCACTGATTGCGTCATTAGGAATATTGTATCAAAAATTGAGTATTACAATGCTCTCCCTCGTTGGCTCTGCTTCAATGGCAGGGTGGTTCTCTGCGGCGACGCGTGTCATCGAAGCTGCACGAATAGGTCATATTTCTATCCTTACTGCGATATATCCTGCCATGGCCAACGCAAAAGAAAAGCAGGACTCGCTTGAAATTTTCAAAGTATCATGGATTTTGCTTCTTGTTGTCTCAGGTGCGGCAACTCTTCTGGTTTTTTTCCTCGCAAGACCCATTGTGAATATTTTCTTCGGAATGGAATATCAGACATCTATTTCTATTTTGAGAATTTTATCTTTCACAATTATCCCTTACGCAATTAACTCCTATCTCACACTGGAGCTTCTGGTGGAAAAGGAAGCAAAAACTTTAATTCAGGTATTACTGGTTTCTCTGATAATGCTCTCATTATTTAATCTCTGGCTTATTCCACGCGCTGGCGGCATTGGCGCCAGTTGGTCATTTCTTATAGCAGAGAGTATACAAGCTTTTTTATTATTAGGCCACTGGAAATTATATCCATTTCATGTGCCCAAGAGTTATTTTCCTGACAAAGGAGCTTCAAATGAGCTATCCAATTTATCCTGATAAATATAAATTACGGGAACTATATGGTGCACAGGAAATTGTTGGATATCGAAAGCAAGTTGGACGAATGCCAAGTTTGTCTTCACCGAAAGGTGTCCTTTTCTGTCTGGAACGTGGCTTACCGTGGCGTATGCGTTGGCGCGTTCCGGTAAAGCGCGCTGGGGGGATGAATGGTGATCTTTACGAGTTACGGAAACCGAGAGGAAAAGTAGGGATTATGACTGGCTTCGGAGGTGGCTCACCGTTGACTGCGGAACTTGCTGAAGAGTTTGTAGCGATGGGCGTTCAGCGTATGATTTTGATGACATGGGCTGGAACTCTTCAACCAGATTTAAATGCTGGAGACATCATTGTTATCGATCGCGCTATCCGTGACGAGGGAACATCTTATCATTACCTTCCCCCTGCAAAATATATCGACGCAGATACACAATTGGCAGATGAATTGATGGCAGCCATACGGGCCCTCTCTGGAACATGTTCGCGAGGCACGTCATGGACTACAGATGCCCCTTTTCGGGAAACGGTCGAAGAAATCCGGCAGTATCAGCTAGAGGGGGTAAAAGCTGTAGAAATGGAATCCGCGGGCTTATTTACCATTGGGCAAGTGCGAAAAGTAGCGACTGTTTCAGTAGTCGTTGCTATGGACAGTCTGGGGGAGCTTCGTTGGAAAGTACCTGAGAATCTAAACAAGATTCTAACTTCTCTTGAACTAGTATATCGAGCCTCCTTGGATGTCCTTAAAAACAGCCAATAGACCTTCAATGGCCAATGGAGAATAGCAGGTGACTTGCGCCCAACGCAAAAAAGACTTGAGATTTTGTTCGATGCAATGCTGGAACACTTATACCCATAAAACGAACTGACCTGCTCTTCTTTGAGCAGGTCAGTTTTCATAAGAAAGATTGTTTAGCGGGGAAGATCCTCTTCCTGTTGGATATATGCTTCAGGCTCTCTATCAAAGGACTCTTTGCATTCAATTGAACAAAAGTAATAGGTCTGCCCATCATATTCCGTTCTGGCTTGGGCAGTCTCGTACGTCACATCCATCCCACAGACGGGATCTCTAAGTGTTGTGTGCATTGCTCTCTCCTTTCCTGTTCCAAAAAGTGGATTTTCCTCAGATTATTGTGATGACGGGTATTATCGTCAATAAGGATTTGCCCTACCAGGAGATTCAAGTCCCTACCTGTATTTATTAAATCAAAAACGGGATGACCAGTCCGATCATCCCGTTTGTTTTGAATTTACGCTTTTTAGTCTGCTGCAGCCATAGCTTCGTCGAGCACTTCGGTATCCGCAGTAGCCGGCTTGAAAACCAGGAAGATCGCGTTAATGAGAATACCCAAGACGGCCGCTGTTGCAATCGCAGGCAAGCCATTTGGGAAAATTCCGGGTACTATTACAGGTAGAAAACCACCTGGATAACCGATGTTGCCGCCGATACCTACAACCATGATCACCGCGCCAACCGCGAGGTTACGTGGGTTGAACATGCTGACCTTATGCTCCTGCATCAGGGCAATACCTTGCATGCCGATCACACCGAACAGATAGACAGCTAGACCACCACTGACCGCAAGCGGAACCGAATTAACCAGTGCGGCCAGCTTGCCGATAAAGCCGAGCAGGATGGAAATCACACCAGCTGCGATCAACGCCGGACCGGAATAATTCCGTGTGATGGCCATGAGCGAGTTATTTTCGCCATAGTTCGTCCCCGCGGTGGCACCGAAGAGGCCGTTGAGGAAGTCGCCGATTCCATCTAGGATCAAGTTAAAGCCAATGTTCTTATCGAGATGGGTTTTCTCGCGGCCCGTTTCCTCCGCGTAACGATCAATATACAAACTCATCTGATACAAGTGTGCGGTGGATTCGGGTATGGTAGCGATAGCCATAATGGAAATGCTGACGATGGCTGTCGCAACCAACGGACCGCTAAACGTTGGGAGGGTGAAGTGTGGGAGTTGAAACAGGGGTGCATCGACAACAGGAGCGAAGTTGACCGAGCCGGGGGCAATAAGGGCTGAAACGATATAGCCTGTGATAGCTCCCAGCAGAACAGGAAGCATACCGACGAAACCCCTATTCTGCAGATATACGGAGAATAGAATTGTGAACAGAAGGGTAATCAATGCGACAAGGAAGTTGTTGCTGGCGAGGTTACCAACCGCGGCGAAGGCTAAACCAAATCCGATGATAGCTGCCACTGAACCGGTGATAACTGGGGGCAGAACTTTATCAAGGTTTTCTTTGCCAATCCAGCGAATGAAAAAGCCAACAGCGATGTTGATGAGACCAGTGACCACAATACCAGCCTGCATGAGGCTGAGCACTTCATCGGGCACAGGTCCGCTGAAATTGACGTAAGCACTTCCGGTCGCAGCCTGGATGATTCCCAGGTAGGCTGCGATGTAGCTAAAGCTTGAGCCATAGAAGAGAGGAATGAACGTCCCAATCCCGCGCTTGGAAAGCAGTAGCGCGACGATCGTTGAGACACCGGATGCAAAAAGCACTGTGCCTACATGAAAACCGCAGAATGCGGCCACAAAGACGGTGGCAGGGAACATCGTCAATACATGCTGAAAGCCAAGCAAAATTAACTGTGCCATCGGAGGGGTATCGTTGGGCATATAACCCAAAATATTCTTATTTGTCCTCATGGTTTCTCCTCGATTTGAATTCGTCGTATTTGATTTGACAGTTTTCGTTCTTGAAGACTTTGCTTTTCCTTTTTGATTTTTAGCCATTCTTCTTGCTCCTCCTTTTCGAGCCAACTAGACGCAGATTTTGGGCCATTCCTGTTACATTCTCCTTTTTCACCTCCATCACTTCCAGTGAAAAATCGCCATACAATCCCTCTGTATGGCGAAATAAAAACAAAGACCCTTCCGCAGTCTGACTGCCGGTGAGTTTGGTGCGGCAGATTATTTTCAACCGGGGTCGAGTCGCTTGCATATTAACATAGATAACCCACATCCAGGGCTGTGGATGCGACCATATTGAGAGATTTCCACTCTTTTCATCTCTCTGGCTGGACCTTTAAACTGCCTCCGATATGTTATTTCTATCAAAAGTTGCAATTATTTCCGTTCAAAAATCCCCAACTTGTATAAAGGCATGAGAATAATTTGATTGCCCATTGACGCTCGTGATTATGTTGTGCTACACTCAAAATGCCCATTATTTTCATCAATAACATGTAGAGATAGTTGTTCCAAAGATCTTCACGTTCGAAGGTTGACTCACAAACCTTGGCTATAAAAAGGAATTCAGATGAGACTGTCAGGTGAAGTCACAATTCGTGCACCGCGGAAAAAAGTTTGGGACTTTATGATCGACCCGAATCAGATTGGGCAATGCGCGCCAGGCGTCGAAAAGATCGAGATGATCGAACCTTTGAAGCGTTATCGAGGAGTGGTGTCTGTGGGTTTCGGTGCGGTAAAGGCCCGCTTTTCGGGCGAGGTAGAAGTATTGGAATTGGATGAACCCGATTTTGCCAAATTGAAGGCCCACGGTGCCGCAAGTGGCAGTGTGGCGGATGCAGTAAGTGATATGAGACTCAGTGATGGTCCGGATGGTTCGACGGTGTTGAACTGGACGGCGGACGTAACAGTTGCCGGTCAGTTGGCTAGTCTGGCCTCGCGGTTGATGGTTCCTGTTTCGCAGAAACTCGCGCAAGTGTTTTATGACCAGGTAAAGAAAAGGATCGAGACGGAAAATACTGCGGCCTCTTCGGATGCCTAAGCTTACACGAGTCCGCATTAACCATTTACCAAGTTTTTGCATCCCAATCGAATGTTGGAAAAACAATGAAGTTTGCGCGGGTACCTCTTATGCACATTGGCGCGTTACTCAAGACCTTGAACTTCAAAATCTGGCCAGTCTCGAAGATTTGGCAAATCGACTGGCTAATCTTGAGAAAAAGGCCTAAACATGAAGAGCACTAAGCTCACAAAGGAAGATGGGTTTTTACCTTAGAGCTTGCTCTAAACCTTAGTGACCTTTGTGTCCTTTGTGGTGAAAAGACGGAGATTTTTATGCGCGATATTTTGCCTGATTTGGATAAATGGGGTGCAGGGAGTAACAACTCAATTGCTCTGGCCACAGTCATTCAGACCTGGGGTTCCTCGCCACGGCGCGCGGGTGCGAAGATGGCGCTCACGCCTGATGGAAAAATCACTGGGTCCGTCAGTGGCGGATGTGTGGAAGGTGCAGTCTTTGAGGAGGGGGTCCAGGCGTTGAAATCGAACCGACCCAAACTCCTGCATTTCGGTGTTGCCGATGAAACTGCGTGGGATGTGGGTCTGGCCTGTGGTGGGAGCATTGATATCTTTGTCAAACCGCTTGATCAACAATTATTCAAATCCTTGCGTTCCGTGTTAGTAGATGAACAACCTGTAGTTCTTGTCACTGTTGTAAAAGGTTCTGATAAATTATTAGGTCGCGAAATGTTGGTGAGAGAGGATGGCACCGTGACAGGATCAATCAGTGACGAACTAAACGAGCAGGTAATAGATTTGGCAAGCAAGACTCTGATACAAGGTGAGTCTCGACGTGCGATGTTAAATGAAGACACCGAAGTCTTCATGGAAGCGCTATTGCCTCCGCCTACACTGATTGTTGTTGGAGGAGTGCATATTACCATTGCATTAGTTTCGTTAGCAAAAACACTTGGGTATCGTACAGTTGTCGTTGACCCGCGCAGCGCGTTTGGGAATGAGGAAAGATTCCCGAATGTGGATCAATTGATCCAGAAATGGCCCGAGGAAGCTTTTGAAGAAATTCCGCTTACGCGATCAACAGCCATTGCTATGCTCACTCACGATCCCAAGCTCGACGATCCCGCACTGAAAATTGCATTGCCGAGTCCTGCATTTTATGTTGGTGCGTTGGGAAGTAAGACAACTCAAGCCAAACGTCGTCAACGGCTTCTGGACGAAGGAATGCCTGAAGAACAACTGAACCGTCTGCATGGACCGATTGGCTTGCGAATCGGAGCAGAAACTCCCGAAGAAATCGCCATGTCCATCATGGCAGAAATCGTCGCTGCGCGGAATAATATGGGGCGATTTAATGTCCACACAAAGTCACTTGAGACCAAAATGAATTAATAAGATAGGGCTGTTATATTCACCTAATCACTGGGGAGAAAAGGTAGATACTTCAATAAGATTATGGTGTTAATCGAGATATAAATAATCTCAGCCAGAAGCAGATGGACTTAAGATTCAAAAATATCCAGGAGAATAAAACCAACAGTTTGAATTAGTGCAGGCTATAATTTGTAGTCTATGAGGCTCATCCATGAAACCTGCCCCTTTTGAATACCATGCTCCCGATTCCATCGAACAAGCAGTAGAGTTATACAGCCAATATAACGATGAAGCCAAAATCCTTGCTGGTGGACAGAGTCTTGTGCCCGCAATGAATTTTCGCGTGGTTCAGCCAAGCGTGCTAGTTGATCTAAATAGGGTGAGCGAGTTAAGTTATATCCGTGAAGATGGTGATGTACTTCGTATCGGTTCAATGGCGCGTGAACGACATTTGGAATTCGATTCATTAATCCCAAAATGGGCCCCGCTATTAGCAGAAGCTGTTCACTTCATCGCGCATCCGCAGATTCGGAATCGCGGCACAATTGGTGGGAGCATCGTTAATGCTGACCCGGCTGCAGAATTACCTGTATTAATGGTGGCGTTGAACGCACGACTTAAAGCAAAGAATAAATCTGGTGAACGCTGGATTAGCGCGCCGGATTTTTTTGTCGGTATGTTTACTACAGCTCTTGAACCTGACGAAATTCTTGTTGAGATTGAGCTGCCAGTTAGTTTTCCGCGCACAGGGTGGTCGTTCGTGGAAGTCGCTCCGCGCGCAGGCGACTATGCGATGATGGGCGTCGCCGCGTTGGTGACCGTGGATGAAGCAGGCAAATGCGGGAATGCGAAATTGGTTTATCTGAATGCAGGCGAGGGACCTGTGGAAGCAAAAGAAGCCGAACAGTTATTGGAAGGTGAAGCTCTAAATGATGAGCTGATGGAATCGGTCGCGGTCAAAGCCAGCCAGGAGGAGATCAATCCGTTTGGAAATATTCACGCCTCGCCAGAGTTTCAGCGGCATTTGGCAAATGTGTTGACGAAAAAGGCATTGAAGCAAGCATTGCAGCGCGCGGGAGAGACTTCATGACCCAATCCATTCCCATTACTGTCACGGTCAATGAAAAGGATTACCGGCGCGAGGTCGAACCGCGCATGTTGTTGAGTGATTTCCTGCGTCACGAACTCGGACTTACAGGTACTCACGTCGGTTGTGAACATGGTGTTTGCGGCGCGTGCACAATTTTATTTGATGGTGAATCCGCGCGTTCCTGTTTGATGTTTGCAGTTCAGGCGGATGGTCACAATATCACAACCGTTGAAGGTCTCGCAAAAGACAAAGATAACTTACATCCATTGCAACAATCTTTTTGGGAAGCGCATGGACTGCAATGTGGATACTGCACACCAGGCATCCTAATGAGCATGATTCCATTCCTCAAACAACATCCCGATCCTACAGAGGAGGAAATCCGCCATGCGCTCTCCGGAAACTTGTGTCGCTGCACAGGGTATCAACATATTGTTGATGCGGTGAAGTTGGCAGCGGAAAAGATGAAGTAAGGAATCGATACAGTGATGCGATATTCATTGATAGAAGATTTGCGATCGGGTCAATTAACGTTTCCTGATTTTCTTTCCCAGGTTGAGGCACGCTTTCTGGAGCGTGAGCCTGATGTTCTTGCTTTCCTCCCGGATGAAGGTCGCTTTGGGCGTTTGCATGACGATGCGGAAACCCTTGTCCTTAGTTATCCTGATTTGATCGCACGTCCCATCTTGTTTGGAACATTGGTGGGTGTAAAAGATATTTTTCATGTGGAAGGTTTCACGACACAGGCAGGAAGTCGCCTGCCATCCGATTTGCTTCAAGGAGCAGAAGCGAAAAGCGTCACGAGACTAAAAGAAGTCGGAGCGTTGATTCTGGGGAAAACAGTTACAACAGAATTCGCCTACTTCTTTCCGGGTCCCACCCGCAATCCTCATCATCCCGAACATACCCCAGGCGGTTCGAGCAGCGGATCCGCTGCTGCTGTGGCGGCTGGATTTTGTCATCTTGCATTGGGCACGCAAACGATCGGCTCGATCATTCGTCCCGCGGCGTTTTGCGGGGTGGTGGGATTCAAGCCTACGTATGATCGCATTTCACGCGAGGGTGTCATTCCACTTTCGCCGTCACTTGATCATGTTGGATTCTTTACGGCGGATGTGGATACTTCCAAACGCGTTGCAAGTGTTTTAGTTGAAAGCTGGAAATCGGAAACTCCCGGACGAAAACCGGCGCTGGGGATTCCGGTAGGTCCATACTTGGACTCCGCTTCAGACGAAGCCCTAGCTTGGTTCAACTCAATTTGCGATTCCCTGGCTCAAGCAGGATACGAACTACGCCGCGTCCCGATCATGCCCGAATTTCAAGAAGTCCGCACCCGACATGATGTCATTATGTCTGCTGAAGCTGCCCAGGTTCACGCGAACTGGTTTGACAAATATGCGGATCTATATTCCGCCAAATTCACGGAACTGATTAAGCGTGGACAATCAATTTCGGATTCGCAACTGCAAGAAGCCTTCACCGCTCGCGACGCGTTACGCGAACAAATCACAAAAACAATGAACGACAACAATATTGATTTGTGGATTTCCCCGCCCACGATCGGTCCCGCGCCAAAAGGCTTAGATAGCACAGGTGACCCTGTGATGAACCTCCCTTGGACTCAAATCGGCTTTCCTGCAATCAACTTACCCTCTGGAAAAACTGAGGAAGGTCTGCCGATGGGTTTTCAGGCGATCGGTAAATGGAATGCGGATGAAGCTTTACTTGCGTGGGCAGAAGATCTAGAGAAAGTAGTGAGTCGCAAATGACCATTACAAAACACGATATCCGACGTGGTGCTTATTATGACTCAGTCGTGCTGATGCAATTGCAGCGCGGCTTGATCGGTTTACCAGGAGTTATTGATGCAGGCGTAGTAATGGCAACACCAGCCAATCGTGAACTTCTAGCTGCCAATGATTTATTGCCCGATTCTGTTACCGCAAGTCCTGATGATTTGCTGATTGTCGTCAAAGCAGCGAATGAGGATTCGGTACAAAATGCGATGGGACAGATTGATGAACTTCTTGCGAAGAGAAAATCATCCACTGTCTCCCAGGATTTTCGCCCGCGCAGTTTGAGCGGCGCAGTAAAGCAATTGCCAGAAGCAAACTGGGTGCTTATCTCAGTTCCGGGTCGATATGCGGCTGGCGTAGCGCGTGAAGCTCTTGAGCTTGGCAAACATGTTTTCCTTTACAGCGACAATGTCTCTCTCGACGATGAAATCGCTTTAAAGAAAATGGCCCGCGAAAAAGGTCTGCTTGTGATGGGACCGGATTGCGGCACAGCCATCATCAACGGTATCGGGCTGGGGTTTGCAAACCATGTTCGACGCGGGTCGATTGGCGTTGTTGGCGCTTCAGGGACGGGCACACAAGCTGTCACAGTACAGGTTCACAATCGAGGGGCAGGTATTTCTCATGCGATTGGCACCGGCGGGCGAGACCTGAAGTCCGATGTGGGTGCTATTACTGCTAATCAAGCTTTGGATCTACTAGCGCGCGATCCTGAAACAAAAGTGATTGCGCTGATTTCAAAACCACCATCGCCCGATGTAGCAACACAATTGATCTCGGCTGCGCAGCGGACAGGCAAGCCTGTTGTTATTTATTTCATCGGTTTTCCTCCGCCTGCAAGAAAGATTGGCAATTTGCATTTTGTCATCAGTTTGAGCGAAGCTGCCGAAATTGCTGTAGAGCTTGTAAACCAGAAAGCAGATGTTATTAAAAACTTGCCAATGTCTGGTCGATATTTACGTGGTCTATTCTCTGGTGGGACACTTGCTTATGAAGCGCTACTTGGTTTGCAAGCCAGTCTTTCTCCAATTTATTCCAATGCCCCGATTTCAAGCAATCAAACGATTAAAGACCCTCTCAAAAGTGAAGCCCATACGATCATCGACTTAGGTGATGAGTTCTTCATGGTTGGGCGTCTGCATCCGATGATTGATAACGACTTACGAGTTCGTCGTATGAGGCAGGAAGCCGCCGACCCAGAAGTTGGAATGATCTTGCTCGATGTCGTTCTGGGTGAAGGTTCGCACATGGATCCTGCGAGCGAATTGGCGCCAGTTATTAAAGAAGTTCATGACAAGAAAATCGAAGTGGTAGATATTGTTATTGGTACGGACGACGATCCACAGAATCTGGAATCTCAAATTGAGCGATTGAAAGACGCAGGTGCGATTGTATTTCGCACAGCCGCAGAAGCCGTCGAATACATTAGCTTGCGATTGGGCGGTTCTGCGGCAAACACGTATCCATCCGTAAATCTAGAACAATTGAATAAACCACTTGCCGCCATCAATGTTGGATTGGAGTCCTTTTATGAAAGTCTCACACTACAAGGCGCGCAAGCTGTCCATGTGGAATGGCGTCCGCCTGCGGGTGGGAATGAGAGATTAGCCGCGTTGCTGGCAAAGATGAAGAAGTAACCGGAAGAATGTCGTCCTGAGCGTAGCGAGGGATCTCCACCATTAACAGCAAGAGACTCTTCGGTCGCGACGAACGCTCCCTCAGAGTGACACATTATTGGAGACGAACATGGATATCGAACAAGCCAACACTACTACCGTCAATCGCCTTATGGAAGCGCGACCCATTTTGAAAGCCGTTGCCACCGCGCGAGACGTGATCCCCGGCATGAAAGATAATTTGTTCCTCCACGCGGGGCCGCCGATTGAGTGGGCGCGGATGTCGGGTCCGCTACGGGGGGCAATGATCGGTGCGATGCTGTTTGAAGGAATCGCCAAATCGGAAGCCGAAGCAACTTCCATGGTAGATAGAGGCGAAGTCGAGTTTGACTCATGTCATCATCATGGTGCAGTCGGTCCGATGGCGGGAGTTACCTCGGCGTCGATGAAAGTCTATGTGGTTGAAAATGCTGAGCATGGAAATAAGTCCTTTTCCAATCTCAATGAAGGCTATGGCAAAGTTCTACGTTATGGTGCGTATAGCGAAGACGTGCTCAAAAAATTGCATTGGATGAACGATGTGCTTGGGACAGCCTTGGCCGACTCATTGGCACAATCCAATGGACTTGACTTGCGCGCGTTGATGTCTGAAGCCCTGCACATGGGTGATGAGGGACATAATCGCAACAAGGCGGGATCATTGATTTATTTGAAGCTGATTTCACCATTAATTGCGAGAGTTGTGAAAGATGCGTCGGTCGAATCGGAGGTGTTGCAGTTCATTGGCGATAACGCTCTGAGCGTGTTGAATCCTGTGATGGCCGCGTGCAAGGCAATGACCGACGCGGCGCACGGCGTGGAGGGTAGCACGATCGTCACCACCATGGCGCGCAACGGCACGGACTTCGGAATCCGTGTGAGCGGGCTCGACGAGAAGCAATGGTTCACGGCGCCAGCCGAAATTCCAATTGGATTGTTCTTTTCAGGCTTTACCCAAGATGATGCAAATCCTGACATCGGCGATAGCGCGATCACAGAGACAGCGGGCATCGGCGGCTTCGCGATGGCAGCTGCGCCCGCCATTGTCACTTTTGTGGGTGGAACACCGAAAGACGCAATGAACGCGACCTTAGAAATGTATGAAATTACTTTTGCGGAAAGCAAATTCTTCACGATGCCATCTCTTGATTTCCGCGGCACGCCAACGGGAATTGATATTCGCAAGGTTGTTGAATTGGGAATCACACCGCGTATCAATACTGGGATTGCCCATAAAAACGCCGGTGTGGGTCAAGTGGGGGCAGGGTTAGTGAGACCACCGCTTACGATTTTTGAACAGGCGTTGGTGGCGTTTGCGGAGAGGTACGAAATCTAAAAAGAGAATTGGAGAAGTAGAGAATTGGCTTGGAGGTCGTGATGCCTACTTCATTAGAAGATGTGAGAGTTTTGAAGGGTGCTGAAGAAATTGCCGATGCAATATACAAGATTGCTTCGCGCTGGGATGAATTTGCCAAGGATGTGGTAGGCAAGCAGATTTCACGCGCGGCGGATTCAATTGGGGCAAACATAGCTGAGTCGTTTGGACGATATCATTTTGGGGAGAAAATTCAATTTCTGTATTACGCCCGCGGCAGTGTGTTCGAGACAAAGTATTGGCTTAATCGGGCATCTGCGTGGGAATTGATGTCGTCCGTTGATTCGCAAACTTATGTCACGCGCCTCACCGATATTGCACGTCAACTCAATTTGTATATTTCCAGCCTTAAGGGTCAACGCTCTGGCGAAATCGCCGTTGCGAAGACTGTGAAGGAAAATCCCGTTGAATATCTCACCTCACGCCTCCCGGACGGTTTCCCAAACACTCTCTTTGACGAAACCGATATCGCGTGGCTCGAATCATAGCCATCCAATTCTCAAATCCTCTAATTCTCTTAATCATTCAACCAAAAAGGAGTTCATCATGACCAAGATTTACGATTTATCCCAAGACCTTAACCAAGATTGTTCCTTCTGGCCATTTTATCCACCCTTTGAAGTCAAATATATCAAGCGCAAATCGGAACATGGAGTCAATGCACAATACATCCAGACGTCGAATCACATGGGCACACATCTCGATGCGCCGCGGCATTTTGTGACAAAAGGAAAAACAATTGACCAGATTCCCATTGAATGGTGTTATGGACCTGGCGTCATCGTTGACTTAAGCGATATGCTGGATGAAGTAGGTCTCTTCGGGCCTGAAGATATCGAGCAGCGCGCGGATGTGCAGGAAGGCGACATTCTGTTTATTCACACTGGCTGGCACAGGTATTCATTCTTTGGCGAAGAAGCAGATGAGGAGAAATATATCCATCGTCATCCCGGTCCGCATTTCAGTATTTGCGATTGGCTCATCAGCAAGAAGATTCACATCTGGGGCGTGGACATGATCTCCACCGACCATCCGATGAATCTTCCCATCGGCCGCTTTCTCGGCAAAGGCGGGTTGGAACACTGGCAGAAAGTTCGCGCTAAGACCGAAGCTAAGTTTGGT
>Ga0081539_10005492_pt1 | contig 12877 bp, 10 predicted proteins | sample TabmetS4T2R2_FD_71023 | JGI IMG/M metagenome (GOLD analysis project Ga0081539, IMG submission 71023) | Tabebuia heterophylla rhizosphere microbial communities from the University of Puerto Rico - S4T2R2 | ecosystem: Host-associated > Plants > Roots > Rhizosphere ...
GCGGACGGCGCCCCCGCGCCGCGGCAGCGGCCGCGCAGCGGGGAGCGCCACCCCCCCCGCGTCCCGTCAGCGGTAGTCGGGGTTGGGGAAGTCGAAGCGGCAGCCGGCGTCCCACTCGGAGCGCTGGTTGCCGTGGGCCGGGATGCCCCCGGCGTCCTTGAGCATGCGCGCCAGGTGCAGGAGGTTCCAGGTCAGGAACGTGGTGTTGCGGTTGGTGAAGTCGTTCTCGGGGCCGCCCGAGCCCGGATCGAGGTAGCTGGGGCCGGGACCGGCCTCGCCCAGCCAACCGGAGTCGGCCTGCGGCGGGATCGTGTAGCCGAGGTGCTGCAGCGAGTAGAGGATGTTCATCGCGCAGTGCTTGGCGCCGTCCTCGTTGCCGGTGATGATGCACCCGCCGACGCGCCCGTAGAACGCGTACTGGCCGCGCTCGTTGAGGATGTGGCTGTTGCCGTAGAGGCGCTCGATGACCTGCGTGCAGACCGAGGACTTCTCCCCCAGCCAGATCGGCGAGAGCAGCACGAGGATGTCGGCCGCGATCACCTTCTCGAACAAAGCGGGCCAGTCGTCGCGCTCCCAGCCGTGCTCGGTCATGTCGGGGTAGACGCCGGTCGCGATCTCGTGATCGACGGCGCGGATCACGTCGACCGCGACGCCGTGGCTCTCCATGATGGCGATCGACTTGTCGGCGAGCCCTTGGGTGTTTGACACCTCGGGCGAGCGCTTGAGCGTGCAGTTGATGTAGACCGCACGCAGGTCCGAGAGATCCCGGTCGATCGTCACGCGCCGACCGCCTGCATCGCCTCCCACGCCCGCCGCGCCGCGGGCGTCGTCGGGTCGTAATCGGGCTTGATGCGCCGGTGGATCTCGCGCAGATCGGCCCACAGGTCGTAGATCGAGGGCCGGCCCCAGAACCAGTAGCCGACGTAGACCTTCTCGATCTTCAGGCCCGGCGACAGGATCACGGTGTGGGGCACGCCGGCGTTGGCGTGGTGCGGGTCGGTGTACTCGTTGATGTCGAGCATGCGCTGGACCTCGAGGTCGACGTCGGCCAGGAAGGTCCAGTGCGCGCCGGCGGCGATGCGCATCTTGAAGGTGTCGTGCAGGTCGTTGGGCAGCACGGTGACGATCTCCGTGAAGGCGATCGGGCACCACTCGTGGAAGGCGACCATGTCGCGCTGCTGGCGGCGCTCGCGCGGGCAGTGCTCGCCGCGGCCGAGCATGAGGACCAGGCAGTTGTCGCCCTGCAGGTCCGACAGCCGGTGCAGGTCGCCGTTCTCGTCGGGCAGCTCGAAGTCGGGAAGGGTGCTGCCGGGCTTCAGGTGCTTGCTCATCGGTCGCTCCTCAGGCGGATTCGGTAGACGCCCGTGAGGGCGGTGATGTACAGCGTGCGGGCATCGCCGTCGCCCCACGCCAGATTGTGCGGGTTCTCCGGCAGGCGCAGGAGGCCGAGCCGCTCGCCGGACGGCGAGAGGATCCAGACCCCGCCCGGCCCGCAGGCGAACACGTTGCCGGCGCCGTCGACCTTCAGGCCGTCGAGGGCGTCCTCCCCCGGCTCGCCGGTCAGGTCGGCGAAGACGCTCGCGCCGCGCACGGCGCAGCGCTCGTCGATCTCGTAGCGCATGATCACCTTGCGCTCCGGGTCCCAGTTGCCGACGTACAGGTGGCGCTCGTCGGGCGAGAAGGCCAATCCGTTGGGCCCGGCGAGCTCGTCGGTGACGAGGACGACCTCGCCGTCGCGCACCGCGAAGACGCCGGAGAACGGCAGCTCCTTGGCCGGGTCGTCGAAGACCTCGGGCAGCCCGAACGGCGGATCGGTGAAGAAGAGCGTGCCGTCCGAGCGGTGGACGAGGTCGTTGGGCGAGTTCAGGCGGCGCCCCTCGAAGCGGTCGGCCATCACGGTGACGTTGCCGTGCGGCTCGACGCGCACGACGCGCCGGTTGCCGTGCTGGCAGATCGTCAGGCGCCCCTGCGGATCGAAGGTCAGGCCGTTGGAGCCCGGCTGGTGGTAGCGCCCGACGTCGAGTCCGGTGTAGCCGCTCTTGGAGCGGAACACGGTCACTGCGCCGCGCGGGTCCCAGCGGTAGATCGCGTTGGTGTTCGGCGAGGAGAACAGCAATGCGCCGTCGGGGCTCCAGACCGGGCCCTCGGTGAACTCGAACCCGCCGGCGACCTGCTCGAGCCGCGCGTCGGCGGCAACGACGTCGTCGAGACCGGGCGACAGCCGCTCGAGCTCGAAGGGCACCGCGCGCGCGACCGCCGCGCGCTCGCGCGCGTAGAAGTCGAGCGTCGCGGTGCGCATCCAGATGTAGTTCGGCGGCGAGGCCGAGATCGGCCCGTTGATGCCGAAGACGGCGATGAGGAACGTGTCGCCGGGCCGGGCGTCGTCGGTCAGCACGACCCGGTTGGGCGCGTTGAAGCCGCCCACGACGCGGCCGCCGGTATCGCCCAGCGCATGCGGCATCTCGCCGTCGACCCACACCTCGGCGTAGTCGTCGATCACCACCTCGAAGACGACGGTCGCCCCGGTCGGATCGAGCTCGCCCACGCGTTCGGGGATCGTCACCTCGATCCGGTACCAGTTGAAGCAGACGCGGCCGTTGGCGAGGCGACGCATGGTGTCGGCGGGCGCGAGCCTCTCCCAGCCGGAGTCGTCGTACTCGACGCCCTCGGCGTGGGGCACGACGTCGTAGGTCCGGTTGGGAACGTCGCCGGGCCCGAGCGGATCGGCGGCACCCGGCCCGCCGAGCGCGACGAAGTCGATCTCCTCGACGCGGGCGTCGGCGTAGCGCCACTGGCCGGCGACGAGCGCGGCGCCCGCGTCGGTCTGCAGGTCCACGATCGCGTCGGGGCGTCCGGGCAGCAGCTCGGGCGGCCCCGGCAGCCGTGTCGCGAGGTCGGTGGCGACGGCGACGGCCATGGCTACACCCGCACCCGCGTCGCGTCGACGGCGGCGGCGAACGCCTCGACCCCGATCACCGACAGCTCCTGGTCCTCGTCGGCCGACGAGGCGCCGCTGACGCCGATCGCCCCGATCACCTCGCCCTCGTGGACGATCGGGTTGCCGCCCTGCAGCGGCACCGCGCGCGCCAGGTGCAGCGCCGACGGCCGCCCGCCCGAGGCCTGGTCCTCGAAGTCCTTGCTGGGCCGGCGGTAGATCGCCGCGGTGCGCGCCTTGTCGGTGGTGACCTGCACGCTGGCCACCTGCGCCGCATCGGGGCGGACGAGGAACACCAGCTCGCCGCCGGCGTCGACCGCCGAGACGACGGGCGCGACCCCGCGCTCGGCCGCGGCCTCGCCGACCGCCTCGGCGGCCAGGCGCGCGCCCTCGTACGTGAGCGCCGCGACCTCGGTGGCCGAGAACGCCGCCGCCGCGCCGGCGATCGAGATCGCCTCGTCGACATCGGGCGTCTCGCCGCTCGTGCCGATGGCGCCGACGACCTCGTCGCCGACCTTCAGTGGGATCCCGCCGGTGAGGCACGAGGCGCCGTGCAGCGCCAGCGCGCCGAGGCGCCCGCCGCTGACCTGCTCCTCCATCTCGCGGCTGGGCCGCACGAAGATCGCGGCGGTCCGCGCCTTGTCGACCGCGACGCGCGCGCTGGCCACCTGGGCGCCGTCGGTTCGGCGCATGGCGATGACCTCGCCCGAGGGGTCGACGACGCAGAGGTAGACGCGGGCGCCGCGGGCGCGGGCATCGGCCTCGGCGGCGGCGATGACGGCGTCGGCGCCGGCGGTGTCGATGACGTGACGGGTGCGGACGAGCTGCATGGCCGATCAGGCCTCCTGGGGTTCGAAGGTGGTCGCGGCCCACACGGCGGTGTCCGCGGTGACGTAGATGCGATCGGGTGCGGCGAAGGCGAGGTTCACGGCGCCGGGAAGGTCGATCTCGCCGACGAGATCGCCGGCGGGATCGAAGACGTGGACGCCGGCGGGCCCTGCGGAGTAGACGCGCCCGGCCCCGTCGACCTTGATCCCGTCGGGGTAGCCGGGGTCGATCACGGCGAAGGGGCGGCGGTTGCCGAGGGAGCTGTCGCCCGTGACGTCGAAGGCCTCGATGCGGTGCATGCCCTCGCCCGAGTCCCCGACGTAGAGGACACGCTCGTCGGGGGAGAAGGCGAGCCCGTTGGGCTTGTCGAAGCCCTCGGCGACCAGCACGGTCAGGCCGGTGCGCGGATCATGGCGATAGACGGCGTCTGTGAGTGACGGCCGCGGCCGGAAGCCCTGCAGGAACCCGTAGGACGGGTCGGTGAACCACACGGTGCCGTCGCCCTTGACCACGACGTCGTTGGGCGAGTTGAGCGGTGCGCCGTTCCAGGCGTCGACCAGCGTCTGCGCCGCGCCGGTCGCACGATCGACCAGGCTGATGCGGGCCGGCGAATCGAGCGTGCCCTGCTCGCACACGAGCAGGCGCCCGTCGGGCGCAAGCGCCATGCCGTTGGCCTTGTTGGCGTCGGTGCGTACGACGGTCACCCGGCCCGAACGCAGCGACAGGCGCTTGATGTCGACCTCCGGGCGCGGGACCGAGGTGAAGTAGAGGGCGTCCTCCTCGGCGACGTACACGGGGCCCTCGTGGGCGTCGAGCTCGGCGACCTTGGCCGGGATCATGCGGTCACCGCGACCGTGGCCGTGAGCTGCGCGAGCGCGTCGACGAACGCCTCCGAGAAGGTCGGGAACGGCTGGATGGTGTCGCGCATGACCGACAGCGGCACGCCGGCGCGGATCGCGAGCGTCGCCTGCTGCAGCCACTCGCCCGCCTCCGGCCCGAGCGCGTACGCGCCCGTGAGCCGGTCGCCGTCGGCAACGAGCGTGAGGAACCCCGGATGCGTGGCGTAGGCGCGCGTGTACGTCGCGGTCCGCGGCACCGCGCTCATCGCCACCGTCGCGGTGCGCTCGCCCTCGGACGCGCCGACGGCGGCGGCCTGCGGATCGGTGAACACCACCCGCGGCACCGCCTCGTAGCTGGCTTGGCGCGGCTCGCCGAGGATGTTCGCCGCGGCGATGCGGGCCTGGTACTTGCCGACGTAGGTCAGCGGCCAGATGCCGGTGACGTCACCGATCGCCCACAGGCCCGGAGCGGCCTGCATGCGCGCATCGACGGCGATCGCGCCGCGCGCCGGGGCGAGGCCGACCGTCTCCAGGCCGAGCCCGGCCACGCGCGGACGCCGACCCGTCGCGACGAGCAGGCGATCGCCGCGCAGCTCGTCGCCGTCGGGGAAGTCCAGGACGTAGTCGTCGCCGTCGCGCCGGGCAGCGGCCGCGTACTGGCCGAAATGCAGCTCGATCCCGTCGGCGACGAGCGCCTCGCCGAGCGCGTCGCCCAGCGCCCTGGGCTCGCGCGGGAGCACGTGGTCCATGCCTTCGACGACGGCCACCTCGGCGCCCATGCGACGCAGCGCCTGCGCGATCTCGACGCCGATCGCGCCGGCGCCGAGGATGAGCAGGCGCCGCGGAACGCGGTCGACCGCCGTCGCCTCGCGATTGGTCCAGAGGCCGTCGAGCTCGGCGAGCCCGGGGATCGGCGGCATCACCGGCTCCGAGCCGGTCGCGACGATGACGTGGCGCGCGCTGTAGCGCTCATCGCCCACGACCACCGCGCCCTCGCCGTCGAGTCGGCCGCTGCCGCGCAGCAGCTCGATCCCCTTGCCGTCGAGCCACGGCACGGCACCCGCGTCGTCGTGGTCGGAGACCATGTAGTCGCGCCAGGCGAACGCTGCCGCCGGATCGAGCTCGCCGGTGGCCGCTTCGCGCGCCCCGGGTGCGTTGCGCGCCGCGGCGAGCGCCTCGCCGGGGCGCAGCAGCGTCTTGGACGGGATGCAGCCCCAATAGGAGCACTCGCCGCCGACCAGCTCGCGCTCGACGAGCGCGACGCGCAGCCCGGCGTCGGCCAGCTCGCCGGCGCAGACCTCGCCCGCCGGACCGCCGCCGATGACGATGGCGTCGAAGTCGGTCATCGGCCCGCCCGCGCCTTCGCCTGGTCGATCTCCCACGCCGCCGTGATGAACCCGATGTGGCTGTAGGCCTGCGGGAAGTTGCCCAGCTGCTCGCCCGTGGCGGTGTCGATCTCCTCGCCCAGGAGCCCGAGGTCGTTCGCGGCCGAGGCCAGCTGCTCGAACAGCGCCTCCGCGCGGTCGATCTCCCCGGCCTGCGCGAGCGCGGACACCAGCCAGAAGGTGCAGATCGCGAAGGTGCCCTCCTCGCCGGAGAGGCCGTCGGCGTTGAGGCCGGCCTCGTTGCGGTAGCGCAGCACGAGGCCGTCCTCGGTCAGCTCGAAAGCGATCGCCTCGATGGTCGAGCGCATCCGCTCGTCGGTCGCGGGCAGGAAGCCGTAGATCGCCATCAGCAGCGCCGCCGCGTCGAGCTCGTCGCTGCCGAACGACTGCGCATAGGCCTGCTTGGCCTCGCTCCAGCCGCGTTCGAGGATCGCCTCGCGGATGCGGTCGCGCTCGGCCGCCCACTCCTGCGTCTTCGCGTACATCCCGAGGGCGGGCGCGAGATCGACGGCGCGGTCGAGCGCGACCCAGCACATGACCTTCGACGAGAGGTGGTGGCGCGGCTCGCCGCGCATCTCCCAGATCCCGGAGTCGGCCTCGCGCCAGCGCCGGGCCGCGGTATCCGCGAGGTCGGCGACGAACGCCTGGATCTCGGGGTGCAGCTCCCCAAGCCGGCCGCGGTAGACGTGCAGGGCGTTGAGCAGCTCGCCGTAGACGTCGAGCTGCGTCTGGTTCCACGCCCCGTTGCCGACCCGGACCGGGCGCGAGTCGCGCCAGCCGCGCAGGTGCGCCAGCTCGCGCTCGGAGAGGTCGTGCTCGCCGCGGACGCCGTACATGATCTGCAGCGAGCCCTCGCTGGCCCGGCCGCAGGCCGAGCTCGTCATGAACGAGACGAACTCCTCGGCCTCGTCGGAGCACGCGCCGATGTAGAGGGCCTCGAGCGTCAGGCTCGAGTCGCGGATCCACGAGAACCGGTAGTCCCAGTTGCGCTCGCCGCCGACGCCCTCGGGAAGCGAGGCGGTCGGCGCGGCGACGATGGCGCCGGTGGGCCGGAAGGTCAGGCCCTTGAGCACCCGTGTGCTGAGGCGGACGACGTCGCGGTGCGGGCCGTCGTAGATGTCGTGCTCGGCCTCCCACGAGCGCCAACCTTCGACGGTGTCCTCGATGCGGGCCGCGATGCGGTCGGGCGGGCAGGCCATCGGGCGAGCGCTGACGACCGAGGCCCAGTGCAAGCCGAAGCCGACACGGTCGCCCTCGCCCACGGTGAACGACGCGCGCATCGTCGAATCCTCGATCTCGACCGGCACCCCGGCGGAGACGGCGATCTGGTTCGGTCCGCCGAACGTGCGCCCGCCGTCGCCCTCCATGCGGAACAGCGGGCTGACGAGCCCGTACTCCGGGCGGGGCGCGAGCTCCATCGCCATCTCGACGTTGCCCGAGACGCCTTCGACGAGGCGCAGCACCTCGTGTGGCGCGTCGCGGCCGAGGTCGTGGCCGCGCTGGCCGTCGGCGAAGGCCATCGCGTCGATCAGCCGCACGGTGCCGGTCGGCGTGGTGAACGTCGTCTCGATCACCAGCGTGCCGGGCAGGTACCGGCGCTCGCTCGTGGACGGCCCTTGGGGCGCGATCGACCAGTGTCCGGCGTTGGGATCGAGGATCCGCGCGAAGACCGCCGGCGAGTCGTAGTGCGGCATGCACAGCCAGTCGATCGATCCGTCGAGGTCGACCAGGGCGGCCGAGGTGCAGTCGGCGAGAAGGCCGTAGGCGGAGATCGGCTGGTAGCCGGAGGCGCGCCGCTCGGCGGCCGTGGTGGCGGGCTGGGAGAGCGTGCTCATGGCGCTCTCGTCTCGCGAGGAGGCAAGGAGTTACGCGTAACGGCACGGCTGGTGGCCAGGACTGCGGCGCACCATGGATCTCGCCTTCACGAACCTGCTCATCATCGTCGCCGTCGGCTTCGCGGCCCCGCTCCTCCTCGGCTTCTTCCCCGCGGTGCGCCTGCCGTCGGTCGTGCTCGAGATCGTCGCGGGCATCGTGGTCGGGCCCGCGGTCCTCGGCTGGGTGTCCGTCGACGAGCCGGTCCGCGTGTTCGCCACCGTCGGGTTGGCCTACCTGCTCTTCCTCGCCGGCCTCGAGGTCGACTTCGCGCGCCTGCGCGGGCGCGTGCTGCGCCTCGCGCTCGTCGGCTTCGTCGTCTCGCTGGCGATCGCGATCGTCGTCGGGGTCCTGCTGAAGGCGGGCGGCTTCGCCTCCCAGCCCCTGTTCATCGCGATCGTGCTGTCGGCGACGTCGCTCGGCGTCCTCGTTCCCGTGCTCAAGGACGTCGGGGAGATCGAGTCGACCTTCGGCCAGCTCATCGTCGCCAGCGCGACGATCGCCGACTTCGCGACCGTGATCCTGCTCTCGCTGTTCTTCTCGCGCGAGGCGGGCTCGACCGCGTCGAAGGTCATCCTCCTCGCCGGCCTGTTCGTGGTCGCCGTCCTCGTCGCGCTGCTCGTCGCCGGCGTCGAGCACTCGCGGCGGCTGGGCGAGGTCCTGCGACGACTGCAGGACACGACCGCGCAGATCCGCGTCCGCGCGGCGTTCGTGCTGCTGATCGGGCTCGTCGCGCTGGCCACCAACCTCGGGCTCGAGGTCATCCTCGGCGCCTTCATCGCCGGGGCGATCATCTCGCTCGTCGATCGCGACCGCGCGATGACGCACCCCGACTTCCGGCGCAAGCTCGAGGCCGCCGGGTTCGGGATCTTCATCCCCGTCTTCTTCGTCACCACCGGCGTGCGCTACGACCTCGACGCCCTGACGGCGAGCGCGTCGACCGTCATGCACGTGCCCATCTTCCTCGCCGCGCTCGTGGCGGCGCGCGGCCTGCCCGCCCTGCTCTACCGCCCGGTCATCCCGCGCGAGCGGCTGCCGGTCGCCGTGCTCATGCAGGCCACCTCGCTGCCGTTCATCGTCGCGTCCACCGCCGTCGGCCTGGCGCTGCACGTCGTGTCGCCCGCCAATGCTGCGGCGCTCATCGCCGCCGGGCTGCTCTCGGTGGTGATCTTCCCCGCGACCTCGCTGGTGCTGCTGCGCCGCGGTCAGCGCCGCGCGAGCGCGACCGCGACGCCGATGGCCAGCCAGCCGGCCACCACGTACGGGAACGCGTCGTACGGCGAGGCCGGCACCGGCCAGATGTGGTGATAGAGCACGTAGCCGGCCACGCCGATGCCGGCCAGCGGCAGCACCAGCTCGGCCCTCGCTCCGCGACGCCCGAGGAACCGCAGCGCGGCGACGTTGGTCATCGCGTACATGGCCAGCAGGCTCAGGGTCCCGATCGTCGCGAAGTAGAAGAAGACGTCGAACGGCTTGGCCTTCGCCGCTCCGAAGATCACGAGGATCAGCAGGTCGAGGCCCATGACGAAGGCCAGGCCGCCCGCCGGCGCCCCGGTCGACGAGACGCCCGCCAGCCGGGCGTCGAGCAGCCGGTCGCGCGAGAGCGCGTAGAGCATCCGCGCCGCCACCGAGGCGCAGCCGAGCCCGGCTCCGATCGCGCTGATGATCGCCGCCAGGTCGAGCGCGTCGGCCATGCCCGAACCGACGTAGGTCGTCGCCAGCTCGCCGAGCGGCGCCGGCGAGGCCGCGAACGCCTTCACGCCGGCCGCGTCGGTGCCGAACCCGAGCGTCTGCACCGCGACGCAGAGCACGTAGAAGACGGCGCCGAAGCCGATCGCCACCGCCATAGAGCGCGGCACCATGCGCCGCGGCTCGGTCGACTCCTCCCCCAACGAGCCGGCTGATTCGAAGCCGGCGAACGACAGGAAGCCGAACGTCGAGGCGAGCGCCAGCGTCGACAGCGATGTCCCCGGCGGCAGATCGAAGACCTCGCCGGTCAGCCCGCGACCCTCGGGCGCGCCGCCGAACGCGAGCTTGGCGACGATGATCGCCATCACCACGAGGATCAGCGCCACCGAGGCGAGCTCGAAGAGCAGCAGCGTGCGCGCGGCGGTGAGGATCGAGCGCGACGCGATGAACCACACCAGCGCCCACCCGGCGAGCGCGAGCGGCAGCCACGCTGGATGGGCCGCGATGCCGGCGCTGCGCAGGAAGGCCTGGCCGAAGATCGCGATCGCCGCGATCGAGACCACCGGGAAGATGAGGTAGGTGCCCAGCAGCGCCCAGCCCGCGACGAATCCCGCGCGCGGCCCGAGCGCGCCGCCCACGAACGCGTAGACCGAGCCGGCGCTCGAGAACTCCGCCGACAGGCGCGCGAAGCCGTAGGCAACGAGGCCGACGCCGATGCCCGCGACGACGTAGGCCAGCGACGCGGCGCGGCCGAGCAGCCCGGCGGCGGCCACTCCGGTGATCGACACCGCCAGCGTCGGCGCCATCACGCCGATGGACACCGAGAGCGTCGCGAGCTGGCCGAGCTCGCGCCTGAGCCTGCCGACGCGCGCAGGCTGCTCCGCCGGAGCGGTGGTGGGCGGGGCGACGGCGCTGATGAGCGACTCTAACCCGCCCGCGCTCGGTGATTCCACTCGCGCGAGCCGGTTACGGTTGGCCCGGGATGAGGGGCCTCGACGGAAAGCGCGCGCTCGTGACCGGTGCGGCCCGCGGCATCGGGCGGGCGACCGCGCAGCGGCTCGCGGCCGAGGGCGCGCGCGTGGCGCTGCTCGACGTCGACGGGGAGGCGCTGGCGCAGGCGACCGCCGCCGTCGGGTCCGACGCGCTGGCGCTGCACGCCGACGTCCGCGACGAGGACGCCGTCCGCGGCGCGATCGAGCATGCGACGGACGCCCTCGGAGGGCTCGACGTCGTGGTACCGAACGCCGCGATCCAGCTCGTCGGCGCCGACGATCGCGCCGATCGCCTGGACCGCGCGGTCTGGCAGGAAACTGTCGACGTCAACCTCACCGGCGCCTTCCTCGCCGCCAAGCACGGCGCGCGGGCGCTGCTGGCCGGCGGCGGCGGGGCGATCGTCTTCATCGCCTCGCCGGCCGGCACGCACGGGATCGCTCGCGGCCTGCAGGCCTACTCCGCCAGCAAGGCCGGGATGGTGGGCCTCGTACGGGCCATGGCCGCCGACTACGCGGCCGACGCGATTCGCGTCAATGCCGTCCTGCCCGGCATCGCCGAGACGCCGATGAACCGCTGGTGGACCGAGGACCCGGCGCTGCGCGAGCAGGTGCTCGCGCCGGTGCCGCTCGGGCGCGCCGCCCGCGCCGAGGAGATCGCGGCGGTGGCGGCGTTCCTGGCCTGCGACGACGCCTCCTACGTCACGGGCGCGCTCTGGACGGTCGACGGTGGGCTCACCGCGGTATGAACGTCATCGCCCAGACGAAGCTCGAGATCCCGCCCGAGCGGCCGGGTCTCGTCCCACGGGGAGCCCTGGTCTCGCTGCTGGCCGGCGCCGCGCACACGCGGCTGACCATGCTCTCGGCGCCGGCGGGCTCGGGGAAGACGACGCTGCTGCAGCAGTGGCACCGCGCCGCGCCGCCCGAGCAGCCTTTCGCCTGGCTGTCGCTCGACGGGGGCGACGACGACCCGGTGCGCTTCTGGACCTGCGTCATCGAGGCGCTGCGGATGGTGGTCCCGGGCATCGGTGATCGTGCGGAGGGCGCGCTGCGCTCCCACGGCACGAGCGTCGAGGACGTGGTCGTGCCGATGCTGGTCAACGAGCTCAGCGCGCTGCCGCAGCGGCTCGTGCTGGTGCTCGACGACCTGCACGCCGTGTCCGACGAGCAGATCCACCGCTCGCTGATCGCCTTCGTCGAGCGCCTTCCGGCCACCGTGCATCTCGCCGTGGCGACGCGCGCGGATCCTCCGTGGCCGATGCTGCCGCGGCTGCGCGCGCGCGATCAGATGGTCGAGATCCGCATCGGCCAGATGCGCTTCAGCGAGCTCGAGGCGGGGTCGTATCTCGCGGGCCTGGGGCTCGAGCTGGACACCGACGAGGTCCTGGCCATCCAGCAGCGCACTGAGGGCTGGGCGGCCGGGTTGCAGCTGGCTGGGCTCTCGTTGCGCGGCAACCCGTCCGGCCCGGGCGTCGCGCCGACGGGCGACGACCGCCACATCGCCGACTACCTCGCGGCCGAGGTGCTCGACCAGGTCGCGCCGGACGAGCGGCGCTTCCTGCTGCACACGTCGATCCTCGAGCGCATGTCCGGTCCGCTCTGCGACGAGGTGACGGGTGCGCGGCGAGGGGCCGAGCGGCTCGCCGAGCTCGAGCTTCGCAACCTCTTCGTCGTGGCGCTCGACAGCCGCCGGCACTGGTATCGCTACCACCACCTGTTCGCCGAGCTCCTGAGGGCGCGTCTGGACGCCGAGGAGCCGGGCGCCGCCGCCGAGCTGCACCGCCGGGCGGCGGCGTGGCTGGCCCGGGATGGCCAGGTCGCCGAGGCGATCGGCCACGCCGTCGCCGCCGGCGACGAGCGGGCGACCGCCCAGCTCGTCGCCGCCCACTGGCTGACCTTCTTCAACCGCGGGTGGCTCACGACGGTGCGCCGCTGGCTCGATGCGCTTCCCGCCGACACGGTCGCCGCCGACCCACAGCTCTGGCTGGCGCGAACCTGGACGGCGATGGACCTCGGGGAGACCGACGAGGTCGCGGCGTGGCTGGGCCGCGCCCCCGAGGCCGACGAGTGGGTCGGCGTCCTGCGCGCGCTGCGGCTGTTCAAGCTCGGCGACGCCTCGGGCGCGGCGGCGGCGGCCGCCGCCGCGAAGGGAGCCGACGAGCCGCCGGGCGCCTTCTGGCGTACGGTCGCGGCGGTGGTCGCCGGCGTCGCCGCGCACTGGCGCGGGCGCCATGCCGAGGCGCAGGGCGAGCTGGGCCGGGCGGCGGATCTCGCGCTGGAGGCCGGCAACGTGCTCGCGCGCCAGTACGCGGTCGGCTACCTGGCGCTCGGGGCGGGCGG